>Ga0209536_100015252_pt1 | contig 10977 bp, 10 predicted proteins | sample DeeMarSeWOR28_12_FD_187461 | JGI IMG/M metagenome (GOLD analysis project Ga0209536, IMG submission 187461) | Marine sediment microbial communities from White Oak River estuary, North Carolina - WOR-2-8_12 (SPAdes) (version 2) | ecosystem: Environmental > Aquatic > Marine > Intertidal zone >... | reverse complement strand
CTTCAAATGGCAATAAAGTGGTCACTGTATTGCTGACCTATGAAGATGGAACTACACAGGAGTTCGTCCCAAAAAGCTAATACTCCGGGTCTTTCAACAGTATCCCTAAAGGTTAAACTGACCTTTAGGGATTTTTATTTATTCAGCGGTTTCGATGTTCTTCATTGTTTGAATCGGCTATAATCCTGCCACGGTGCTAAGGAACAAGCGTCGCAGGAGATAAAAATGAAACACCTGACTTTAGTGGTATTTTTGTTGATCATCCTGGTTGGTTGCATACCAGCACCGACCCCTCCACCATTACCAACACTTTCTCCGACAATTCCCGCCCCTACGGGAACATCTACCAGCACTTCCACACCCCGCCCCACACCAACCGGAACACTGATTCCCACCGCCACGCCCATCCCCGACCCGATGAGCATCCTGTACATGCGCGCGCAGGATTATCCTGGCAGTGACATTGTGGTTCAGAGCGAACTGGATCGCGGCGCAAATTATCGTCGCTACTACGCCTGGTACGAATCCGAAGGGCTGAAGATCTATGGTCTGCTGACTGTCCCGGACGGAGAAATGCCAGAGGGCGGCTGGCCGGCTATCGTTTTCAATCACGGTTACATCCCGCCCGATGTATACCGCACCACTGAGCGCTATATCGCCTACGTGGATCGCATTGCACGCTCCGGCTACATCGTCTACCGCATCGACTATCGCGGGCACGACCGTTCGGAGGGCGAAGCAAACGGTGCCTATGGCAGCCCCGACTACACCATCGACGTGCTCAACGCGGTTGCCTCGATCAAGAAGCATCCGCAGGTCAACCCTGAGAAGATCGGCATGTGGGGCCATTCCATGGGCGGCTATCTAACCCTGCGCAGCATGGTCATCACGGATGATGTCAAAGTAGGGGTTATCTGGGCCGGGGTGGTCGCTTCCTATCCCGACCTGATCTACAACTGGCGGCGCACCGGACCTTTCACCCCTTCACCCAGCTCGCGCGGCAGGGGATGGCGGACGCGCTGGATCGAAACCTACGGCACGCCCGAAGAGAATCCGGATTTCTGGGCCGCTGTCTCCTCAAACACCTACGTCAGCGATCTTTCCGGACCCCTGCAACTGCACCACGGAACCGAAGATGAAGACGTGCCTCTGGCTTTCTCCATCCGCCTGGCGGAGGAAGTCCGCGCGGTGGGCGGCATCGCTGACCTGTACACATATGATGGCGACAATCACAATATCTCCAAATACTTCACTACCGCCATGGATCGCACAATCGCCTTCTTTGACCAGTATTTGAAGTGAAGCAATCATACGTTCTCCAGGGGCTTAGCCCTGGAGAACAGGGAAAAGGTGTCTGGTAGAATTAGTCATGAAGAAGGGATGCTAAGATGCCAGAATCGATTACCTACCGTTTGGTTGCCCCCAAAGACAGCCAGGCTTTAGAAAGCCTTATCGCCGCAACTGCTGATGCTGGCAGCATCGGCTTTACAGACGACTACCAAGCTGACTTGCTTGCAGTCCATCAGGGGCTCGTGGAGGAGTTCCATGGTGCAGTAGCAGTGCAGGATGGAGAAGTGATCGGGCTTGTTTTTGGAGAAGTGCGTTGGGTGCAATATGGCGGTCAGGAGGTGCCTGGCGTGTATATCTCTCACCTGCGCATCCATCCGGATCATCGCCAGCAGGGTATCGCGCGTGAACTGTCAGATTGGGCTTTAGAATACATTACTGACTTGCTGCGCTCCGACGCGGTGCTGTATGGCGCGATCATGGCGGGAAACGTCAGTTTGAAACTAGCAGACCGGTATGGATTCAAGACTACAAAACCGATCCAGGGTGGCGTCGTGCCCATGCGGAAAAGCTCGCCAAAACCTATCCCGAGCCTGGAAGTGCGCCCGGCAGAAAGAAAGGAATTGTCCGCGATCGTCGAGGGGATGAACGCTTTTTATCGCGAACATAATCTGTGGGTTCCGGTCAGCGTCGATACGCTGGAGGATTTCTTGAGGCAGGAAGTGGACGAGGTCAAACCGAACCAGCTATACGTCGCGGTACGAGGCGGTCAAATCATAGCCGGGTTGAGCCTGTCGAACCGAACAAACCTGGTCCGTATGCGTCTCACGCGTGCCCCCTGGTATGTCCGGCTGCTGGGCGGTTGGTTGGGTTTGCTGCCTGCATCTGGTATTTTGGAGGCACTAACGGTGCGACGATTCTGGTTCCAGGAGGGGGAATTGGAGGCTGCGCGCTATCTCTGGGACTCGTTGCGTTACAATCTGCGTGAACAGGGAAACTGTATGGGCATCGCTTACGATCCGCGCGACAAACTGGCTGATGTGTTCCAAACCCCATTCTGGGTGCCTATGTTCAAGGCACGCTATCTGGTGCGCGCGTCTGATCCATTGGAGGTTGAGCGTGTAATTTATTGCATTGCGGGGCCATAGGTTTAAAAGGTTCTTTTCGGAGCTGCCATCATGATAGAGAAAACACTGAACGAAGTGCTGACCGAATTACAAGTGTCGCTTGAAAACGATGATCTTGCGGGGGCGATCAAACTTATTGAAGCTCTGCGTCCCGCCGACCAGGCTGACCTGGTGGAGGAACTGGATACGCCGGATCAGGTTGCCTTGCTCTCTGGCCTGAGTCCCACCGAATCTGCGGATGTGCTGGAGGAAATGGAAGACGAAGACGCAGCCGAGTTGGCAGAACTGCTCCCGTCTGAGCAGTTGGCAGATATCCTGGATGAGATGGAGATCGACGAGGCTGCTGATGTCCTGGGCGATTTGCCCCAAGAAAAGGCTACTGAGGCCTTGCGTGAGATGGACGAGCCGCAGGATGTCATCTCCCTGATGCGTTACCCCGATGATACAGCTGGCGGGCTAATGACGCGAGCTGTCATCACCCTGCGCCTGGATTGGACAGCCGAACAGGCCCTGGCCGAACTGCGAAACGTCGGGCCGGAATCTGAGAGCACGTATTACCTTTTTGTTGTGGATGAAATGGATCGCTTGTTAGGCGTGATCGGTCTGAGAGACCTGGTCACTGCTCCTGTTGATATGCCTATTGCCGAACGAACTGCAACTGATGTGGTCTCGGTGCTGGTAACTACCGACCAGGAGGAATGTGCCCGCACACTCTCACGTTATGGTTATATGGCATTGCCGGTTGTGGATGAGATCGGACGCTTCCTGGGTGTGATCACCGCTGATGACTTGATCGAAGTTGCTGAAGACGAAGCCACCGAAGACATGTACCGCATGGTGGGTATCACCGGTGAGGAAAAGGTCTTTGGTTCGGTAGGTATGTCGATACTCAAGCGGCTGCCCTGGCTGGCGATCAACATGCTGACGCTCTTCATCGCTATCACAGTCGTGGATGCCTTTGATACAATTATCGCGGGCATGGTGGCGTTAGCCGTTTTCCTGCCGCTGGTTTCAGGTGAAGGCGGCAATGCTGGCAGCCAGACCGCAACGGTTATCGTGCGCGGTATCGCTCTGGGGGAAGTAGCGCCGACTGATGTCAAACGAGCACTCGTTAAAGAACTCCGTGTAGCATTGGCTAACGGAACACTCATTGGCCTGGGAACTGCCGTGGTTGCTTACTTTTGGAAACAAGATTGGAGAATCGCTGCAGGTATCTGTCTGGCGATGATCTTGAATTTCCTGATGGCTGCGGCCACCGGCGTGTTGATCCCGTTGGGGCTTAAGAAGGTTAATGTCGACCCGGCTCTTGCATCAGCAGCGTTCGTCACCGGTTTTACAGATACATTTGGCTTTCTCTTTTTTCTGGGGATTGTGAGCTTGCTGGTGTAGCAAGGTTGGGCCTTTTGCAGAAGAAAAAACAATCAAAGCAATAGGAACTAATTTACCCACTTTTACGTTTCTGATATACAATGAGACAAATGACGAAGTTCAACCTGCTTTTATTGATCACCACACTCTTAATCAGCGGCTGTTCAGCGTTACCGGAAGGGCCGTCCGTAGCGCTGGCGCTTGATAACCCGGGGCAGCCCTTTCAGTCCGGGGTTGAGATCGCCAAACCCACTTACACGGCAGTTCCCACAGCTACGGTCACACCTACACCCGTGCCACCGACCGCGCTTCCAACATCTGTCCCAACCGAAACTCCTGCGCCCAACACCTTTGCAGAAGATGCATTCGTGGTCATCGAAAATCTGCCCGCGCCTGCATCCGCAGGATACGACTCAACCTCACAATATGACAGTCCACCGACTTACGCTGGTTCGAAGTACATCCTGGTGGACATTTCCGAGCAACATATGTACGTATATGAAGGGGATTCCCTGATCTATAGCTTCATCGCCTCGACCGGGATGGGAAACTCGACTCGTGCCGGAACCTTCAGCGTGCTCAACAAAATCCCTAACGCTTACGGTGCAACGTGGAACATCTGGATGCCCAACTGGCTGGGGATTTACTGGTCTGGCAGTTTACAGAATGGCATCCATGCCCTGCCCATCCTGTCTAATGGCGCAACGCTTTGGGCCGGTTATCTAGGTACGCCCATCTCTTACGGCTGCGTGGTGCTGGACACCTACGATGCCCAGGTACTCTACAACTGGGCAGATATTGGCACGCCGGTTGAAATCAGATGGTAAGAACGCTATTGTCCCGCATTTTGTAATAATTGATCGAGTGCGCTTATCAGGGGTTGCAGTTCTTCGGTTAATGTCACGTCAGAAGCGTGGACAGTATAAGTCTGACCATCCATTTGGATATTCAAATCATAGATAAAGCAATCAGCGCAACTATCTTTGCTCGAATCCATCTCGAACGGACAAGCTTGGCCAAGCAATTTTGAGATTGCCTTGACCTGATCATCTGAAATTGTCTCTTGCAGGTCTGCAGGGGGGCGTTCACTCTTGACCGTTAGATTGCCACCGCTATTCAGAGTCATCGACTGATTGAACCCAGCGAATCCGCCGCTGCGGTTATATTGGATGGTCCAATTAGTGGGAACACTGCAAGCTGCACCTGATCGACTTGTAGGCGTTCCCACAGGTTCCGGCAAGGGAGTGTTTGCAGGCATCCCGGAACACGCCGACAGTACGATACTGATTAGAAGAATGATGGTTATTTTTGACATTTATAAACCTATAGACTCTCTACTCAATTTAATTATATAATATTTGTAAATCCTTAGGAGTGGGAAATGAAATGATCTTCATCAACAGAAATTATCTCATAGCAACAATCGTAATTATTATTATTCTCTTGCTTTCTTTGGGTTTCTTGATTTACTGTGCATTTTTTGCTTATCGCATGAATGCACAATTAGATTCTGATGATACCGAAAAGAAAGATTTCGCTCATCTAGCGCCCTGGCTCAGGCCTGCCACGCCTAGGACAAATGATAATCCTGGCCCCTTTGAGCATTCTCTTTGGCATATTTCTTGTTCTCTTCCCCTTCATCCTCATCATTTTCCGCCCCCTGCCAAAGCATGACCCTGTCAGGCTTTTCATCCTCAAGGTTGGAAACGGTGTTATGAAAATTAATACCAAATTATTGCTCGCGTTGGGATTACATACAAAACCGATTCGGTTTTCAGCGTAAGGATATATTTCCTAACTTATGGGCGTTCGATAAGGCACTAAAAGCAAAAACCCAATCCCAATGACGATCTCCCCCAACACCACGCCGGTCGCTTGCACGGGGCCAAAATAAGGGACATTCGGCAATGGATGCGTGCCCATCCCGAAAACATCCGCCATGCCAGCAAAGACGCTGATGACATAACCGGTGCTCACCAAGCGCAACCCAATATCCGCAGCGATACTGCGTTGGCCGCCTCCCCACAACGCCAGCAAACCGATGTAACCACCCAGGCAAATGATGGCCAAGCCCACCAAAAAAACAGCAATCTGTACAAAACCGACCACCGGGCTGCGATCCCAGCCCAACCAATCGGGTTTGGCGCCAACAATGAAAATGAAAAAGCCTGCTAAGGTAATAAACAACCCTGTGCGGATACGCGTCCGTGAAAGCGGTTTTTGAAATTCCCCCGTATCATCCATTTGAGAATTCTTACGGGCCGTGTCACTCATGGTGCTGGTAAACTCCTGTGAAGTTGATTGATCCAATTCCCGCCAAGAACAGCGGCGGCATCCCCTTCGGAGTATCCGCGTGCTAACAATAAGGGAACCAGTTTCTGTATATCTGCAATCGTATCGATCTCTTTAGGCGTAGACTGCCAGCCGAAGCCGCCATCAAAATCCGTGCCGATGCCAACGTGAAGGGCGTCTCCGGCGAGTTGGCAGATATGGTCAATATGATCTACTAATTTTTCAATGCTGACTTCTTCACGATCGCCTTTTCCGATCAGCCAGCCATCTTTGAGAAACATATTAAATGGTATCACGCCAATAATACCATCTCTTTCGAGCAGGCCATGAATAACCCGGTCTGACAGCAGGCGATTGTAATCGTGCTCTGGCATCAACGCCAGGCAGTTAGCGTGTGTGATCACAATCTGACCGGGGTAGGTATCAAGGGCTTCCAACACGGCAGACTCGTCCACGTGCGACAGATCAAGTGTGAAGCCCAGGTCTGCCATTGTGGCCAGCAGTTTTCGGCCATCGTCCGTCAGCGGGCCGGGTTCTTTGGTGCCGCCGCAGAAGCGCGTCCCAGCCCAGGCGGGACCTATGAAGCGCAGTCCCCTATCCCACCATTCTTCCAGTTGACTGAAATCGAGAATGCAGTCGGCGCTTTCCATCAACGGCAGTAAGCCAACCGGGTATCCCTGTCCGCTAGAATTGGATTCTCGTTGGCTGGCAAGCACCTCGTCCAGGTCCGAAGCGAAACTGATGAAACGGAATTTGTCCGGTTGCTCGTCTGTAAGCCGATGGTAAAGGTCCATTTGCTGACGATATTGCCTGTCCGCTTCTTTGGTGTCTTTGTAAAAATACGTTTCCCAGTCATAGGCCCAACGGGCAGGCGTCGAGAAGAGTGTGGCAAAAATAACGGCCACTTGCCCATGCTGGTAATCCGGCCAGCCAAGCAGAGTATCGCCGTTGTGCGCCACTGTCATCCCTCCCTTTTCAAGGTGGCGGGTTTCGTGGGCAGAACGCAAATAATCCCGTCCGAAGGAAAGGATATTCCAGGCCAGGTCTTGATGTGAGTCAACGATTAGGGGCATAGATACAGAGTGCTGCATAAATATCTGAACCGGAATCTTGGTTTTTGATGACTGTAAGTTAGATTTAAGCTCAGGGTAATATGCGAGAAGCAGTAAGAAAAAGCGCACCGGATTGGTGCGCTTTTTGCATTATTCTTCCGGTTTAGCAGGCGGCTCATCCGATGGCTCGCCTTCAGGTTCTGTTGGCTCTTCCGCGGTTGGTTCGGCTTCTGTCTCAGCTTCGGCGCTGGCCTCTTCCTCAACTGGTTCTTCCGCGGTTGGTTCAGCTTCAACCTTCGCTTCAGGTTCGGCATTAGCCTCTTCCTCAGTGGTTTGTTCAACTTCAGGTTCAGGAGTAATCTCTTCTGCGGTGGCTTCTGCTGCGACGAGTTCTTCTGCCTCATCCATATCAACTACTGGTTCTTCTTCCAACTGGTCGATTTCCTGCGCAAGCAGTTTGAAATCTTTATCAGCGAAAGCTGCCGAATCAACCTTGCGCAGGCTCAATCCGATGCGGTGTTGCTCGGGATCGATGCGAATGATGCGCAACGCTACAGTTTCCCCTTCTTTGAGTACCTCTTTGGGATGCTCAATACGGGTTTCACTGATCTCAGAGATATGGATCAATCCTTCAATATCACCTTCGAGACGTGCGAATGCGCCAAACTTGGTCAGGCGGGTAATCTCGCCTTCCACCAACTGGCCGACGCTATACTTTTCAATACGGGAGCGCCAGGGGTCATCGCTGAGGGCGCGCAGGCTCAAACCAATGCGTCGCTTCTCGCGGTCAATGTTGATAACCTTGACCTTGACTTCCTGCCCGATTTCCAGAATTTCACTGGGATGCTGGATGCGGTCCCAGGAAAGCTCAGAAAGGTGCACCAGGCCATCCGCGCCATTAATGTTGACAAAGGCACCAAAATCTGCCAGGCTGGTCACGCGGCCAGTGTAAACCTGGCCTTCATCCAATTCTTCAATTACACGTTCTTTTATTGACTGGCGAGATTCGCTACTGGCTGCGCGCTCTGAACAGATCAGGCGGCGGCGGGATTTATCCACTTCGATAATACGGACTGAAATCGGCTCGTTGATCATCTTGGCCCAGCGCTGCTCGGGTGTATCACCCACAGCCTGGCTGCGCCGTAATGCGCTGATCTGTGAAGCGGGGACAAACCCGCGCAGACCTTGTACGCCAACAATCAAGCCGCCCTTGTTATATCCAATAACCTTGCTTTCAATAATTTCATCGTCTTCCATCTGTTTTTCAACAGAAGTCCAGGCCATTTGCTCCTGGGCGCGTTTATAGGAAAGAACGACATTGCCATTTGAATCTTCAGGGCTTACAACAAAAACAGGAATCTCCTGGCCAACTTCGAACGCCTCGCGATCTTCGTTATCGATTACTTCCAGTTCACGGCCAGCAATTACGCCTTCTGACTTAGCACCAATGCTAACTAGAATCTGGCTCTGGTTAATGCTGGCGATCGTTCCCTCACGTATCTCACCCGATTTGGGTAACTCGACGCTGAACGCATCGTTTTCCAGCAAGGCTTCCATACTTTGGTTGTTTTGGTTTACCGGCTCACCCTGCAGGTTTTCTTGCTCAGCCCCCTGCCCGGACAAGGTATCATTTTGCTCCATCACGTTATACGACTCCACTTTCAGAAATGTAGGTTGGATTATAAAGGCGATTGTCTAAGATTGCAACCCTGCGTTGTATTAAAGTTTAAAATGTCACACTCCATGGGAAACTAAGGAGATGTGAGGAGTGGAAAATTAGATAGTTACCATATCTCCCTATATGATTAGGGATGCTGCGTAAAGGTGACTGTTATGTGCAGTTTACTTTCCCTTGCCAACGCAACTAATCTCCCCTATTTAGTTAGGATTGGAACTGATATTCACAAGTTCGCTGGTTTCAGTCCTGCGCTCATTACTTTGCAAGATTTCCAATAAACAATGAACCTTAGATCGACGGTTCGTTTTAGAAAGTCTAGTAGTTGAAAGGTTCATCCACCAAATGATACAACGGTTCGGTTTGACCGTTGTAATCTCTACGCAGGTAAGAGGTTGCCAGCGGAAAACGCTTTAAGTTGCTCAACGAGGTCTGCTCTGGGCTGTACTTATCCCAGATGTAGACCGGGATATCCCTGGGATTCACTACACTGGAGAGACCACGTTCTTTCGCAATGTGGAAAAAACCAAAATTACCCGGTTCATGGCCTGCCAGCCATGTGCCGATGATGTCCACTCGGAAAGGGTCTTTCCCAAAGATGAGAATATTGGTCATGAAATCTTCGGCTTTGCCTTCCGGGCCGGGACCTTTCATAAAGCCGTTGCCATTGCGACCGTAGATTCCTTCAATCACATTTAATCCGACATCTGTCACGGAAAGTGAATCGCAAGTGCGCTGCGCCCACCTCTCCATGCCATAGCCACTGTTATAGTCAACCCCTGGTCGATCCCAGCGGGGAATGCCAGCCTGCATGTGCTGTGCATGCAACGCGGCAACATGATCTGCAAAATCGGGCTGGAAATCTTCCAGAACAAAATCTGGGTGCTGAGATGTCGCCTGCTCATTTTCACAAAAGCGGACATGCGGACTGACGCACATGCCCTGCAGATTCTTGGAACAAAGTGTCATACCCATATAGTGGGCCTTAAATTTGGAAATATTGAGGAGCCACGAATCCTTTTGGTTATAGGGTGACATATACCCTACTCGTCTGAACACTACGCCACCTGGGCATTCTTTCCAGACAACCTCCGCTTCCTCCTGGAGATTATCCAAAGTCAAGTCGGTGATACGGCGCCCCTCGGGAAAATACAATGAGTGGATGCCTGTCCGCTCAGCCATCTCAACATAACCAGTGTTCGTGAGATCGGTGGAGCAATAGCCATTCTTGAGCCAGTTGCCTTCGCGAAGATACATGTGATTTGATTGGAATCCCAACCCTTTCATGCCTTTGATCAGACCTTCTGTGAAGTGCTTATCTGTGATAATCCCCATGCCAGCCTCAGTATTGCCCATGCCCTCCGTATGAGTCACATTTGCTTTAATAGCGATCTTATGCGAGAGTGGAATGCCTCTCGCGGTTCCATAAACAAAAACATCCTGCGCAAATGCAAAGCCCACACTTTGTTTGGCCTGTGCATCTGTTTTGGCAGGCACATTGGTGCGCTTGATGAATACAGCTTCTGGATGCGATTCGATAAAGGAATGCAGGCTGAAGAAATTACTTGAGGTAACAAACTCCTGTGTACTGCCATCGTCATATGTCAGTAGCGTTCTGACGCTGACTACTCTTTTGCCAGTGGAGGGGGGGGGATCGTCAGGAGAAGGGGGTGGGGCTATATCTACATCCGTGTACTTAACACGCTCCGTGGTTCCGTTTCCCGACGAAGCCTGTGATTTATTTGGCCAAAGAACAGTAACCCAGCCATCTCCGGTACTCATCCACACTTTTGTGCCCGGCTTTTGCACAAATATCTCATATCCAGAGAACTTATCTCCTGGATTCATGAAGTAGAGCCTTTGAGAGGAGGTGATATGATTCTTGTAAACAGCAAGTTTTTGGTTGCTGACTACTTCGCAAGTATATTTAGCTTCGGGAGGCATAGGAGTTTCTCCTGATATTAATGAATGCAGTGATTCTGCTGGTAAGGGTTAGAGATTTTTTTGAAACATAAGCGACTACTGCCTATACTATACAATTTTCCCGCCCCAAATTCAACAGCAATTCGCCAAAATGCAGGGCTTTCTCAAAGATACTGTTGGCAAACTGATCAAAATGAGTAAGATAAAAGGTGGAGGATCTGATGTGTCTAAAAGTACAACCACCTTGGCCAAT
>Ga0209536_100015251_pt1 | contig 10977 bp, 6 predicted proteins | sample DeeMarSeWOR28_12_FD_187461 | JGI IMG/M metagenome (GOLD analysis project Ga0209536, IMG submission 187461) | Marine sediment microbial communities from White Oak River estuary, North Carolina - WOR-2-8_12 (SPAdes) (version 2) | ecosystem: Environmental > Aquatic > Marine > Intertidal zone >... | reverse complement strand
ATTTTAATTTCGGTCATAATCATAAAAATGAAACACCTATCTAAAAAAGTTGCTTTTGTGTTCCTGTGTCTTTTTATGGTGAACACAGTCGCCAGTTATCATGCGATGGCTGAGGACCAAGCCGGTTTTTTTTCTGTCACCGGCCCGTGTAATTTGATTTTCCCCAAAGACCACGGACCGCACCCGGGATATCGTACTGAATGGTGGTACTATACGGGTAATCTTCAAAGCGATGCAGGTGCGCCATACGGATTTCAGCTGACGTTTTTTCGCCGGCAAATCAGCCCTCCCGGGGCACAAAATAAGTGGCCCAAACCTCATTCTGCCTGGCGGACCCAACAGGTTTATTTCGGGCATGCGGCAATTTCAGATATTTCCAAGAAAAGGTATCTACCGTCAGAACGGATCGCCCGGGAAGCTTTAGGGATAGCAGGTGCAGCGCAAAAGGCGAATGAAACAACTATTTTTATTAAAAATTGGTCGGCCAAAATAGGTACCGGCAGCCACATGCTCAAAGCGGCTGCGGATAATTTTTCATATGAGCTCACGTTGCAACCTTTAAAGCCGCTGATCCTGCACGGCAGCGCCGGTTACAGCCACAAAGGTTCGACCCCCGAGCGGGCAAGCTGCTATTACTCGATCACCCGCTTGATCACTGAAGGCACTCTGACTCTGGACGGCAAAGCCATGCCGCTAAAGGGATTGAGCTGGATGGATCATGAATTCAGTACCGCCCCTTTGGAACCCGGAATTATCGGCTGGGATTGGTTCAGTCTGCAGCTTTCCGATCAAAGTGAAATTATGCTATTTCAGCTCAGAAATGAGCACGGCGGTTTGCATCCGGCGTCCAGCGGGACATTTATCGATCCATCCGGAAGGCCGCGCCATTTAAACAGAGAGAATTTTAGCGTCGAAGTCTTGGACCAATGGAAAAGTCCCAAATCAGGCGCGGTTTATCCGGTGCGCTGGCGGGTGGCTGTTTTTCCGCTGGCGATTCAATTAACTGTGGCTGCCAATATGCCCGATCAAGAAATGCAAACACCGGCCAGCACAGGGGTGACTTATTGGGAGGGCAGCGTTGCGGCAAACGGTTCGGTTGCCGACCAGACGGTGCAGGGGCGGGGATATGTGGAACTTACCGGATATGAGAAATTTTTCAGCGCTTCGATGTAAATAGGATTATGAAAACCGGCAAAATTTTGATATAAATTAAAATCAGCGGTCTACTAATTATTAAGAGAAACGATCTTAACGGAAATCATCGGATGGGTTACCGGCAATTCATTTTGTTTTTAAGTTCGGTTGGATTCTTGGTGATAGCCTGCGCACCTGATCAGCAACTCATCGATCAAAACACGCTGCTCAATACGGAATTAAAGCATGCCCGAATTGAGCTTCAAGAGGCTGAAGAAAAGGTGAAAATCCTTGATGCCGAGTTGATCAAACAGCAGCAAACCGCTTCCCGCTGCAAAGATGAACTGACCGATCTCCAATCAAAGTATACCTACCTTAAAAACATCAATTTAAAGCTTTCTCAAAATGTTGAACAGCTGAACAACGATCTGGAGAAAAAAAATTCGGTCATCAAACTTCAAAATACAGTTATCCGACTGCTGGATGATACCAAAAAGACAATCGAAACAAGCCTGAAAGATGAGATTGCAGCACGGGAAATTGAACTGGTGAAAATGCAAGACACGTTAAAGGTTGTTTTCATCGATAAGATTCTCTTTGACTCGGGCAGTATTGACATTAATGAAAAAGGCAAGAAATTACTGCTAGTTGTGGCTGAATCCGTTAGGGGCCACAAAGATCAAAAGGTAGTGGTCGAGGGACATACCGACAATAAGCCCTTAGGTCCGACTTTAAAAGAAAGATTCCCGAGCAACTGGGAGCTTTCCACTGCCCGGGCGGCAGCGGTGGTCAGATTTCTTCAAGAAGAAGGTCTGCTGCAGCCGGAAAGACTTTCTGCCCGGGGATACAGCTTCTATCGGCCGCTTGCAACCAACGACACCGAAGAAGGCCGGCATCAAAACCGGCGGATTGAAATTATCCTTGGCCCTTAGAAGTGGTTTTAAAACCTCATCTCCCTGCCCCATAAAGCGGGGTTTCGCATCTAATTGAAAGATTATTTAAGGATCTCAAAATGCTCTGACAGTCCGGCAATATTCGTGGCGGATTGTCTCGCAAATTGAAATACTCACGTGCTAAAGGGAAACCGTGTGACGGCGTCAAGCGTCCAGGATTCGGCGCAGTTTTTGAGACAACTCAAGAATGTCAAATGGTTTCTGAATAAATCCGCTGCAGCCCTGCGCAATTAATTCTTCTACCTGTTTGTTCAAACTGTAACCACTGACCAGAAGGACTTTAATCTGGGGATTAATTGCCTGAAGCTCCTCATAGGTCGCTCTGCCGCTTTTTTCCGGCATGATCATATCCAGGGCAACCAGATCAATGGCTCCGCCGTTAAATTTATACAGATCAATTGCTTCCATTCCGCTTCTGGCAGTTAACACGGTATAGCCCAATTCCTTCAGCATAAGCTCTTCAACAAGAATTGGACCTTCTTCATCATCGACCAGAAGAATGCGTTCGGTTCCTCTGACTAACATGGATTCAGGCGGTGAGGCCTCCAATTCTTGAGTTTCAGATGCTGGCAAATAGATGACGAATGTGGCGCCGTGGCCTTTTTCGCTATATGCGCGGATAATGCCGTTATGGTTTTTAATAATCCCATATGCAGAGGCCAGCCCAAGACCGGTTCCTTTGCCGATTTCTTTTGTTGTGAAAAAAGGCTCAAAAATTCTTTCCAGTGTTTCCTTATCCATACCAATTCCGTTGTCGGTAACGGAAATTTTCACATACTTTCCCCCCTTGACTTCAAATGGCTTGCAATAATCATCGCTGAGGCTAACCTTTTCTGTTTGAATGTAGAGCTCACCACCATCCGGCATGGCATGCCAGGCATTCAGATAAAGGTTAATCAGAACCTGTTCAATCTGCCCCTGGTCCACTTCCACCTTCCAGATATCTTCCTGAAATCGTTTATGTACAATAATTTCCTTCCTCGTGCGGGTAAACATCCGGGTACTCTTTTCGATCACTTCATTGAGGCGCGTCGTCCTGGGCGTGTATTTGCCCTTGCGTGCAAATCCCAGGAGCTGTTCGGTAAGGTTGGCCGCGCTCATGACATTTTCTTCAATTCCCTGGATATATTTTTCCTGGGGGTTTTCAGTTTCCGGGTTCAACCGCATTAATGATAAATATCCCTGAATACCCATGAGGATATTGTTAAAATCATGAGCGATTCCCCCGGCCAGGGTGCCGATGGCCTCCATTTTCTGGGCATGGATCAGCTGGGCCTCGAGGTTCTTTTTTTCTCTTTCAGCCTTCAATTTATCAGTAATGTCAGAAATTTGACTGACAAGCTTTACTTTTCCGCTGGAGTCTTCGAAGCGGTCGGCAATCATTTTAAACGGCCGCTCACTGCCTGTTTTTTGGATGACGGTGCCGGTCAGGCCGGATGGGGTTGTTTCTCCCCTAAAGGTGTTGATGAAAAAATCCTCTACCGGTTTGAAACTATCCTTGGTGAGGTAATTCTTAAAATAGCTACCTTCGATTTCTTTACGCGGGTATCCTAATATCTGTGACAGGACCCTGTTGGCATATATAATTTGAAAACTATCATTAAGGACCATGATTCCGTCGCGCGAGTTTTCAACCACCGATCGATATCTTTCTTCACTCTCACGCAATGCTTTTTGCGCTTCAATACGTTTGCTGACATTGCGGGCGACATTCAATATCACGTTTTTTCCCCTGTAGGTGATAACCCTGGAATGGATTTCAACAGGAACACTGTCGCCATCTTTTTTGTAATGGGCGGTTTCAAGACTTATTTTTTTGCGAATTTGACTCTGGTCTTTTGGGCCAAGCTTGCCGATGATAAACCGCGCATCTTTTTCAGGAATAATGGCCGCCAGGTTCAATTTGAAAAAGGTATCAGCCGTGTAGCCGAGCTGTGAATAAGCGGCTTCATTGGCTTCCAGAATATTGCCGTCTAGATCCAAAATGTACACCGCATCATCCACGTTTTCCAACAACTCCTTGTAGCGAGCCTGTTCTTCGGCGTCTTTGAGATTGGCGAGCATATAATTAAAGGCTTGAGATAATTGATTAAATTCCCAAAAAGTTTGCCCTTTATTATCAAAAAGCAGATTTTTTTGTCCTTCGGATATTTGGATTGCTTTAGCCGTCATATCTTTTAACGGACCCACCATTTTTTTAGCCACAAAAATGGACATCAATATCGAAGTTACCAGAATCACCACAGAAAACAGTCCAATCCATAAGGTTATTTTCCTCTTTTCAGTGACTAAGCTTTCCAGCGATGATTGAAAATAAAAATTGTTAATTCCATCGAGTCGCGCTAAAGTTCGATTCTGTCCAAGCGGGTGGAATCCGGGATTCATGGCGAGCTCAGTTCGCGTCTTTTCATCTAAAGGTGAGGCTGCCTGGGATATCAGGCCCAACAGCCGGTCGGCTTTGAAGACAGATATGTCGGCGTCGACCGTCTGCTGTATTTCTTCAATGAGTTTGGTGTCTTGGGCCATATCATAAAGTGCATATGCGGTTCCCATGCGGCCGGTTTCATGCATAATAGGCACTTGAAACAACCATAGAACCCGGCTTCGATCACCATCTTCCAAAACCTCCCCGTTGGGGTATTCGGTCAGCGCAAAATCAATCAACTGACTGGATATTCCGGGATAATTTCTCGGAACAACAGACTGCTCACCAATCTTTTTGATGAAATGATAAACACCATCTTGCGGTGGATAAAATTGGGTAATCCGATCCTCAAGATTCGATCTAACGTCCAGCATTAAAGTGACACGGATGATATTGTCAGCGCCAAGATTATCCAATTTCCCGGCAATCAATGATAATCTGTTTTTTAAAATAATTTCCACTTGCCCCTTTTGGGCCTGCAATTTTTCGAAAAATTCCGATTCCACCTTTTTACCGTAATACCGGTAAATGGTCGCCAGAATAACAACCGCCGAAAGGGTGACAAGAACCACAAATGTTGTCACCAAATAGGTTGAAAAGCGTTTTTTATCTCTGAATTTCAACGAATTCCCCCGCAAGATCTAAATGAAACCCGAATTTCGGATTATATTTTTAAATTCATCGTCTAAGAATAAAATGAAACGGACTGAGTTGTCAAAAAAAAGTTAAGCTGCTGCCCAGTTCCACGGACCGGTAAACGGCTATTTGGGGTATGGAGGCGGAATCCGTTTTCTCTTGACCCCTAAAATCCAGTCGATTATCTATCTATAAATCGAAATCGTCAATCGAATGTTGTTTTAAACGAGGTTTCATGGAGAGGAGAAGAGACATGAAAGAGGGCAGACTTCATTACGGCTGGGTGGTTGTCTTTATGGGGCTTTTGACCACCATTGCCGCCCACGGGTTCGGTCGGATGTCCTATACCATTATTCTGCCGGCCATGAAAGACGGACTCGGATTTAATTACACCCAGCTGGGTTTACTGGGAACCGGGAATTTTATCGGCTATCTGACCATGGCTATCATCGGCGGATTTTTGGCCGCCCATTTTGGGACACGGATTGTGATCACGGCAGCGCTGATACTGATGGGAATAACGATGATCCTGACGGGCCTGGCGCAATCATTCGGCTGGGCCTTTGCGATGCGGCTGCTGACCGGTCTGGGCAACGGCGCATCTTATGTTCCGGCCATGGCCTTGGGTTCGGCCTGGTTTGCCGCACGCCATAGAGGTTTTGCGACCGGCATCGTATCTGCCGGAATCGGAGTCGGCACGCTGATCTCCGGTTTGGTGGTTCCGCCCATTTTGGCGGCCTTTGGCGCCAGTGGCTGGCGGTTTTCATGGTATATACTGGGCGGTGCTGTAATTTTGATTTCCGGCATTGTCTTTCAGTTTGTGCGCAGCAACCCGGCAGAAAAGGGACTCCGGCAGGTCGGGGAGGAGGACATTGAAGCTGCCCGACCCGCTTCCCTAGGTACTGACCAAGCGGTATCCCCAAAGTGGATCGATACGATTGCCGGTGTTGTCAAAATGGGCTCCGTCTGGTATCTGGGTGTTGTATATTTTTTCTATGGGCTTTCCTACATCATATATATGGTATTTTTTGCTGCTTACCTGGTTAAAGAAATCGGCCTTAACCAGGAGTGGGCCGGTGGTTTGTGGGCACTGGTGGGGGGCTTGAGCATTTTTTGCGGGGTGATCTGGGGGAAAATTTCAGACCTGCTCGGAAGAAGCCGCGGCGCCGCGCTGGCTTACCTCGTACTGGGGCTATCCTACATTATTTATGCGCTGTTAAAAGTGACCTTCGGATTTTACCTGTCCGCCATTTTATTTGGGCTTACCGCCTGGAGCATTCCCACCATTATGGCCGCAGCCGCCGGTGACTTTGTGGGTCCGCGGCTGGCTCCTGCCGGACTGGGTTTTATTACGTTGTTTTTTGGAATCGGTCAGGCGCTCGGACCGGCACTCGGCGGATATCTGGCAGATGTCAGTGGTTCATTTACGCTGCCGTTTCTGATCGCCGGCTTTATTTCCCTAACCGGAATGCTGCTGTCGTTCTATCTGAAAAAACCAACGAATATCGTGTCTCAGAAATAAGTTACAAAATTCGATTCCTATATTTAGGTTCAGCTGAGTTCTTAAATTCAGAAAATTCCAAGTATCCAAATTTTTAAGTGCCAAGGAGTTACATCATGTTTATTGAGGCCAATGAAATCAAAATTAATTATGAATTATCAGGCATAGAAAAGGGGCCGGTGGTGGTGTTGAGCCACTCCCTGGCCTGCAGCATGCTGATGTGGACACCGCAGCTTGAGCCATTGGAATCCGCTTTTCGGGTTCTGCGCTATGATACGCGCGGACATGGCGGCAGTGATGCCCCTCCGGGGGTTTATACACTGGCACATCTGGTTGATGATGTCATCGGATTGCTGAATAAACTGGCTATCGACAGGGTCCATTGGATTGGCCTGTCCATGGGCGGCATGATCGGTCAGGGCATGGCCTTGAGTCATTCCGATCGGCTTGAAAGTCTGGTTCTGGCGGATACGGCAGCGATAATTCCCGATGAAGCCCAACCCATATGGCAGGAGCGCATCGACGCGGTGCGTCAAAAAGGTATGGCCGCGGTGGCCGAAGCCACTTTACAGCGTTGGTTTACGCCGAACTACCTTAACCAAAAACTCCCTGAGATCGATCAAATACGTCGGCAAATTCTGATGACGCCGGTTGCCGGCTATATCGGCTGCAGCGAAGCCATTCGCCGACTGAATTACTTGGATCGGCTTGCCGCAATTCAAACACCAACGCTAATCATGGTTGGCGCGGATGATCCCGGTACACCCGTGGCGGCATCTGAAGCCATGCATGCCCGCATTCCGGGCTCAAAGCTGATGGTCATCCCTGCCGCTGCTCATCTTTCCAATATCGAGCAGGCTGAGATTTTTAACACGAATTTGATGACATTTTTGGATCAGCGCTAATGGGATTTGTGCTGCCCTTTTGGCTTCGATCTATTGTTGCCGGATTTCTCTTTCACTGATTCCCATCAGGTATAAAAGGCCGTCCAACCCGACGCTGGATATGCTCCTTTGGGCATTTTCCTCGACGATGGGTTTGGCATGAAACGCAACGCCTAAACCGGCGATGCTAATCATCGGCAGATCATTGGCTCCGTCGCCAACCGCAATGGTCTGCTGGAGGCTGATATTTTCGACCTTGGCGATCGTTCTTAAAATCTCGGCTTTTTTATGGCCGTCTATGATATCGCCTTCTAATTTTCCGGTGATTTTGCCGTCTTTTATCTCCAGACGATTGGTGAAAACGTAATCCAGTGCCAGCTTTTTCTGTAAATATTTTCCAAAATATTCAAAACCACCGGATATGATACCGATTTTGTATCCCAGCTGTTTAAGTTTGAGGGTGACGCGCTCGGCACCTTCAGTCAACACAAGCTTTTGGGCCACGGCTGACAGAACATTTTCATCCATGCCTTCTAAAAGCGCCACCCGTTGAATAAGGCTTTCTTTAAAATCAATTTTGCCCTGCATCCCGTCCTCGGTAATTTGAGCCACCCGGTCGCCGACACCGACGATTCGGGCAAGCTCGTCAATCGCCTCGCCCTGAATCAATGTGGAATCCATGTCGAATACCACCAGCCTGCGGGAATGGCGGTAAATGTCATCGACGTAAAATGAGATATCGATGCCGGTTTCCTCATGGATAGTAAAAAGCTTGGCCCTCAAAACGCTGGGCCTTTCGATTTTGCCCGAAACGGTGATCTGCACACAGGCTTTCTGATTCGCATCAGAATCATTTACAGGCATCCGCGCTGAAAGTCGCATGATAATGTCGATATTTAAATTGTTTTCAGCGATTGCGGCCGCAACTTTGGACAGCTGTTCAGCTGACAGCTTCCGGCCTAAAAGCGTGATAATTCGGCGTTCTTTTCCTTTTTGGGCGGCCCAGTTTTGATAAAGGTTCTCATCGATCGGGGAAAATCGGATCTGAATGCCCAATTTATGCGCTGCAAACAGAAGATCTTTTAGGATGGATGAAGATTTAAACTCCACCGGGATTTCAATCAAAATTCCCAGCGACAAATAGTCGTGGATGACAGCCTGGCCAATGTCCAGAATTGTCACTCGGTACTGGGCAAGAATGTTCGTTAAACTGGCGGTCAGGCCTGGTTTGTCTTTGCCGGTGACATTAATCAGAATAATCTCTCTCATTCGGGTTTACCTTCAGGCCGTTTGATTCATAAATAAAAAAATTTTTAATATACACAATTGCCGAAATGTTGCAAGTCGGATCATTGTCGGCAGCCCCTCTAATCCGCAAAACTTTGCGACATATGTTTTGTCAAATTTGAAAATTCGAATGGTGCTTAATTTCATGAAACCAGGAGGGATTCGGGTTTTAATGGCCGGAATAAAAAACAAAAAGTATTTTTGGTCAAAAATATGTAAGAGACATCCTAATCAACCCAGGTAGACCCTCGGTACCCTGGCGGTAATAGCGGATACGATTTCATAGTTTATCGTATTTAGCGATGAGGCCATTTCATCAACCGTTATCGATTCGTTGTCCTGTTGGCCGAAGATAACCACCTCGTCACCCATTTGAACATTATCGATGCCACCGACATCCAGCATGGTCAGGTCCATGCAAACCCGGCCGACAATGGGAACCCGCTTTCCGTGGACCAGCATCAGGCCGTGAGAGGACAGCAAGCGGTTTAATCCATCGGCATAGCCGACAGGAACCGTGGCGATGGTGGTTGGTTTTCGGGTTTTATAGGTGATGCCATAGCTGATATTGAATCCGGCGGGAACTCTTTTAAGATGGATGACTCTGGTCTTCAATGCCATAGCGGGTCTCAAGGACACACGCTTTTTGTTGACTTCAGCAGAGGGATACAGCCCATAGATCGCAATCCCCGGCCTGACCATGTCCAGATGAGACTGCGGCATATCGATCAGGGCTGCGCTGTTGGCAGCGTGCCTAACAGCAGGGTGCAAACCGGATTTGCGCATCCGGCTCAGGAAGTTTAGGAAAAGATCGAGCTGGTCTTCAGCATAACGCTTATCCGCACTATCGGCGGTTGCAAAATGGGTAAATACGCCCTCAACTTCAAGCCCGTTGAGACCGGCAATGGCCGCGGCCTCATCCACTGCTATGGTATTTATTGTTTCGTCTGAATGATGGGATTTGAAATTTTGCGCCAACAGCCCGAGCCTGCCCATACCGGTGTCGACCTTTAAATGGATCTTTATTTTTTTCCCGAGCGAAACGGCGGTTCGGGACAAAGCCCGGGCAAAGGCGTGCGTATAAACAGTCTGCGTCAGATTATATTCCAGAAGCTCGGGAGCCAGTTGCGTAAGGGTATAGCCGAAAATTAAGATAGGTGCTTTGATGCCCGCCTCCCGAAGCTGAATTCCTTCATCGATTCTGGCCACTCCGAGCCGTTCGGCACCGTTTTGAATAGCGCATCGGGCGACTTTAACTGCACCGTGGCCGTAGCCATCGGCCTTGACAACCCCCATCAATTGGGCATCCGGATGGGTGATGCGGCGCAGCTCTCTAACATTGTGTACAATGGCTTTTAAATCGATTTCGGCCCTGACCAGCGAAGTATCCATTCCCGAACCTTGTTTTCGCGTTACTCGTTACGGGTTGCGCGTTGAAAGTCGTTCCTTTCTGGCATTGAGCGCGTTCACTGATTTTACCCTTAAGTTTGAAACTGGCATGCAGAATTTCTTTGCTTTGTTATTGTTAATCGTTTAACTCGGAACCCGCATCGCGCAGCGCAAAACCCGCAGCCCGCATCGCGTAACACGCAACACGAAACCCGCAACGCGGGGCTATCCGCTCAAGCACGGCTTTCTGGCCGCCGCGGTTTCATCCAGTCTTCTGCGTTTGGTTTTTTGCGGAGCGGCATACAGCAATTCGGGATGATCCTGAGCCTCTTTAGCAATCGCCTTCAAGGCGTCGATCAACAGATCAACATCTTCCTTGGATTCGGTTTCGGTGGGCTCGATCATGAGAGCACCGGGAACCACCAGCGGGAAATAGATCGTCGGCGGGTGAAAACCGTAATCCATCAGCCGTTTGACGATATCCAGCGTGGTCACCTTGTAAGGCTTCTGAAGCTTATCTGAAAATACGCATTCGTGCATACAGGGCCGGTCGTAAGGTAAGTGAAACGTTCCTTTTAATTTATCTTTTATATAAGCGGCGTTTAATACAGCAAGCTGACTGGCTTTTTTCAGACCTTCGGGCCCCATACTGAGAATATAACTGTAAGCGCGGATCATCACCCCGACATTGCCGTAAAAAGCGTGTACCTTGCCGATGGATTCAGGCAAATTTTCTGTCAGGACATATTTCTCGTTTTGTTTGATCAC
>Ga0209536_100015250_pt1 | contig 10978 bp, 7 predicted proteins | sample DeeMarSeWOR28_12_FD_187461 | JGI IMG/M metagenome (GOLD analysis project Ga0209536, IMG submission 187461) | Marine sediment microbial communities from White Oak River estuary, North Carolina - WOR-2-8_12 (SPAdes) (version 2) | ecosystem: Environmental > Aquatic > Marine > Intertidal zone >... | reverse complement strand
AATAATATGCACCGATCCGCCGATCGTCACTTTATCCTCAATTTCAATCATACAGGGATCAGATATATTGGTGGTATTGATATGGGCCCCTTTACCGATTTTCATGCCCATTAATCTGTAAAACATCATATTAAGCGGCGTTGGTGTAATAAATTCCAAAAAAGTATAGCGCACAATATAGGTAAAGGCATTATGAAAGTACCAGGGAACAGAGGTCAGTGAATAATACATCCCCCGGAACGGTTTCAGGCGGAAGGGCATCAGAAAGTTGAATAATGGCATGACAAAAATAAGAACAAGTCCATAGATAAAATAAGAAGCGACCAGAGTCGAGGAGAAAACGATATAATACACTATTTCCGGCAAAGGTTGGGCAAGATCGGTGATAAAATTAAAAAAATAAACTGCCGGAGTAGCGGAGATACCCATACCCAATATGCCGATAATGTAGAGGGGTATCAGGGCAATTATATAACTGCCGGTTCTGAATCGTCTCAGGCCGGTCTCTAATAGCCCGGAGATTCCTTTTCGCTCGGAAGTCGCCGCATCAACATCAACTGCCTGGTTTTTTGCAGGATTCCGCTTATAATCTTCAGCCATCTTATTTTTCCCCTAATGTGCCGATAAACAATAAAATTAAAGTTAGCAAAAGTTAAAGATTTTTACTCTTGAAAAGAATGTGTTAAGGTATAAAACAGATCTAAATTTTGGATATCAGAAAAGATAAAAATGTGCTTAACGATTATCAACTAAATATTGCTTAATTGGTTGAATTGTTCGGAAATACAATTTAATAGACCACGGATGACACGGATTTTCACGGATTTTATTATTAGTTTGTTTCAAACCTAACTTATCGGTTGAAAATTGATATTGGTGCCAAGCGAAAATTTTGACTGACATTAATATAGATATTTTAATCAGTGAAAATCAGCTTAATCCGTGTCATCCGTGGTCTATTTCCTAACGCAAAAGCACCATCTTCTTCACATCCCGATATTCACCAGCACGGAGGATGTAAAAATATACACCCGATGCAAACCTAGACGCATCCCATTCCACCTGATGATACCCCGCCTTCTGTTTTTCCGAAACCAGCGCAGCCACCTTTTGCCCAAGGACATTATAGATACTCAAATCAACCTTGCTGACAGCCGACAGCCGATAGCCGATGGCCGTTGTTGGATTAAATGGATTGGGGAAATTCTGATCTAATCTAAATGAGGTGGGATGAGCAGATGCCGGATGCCGGATACCGGATATATCTCCGGTGTAATAAAACTGGCGGATGGCTGCTGCTTTTTCTTTCAGTTTGGTCACGCTATCCAGGTGATCTTCTCCCTGGGCAAGGATAATGGCAATGACAATCTCCTGGGTATCACCGGGTGCAAAATTGAATGGTCCTGTACCTATTTGCATCCTTCGGTCAAATGGTTCGGGACCTCCCGGCCAACCAGCACCCTCATACCATCCAGTTTCTTTTGCCGGATCCCCGCTAACTATGAATTTAGTTGAATCACCCGAGAGGGGATCGATGATTGGATTACCATTCCAATGCATACCCTGAAGATTTCTATAAACTTCTTCCCCTCCTTCCAGAGTTCCTGATCCCGGATCTTTAAAAGTATTATCAGAATTAATATAGAGATAAAAAGAGGTCATACCATGATTTCTGTAACCTGTTATCCATTGATCGTTATAAAATGCACTATCTGTTGGAAATGATGGCACAATCGGTCCTTGCAATAATGTGTATCCGACAGCAGGTGGTGATGAACCATAATAATGTTCATATCCACCATCCCCATCGAAATTATCTGAATTATAGCAATATGCAAGATTTAATAGCGTATCACAGCCAACAAAATCATCAATGGCATCGCCGAGATCAGGATCCGACCAATAACCAAAATACATATCTTCGACGAAGTTCTGGCCTTTATTGATCATCCGATATTTTTTGAAGACCACGTCCCTGAGCGCATCCTCCCGGTCGTAACCATAAATCGTACATTGTATTTCAAGACCAATCTCGCCTGAACCGTATAAACGCCAAATAAGTGGATAATCTCCAACATCATTCATCACAAACCAGTTGGTCTCATCACCATATAATTTCGGTTGATCAATATCGGGATCGAATATCCCATTGTGATTATGATCAATCCAGGGAGCGCCAATATCAACCGGCCAGTTGTGATAATCATGTTCCAGGCGATCTCTTTCCAATCCGGGCGGATAAACTCCCCAGTCACGGCGAATTTTCCAAATTGAATAAAGGGCACTGTCCGGATTAACGACGCTTCCATCCGGGAAAATATTACCCGGACGTTGTCTGCCTTTATGATTATTGCCATTGGTCTGAACTAAACTATTTACTTTACCTGACCAGAGTAATCCATCCTGGAAAATAGCTGTTTTCTTTTCAGTCTCCACGTCGGGCCAATATAAGCCGGGACCATCATTTTGGGGATTATGAGAACCGGATCCAAAGTTACTAAAATACATTTTTATATCATTTATATTGATGAAATCATAACCACTGATATTCCGTAGAGGAAGTTCAGTCTGATCAGAGAAATCAGGATCGGCTGTATCACTTATTTTGATAAGTCCTTCCGACGCCGGCAAGCCCTCATGTATCCATTGATAGGTACCGTCAATTGCGGGATAACTTTCTTCTAGAAGGTCCCATTCGATTCCGTTGTTGTCGGAATATTCTATTTTTAATTCTTGAATATTATGACTGTGCCAGATTATGTCAAAAATAATTTGATTTTGGATGTTGTCATACCAATAATAGGGTAATTCCCGATGTTGCAGGAGGAATAATGATTTGTAATAGCCATCCGCTTGCGTTTTAACAAACCATCCTCTCCTTTCTCTTTGTATTTCAGGTAGCACACCGCAATAGGCAAAACCATCATTCGTTGGCACAATATTATTAGCATCTCCATCCAGATCCAAAGACCAGATTTCAGTTCCTTCTTCGTCAAGTCTAATCATCTGATCGCTGGTCAGAACGATATCTTCATTTTGGGAGATTAGTAGATCGTTAGGATCTATTTCCAGGTCTTGCCGCCAAACTTCTTCCCCCTCTGGATTCGTTTTTAATAATACATCCTGACCGGCTAAGATCAAAGAGTTGTCAGATGTTTCCTGTACTAAGTAATAACGGTGATCAAAGGATTTCGACCACAGGCTATCTCCGTTTTGATCTAGTTTGTAAAATCTTGATTCTGAAGCAATCACATATCCGCTGTCAGCAGTTTGAATGATCTGATATCTTAAATTAAAAGTATATATGGAACCGGGTGATTTTTGCCATTCAATCTGGCCGAGGGAATCCAGCTTGAAAAGAAAGATACTATTAAGACCTTTTAGTGCCCCAACCAGATACCCACCGTCAATCGTTTTCTGCAAAGACCAGCATTTTTCTACCTCCTCATCTCCATATGTGTATTGCCAGATTGTTTCACCCTGGCCATCAGTTTTTATCAGTAAAATATCCGAATTTCCATCATTTTCAGTACTACCGGCCAACAGATAACCATTATCCGATGTTTGGATAGCGACAGGTCTGTAATGGTCTGTATCACCCATACCCGGATAATCCCTGGTCCAGATTGTATCACCATTGAAATCTACTTTCATCAAAACTATAGAATTTTCTGAGTAGTGAGACTTCAGGCCTGAAAGAATATACTCATCGCCAGTCGTCTGCCTAACGGAATAAAGGATATCAATGTCATCATATAGTTTTTCAAAGTAGGATTCTTGTGCCAAAAGGGTTGAGATAAAAATACAAGGCAGCAATAGTAAGGTGAAAATGATGCTACTTTTCATAACTACCCTTTTCTGATTAATTGCTGTAAAGACGCTATTTATCGCGTCTCTTTCAGACACAAAACGTCAAAAATATTTTAGCTAAAAAATCCGCGAAAATCCATCAAATCTGTGTCATCCGTGGTCTATTTCCTAACGCAAAAGCACCATCTTCTTCATATCACGGTATTCCCCGGTGCGGAGAATATAGAAATAAATCCCCGATGCAAAGCGTGACGCATCCCATTCCACCTGATGATCCCCCGCCTTCTGTTTTTCCGAAACAAGCGTCACAATCTTTTGCCCCAGCACATTATAAATACTCAAGTCAACCTTGCTGACAGCCGACAGCCGATAGCCGATGGCCGTTGTTGGATTAAATGGATTGGGAAAGTTCTGTTCAAGTCTGAATGATGTGGGATGAGCCGATGCCGGATGCCGGATACCGGATAAGGTCCCGGTATAGTAAAACTGTCGGACTGCTGCCGCTTTTTCTTTCAGTTTGGTGACGCTGTCCAGATGGTCCTCTCCCTGAGCGAGCACAATGGCAATGACAATTTCCTGGGTATCGCCGGGTGCGAAATCAAAGGGACCGGTACCGATCTGCATTCTTCTGTCGCTAGGCTCTAATCCTCCCGGCCAACCGTCACCTTCATACCAACCACTTCCTTTTACCGGATCACCGCTGAGAGGAAATTTGGTCGAATCACCCGAGGTGGGATCAATAATCGGATTTCCGTTCCAATGCAGTCCTTGAAGGTTATTATTTACTTCAACACCACCTTCATAGACGCCTGATTGGGGATCCATAAAAGTCATATCGGGATTAGTATAGATATAAAAAGATGTCATTTCAATATTAGTATAACCTGTCATCCAGAGATCATTAAAAAATGCACTATCTATTGGAAACGATTGCATAATCGGTCCTTGCAAAAGTACATACCCGACAGCGGGAGGAGATATGCCATAAGTCCATTCCTGACTGCCATCCCCATCTTCATTATCTGCATTATAACAATAGGCAAGATCCAAAAGTGTGTCACATCCAACAAAATCATCATAGGGATCACCCAAATCCGGATCGGACCAATATCCAAAATACATATCTTCGACAAAGTTTTGGCCTTTGTTGATCATCCGGTATTTTTTAAAGACCACATCCCCGAGCGCATCCTCCCGGTTGTAGCCATAGACTGTACATTGTATTTCCAGGCCGATTTCATCAGACCGATATACACGCCAAGTAAAGGGATAATCACCGACATCATTCATCACAAACCAGTTAGTCTCATCACCGTATAATTTTGGTTGGTCAATCTCCGGATCATATATTCCGTTTTGATTATTGTCTATCCAGGGAGCGCCAATTTCCACCGGCCAGTTGTGATAGTCATGTTCCAGACGATCTCTTTCCAACCCGGGCGGATAGACTCCCCAGTCATAACGAATTTTCCAGATTGAATAAAGGGTACTATCCGGATTTCCGACACCGCCATCTTGAAAAATATTTCCGGGTCGTTGAATTCCCCAATATCTATTCCCATTGGTCTGAATCACATCATTAACTTTTCCTGACCAGAATAATCCATCTATCATAATGGTAGTTTTTTTACCATCGTCGCTAATAGGCCAATATAGACCGGGGCCGGTATCTCCCCATCCCGGTGATGGCGAGGTGGGATCATGAGAACCTCTCCCATAATTACTAAAATACATTTTGATGTCATTGATGGCGATATAGTCATAACCACGAACGACACTGAATGGCAGATCATTCTGATCAAAAAAATCCGGATTTGTCATTTCGCTCAATCGAATCACTCCCTCCGAGGTTGGTAATCCCACCGGTAGCCATTCATAGTTCCCCTCCTCTGCCGGATAGCCTGAAGTTAGAAGCGACCAATCAAGGCCATTATTGTCAGAATACTCAATATTGATTTCCTCAATATTATAGCTGCGCCAGAGAATAGGATAGGATAAACCTAATTGTACATTGCCTGAATACCAATTTATTGGCCATCCTACTTCTCCCGGTGGTTGAAGTAATAGTATGGATTTATAAAAACCATCCGCTTCGGTTTTAACCAACCATCCCCTTCGATTCTCAGGTACTTCCATTAATTTACCACAGAAAATAATTCCACCACTTGCCTGACTGCAGGAATAAGCAAGGTCATCCAGGGGTACACTCCATAGCTCTGTTCCATCAGAATTAAATCTGATGAGATGATCACCGGCTAAAATGATATCTCCATTCACTGTGATGAATAGATCATTTGGCTCAATTTCCGGTTCCTGCTTCCAAATTTCTTCGCCTGTAGAAGTTGTTTTAGCTAAGACATTATTACCCACCAGGATCAAATTTCCATCAGACAGTTCTTGTATGAGATAAAAACGGTGGCTAAGAGATTTCGTCCAAAGCGTATCTCTGTTTTGATTGAGTTTTGTCAGGGAAAATGGTAGCGCATAGACGTATCCACTATCAGCGGTTTGAATTGTCTGGTATCCTTGCTGAAAGGTGGCAATCATACCCAAATCTTTTTCCCATTCAACCTGTCCCGTTGAATTCACTTTGATGAGATATTTATAATTGGCGTCTTTACGCGCTTCAATCAAATACCCACCTTCTAACATCTGCTGCACCGACCAGCTTTTTAAATTCAGGCTGTCACCATATGTTGTGCGCCAGATTACCAGTCCATCAGAAGCTGTCTTGATCAGAAAAATATCGCTGTTTTCTTCATTGTCGGTAGTCCCCACTAAGAGATAACTATCATCATCAGTGGGAATCGCGGCAGTGCGGTAACCGTATGTCTCACTCAGTCCGGGGAAATCTTCTCTCCAGACAGTATCACCATTGGCATCGACTTTCATTAAGAGAACATAGTTTTCATAACTACCTGTTCTCAATCCGGATAGAATGTAACCACCATCTGTTGTTGGTTCTACAGAATAGAGGATATCTGTGTTTTCATATAATTTTTCGAAGTAGGATTTTTGTGCCAGGGCTTTAGACACAAAGAAGCAGGGAAGCAGGAGATAAAGAATCATGATACGGCGTTTCATGACATGCCCTAAATGCTTACTTTAATATATAGAAAAAAAGGGTAAAGGATGATGATCAATATACAAAATATCACATCGAAAGCAACAAAAAAGCGGACCTCACCCCCAGCCCCTCTACTTTGAGGAGAGGGGAGCCTTGATCTTTTAAATTGTTCATAAAAAATGATAAAAAATTATATTTTATCATTTTCTAATGTTCATAAAGATATTTCCATTTCTGACGAATATAAAAACAGGATTGATTTAGGGTAGAGGTCATTATATATGAAAATGCGTATAACGCCCACTAATCTGGAAATGCTCGAATCTTTTGAAAAATACTGTTCAAAAGGGGGAAGCATACTTTCATTTGCCGAATATTATAAGGCAACGAATAATCTGGGAGATTTTAAACCGGAAAAACATGCGATTATTTTAGCACTTTGTGAGGAACTGGCACTGGTTGGTGATCGTAAGAAAATTTTCGAAATCTTAAATGTCATTTTTAGTGTGGAACGTTGGACGCTTAAAGGTTTTAAAAGATTTATGTCCTTAGTCAAAAATTCAGAGCTACTAAATCCACTTTATAACGGCATTTTTGATCTGCATGAAAATTGCAAAAATTACATGAAGACCATGGAAACCAGCTAATTGGTATTTTTCCGGCTTTGAAATCAAAACTGCAATGAAAAAAGGTAAGAAAATATTACCTTCAGGAAATGATATGAAAATTCAGATCCTTGCTGATGATGGCGAGATATTAGATACAATAGATGAAGTTCATGTTAATCTGAAATCCCAATATGGTATGGGTGCGCTTCTCGAAAAATTACTGCATATATATAAAAATAAATACCTGTCCTATATGTATGAAAAGTATAAAATGGAACGGAGAAGCGGAGAGGATAGAAGAAATCCCGAAGATATTAAGGAATAAAACCTCAATAAAAATCAACCCTCACAATTGATACATATATCCCCAATAGCATTTTAGTCTTGAATCAGCGTATATCCATCACTATCTTCTGTATAAAAAGCAGGCCCGGGAGGACTTGAACCTCCAACCCCCGGTTTTGGAGACCGGTGCTCAGCCAATTGAGCTACGGGCCTATGTAAATTAATATGCATAAAAATAATAATCTGAGTTCATTAAAACGTGATTGAGAACACGTTTTTAAAAGTATTTTTCTTTGCTATCAAGGAGTTGAATTATACACCAAAGGCACGAAGAAGAGAGTACTTATGTCATCCCGAAGGGATCTATGCCGTTGCCGGAAAAGCTAACCCAGGAAGGTGCACAGATCTCTGCGAGATGACCTTTAATCATAATCCTTCCTGTTCTTCGTGTCCTTCGTGTTTAAAATAAAATTTGTATAACCGGAGGTCATCCTTACAGGATGTATGACCATGCAAAACGATATGATTTTATTAAATATTAGGAGGTATGAATGAAGAATATCATTTTTATCTTGATCATTCTTCAATTTATTTCATGTGTTTCAAGCATAAAGGTAGCCGAAACACGAAATGCAGATTTCAGTGCACACAATTCGTTTGAATACTTCAAGATCTGGCGGGAAATCGATATTGCCCGCTTTGATTCTGAGATTCTGAATGTCAAAATTGCGCTTATTCCGGAAGATAAATCAATCAGTGAATTCAGTTCTGATTCATCATTAATTAAGACCTTTGATAGTTTACACGTGATGATTGAAGAAAAAATGGAAGGATTCCGGGAACTGGAGAAAACGTATTCTGACACGACTGATGAGGGTAGAAAAAAAATCTTTCAAAATCTGAAATCGGATTCGACAGATAAAGAATTCCTGGACAAAATCGAAAGTGATCCTTATTTCGAGTTATATGTCGATATTGTTAAACGATTAAGGCAAAGTATCCAACAATCCACATTTTATGCGTCTCAGCAAAATTTTGAAGCTTACATACAGAGCAGATCGATAGACATTATCGGAATGAATCAGCTAAAAGATCTCATTGGTCAGGAAAAATTAACCGTAATGAATATATCAGAAGAGCACATCCGCGCATTAAAGGAGAATCGAGTCGATTTTATGATTGCCTTTTCGGTTTCATATAATGTGCAGTATAGTGACCGGGCCCGTGGCCGCATCGGATCTGAAAATATCAATCTGGTGTTATTTGATGTGCAATCGGCGAGGAATATCTCGACGGCAAATATCACACATTTTTTTGGATCAGAATAATTGTTTATGTGGATATTGGAGTGGTCCTGTACATTGTAATATTGAACTCGAATTGAAATGTCCAATGTCAAAATCCAAATGTCAAATCAAGCCCAAATTTGTAAATGTCCAATGTCCAAGCTCAAATGTCAAATCAAATAAAAATGACTAAATGTCAAATTTATGTTACCATATTTAAGCATTTGAAATTGGGATTTCATTTGTCATTTGGATTTGGACATTTGACATTGATCTGTCATATGGATTTGGTCATTTGACATTAATCTGACATTGGGATTTGGTCATTTGACATTATTCTCTCATTTGGACTTTGACATTTGACATTCTATCAAAGTTTTTCTGAGATCAGCGATATAGTTCGGTCCTGTTCTGCAACAACCGCCAATCAGACGTGCACTTGCCTTATACCACTGAACTGCCAGTTGACTGAAATCATCTGCGGATCGGATCCCCTGCCATATTTTACGGTGTGGATCAAATCGCTCCCCTGAATTTGGATAGACAACAATCCTTTTTGTTGTTTTACAACCTGCTATTTTGCTGATCAGTGATAGAATATGATCTGGTGAGGTACAATTTATACCGATCGCAAGAACACGGGGATTGTCATTCAGTAAGAAAACACATTCCTCTATCGGTGTGCCATCAGAGATGTGAGAGCCGTCTTTACAGGAGAAACTCATCCAGGCCTGAATGTTTGGCGTGTCAGTAAGCAATAGACTAAGCGCTTCAGCCTCCACAATACTTGGAATCGTTTCACAGGCGAATACGTCTGCGGATGTGTCTGATAATAATTCCCAGCGTGGTAGATGAAAGTCCTTTAGCTCATTAACACTGAGTTGATAATCTCCCCGATACTCTGCGCCATTGGCCAGGTAGGCCCCGTAAGGTCCAATACTGGCGGCGATAAGAGGTCTGATACGATTCTTAGCTCCTATTGTATCTAGAAACACATCACGGGCATCGCAGGCCAGGTCAACCGTTTTTTTTATCAAATTTCTTGCTTTTTTTTCAGAAAGCCCTTCATCCATCAAGCCGGATATCGTTGCCTGATAGCTTGAGGTTATAATACAATCAGCACCAGCCTCCAGATAGCTGCGATGGACAGCAAGAATCGCTTCAGGATTATGAATTAAAAGACGGGCTGACCATAATCGATGATCCAGATCATGACCCCGATTTTCCAGTTCCGTGGCCAATCCGCCATCCAGGACAACAAAACCCTGCTTCTTTATAAAAATGTCTATCAATGAGTCTGAATTCATATATTTACATAATTCCCAATTCCAAATTCCATTTTCTCCCGAGTAAAACTGTCGTCTTCCCGATGACGTCTCGGGACTAAATCATCCACGATTTAGCAAAATCTAACATCTAAAATCAAATATCCACATCCAATATGTAACATCCAAAATCCAGTATCCAACATCCAATATCTTTCATCCAATTATAACGGCAGCTTGTCTTTCATCATAATATAAAATCTTTTCATAAAAAACTTATCATCTTTTTTATTCTATCGATAATAATTCTATACAAGCCCCGGAGGTCAATATGAGTCGCAAGACACTGATTACCTCTTTTTCTGTATGTGTCTGTATCTTTATTACAATCGGTTTTCTGGTAACTGCCTTTATTCTAAAATCTTTTTTGGAATTTATCATGCAGTTGCTGAATGCAATCTAAAAAATTGTTTATGTCCTGCAGTAATTCCAAAATGTGGTAATGGTGTTGTTGAAGCTGGAGATTGAAAAAAACTAATGAAGACACCCAATCTGCTGGTGGCACTGGTGTTCCTGCTGAGTCAGTTCTGCTCCGTTGCAGGGCAACCGAAACTTGTAGTTTCGAAACCCTCCAGCTATGTCGCCGGGGAGTTCGTG
>Ga0209536_100015249_pt1 | contig 10978 bp, 5 predicted proteins | sample DeeMarSeWOR28_12_FD_187461 | JGI IMG/M metagenome (GOLD analysis project Ga0209536, IMG submission 187461) | Marine sediment microbial communities from White Oak River estuary, North Carolina - WOR-2-8_12 (SPAdes) (version 2) | ecosystem: Environmental > Aquatic > Marine > Intertidal zone >... | reverse complement strand
ATGAGCTTATCGATCTCGCGGTCGGTGCATTGTTGCTCGATATCGGCAAAATAAAAATTCCCGTGCCACTGCTCGCGAAGGCCCGCAGGCTGTCCGAGGAGGAGGCGAGCATCGTGCGCAGGCATGTCGAGAAAGGCGCCCGGTTGCTCGAATCAGTTCGGGGCCTCTCGGCCCGTTCCCTCGAAATGGTCCGCCAGCACCACGAGCGTATTGACGGCAGCGGCTATCCCGAAGGCTTAACCGGTGATCAAATATCCTTGTTTGGAAAAATTGCCGGTATTGTCGACACCTACGATGCGCAGTGCCTTAAGCGCTGGTATGCGCGCAGCGTATCCGCGCATGACGCGTTGCGGGCGCTGAATGACGACCGGGGGAGGCGCTTCGATGCCGACCTCGTCGACAAATTCATCTGCGCCGTGGGCGTTTTTCCCACGGGCACCTGGGTACAGTTGGTTAATGGTTATGTGGGTCTGGTTTGCCTGCAAAGCCCAAACGAACCGATGAATCCGCAAGTCGCCCTGGTTGAGGGGCCGACGCGTCGGCCGATTCAGACCATCAGATGGCTCACACTTGCCGACCATAGCGTCACCCGTGCTCTGCAACCGTCTGAGCAGCCCGACTATTTCGAGGCGATGGAGCACAGCCTGCAGTCGACCGTCTACGGTATCTGGCCCCGCTGAGTCGAACCCGGCGCCGCGCTTTTTGTTATTGTAGCGGTGTTTTTCGGGCTATTCGCCGCTCCGCAATTACAATTACCTGCTGTTGATTTTTTATGCTCAAAGCGCTGCATAACTGGCGGTCTTATAAGGCCTTTAAGGCATTACCGCGCGACCAGAAAAGAATCGTCATCTACAGCGAAAGCGGGCAGGACTGGCATCATTTCGCGCCGGTCATAAAAAGTCTGCTCGACGAGTATGGGCAGCGCGTGGTCTACCTGACATCTGACCCTGAAGACCCGGGTCTTCGGCAAGCCAATCCAAAGCTCGCGGCTTTCTGCATTGGTTCCGGCCTCACCCGCACCATCTGTTTCCAGTGGCTCGACTGCGGCGTCATGGTGATGACCATGGTCGACTTCAACACGCTGCAACTGAAGCGCTCGATCAACCCGGTTACCTACGTGTTCATGTTCCACTCATTGATCAGTACACACATGGCCGACCATGAGGACTCTTACGATCACTACGACGCAATACTGTGCGCCGGGCCGCATCAAATGCGCGAGATTCGCAAGCGCGAGGAATTGCTGGGCCTTAAGCCCAAGCAATTATTTGCCCATGGTTATCATCGCCTGGAGGAACTGGCGCAAAATCGCCGGGAGCCGCCACAGTGGAATAACGATGCGGAAGTCCATGTGCTGCTGGCGCCTTCCTGGGGTGAGCAGACTATCCTTAATGCCTGCGGTATGCGGCTTGTGGACGTGCTGATCGGGGCCGGCTTTAAAGTTACCTTGCGGCCGCATTACCAGACTCGCTGGACTACACCGGATGTCATTGACGGTATAGCCGCCAAGTACGCCGATCATCCGCGCTTTAGTCTGATCGAGCGCATGGGCGAGTCCGATTCGCTGTTTGATTCTCACGTCATGATTACTGACTGGTCGGGTGCCGGAATGGATTACGGCATGGGTCTGGAAAAGCCGGTGCTGTATATCGATTTGCCGGCCAAAGCACGCAATGAATGGTGGCCGAAGCTGGGTCTGGAACCATTCGAGGCGTACGTGCGTGACAAGATTGGTGTCATCGTTAAGCCTGATGCGCTTGACGATGTGCCCCGGCAAATTCATGCTCTTTTGCAGGAGCCGGATGTTTTTCGTGCTAACGTCGCAAGCCTCCGTGAAGACTGGGTTTTTAACTTCGGGACCAGTCCCTCTGCTGCGGCTGCGGCCATAGTTCAGCTGGCAGAGGAAAGTGACAAACGCCCGCCGAACTCGGCAGGTGTTGATAAGCTCAACCCATGACAACAACCGACGCTGAAAATCTGCGCCCCAGAGGCGCGCTCGTGCGCTGGACAGGCTGGTTCGGCATCGTCAATGCGGCGCTCTTCGCATTGGTCGGCACGCGGTATTTGTTTGCGTTTGGCTGGCCGGAGTCCGGCATAGCCATCCTGTATGTTGGGTTGGCGTTCGTTGCGCAATTTGCACTGCTTGGCTATCTGCCGCTGATGATTCTGCTGGGGCCCTTGGCAGTGGCACTGCCGCGCAAGGCAGTGGTTATGACGGTGGGTGTTGTGCTCGCATCCGCCGGATTGACATTGCTGCTCGTCGATACAAATGTTTTTGCGCAGTATCGCTATCACGTGAGCCGGCTCACGATGGAGATTTTCGAGCCATCGACCTGGTTGTTCACGGGGTTCATGTTTCTGATGCTGCTGGCGTTCCAGAGCATGCTGGCCGGCAACGTATGGAAGCGGCTGCGCTCGGGAGGGCTGCCTCGGGGCGGTCGGCTGGCGCTGCTGCTCGTGCTCGCGTGGTTTGGCGCGCAAGGCATACACATCTGGGCGGACGCCACGGCTTATTCACCGGTGACCAGCTTCACCCGTTATCTGCCGCTGTATTTCCCGATGAAAGCGAAAAGGCGGCTCGCGAAACTGGGCTGGATCGATCCCGAAGCCGTTGAACAACAGCGATTGCTGCGCGGCGCGGGCGCATCGGGTTCGGGCCAGTTGCTCTACCCGATTAATGAGTTGCAGTGCACGGGCGCCGCGCCGACACCGAACATACTTGTTATCCTGGTCGACGCGTTACGGCCGGATCATGTTAATAGTCAGCTGACACCGCGAATCGCAGCGTTTGCGGCGCAGGGGCAGCATTTCCGCAATCATTACAGCGGCGGCAATTCGTCGCGCATGGGCATTTTTTCGATGTTCTATGGCCTGCCCAGTACGTACTGGCAGGCATTCTATGACCTGCAGCGCCCGCCCGTCTTGATGGACCAACTGCAGGAGCGCGATTACGAAATTGCGGCATTCAGTGCCGTCGGGTTTACCAGCCCCGCGCAAATAGATCGCACAGTTTTCGCCGCAGTGGATCCGTCCCGCCGCTATTCCGCCGTGCGCGACCAGGACCGTAACGGCGAGATTACCGAGGCATGGGCCGGCTGGTTTAACGGCCGCGCGGATCCGGAAAAACCATTCTTCAGCTTCCTCTACTATGACCCCGGTAAATCTCCGGCCAGTGAGGGTGTTGAAATTCAGGCTGCTACCGAAGTCGAACAGCGGCATGAATCTTATCGGCGGGGTATATCAGCGGTTGATAACGAGGTGGCTACGGTTCTGGATACCCTGGCCGGTGCAAATACCGATCGCCAAACGCTGGTTATCTTGGCCAGTGATCACGGTTATGAGTTCGATGAACTGGGTTTGGGCTATATAGGGCATGGCAGTAATTACGGGCCGTGGCAACTCAGGTCAGTGCTGGTGATGGACTGGCCGGGACGAGAGCCCCATGCATTCGATCACCGCAGCGCCCACCAGGATTTGCCGGGCACCTTGATGAGTGAGCTGTTCGGCTGCAGCAATCCCGTCGCGGATTACAGCAGTGGGGGTAAACTTTTCGACGGCGAGTCATGGGAATGGATCATGGCGGGCAGCTACAGTTCCTCAGCAATCGTCGAGCCGGACAAAATTATCGTGACTTACCCGGGCGGTTTGATCGAGCTGCTCGATGCCGATTACCGACCCACATCCGACGTCAAACTGGATCCCCGGCGCATAGAAGAGGCCATGCTGGAAATGCGGCGGTTCTATCAATGATGGCCGCCACTGAACCGGGCGCCACGAAACGATCAGCAAGATTTTTCGTCAGGTGCCTTGCGTTACCGACGTTCCTGCTGCTGCACCTTTCGGCACACGCCGGTCAATTCATCGTGACCGCCGGTCATTCGCAAATCACTTTCGATGAACAGCAGGCCGTGCCCTTGCGGTGGGTATTGTGTTCTGAGATTTGCGATGTGGATGCTAGCCACCGCGCGACGCTGCTCGATATCGATGACGGCTACGTGCGCATCAGTTCGTCGGACGGTCCCGGCGGTTCGTTTACTGCACGTGTGGACGAAGCGGCGGACGAGGTGATCGTAACTTTCAAGGCTCGTCGCCACAGTTACGTCTACCGTATCTCGCGCTTAACCCCGGGCCTCGAGATCGAATTGCCGCCGTTGGCGAAATTTGAAATCGCCACAGGCTCGGCTTTCGTGCCCGAACAACTGCCCGGTTTCGGACAGATTTACAGCAGGGTCAGGCCCGTTCAGGTCGGCGCCGTCGGGCAGGAAGACATCGAGGAGCTGGAAGCCGGGCCGCGTATTATCGCCGCCACGACCGACAACTGGACCGGCATACGGAACCGCTACTGGGCCTTTCTTGTGCGGCCGGCGGCTGAGCCGGTGGAGGCGACTGTCAGCCTCTTGCGGCCGGATCATCCCAGCGTGACTTTCAAAAGCGAGGCCGAAACGGGGTCGAGCAATGTGCATATTTATGCAGGGCCCGTGGAATGGTCGGCGCTTAAGAGCGTATCTCCCGAGTTAAGCGAGATGCTGTTTGCAGCACTTTGGGATTTTCTGCGTGCGTTGTGCTTTGGCATGCTTGTGCTGCTGGGTTGGTTGCAGGAGCTGGTCGGCAGTTACGGCCTGGCTATTATCCTGCTGTCATTGACGGTCAAGGTGCTGATGACGCCCTTAACGATGCTCGCGGATCGCTGGCAGGCCGACGTGAACAGGCAGCATACGCTGCTCAAGCCGGATCTGGACGAGATCAAGCGCAGTTTCAAAGGCGAGGAGGCTCACAGGCGAGTGCTTGCAGTTTATAAGAAGCACAACGTGAGCCAGTTTTATACTTTCAAAAGTGCGGCCGGCTTCCTGATTCAAATACCCGTTTTCATTGCCGCCTTCGACATGCTCGCGGAGAATATCGCGCTGAATGAAGTCGCGTTTCTCTGGATAGATAACCTGGCTAAGCCGGACCGTATAGCGCAATTACCATTCGTCATTCCGTTTTTCGGCGGCGCCCTCAACCTGTTGCCTTTCCTGATGACGGCATTGAGTTCACTGGCCGCCTGGCTGCAGGCTGACGATACGTTATCAGCCGATCTGCAGCGTCAGCAAAGCATCCGGCTCTATTTGATGTCTGCTGCTTTTTTCATTCTGTTCTATACTTTTCCAGCTGGGATGGTGTTGTACTGGACATCTTCCAATTTATTTCATCTGCTTAAAGTCGAGTTCGCGGGCATAGTTGCCCGCCTGAGCGCCGGGCAGGGTTAGGGTATATGTTGTCGTTTTTTCATCGCTTTAATTCGTTCCAGGGTGTCTCGCTGCAGCATGTTTTAGTGCTGCCGGTATTAACGGTGCTGGCCGGTTGTGCCGGCGCACCGGATGACACGGCAGACCGTGCCGCCGATGTGGACTGGGATGCGATCAGCATGGCCAACCAGGCGCCGGTATCGTGGCGAGAGGATGTGCAACCGGTGCTGGAACAGCGCTGTGTGGTTTGTCACGGCTGTTTTGACGCGCCGTGTCAGCTAAAACTTACGTCGTACGACGGGCTGGAGCGGGGCGCCAACCCGGAAAAGGTTTACAACCAGGGGCGAATCAGAGCCGCACAGCCTACGCGATTGAATATTGATGCCGAGGGTTCGGCAGCATGGCGCGAAAAAGGTTTTCATCCGGTTCTGGCCGAGACCGAGATTCAGAGTGAACGCGACGCGGCTGATTTCATGCGCAACTCGGTGCTCTATCGAATGCTGCGTTTGAAACAGCGTAACCCGCAGCCCCGCACGGGTTTATTGCCTGACTCTGTAACCATCGATTTGAGTCGTAAGCAGGTCTGCACCACTGAAGAAAAAATCGCGAAATTCGAACGGGATAATCCGCTATGGGGTATGCCTTACGGCATGCCGAACCTGGCAGATCAGGAATACAAAACCCTTGTTCGCTGGCTGGCTCAGGGCGCGAAGGGACCCGAGCCGACCGAATTACCCGCGCAGGAACTTGCCCAGATTGAGGAATGGGAGAGATTTCTGAACGGCGGCAGCCCGCGCGAACAGTTGATGAGTCGTTATCTCTACGAGCATTTGTTCCTGGGGCACCTGCACTTTGCCGATGCGGATGAGCGACATTTCTACCGGCTGGTGCGGTCTTCGACGCCGCCGGGTGAAGCAATCAGAGAGATACCGACGGTACGTCCCTTTGAAGATCCGGGCTCGCAACCTTTCTGGTATCGATTGCGTCTCTTCGACGCCAGCATCGTGGCCAAGGCGCATGTGACCTATGAATTGTCGGCGCAGCGTCTGGAGCGGTTCCGTGAATTATTTCTCGCGTCCGGCGACGACGTTGATGAGTTGCCGGGTTATGACTTGCCCGAAGCCGCTAATCCGTTTGTCGTTTTTGATGATCTCCCGATTCGCTCCCGCTATTTATTCATGCTCGACGACGCGAGGTTTTTCATTCAGGGTTTTATCAAGGGGCCGGTGTGTCGCGGCCAGGTCGCGTTGAACGTGATCGAGGATCAGTTCTGGGTGTTTTTCTTGGATCCAGATGTCATGAAATTAGACCTCTCTGAAGAGCGGCGGCGGGTCATCTATGCATACCTCGAGATGCCGTCCAAAACCCAAACCTATAATCCGGTTTCCGCGTATACGAAATACTGGAAGGCCCAGAAAGAGTATCTGTCAGCCAAAGGTGAATACTATTCGGTGCACAGGCCGTCGACGCAGGAGGGTGCGCTTGGCATGGTTTGGGACGGTGATGGAGTCAACCCCAATGCCGCGTTGACCGTGTTCCGCAATTTCGACAGCGCCGCCGTTGAGTTCGGCCTGCATGGCAAGTACCCCGAAACGGCATGGATCATCGATTACCCGCTATTCGAGCGCATCCATTACTTGCTGGTTGCAGGTTACGACGTATACGGGAATGTCGGTCATCAGCTTAACTCGCGCTTGTTCATGGATTTCTTGCGCATGGAGGGCGAGGATAATTTCCTCGCATTTTTGCCCAAGGGGTCCCGCGAAGAAATCCGCGCCGGCTGGTATCAGGGTATTCGTTCCAAACGCAAAAAGTTATTTGAAGAGCCAATGAGCTGGCTCAGCGGCGATTCGCCGATCAATTTTACGACGAATGACCCGCAGACTGAGTTTTATGAGCTCATGCTGGACCACCTTGGTGCGGTTGCAGGGCCGCCTGACCTGATCAACCGTTGCCCGAGCGAGACCTGTGCGGTAATGGCGGCGTCCGCGTCTATGCCTGAACCTGATGCGGTGATGAGCCGTTTAGCCGACTTGCGGGGTCATCAGTTGCAGGTCTTTCCCGAGTTAGCCCTCGTCAGGGTCGGGCAAGAAGATGGCGCGCCGGACCTCGCGTACACGCTTATCGTTAATCGCGATTGGAAAAATATTACCTCGTTTCTGGAAGATGCCGGCGACGGGCAACGCGATCCCGCCGGCGATACGCTGACAGTGTTGCGTGGCTTTTCCGGGAGCTACCCGAATTTCTTCTTTGACGTGCAGGAAAACGAGCTCAACGCTTTCGTCACGGAGGCCGCAGCCGTGCAAAACGCCGAGGACTATCAGTCCTTCGTGGCGCGCTATGGTGTGCGCCGCACCGACGCAAAATTCTGGCAGCAGGCGGATTGGTTTCAGGCGGAGTACCAGGCGCAGCACCCCGCAGAGGCGGGCATACTCGATCTCAATCGCTATGAAAACCGGTAGTTACGTCGGTTAGTGACTGCAATTTGCTGTTTCTATACGCTAATTTCCGTGCGACAATAACGTTTTTTACGAGCCAACGGCTGCTGATTATGGGCGGTCGGTGGCGGGAGCCACGCAAATCGTGGATCACTCATCAACGCTGACCGGGTTGCAACGAACGCTCGGCGGGTCGCGCAACAGCGCCGGCCTCGATGTCATTTTCACCAAACTCGCCGTTGATCTGCAGAACCTTACTGCAGCGTCGCTTGCCGACAACATTCAAAACTGCCTTGGCGTTATGCAGGAAAGCACCGGTTGTGATGCGGTGTGTTTCGCAGTGTTCGATGAAGCCGAGACCAAAATCGTAAAAGTTTATTCATCGCAGGCCGCGTTCGCCTCCTGTAATCCTGATCATTTGCAGGACGAGTTGCTGGCGGACTGGCCCTGGATCAATCGCCGCTTCAGCCATTTGCGACTCCTGGAAATACTGGATACCTCCAATCCTCCGGCAGAGGCTGCCGCCGACGCGCAACGATTCAAGGACATGCACGTGGCATCGATGCTGCTCGCCGGCATCACCGTTGCCGATAAGCGCCGAGGTTTTTTGGCGTTCATGCACGGTCAGCCGGCAGAAGAGTGGGAAACCGACAACAAGTTGTTGCTCAAGCTGCTCTCATCGAGTCTCGCGGCAGGGCTGGAGCGTCTTGCCTTCCGTCATGAGATCGCCGACCGGGATGAGATGCGGGAGATGGTATTGGCAACCTCCCACGAAGGCATGTGGGATTTCGATGCGTTCAGTAATGTTATGCACTTTACGCCGCAGTGGAAAGCCATGATGGGTTACGGTGACGAGGATCTTGATGCCAATCGACCGGATTGGCGGCAATTGATTCATGAAGACGACCTGGCGCGCGTGCAGGCGGGCCTGCGCGAGCATATTGCGGGTCGTACCCCGGTGTTCGAAAGTATCCATCGTATGAGGCACCGCGATGGCGACTGGCGCTGGATGGACTGCCGCGTGAAGGCCTTGACCGACAAGCACGGACGGTTGCGGCGGCTGGTAGGCGTCGAGTACGACATTACCGAAAGAAAAATCTATGAAGAAGCGTTGTTCCGAGAAAAGGAGAGTGCCCAAATTACGCTCGAGTCTATCGGCGACGGCGTTATTACAACTGATTCTGAAGGGCGGGTTGAATACCTGAACCCGGTAGCGCAGGAACTGACCGGCTGGCGTGTCGAAGACGCGGTGGGCCGGTCGCTGGACGAGATTTTTCGTGGCTTTCACGAAGAAACCTGCGAGCCGCTGGACAATCCTCTGCTGATGGCGATCGAGCGTAACCGCGCGCTGAAATCGGTGCGACCGACGCTGCTGATCCGCCGCGACGGCAACGAACTGTATATCGAAAGCACCGCTTCGCCGATTCGTAATGATAAAGGTGACGTGTCGGGCGGGGTGCTGGTCTTCCATGACGTGAGTGAGTCCCGCGAGTTGAACCGGCGCCTGAGTTATCATGCCAGCCACGATATTCTGACCGGTCTGGTTAACCGGCGTGAATTCGAGAGCCGTATCGATCGTGCTTTAAAAAGTGCGAAAGCTCGCGAAACATCGTATGCGCTTCTTTATCTCGACCTCGACCGTTTCAAGATCATTAATGATACCTGCGGGCATCAGGCCGGTGATACCTTGCTAGGGCAACTGGGCGCTCTGTTAAAGGCGCGTATCCGGTGGCGCGATTTTCTTTCGCGTCTCGGCGGCGATGAGTTTGGGGTGTTGCTCGAGAGTTGCAGTCTCGACGAGGCAATGCGATCGGCTGAAGCGCTCGTGGCAGCTATCGAGGACTTTAAGTTTAGCTGGGAAGATCGCAGTTTCAGCGTGACGGTCAGTATCGGCGTCGTGCCGATCACGTCCAGCAGTATTGACGTGCCTTCGATCATGAACGCGGCGGACGCTGCGTGCCAGGCGGCGAAAGAATCGGGCCGCAGCCGCGTGCATTGTTTCGAGGAAAACGATATCGAGCTCATGCGCCGCCGCCGCGAAATCCAGTGGGCTGCGCGTATCAATAATGCGCTGGAAGAAAGCCGGTTCGAACTGTTTCGGCAACCCATCATGCCGCTGCAGGAAAAGGAGCAGGGCGAGCATTACGAATTGCTCCTGCGCATGCGCGACGAATCCGGTTCGCTGGTTTCACCTGATCTCTTTATTACCGCCGCAGAGCGCTACGGCATCATGCCGAAGGTAGATCGCTGGGTGGTCGAGAACGCGCTGCGCTGGCTGGTTTCTGAGGCCGATGAGCGCGAGCGGTTGGCCATGTGCTCTATCAATCTCTCCGGCCAGAGCCTCGCCGACGATAAGTTTCTGCCCTTCGTAATTGAACAATTCCATACGAGCGGGCTTGATGCGTCGCTGATCTGTTTTGAAATTACGGAGACCTCAGCGATTGCGAGTTATGCGCAGGCCAGCCGGTTTATCAATGCGCTCAAGGAGCTCGGCTGCTTGTTTGCGCTCGATGATTTCGGCACGGGGTTGTCCTCCTTCGGTTATCTGAAACACTTTCCGGTGGACTTCCTGAAGATCGACGGCAGTTTCGTGAAGGAAATTCTGCACGACCCTATCGACCGCGAGATGGTGCGCTCGATCAACGAAATAGGGCACCTGACCAATAAGAAAACCATCGGTGAGTTTGCCGAAAACCAGGAGATTATCGCGATGCTGCGGGGCATGGGGGTCGATTATGCCCAGGGCTACGGCGTTGCCGAGCCGAAGCGTATTCAGCGCGCGGTAAATTCCTAGGCGCATTTCTCTGGCCTCAACCAGATCGCTGTGCAGCCCCGCTCAGTTATAGGTTAGCGGGTTAAGCAGTCAGTGCTGCCCCTCGGGCCATTCGGCTCGACATCCATGTCTCGCCTCATTGTGTGGTCGGCTTCGCTAAGCTGTCCATGCATCGACCAACACTCGACACGGGCACGAGAGCGAGGTTACGCAGAGGTTCGGGTCAGAGCATCTCAAACCGCATGGAGAGATCGACAGCCTTGACGTCCTTCGTCAGCGAACCGACAGAGATAAAATCAACGCCGGTTTCGGCAATAGCGCGAACCGTATCGAGGTTTACCCCGCCCGACGCTTCGAGCGTGACCGCCGGGTTGCTTTGGTCGCGCAGCCTGACTGCTTCGCACATTTCTGCCAGGTCGAAATTGTCTATCAGCAGGCGATGGGCGCCGGCTTCGATGGCTTCCCGTGCTTGCGCGAGCGTTTCCACTTCCACTTCCACCAGGATGCCGTCGGTCGCTGCTAGCGCAGCGGCGACGGTT
>Ga0209536_100015248_pt1 | contig 10978 bp, 11 predicted proteins | sample DeeMarSeWOR28_12_FD_187461 | JGI IMG/M metagenome (GOLD analysis project Ga0209536, IMG submission 187461) | Marine sediment microbial communities from White Oak River estuary, North Carolina - WOR-2-8_12 (SPAdes) (version 2) | ecosystem: Environmental > Aquatic > Marine > Intertidal zone >... | reverse complement strand
GCTAGAAACATGCTGGGTGCCTACGGTATTAGTATCGAGTATGGGGTTATTCGCCACATGTGTAACCTGGAGAGCCTTTATACCTACGAGGGAACCCATGATATTCACACTCTCATTTTGGGAGAAGATATAATGAAAATTTCAGCCTTTTTCTAGCTTATTTTTGTTGGCGGGTATATCGACATGCCCAATGTCCCATTGTATCACCTCCGTGGCAATCTCCCTTTTATGCTAAACCTGCAGGCTTGTAAAAGGAGGCCAGGAGTTAGCCAGTTTCCGTCTGGAAACGGCCCTTTTCCGTAATCTGGAATCCGCAATAACCTTTTTAGGTACAGGTGATGCAAAGGCGGAGTATGTCAGAGCTAAGGCCGGAGATCATTCTTACTGACAAAGCGGGCGAACTCCTAGAGGTTGAGGCACTCGCCTATCCTGAAGACATTCATCTTATTGTCGACCCTTACGCAGTTTTAGAAGAGTCAGATGCCACCATGGGTGAGATGATAGCCAGGGCAGAGGCGACACTTCCTCGGCCTCTGGGCGAGATCATAACTGCCCGGGCGCAAGCTCTGAGGGCTACCTGGCTTTTCCGATTGGTGCTGCTGAATTTCGATCACCAGCGCAATTGTCGAGCTAAAACCGTGGAAGAGACTCTGCGTCAATTGCTTTGGCAAGTAGCTCAGCTGGAAGTTCAACGTCTGGGGCTGGATCGCTTTGAACTATTAGAACCGTGCATATCAGCGTATAGGGTTCTATCCTGTCTCTGTGACCAAGTGGCGAAGCTAGAAGCTGCCGACAGTTCTCCACCAAGTACTCTGATTTTCTCCTTACATCAGCAAGCGGCCCTGCGTCGTTACCAGGTGGCCCTGGCCAACTTACCGTGACACTGGTAGCGAATTCAGAGGTGCTTACATATTTAGTTCACCGCAGAGAACGCAAAGAACGCAGAAATAATGTAAACGTAAGATAACTTGATTTTGATAATAGGTGGCATCTTGTCCTTCTACCCCTAATCCAGTTTCTCTCCGCTAAGTCCTCTATCCAGCAGACCTGTTTACTATTTTGATTCTCTGCGATCTCAGCGCACTCTGCGGTTCATTCCCCCACCATACGTGTTTATAACATCCCGGCTAGGGGTCTCGCCTTGACCGCTATGACGATTATTAGATTATCGAATACGCCGTGGTATACAAAATAAGACAATGAACCGAAATGGCAATAAATGCTGCACGTCTAATCACTACAGGGATCATGGCTGGACGATGGAAATATCAAGTGGCCTGATATTTGCTTAAGAAAATACCGTCGTAGACTCCCATCTGAACGGTAATATTTGCCGAGCACAAACCCCGGTTAAAGGCAAAGTCGAAAAATGAAACACATTTATTCCATTGGCGGAGGAAAAGGTGGATCAGGAAAAAGCTTCATCGCGGTAAGCCTAGGTGTATTACTGGCAAAGCAGGGGAAGAGAGTTGTACTTTTGGATCTGGATCTGGGCGCCTCCAATCTCCACACCATCTTGGGCCAGAAAATCCCGCAGAAAGGGTTGGACGGATTCATAGATAAGACGACGAGCAACTTAGAGGAGGTGGCAGAGTCCACGACGATACCTAACCTTTACCTCATCAGCTCAACCAGATGCTCTTTGGAAATTGCCAATCTGTTTCATGCTCAGAAGTTAAAGTTAATTAACGCCATCAAGAATCTCCCCTTCGATTATGTTCTTCTGGATTTGGGTCCTGGAACCCACTTCAATACGCTGGACTTTTTCCTTATTGCGCCTGAAGGTCTATTTGTAGCGACTCCCGAACCAACGGCAATAGAAAACACTTTCATTTTTATGAAGTCCGTTTACTTGCGGAGGCTGAAACACGCATTAAAACAGGCCAAGATGTGGCATATATGTCAAGAGGAAATCGCAAAATTATCGAGGGGAACACTGAAATCTCCCTTGGAGTTAATTGATATTCTCGTCCGAAAGGATCCGGAGAAAGGCAAAATGTTCAAGGATGTACTCAGTAGGTTGAAGTTCAGACTAATTCTCAATAAGTTTCGCGGGCAGGTTAATGAAAACTTGGGAGAACAACTTGTAGAGGTGTGCAACAGGCATTTATATCCCGGCTTTGATTTCCTGGGAAATATAAGCTATGACAGCCGGGTTTATGAATCAATAATTGCTAGAAATATATTCATACGTAAATACCCGTATACCAAGACAGTTTCCGACCTGCAAAATATGGTCAGGAGTCTCTCAGGAGAAAATCAACAGACTACAAGGGTACAAGCTTTAAAATGATCAAAAGTTTCGACGAATTAAACTATTATGAACTTTTAAGAGTTCCCTACGGCGCCTCTTCATTTGAGATTAGACAGGCATACAAGCACGCCCTTGTTATCTACGAGGAAAGCTCACTAGCGACCTATTCTCTGTTTACAGAAGATGAGCGTAAAATGATTCTGGCAAATGTTGAAAAGGCATTTTTGACGCTGATCGATGCAGAAAAGAGGACGATTTATGATAAGAACCTGGCGAGCATCGGTGAGATACCAGAGGAGTTGTTGACGAAAAGGGAGCAAAAGAAGGCAATACCCCTTTTTCAGATAAATAAAACCAAGAACAAAGGCAATGACTTATCAAGCATAAGGAAAAAAATAAAAGAAAAAGGGGCTGGGAATCTTAGGGGTGCCATGTTAGAGCGTGATCTCATTTCAGGAGAGGATTTGAAGAACTTGCGTGAGTCCCTTGGAATTGAGTTGGAAGAGATGTTTCAGGCCACCAAGATAAGTCCAACCACATTGGAGGCAATTGAAAAAGATCGCATAGACAATCTTCCCCCGAAGGTCTATCTAAAAAGTTTTTTAAAGTCCTATGCAGAAGCGTTACAACTTGATGCCAGGCAAATTGTTGAGAAGTATCTCAGGAATATTGAACAGAACTAGCCCGCCTTATTTGCGAAGAATAAGACCAATTTACCACTTGTGCTGTATGGATACAGTCCTCTATACTCATGCTCTCGGTGAGAAGAAGAGAAGCCCGACCGTTTAACCCACCACCAGCGCCGGTGAAAGAACCAGCATCTTGACATTTTCAATGTTGAAGCGATTCAAACTTCTGCCCAGAACTTTATCTCGCCTTGCTGGGGAAAGCAGGAGACGTGTTATTGTAGTAACCGCCATGGCACTGCTCTACTCCTTTGTTCCAACCTTGGTAGAATCCCTGGCCAGCAAACAGATCACTGTTGCAGAAGCGTGGGCGCAATCTACACCCGCTCCTGACCAGGAATCCTCTGCGGGAGAAGAGGAAAAAATCACTCCGACTGGAGAGCAAGAAAAGGCTCCGGCAGAAAAACCGGATGGGGTTCCGGAAGAAGACCAGGGAACTGCTCGTCCAGAAGAAGAAGCTGACGAAAAGGAAGAATTGAAGCAAGAGCAAAAAGGGGAGCAAGATCAAGAAGAGGAGGAAGAGGAAGAAGGCTACGTTGACAGAGTCCACAGCTGGCTATCAGGTGGCATTGGTGAGTCTGCCGAGGATGTGGATAGATTCTATGGTACCGAGAACTATGAAGCTGAGGCAACAAACACGCGGCTCAGGCTCACGTTTGATACCTTTTTCGAAGAACATGAGGACGTCGACTTTAAGCTCAGGGTCAACTTGAGGCTCGTCCTGCCGAAAACCAACAAAAGATTGAAACTGACATTTTCGGGATCGCCGGATGATGATGAGGATGCAGGCGACGACCTCGATACCGTCACTGAATCGGGAGACGATAACAAAGCAAATGTGGCCCTCGCCCTTACTGCCATTGACACCACCAAGCAGAACGTCAGTCTGAGGACCGGCATAAAATCAGGTCCTGCTTGGTGGCTGGGCCCCCGGTACAGGTTTTACACTAAGTCTGGTCCCATATGGGGCTTTCGCTTCACCCAGGACTTCAGATGGCGTACTGACGACGGGTGGGAATTCAAGACCAAATTTGATTTCGAAAGAAAGATTGGTGAGAGATTCTTTTTCCGCACTACTGCCAGAGGAACATACAATCAGGACAAATGGGATGGCGACGGCTATAAATACCGGCTAGAGGCAAAACTGTTTCAGTACGTGACTCCCAATATCGGCCTCAGATACGAGTGGATCAACAAGTTTCAAACCAAACCCGATAACCACCTGGACGAAATTGTTTTCAAATTTGGCTACAGACAACGTATCTGGCGGAAATGGCTGTTTTTTGAAATTGTCCCCCAGGCCTCTTTCCCAGATGAAAAGGATTTCGATTTCACTCCTGGAATTTTGTTCAGAATCGAAACGAATTTTGGCAAAAAATACATCGGTAAAATAGAGTAAAGAGTCCGAGCCCATAGGACTTGGCCAGCCCCAGAGGGGGTTTCAATGGTCTTCACCTTATGCGGCAGTGTGCTGGAGTGGTGGAGTACTGCAAAATATCAAATTCCAAGCACCAAATTACAAACAAATCTCAAATTCCAATATTCAATGACCAAAACGAAAAACAGGTTTGGAATTTCGAATTTTGGTCATTGTGATTTGTTTGATATTTGTGATTTGTGATTTGGAATTTCACTCCTCCAATACCCCAGTGCTCCAAAACCACTAGCCCGGATATTTCAAGTGTTTCACCCCAACCCCGTCAACCCTTGAATGAACCGGTAATTTCTCGATAACGTCCAATCCCGTTAGCCGCAACTATATCCTTTGTCCATCGGCATGTTATATTGGTAGAGTCAGATCTTAGCCCGGAGAGATACACTTAAGTGGTTGGCCTATGATTTTTGAAACCTTGCCCACAGAGTAGAGACCATGACCAAATACCCCAGGGGCTCTTTTGAGTTCATAGATCATACGGCGGATGTGGGTATCCTGGTTACGGCGCCCACCCCTGAGGGGATGTTCGAGACAGCAGCCTTGGCTTTTACGGAGCTGGTTACCAATGCGGATTCTTTGAACCTCCGGCTGGAGCGAAAATTCCGGCTTCACGAGGATGACATGGAAACCCTGCTGGTGACCTGGCTTCAAGAACTTCTCTACCTGCTGGATACAGAGGGCCTGGTTTTTGGCCGGTTTCAGGTGAATCTGCAAGATTTTGCACTGGAAGCTACAGCCTGGGGTGAGGTTTTCGATCCTGAAATTCACCCGATGAAAACAGAAATCAAAGCGGTCACCTACCACCAACTTGAGGTCGAGCAAAGCGACCAAGGATGGCAGGCAACGATTATTTTTGATATCTAGATAATCAATTGGAAATTAAGGAATTAAGGGATATAGGAATTTGGTATTACAATTCCTTAATTCCTCAATTCGAAATTTAATTGCTGGAGGTTTATCGTGAAGAAACAACATTCCATCAAGCTGCAAAAGATTGACGAATACCGCTGGCGCTTGCCAAAAGAGGGCAAGATGCGCACCGAAGGCGTAGTCTATGCCAGTGAGACCATGATGGCCAACCTCCGCCAGGACCAGAGTCTAATGCAGGTGGCGAATGTGGCCTGGCTACCAGGTATTGTGGGGAATTCACTGGCCATGCCGGACATTCACTGGGGCTATGGCTTTCCCATTGGTGGTGTCGCCGCATTTTCACTGGAAGAAGGTGTGGTTTCGCCCGGCGGGGTGGGCTATGACATTAACTGAGGGGTGCGACTCATTCGTTCCGGTCTGGAGCGCAGAGATGTAACAGGACAAATGAAGAAGTTGGTGGATTCCCTGTTCAGCAACATTCCTTCAGGGGTGGGATCAAAGCGGAAGGATCTGCGCTTGTCCCACGCTGAGATTAAAAAGGTACTGGTCAAGGGCGCTGGTTGGGCGGTTAAGCAAGGCTTTGGCTTGGAAGGGGATCTGGAATACATCGAGGAGCGGGGCTGTATCCAGGGTGCGGACCCTGGATTGATTTCCGAAAGGGCTCTTGAGCGGGGGAGGGCTCAATTGGGCACCCTGGGCTCAGGCAACCACTTCGTGGAGGTTGGCTACGTTGAGGAAATCTACGATCAGAATGCGGCCAACGCACTAGGCTTGTTTCTGGACCAGGTGACAATCATCGTGCACACCGGCTCGCGGGGTCTCGGGCACCAGGTTTGCGACGACTACATCAAAATACTCATGAAAAGCACGCAGAAATATGGCATCGAGCTACCTGATCGCCAGTTGTGTTGTGCTCCCTTGAACTCCGGGGAAGGGAAGCAGTACCTGGCTGCCATGGCTGGCGCCGCCAACTATGCTTTTGCCAATCGCCAGATCATTTTCCATTGGGTGCGACAGACTTTCGAAAGGGTTTTCAGCATGAGCGCTGAGAGGCTGGGGCTCAGGCTAATCTATGATGTTTGCCACAATATCGCCAAGATCGAGACCCATCGGGTAGATAATCGCGATATGAAGGTCTGTGTCCACCGTAAAGGTGCTACCAGGGCCTTTCCACCCAATCATCCAGACATACCAATGGATTACAAGGATGTGGGCCAGCCCGTGCTCATCCCCGGAGATATGGGGCGTTACTCCTATGTGCTGGTGGGCACCGAGCAGGCCATGGCAGAGACCTTCGGCAGTACTTGCCATGGAGCCGGCAGGCTATTGAGTCGAAGGCAAGCACAGAAGGTGTCCAAAGGTAGACCAATAATAAGGGAATTGGAGGATAAGGGAATAACAGTCCGTAGCGCTGGCATGGCTACGGTGAGGGAAGAGATCCCGGAGGCCTACAAGGATGTGAGCCAGGTGGTGGAGGTTGTGTCCGGTGCCGGCATCGGCAAAAAGGTGGCCAGGTTGAGGCCCATGGGGGTTATTAAAGGATAGAATGGGGATTTGAGATTGCGGATTTCGGGTTTTAAGAAGCATAGGGCATAGAGCATGGGGCATGGGGTAGGACATTAGTCATATGCCTGCGGCGTCATTAGGTCACTACGCTTCGCTGTCATTTGTTGTAATAGGTGAAAGACGGGATTGAGGAATTAAAGAATTTTAGATTGTAGATTTGAGATTGCAGATTTTGGATTAAGGGATTCAGGAATCTTCTAACTTTTTGTTATCTAATTCCCGAATTCTTTAATTAGTTAGGACTTACGTGGGAAAAATAAAGGTGACGCGGTAGGCGCGGACGCCGCCGGGGGCATAGACCACAACCTCATCACCCACACGTCGGCCCAGGAGAGTCCTTCCCATGGGTGAATCGATTGAGATCTCGCCGTTCGTGGCATCCGCTTCGAATGGGCCCACCAGCTGATAAACTGCACGGTCGCCGGTATCGATATCTTCCACTTCGAGGGTAGCACCGAAGCAAGCAGCCGATGAGATATGATGATGTCCGACAACTATTTCCGAGAGGTAGATCTTTCGACGGAGGTCCTCAATTCGGCCCTCCACAAAGGCTTGTCGTTCGCGGGCGGTGAAATATTGCAGGTTATTGGCCTTATAACCATAGGACCGGGCATTGTAGAGTTCTTCAATTACTTGAGGACGGACAAAGCGGTAGAGAAAAGAGAGCTCTGCACGAAGCCTCTCGTAACCGTTTCTTGTAATGGGCCGCTTTTCCATGGTCCAATTTTTCATGCGCTTGTGTTGAACAACTCAAGTCAGATCTTCGATAGTTAATCACGGGCTTTCTGTTTCTCCCGGAGACCTTTTGCAGCTCAAATAGTCTCCGCGTTCCTGGCAAGACGAGCGAGAACAACTCTAGACCCGTTACAGGTATAAATGCTAGCGTAAAAAAATCTATTTGGCTAGTTTTTTTTAGCGATCTCTGCGTTCTCTCTGGTTTATAATTGCCCTGCTGTATCTTTTGTAGAGGAGGTTGGAATGGAAACGAGTCAACTCTACTCAACGTCTCCTTTCGCAAGCTACTGGGTTACTGCGATCTCTTTTTCTTGAGCCGCTTTTGAGTTTCAATAAAATACTCGTTTAGATGACTTATGTCGGTTAGTTTTAGGCCCGTGGAGCAGTCTGCCAGAGCCCGGTCATAGTCGCCTTTATCCTCCCAGACCAGCGCTCGGAAGTAGTAAGGTTCAGCATTGGCGGGGTCTATTTCTATGGCCTTGGTGTAGTCTGCGATTGCCCGGTCATAGTCGCGTTTTTCCTCCCAGGCCAGCGCACGCTCACGGTAGGCCTCATCATCTCGTGGGTCTTCTTCTATGTCTTCCGTGTTTTCAGCGATCATATAATTAGCCGAACAGCCGCTAAGCATAAGGCTCATGGCGATCACTAAAATCAAGGTCAAATTAATGATGATATTTTTCATCTTATCTGATCTCCGTGATTGTCAGGGCTTTTAGCCCGGATATTGCACAAATTGCCTGCTGCGACCGCGGATATGACTGTCCTGCCGTGCGTCCTCGGGTGTCGGACCTTGCGACGTACTGTCAAGTACGCCTCAGATCCAACCCCCTGCGGTTGCCCGGCGGCACATCCTTCTCCACGGTCTCGCGACGACAATTCATGAAACATCCAGGCTAGACGAAAATCCAGATCCTCAATATATTCTTATCATTTTCCCGGCGATATTCCATCGCATTTCTCATATGACGAACAAACTGTAAACCTAGCCCTTCTTCGATTCGATCCATGGCAGATTTGGAGCGATCCGGTCGTGGGATAGTAAGGGGGTTGAACTCCTTACCATCATCTATGACTGTTAAGGCAACTTCCCCCTCCTCCACCCCGATCTCAACCTCAATCTCATGTGAATTCTCATCATCATATCCATATTTGACGATATTCATGAGAATCTCTTCCAAAATGAGATTTACCGCGTAAATCAGCTTGGACTGTAACCCTCGCGGTTCCAGAAAGACGTTCACTACCTGAATCACGTGAGTCAATTCCTGCATGTCGTTGGTAAATGAGATGGAAAGTGTGTTCGCCACGGCAAACCTCCAGTATAAAGTCTTTGAGCTACTCGATACGAAATTCAAAGTAGGTACTGTCTGTAGATTCTGCGTTCGCCAGTACCTCTTTCAACGGGCTCCCTTCCTTGGCTTCAGCGAAGCCAGCTGTAATCCACAAATTCAGCCCGGGTTGCGTTTCACCTTTGATAAAATCACTTAGCCTCAACTCTCTGGCTAATTTGATGCAGAACTTCCGGGCCTTATCCATCTTGGCGTTGTGTTGGACCACCATAATCTTGTTCATGCTGTAACGGGAACAGGTGTCAGTGATCTCGAGCTGTTGCTGCGCCCGGGAGGCCAGGTTCTTGACCACGGTCTGACCTGTCACATGTCCGAGCTTCTCATTGACTTCATCCAGATTTTGCACAGTGAATGAAATAACGGAAAAAGTAATCTGCTGGCTTTTCAGCCGGGCCATTTCTTCCTGAAACTTCCTCTCTCCCTGCGCCTGGGTGGCCATCCCGGTGAGCGCGTCGTGGGGGGTTTCCAATCCCTGAATGAACTGTTGAACCACTTCATCTGTGGCCAACTGAAGCTCCTCAGGGGTGCCTTCGAACCGGATCAGGCCCTCATCCAACATGGCCACGCGCTGGGAAATGTAAAAAATGTCAGGAATATCGTGGCTGATTACCACTCCAGTAAACCCGAGCCTTCTTTGATAATCGGAGATCATGCTGTGTACCGCGCTTTTTCGTATGGGATCGAGACCTGTGGTGGGCTCATCGAAAAGGACAATCTCCGGTTCAGTCACCAGGGCTCTTGCCAAGGCTACTCGTTTCTTCATCCCCCCAGACAACTGGCTGGGATACTTGTCGTCTATCCCTTCCAGGTCGAATAACTTCAATTTGTCCCACACCCGGGTGCGAATCTCCCCTTTCGGCAGGGAGGTCGCCTCTTTCAGAGGAAGGGCAACGTTTTCGTAAACACTCATAGAGTCGAACAGGGCCGTGTCCTGAAACACGTAACTGAGTTTGGCTTTTAGCTGGTCAAGTTCAGCCCTTTTCATTTCCGCCAGGGATCGTCCCTGGAAGAGGATCTTGCCGGAATCAGGTTCCAGGAGGCCTATGATGTGTTTAAGGAGCACGCTTTTGCCCATGCCGCTCTTGCCGATGATGGTGGTGATCTCTCCCTGGAAAATGCTGAGGTTGGCTCCACTCAGCACCTGAAGAGCTCCGAATCTTTTGTAAACGTTTTCAAACTGGATAAGCGGCTGGGTCATCATTGATCCCACTGCAAGTGATTGGCTGCTAATTTAATGCCAGTGGAATTTATTATCATATTTAATTGATAAAACTAAGCCATAAAATGGAAATGGCAACTTGCCAAGCGCGGATCGGTCTTGTTGGGGTCGCGCTCGGGAGAACTTTTTAATTATATTTTTGTCTCATTGAAAATGGATGATTCTGTATACCTGGCGCAATCTGGGTCGAGAAATTCTTCCAAGTTTAACAATTTGCAGGTAAGATGACTTGCGGGTGGTAAAAAAAGGCCCTTTCCCTCCCCAACTCCCTCCCTAATAGCGCGGGGTCTTCGCCCAGGGGGAGGAGTAAGCAGTAGCTTTACTATAGGAGCAGCTAGATGAAGTCTACACTTAAACAGAAAATATTATTATTGTACGCAGGCGTGAGTATTTGTCTTCTGATTGTAATAGGTGGTTTCCTCTCGTCAAAACTAAAAAGAGAAAAATTCACGGCAATTCATAATAATGTTGAGAATGAGCTCGCTCATATCGATTTTGCTCTGGTCAGTTTTTTTGCTGATGTCAAAGCAGATCTCCAGGCTATTGTTTCAAATGAGTTTGTAAGATCAAGAAAAGATGACAATTTTACCAACTTTACTGAAGCGGATGCAGACAATTTTCAATATAACATTGGCGAGCTAGAGCAAAAAGTAATCAACATATTTAACAGCTATAGAATAGCACATAAATTTGCTAATTCTGTTTATATGGGGCGGGAAAACGGTAGTTTTGTGCGCTCTCATAAAAGAAATAAATCCACGAAATATGATCCCAGAACCAGACCCTGGTACATCTTGGCTAAGGAAAATCCTGGAAAAGTAGTAAGAACTACCCCCTATACCTCCGTAACCTCATTGGATGTAA
>Ga0209536_100015247_pt1 | contig 10978 bp, 12 predicted proteins | sample DeeMarSeWOR28_12_FD_187461 | JGI IMG/M metagenome (GOLD analysis project Ga0209536, IMG submission 187461) | Marine sediment microbial communities from White Oak River estuary, North Carolina - WOR-2-8_12 (SPAdes) (version 2) | ecosystem: Environmental > Aquatic > Marine > Intertidal zone >... | reverse complement strand
CTGGCGATGAGACTTGAACTCATAACCGCCGGTTTACAAAACCGGTGCTCTACCAATTGAGCTACGCCAGCATGACGGCGGCGGCTGTACTACGGTCCGCCCCCCAGGAAGTCAAGGTAATCAGGGTTCAGAGACCCGAGGAAGGAGGCACACAGGCCTTCCGATCTTGTCTCCCATCGACGAACTCGACATTGGAGGAGCAATTGGACTCGTTCTCGACGGAACGGTTGAGATTGCACTCTGGCTTGTCCTGGCACACCCGGAAGCAGAAATTGCCCAAAACCACGCCATCATCGTAGGCGATGCAGGCCGAGCCATCCGGGCAATCGACGTCTCCGCCGCAATCCGCCAAACCGCAATATCCGCCTTTGAACTGGCTGAGGCACTCGAGCGCGATGTCTTCGTCTGGGGACTCGCACTCCGCGTCCTCGTTGCATTCCGCGCCGACGCCAAACCGGTCGGCCTCCGTGTCGTCCGAGCTTCCACAGCCCGCGACGAGTCCGAACAAAGCCACGCCAACGGCGATTACACACATATGCCTACACATAGACTCCCGCTCCCTCTAGCGATTCGCGCTCTCGATTCGGTTCCGCCCGTTCGCCTTGGCCTTGTACATGGCGCGGTCCGAGGCCCTGAGAAGCGCATCGAGCTCCTCTCCGTGGTTCGGAAAGGCCGCGACCCCGACACTGGCGGTCACCGACAGGTAGGGGGCCCCGGGCACAGTCATCGTCCCCACCGCAGCACGACAGCGTTCCGCCGCACCCATCGCCTGCTTCAGATCGGCGCCCGGAAGGAGCACGACGAACTCCTCCCCGCCGAAGCGGCCCACGATGTCGTCCGCGCGCAGAGTCGATTGAATCGCGCGCGTCGTCTGTTTCAGTACGAGGTCCCCGCGTGCATGACCGTGGGCGTCGTTGATGCGCTTGAAGTGGTCGAGATCGACCATGAGGACCGCGAGCGGTCTGCCGTCCTCGGATGCGCGCGACAGCGCACGCTGCATCACCGCAACGGCGAAGCCGCGCGTATAGGCGCCGGTGAGTGAATCGAACTGGGCGGCCTCATACAAGTTGCGCTCGTCCTTGCGCCACACGCTGATCAGATGGTCCATCACGATCGCAAGCGGGATGTAAATGAGCGCCGCGGCCGCCGCACGCTCGGCGGCGACCTTCGCGATGTCCGATGGTTCTAGAGAAGCTTCGAAAAGAGCGAGGAACGGGAGCATCCCAACCCTGCTCAAGAAGTGCATCGCGAACATCGCGGCAAACCAGCCGACGACCGCCATCCAGAGGTAGCGGCGGCGCAACAGCACCATGCCCAAGAGCAACGCGGCAACGGTGATCAGTCCGCTCGCAGCGGTGTATGGACCGATCGCATAACAGACCGCCGTGCCCGTTACGATGTGGGCGGCCACCGTCACGAAAAGGAGCCATGAGAACCCATTGTCGGGTGGGTTTGGTCGGGACCAGGTCCAAAGATAGAGCGCAATCCAGAAAGCGAGCCCGCAGATGGCCGAGATCGTCGTAGTCCGCAGCGCGGCTTCGTCTTGCGGACGTTCGAGCAAGAAGGGCCAGCCATCGAACAGACTGAACGAGAGCGTGACGATCGCCATCAAGAGGGCGGTGAGAAACTGCACGTAAAGCGCGCGGCCGCGCGCGTTCCAGCCGAAAGGCGAGCCGCTCGGCAGCAGCGACCGACTGAACGGAATCGCGGATGGGCGTCGCTTCGCGCGTGCCTGAGCGCCGCCGTGATCGGCGCCAGCGCTCACGCTCGGCGGAGTTGTCGGTGCGTCAAAAAGCATGACCCCCCTTTCAGGGTAGCAGGTCCAGACGACAGGCGGGCTCAGGCGGCATGAAGTCCAACCCGGCGCGCGCGCAGCGCTAGCTCTCGAACACGGATCCAGCGCCTTAACCAGCGCCAATGTATGCTCGCCATCTCGACGAAGCGGATGGCAAGCTCGTTGAACAGGAGCCCCTGGGCGTCCCGAACTACCTCGGCCGCGATCCACAGAGGATCGGGCTCGCCGGGCAGCTCAAGCCGAACCTGCAAGCAGTTGCCCCTACGATTGCCGAGGATCGCCAGCGAATCGAGCGCCATCCCATGCTCCCCGATGCGAGTGACGAACGCCGGGAGCACCTCGTCGTCCGCGATGAGCTCTGCATCGAGTGCAGCCGGAAGCCACGTCTCACACTGCACGCTGAGCATCATCGTGGATCGAAGCTACGAGGGGGCTCTACACCGAGCAAAAAACCGACCGAGCCCTGGCGCATGGCCCGTTCGGGCCGAGTTTGACCAGAAGGCTGGGCCTGTGATACCGGGTCACTGAATGGCGGTTCATTCAACACTGAAGAAGAAGGCTTCTGCGGACAAGCGGGACCGGATTCTCAAGGCCGCGATCAGGGTCTTCGCCAAGAACGGCTTCTACGCGACGCGCGTCAGCGAGATCGCGAAGGCCGCAGGCGTCGCGGACGGCACCATCTACCTCTACTTCAAGAACAAAGACGACGTTCTGATCACCATCTTCGAAGACGGGATCCAGCAGCTCCTCGGGATCTTACGCGAGGTCGCGACTTCGGAGCAGCCCTTCGACGAGCGCATCACGCGGATCATCGAGCTCCAGCTCGGCCTTCTCGAAGAGCAGCGCGACCTCGCCGAGGTGATCACCGTCAACCTTCGCCAGTCCTCGAGCTTGCTGAAGCAGTACGCGGCGCCCCTCTTCATGGAATACATCGACGTCATCGCGGGGCTCGTGCGAGAAGGCCAAAAAGAGGGCGCATTTCGCAAGGACATCAACGCCCGCGTGGTTGCGCGGAGCTTGTTCGGTGCGCTCGATGCGATTCTGTTGACCTGGGCCCTGGGCGAAGCGGATCCCGCCTCCCTCCGTAAGGCAGCCGCTCATTGCGCGAACCTCTTCCTCGAGGGATTGCGAGCCCGCTGAGCGGCTCAGCTATCGGGACGGAGCCGCACACCCTCGAGGTAAGCGGCGCATTCGTTGTCGTAACGGAGATCGTCACATCCGGTCACGGGATCGTCCCCCGGCTCGCACGAGGTAGGGCGCAGCTCGCAAAAGCCGGGGCCATCGCAAGTGTCGGCGTTGCAGAGCTCAGTCGCTTCACAGTCTGCGTTGTCGGCGCATTCGCAGGGAGCACTCGCGGAGATGCGCACGCCTGCCTGTTGGGCAAAACACGCGTTGTCGTAGGTCTCCCCATCACAACCGCATACAGGATCCATCTCTGCGGGATCACATGTCTCGGGTCTCAACGAACAGGACCCGCGTCCGGAGCAGCTATCGCTCGCTTCGCAGTACTCGCCCTCCATGCATTCCCCGACCCCGTCACACGGGCAGCCGCCGGTCGACGCGAGCACGACACCTGCTTTCTCGGCCTCGCACCGATTCAGGTAGGTTTTCCCGTCGCAACCGCATACGTAGGAAGGCGAGGTCGAGCAGGTCGTCGGTCGCTCGACACAGACCCCGGGCGATTCGCCGCAGGTCCCCCGCGCGCAGCGCTCGGTTTCCGCGCAGTCTTCATTCGAGGAACAAGCTTCGTCGATGCGGCCAGCCCCGCTCCCACATCCGTGAAGCGCGATGATCGCGGCAGCGGCGACGCAAACAGAGAGAGGGTGCAGCATCGACCCGAACGCTAGCCCACCCGCGGAACGGAGGCCAGGCAGCCCCGTGGCGGATCTGCCGCGGTTGTCGAGCAGATGTTGCGCCGATGTCACTTGCGGGCTCACTCAGCGGAGCGCTGCGTAGACGAAGTCTTCACTGACTTCCCAGAGACGCTTGGCCGCGTCCGCGTCGCGCGAGGCCTTGCTGGGGCGCGTCTCCTTCTGCTTGTCGAAATAGCGGCCGGTGACGCCCTCGAGCTCCGGAGAGGTCGCGACATAAAGCGAGGTCTGGGCGCCTTCGGCCTCGCTCATGATGATCAATCGAGCCAGCGACGAACGATGGAGCGCGTTGAGGAACACGTTGTTCCGCGTGATACGGCTCCTGACGTTGCCAGGGTTGAGGGCGTTCGACGTGATGCCTACGTCTTTCCAACGTCGCGCGAGCTCGTTCGAGAAGAGTACGTTCGCGAGCTTCGAGTGTCCGTACGCCCGAAAGCCGCGGAACCCGTTCTCGAACATCAAGTCGTCCCAGTTCAGCGACTTTGGACGCACGTGCATCGAAGAGGAGACATTCACGACGCGCGCTCGGGCGCCGCTCATTAGCAGCTCTTTGAGCTCGTTCGTCAGCAGGAAGTGTGCGAGGTGATTGACCGCGAACGTGTCTTCATAGCCGTCCTTCGTGAGTGTCCGCTCGCGGTGCCAAACTCCAGCGTTGTTAACGAGCACTTGCAACGAGTCGAAGCGTGCCTTCACTTCGTCCGCGAGGCGCCGCACGTCGCAAAGAGAGGAGAAGTCGGCCTGGAAGGTCTCGATGTGGCCGCCACCCTGGCGCAGATCTTCGGCAGCCGAGGCGAGGCGACCCGCGTTTCGGCCGACGATGCCCACCACATCGAAATGGGCCTTCAAACCGCGCGCCGTTTCGAGCCCGATGCCGCTACTTCCGCCAGTAACGAGGGCGAATCCGGTGGCTCTTGCTTCTCCCGCCATCGCGGGCTTCTATCACAGAAGAGCGGCCTGTCCTGTACGGCGCTCCTTGACAGGCTGCGAAAACGCGCCTAGATCGCCTGCGTTTTTGAGCATTTATCGGCCTGAACGGCCCTTCATTTGAGGAGGAAGCGTGAAGATCCTCGTACCCATCAAGCGCGTTGCGGATCCGGACAACGCAAGCAAGCTCAAGGTGAGCGGCGACGGCACGGCCGTCACATCCGAAGGACTCGAGTGGAAGATGAATCCGTTCGACGACTGGAGCCTCGAGGCCGCCCTGCGACTGACCGAAAACGCTGCCGAGAAGAACGCGCGTGTCGGTGAGGTCGTCCTGGTGTCGATCGGCCCGAACGACGAGCACACCCAGCGGATCATCCGCGAAGGTCTCGCGAAGGGAGCCGAGCGGGGCATCCTCGTCGAGGCCGAAGATGGCTCGCTCGACTCGGGCGTCGTGGCAGGCATCCTCAAGGCGCTCGTCGACAAGGAGAGCCCCGACCTCGTGGTGATGGGCAAGCAAGCCGCCGACGGAGACTCGAACGTCGCGGGCACGGTGCTCGCCGAGAAGCTCGGCTGGCCGATCATCAACTCCGCAATGAACATCAAGACGAACGACGAAGGAAAAACGCTCGAGGTGAAGCGAGAGCTCGACACCGGCGTTGCAACCGTGAAGGTAACCGGCCCTGCCGTTCTGACGACCTCGGACCGCATCTTGGCGACGGATTCGGTCAAGAATGGAGTGACTCCAGACGACCACGAGTATGCGAAGCTCGAGGTCGGCGGCCGCTACGCCTCGCTGAAGGGCATCATGCAGGCCAAGAAGAAGCCGATCGACAACATCTCGGTCGCGGATCTCGGCGTCGATGCGGGCAAGACGCTCAACTACACGAAGTTCGAGCTGCCCCCGGCACGCTCGGGTGAAACGACCTTCGTCGAGGACGTCGCGGACCTCGTCGACAAGCTCCACAACACCGCCAAGGTCATCTAACCCTCGGGAAACGGAAAGGAAGCATCAGACATGGCTAATGTTCTCGTTGTTGCAGAGCTCCTTGAGGGCAAGAATCGCAAGACCACGCTTTGCGCGGTGACCGCCGCAAAGCAGATCGCCGAAGGCACGGGCGGTTCGTTCGACATTCTCTCGATCGGGGAAGGCGCAGGCGCCGCCGCCGACGAGCTCGCCGCCTATGGCGCGGGCAAGGTGCTCAAGGCGGAGATCGCCGGCGGTTACACCTGTGAGAAATACGCGGCGACCGTCGCCGAAGCTGGCAAGGGCTACGATGTCCTCGTCGCGTGCGCGAGCGCGTATGGCAAGGACCTGCTCCCTCGTGTCGCGGCGAAGCTCGATGCGGGCGTGGCGTCCGACATCTCGGCTGTAAACGTCGATGGCGGCAAGCTCTCGTACACGCGCCCGATGTATGCGGGCAACGTCAAAGGCACCGTGGAGATCACCAGCGGCAAGCAAGTCGTCACCGTGCGTCAGTCGGAGTTCGAGGCAGCGGTGGCTTCCGGTGGCAGCAGTCCTTCGGAGGACTTCGCGGTGGTCGCGGACCCCGCTGCAGACAAGGTCGAGTTTCTCGGGGTCGAGGTCGTCAAGAGCGAACGCCCCGATCTCAGCGAGGCCGACATCGTCGTCTCGGGCGGCCGGGCTCTCAAGAGTGCCGAGAACTTCACGAACGTCATCGAGCCACTCGTCGACGCACTCGGCGCCGCCATGGGCGCATCGAGAGCCGCGTGTGACGCAGGCTACGTCGCGGCCGAGCTCCAGGTGGGACAGACCGGAAAGGTCGTCGCGCCGAAGCTCTACATCGCGATCGGCATCTCCGGGGCCATCCAACACTTGGCCGGTATGAAGGGCAGTAAGACGATCGTCGCAATCAACAAGGACAAGGAAGCTCCGATCGCTCAGGTCGCCGACTACTTCCTCGTCGCCGACCTCTTCGATGCGGTCCCGGCGCTCACCGATGCGGTGAAGAGCCTCTAAGGGCGCAACTGATCGAAATCAGACCGATGAAGCCCGGGTGGCCCTGCCGCCCGGGCTTTTTTGTGGCCCGACGCTTCTTCGATCCGGCACAATTCGGAAATGGCTTGGTCTCTTGGTGCACTGGCGGTCCTCGCGCTCGCGCTTCTTGGCCTCCTTCGGGCGCGCGCGAGGCGTGAGTCCTCGCCGGCAGGCGCGCTCACGCCGCAAAGCAGCCGACCGTCCGACGGCATCCCGCTCGGCGCATCAGCCCACGCCGCCGCTCCCGAAGGCCCGCCAGTGCGGAGCTGCCCCGTCTGTCTCGGGGAGTACCCCCCTCAGAACCGATTCTGCGTCCGAGATGGCGCCCCGCTGCACGACGGCCGCCCTGCCGGTCCGTTTTCCCAGGGCATGATCTGCCCGACCTGCCGCCGCGGCTACGCGTCGGACGCGAGCTTCTGCCCCGAAGACGCCGATGAATTGGTGCCGTACGGCCTATTTGGGGCCGCCAACGCCACCCGACCACCGCTCCGGCTCGATGCGCACAAGATCTGCCCGGAATGCGGGGTCCGCCATGCCCCCGCCCACCTGTTCTGCGGGCACGACGGCTCCGAGCTGGTTGTCGTGAACTGAAAGAACCCAAGGATTGGGCGGGATGGGGGTCCAAGCACGCGGGCAGAACCTTCGTGGACTTCTTGCTCGTGACAGGACAGGACCGCTATGATCGCGGTCCTAAAGGGGAATCTTCGATCCGGCACAGCATGATCTCCGATGGGCCGGTGGGAGACGGGGGCAACAGATGAAGATCGTTTGCGATAGCTGCGGGGCGAAATACTCGATCGCCGACGAAAAAGTCGCTGGGAAGATTTTTAGGATTCGCTGCAAGAAGTGCTCGTCGGTGCTCGAGGTCCGCGGGGACCAGGCCGGCGCGCATCCTTTCGCAGAGACTGGCGCGACGCACGACGCGGGGCCGAGCGACGCCACCTGGTACATCGTGGTCGATGGCGAGCAGAAAGGCCCTTTGCCCCCGATCGAGCTGAGTCAGCTGTTCGCGAAGGGCGCCGTGGGTCTCGATTCCTACGTCTGGAAGGAAGGCTTCGACGATTGGAAGGTCGCGAGTGACGTGCCCGAGCTAGCCCAGATCTTCGGTGGCTCCGCCCCCAGCACCGACGGCAGCGACGACACCTCCGCGTTCGGCACTGGCGGCGATCTCTTCAGCGAAGGCGGCCGCGAGCCCACGAGCGAGATCGACACGAATAGCAGCATGTTCGCCGGCTTCGACGATGCCCCGACGCCAACCGAGAGCGAGAGCTCGCCGCTTGCGGCGGGCGCGGCTGTGGATGGTGGCAGCGGAGTCGGCGGTGTCGGCGGCGGGGCCGTGGCTGCAGCAGCCCCGCAGAAGATGACCGGTCAGCGCAACGAGAACTCCGTTCTGTTCTCGCTCAGCAATCTACAGCAGCTCGCATCGCGTGGCGGCGGCTCGACCGCGGAGTCGGCGTCCCCGGCGCTGAGCCAGCCTCAGGCTTCAGCCGGCGCAGGGGGCGGACCCCAGGCTGCCGGAGAAGGATCGGGCCTCATCGACATTCGCGCGCTCGCGAAGTCGACGACACCAGGAACGAAGACGGCCCCCTCACAGTCAGTCGACGATCTGCTCGCCATCGGCACCGGCGCTGGGGGCACACTCGGCGCACCCCTGCTCGGCCCGGCCCCTCTCGAAACGTCCGAGGGTAACCGTTGGCTTTGGATCGGAGGCGCCGCAATCGCCGTGATTGCGATCGTGGGCGCAGGTGTGGGCGTCGGGATGGCACTCGGCGGCTCCGAGGACGACGCCCTCGAAATCGCAGCCCCCGTCCCTACCCCGGTCGCGGCCGAACCGAGCCCGCGCGCGAAAGAGACCGCAGAGCCGCCTGAAGCCCCTGTCGAGCCCGAGCAGGAGGCTGCAGTCGTCGACATCGAGCCCGAAGAGCCGGTCGCGACCGCGACACTCGAAGAGCCCGAGGCCACCAAGGCAACCGAGCGCGCCGCCCCGCGCAAGCGGAGCTCGTCGAGCTCGACTCAAAGGCGGCAGCGCACAGCCTCGGCACCGAGAGAAGAAGCTGCACCCAAGCGCAAGAGCAACAATCTCGACGCGCTCATGGATGAGGTCGTGGGCGGATCGTCATCCCCATCCAAACCGCAGCAGACGAGGTCGACCAGCTCGTCGAGTGACTCGAGCCTTCCCGATGCCCCGTCGCGCGACGACGTGAAGACGGCGCTTCAAGGCGTGAGCGGAGCGGTCAAGGCGTGCGGAGCGGACGCCGGAGGTACCGCCACGGTCAACGTGACCTTCAGCGGAAAGACAGGCCGCGCCACGGGCGCCAAGGTCACCTCGGGCCCATTCAAGGGAACACCGGTGGGTTCTTGCATCGAAAGCGCAGTCAAGCGCGCTCGTGTGCCGCGCTTCAAGCAGCCCAGCTTCAAGGTGACGTTCCCCTACCGCCTCTGAGCGCGGCTCTGCAGCATCGCGCGCTACCGCGCAATGCCTTCCAAGAACCTCACCCCGGTCGCCACGCCGAACCCCGTGCCGCCTTTCGGCATTCGCCGATGCGCGCGCTCCAAGAACGCCGGCCCGGCAATGTCGAGATGCATCCAGGTGGTTTCCTCGGTGAACTCCTTGAGGAATAGCGCCGCGGTGATCGACCCGCCGTAGCGACCGCCGATGTGCTTGAGATCGGCGACTGGGCTCTTGAGCATCGAGCGGAGCTCCGAGTCGAGCGGCATGCGCCAAAATGACTCGCCCTCCGCGCCGGCCGCGTCGAGGTACGCCGATGCGAGCTTCTCGTCATCCGTGTAGAGCGCCGCTCGATAAGGTCCGAGCGCAACCATGCAGGCACCGGTGAGCGTCGCGTGGTCGATCATGTAGTCCGGTTTGAGCTTTCGGGCCGCCCACGTGAGCACGTCGGCCAGCACCAATCGGCCCTCTGCATCGGTATTGATCACCTCGACCGTCTTGCCTTCGAGGGACTTGTAGATGTCGCCCGGACGGTAAGCCTTGGCGCCGGTCATGTTTTCGGTGGAGCCCACTACCGCATGCACCTCGATCGGCAATTTGAGCCGCGCCGCTGCGAACACGATGCCGAGGGTCGCTGCGGATCCGGCCATGTCGCACTTCATGTCGACCATGGCAGCACCGGGCTTGATGCAGAGGCCGCCGGAATCGAAGGTGAGGCCCTTGCCGACGAAAACCACCTTCTTCTTCGGCCGCGCGGGCTTGTGGATGACATGGATGACGCGCGGCTCGATCGCGCTGCCTTGATTGACCGCAAGCAGGAGATTCATCCCCTCTTTCTGGATCCGTGCCTTGTTCCAGATGCGACACGACAGACCGAGCTTCTTCGACTCACGCGCCGCGGCGCGGGCAAGGGTCAGAGGGTTCAGCTCATTCGGTGGTGCGTTCACGAGGTCGCGTGCGAAATTCACGCTCTCCGCGACTGCCTTTCCCGTGCGTATCGCCGCTGTGAGGTCGCGCGCGCCCTTCGGAGCGTCGAGTATGAATGCCGATGTGAGCGTCGCGCCCTCGGACTTGTCGGTCTTGTATTCCGTGTAGCGGTAGCTGCCGCTGATGAGCCCATGCGACACCGCGCGGACGGATTCTGGCGTCACCTCGGGAAGCTCGATGGCAGCGCTCTTCTGCGCGCGTGCCGCGCTGGCCACTGCGCGACCCATCTTCCAAGCGATCTTCGAGGCGTCTTTCTCGTCGCCAATGCCGACCAACAGCAACCAGCGGGCCTTGGCCTTGCCACTCGCGGCCACTTTCAGCGTTTGGGTGCGCTTTCCCTCGAAGCGCTCGTCCGACGCGAGCGGCTTGATGCTTCCCTTGCCCGTCACGGCCTCGATACGTCCGAGCGCTCGTCCGAACCTCGTCTTTCCGGATGCGACCGCGATCGCGACGATGTCCGCCGTGGACTTCTCCCAACTGGTCTCAGAAAGTGAAATTCTCATCTGGCTCCTTCCACCTTGCTCCGCGGGATAGTGGAGCCTGGCGGCCGCCGTCGCAAGGTATCGGATCCGTCGATTGGTCACGTGCAGTCATTCGATATGACGACGCCCGAGCCCGGCATCGGTCGTGCAACCGAAGCTGGATGAACCCCAAACAGGAGGACACATGCTCGAAGACAACAAAGTGAAGATCGCCTACACCGTCGTGGAGCGCGACAAGGACGGGCGGCAATTCTGGGTCCGCGTCGGCGCAGCGTTCGTAAACCGCGACGGGAGCCTCAACGTTCGGCTCGACGCGATGCCGGTCAACGGAAAGCTGCAAATCCGCGACTACCAGCCACGAGACTCCGGCGACAAGAGTCCGAGGGAGCGCGCTGCATGAGGAGGCATCTCCTCGCCGTGATCTTGGCAGCGCTGGCTGTTGCGGTGCCGCTCGTTGCTGCAGGAGATGGGGGT
>Ga0209536_100015246_pt1 | contig 10979 bp, 9 predicted proteins | sample DeeMarSeWOR28_12_FD_187461 | JGI IMG/M metagenome (GOLD analysis project Ga0209536, IMG submission 187461) | Marine sediment microbial communities from White Oak River estuary, North Carolina - WOR-2-8_12 (SPAdes) (version 2) | ecosystem: Environmental > Aquatic > Marine > Intertidal zone >... | reverse complement strand
AAGGAAGGTAAAAGATGATTTGTTTCCAAGTTGAGGAGAAATTTCCATGCGACTGAACCGTCTTGTTATTGCAGTGTTCGTATTGTCTATGATTTCTACCGTATCAAGCGCAAACAATGCCGAGGCCCCGACGTACGCCGAGCGTCTAGGCTGGCCGGCCGGCACCAAGGCCGTGATCTTTCATGTTGATGACGCAGGCATGTCACACAATTCCAACATGGGCGCTATCAAGGCTATCGAAGACGGCGTCGCCACGTCTGTCAGTGTCATGATGCCCTGTCCGTGGGTTCCGGAGTTCGCCGACTATTTGGAATCACATCCAGAGGTTGACGCCGGCATTCATCTGACTCTCACGGCCGAGTGGAAGAAATATCGCTGGGGACCTGTTGCCGGCAAGCCCGCAGTTCCGGGACTGACCGACAGTGACGGCTATCTATGGCGCAGCGTTTCCGACGTGGTTGCACACGCCACCGCCGACGAGGTCGAGGCCGAGATTCGCGCCCAGATCGACAAGGCCATGGCTATGGGAATCAAGCCCACTCATCTGGACTCCCACATGGGGACGTGTTTTACTCCCGGGTACATCGACCGCTATGTAAAGGTCGGGATCGAGAAGAAGATTCCGGTTCTCATTATGGGAGGGCACCTTCAATACATAGGCGCCGAGGCCGGGCCTTTGAAGCCGCTCGTCAGATCTATTGCACAGAGGGTCTGGGACGCCGGACTTCCCGTTATCGACGATCTCGTGACCCAGCCGACCAGCGCAAAGGACTACGAGCAGAGAAAGGCTGAACTGATCAAGCTACTGGGTGACATCAAACCCGGCATAACAGAGATCATCGTGCACTGCACCGTACAGACGCCAGTGTTCTCGCACATATCAGGCTCAGGCCCAACCCGCGAAGCGGAACTTCGCCTGCTGACCGACGCAGACATCAAGGAGTTCATAACGAGCAAAGGCATCGTCCTAACCACCTGGCGCGAATTGAAGAAACGCAGAGACCTTGTACAGAATTAGTGTGGCCAGCATTAGGCTCTGTCTGAGAACTCGATTTGGCTTCGCGCTGCTCGTTTTCCACCTGACTGTCCCGATGTACATCGGGAGCTCCATCGACGATAAAGCCAATATCGCCTGCTTCAGTTCCCTCGGCTTCGCTCGGGACAAGCTTTGCCAGGCGAAAGAGCGCTCGATCTCGGGCCGACGACGGAGTTTTCAGACAGAGCCTTAGCAAGTGCACGCGCTGGCGACCTCGAATCCCATGGGCAGTATTCTTGGTTTTCACACCACTACTGCCACAGTATACCCTCTGTCAGGAGTTCGGAGAACTGGGCTAAAGGAACGACTTCGATATTGTCCGACGTGCGAAGCGCCGGTCCCTTGGGATAAACTATGATGCGGCGATGCAGGCCAGGGAGCGGGGCCACTGCTCGCAGCCCCTTGCACCAGTCGTCCCGGAAGGTTTGCCCGGATTTGGCCTCCACGGCAATTAAGCTCGTACCACGCATGAGAATGAAGTCGACTTCGATTGCCGATCTGCCGGCCGGGGCCCAGTAGCGCATCTGCTCAAACAGACCTCGGTAGTCTCGATAGGCTCGCAGCAACTGCGCTACCATGCCCTCGAACAGGGCCCCCCGTTCTTCCGGCGCAGGAACGCCGGATGCACGCTTCATCACGCGCACAATGCCGGGATCGCACCAATACCACTTGGGCAGTCTCCTCTCGCGTACGCGCAGTTTGGCCTCATACGCGCGCAGGCGAAAACAGAGTAATGTCTCTTCCAGGATATCGAGATATCCCGTCACGGTGGTGCGGGCCACGCCTGCTTCGCGTGCAATGTTGGTCACATTGATCACCTGCCCATGAAATAGTGCAGCTATGGGAAGAAACCGGGCAAATCCCGGTAGATTACGCACCAGTGCCTCGGCCTGAATCTCTTCTTTTAGGTACAACTGAGCGTAGGCCAACAGCGTCTCCTGTCTGACAGTCGAGTCCCAGACAATCGGAAGCGTACCATGTTGCAGGGCCTCTTCCAGATCGAATTGCGTTCCCAACTCCTCCGGTACAAAGGGATGCATGGAGCGACGGAGGGCCCGACCGGCCAGGAGGTTGACTCCGGCACGCTTGAGCTTGCGTGCACTGGAACCGCATAACACAAAGTGATGTTGCTTTTCCTGGATGAGCCTGTGGACTTCATTCAACAGACCGGGCAGTCTCTGTATTTCGTCTACAATGATCCAGCGCCCTGGCTGGACAGCACGCAATTCGGCGGCAAAATGCCCAGGATGTGCCAGAAGTCGCTGATATGTCTCCTCGGAGAGCAGATCGATCACATGGGCGTCCGGTAAAACGCCCTTCAACCAGGTACTTTTGCCGGAGCCGCGTGGCCCAAGTAGAAAAAAGCTCTGTTGGGGGGGCTGCAGTATTCTTTTCAACGTCATCTGACACCTCTGTCGTCATTTTTTGCCGTAATTTGACGTTAACATTAGCATTAATTGCCACATTGTCAAGCTATTTGACGGGTAGCCGGCGGGTACGAAGACGATTATTTTCCACGTTGACGATGCGGGTATGTCCTACAATTCCAACATGGGCGCAATTGAAGCTGTCGAAGACGGTGTCGCCGTGTCGACAAGCGTCGTGATGCCCTGTTCGTGGGTGCCGGAGTTCGCCGATTATGTCAAGACGCATCCGGAGGTTGACGCCGGCATTCATCTTACCCTCACGGCCGAGTGGAAGAAATATCGCTGGGGACCTGTTGCCGGCAAGCCCGCGGCGCCGGGTGTTACCGACAGTGACGGCTACCTGTGGCACAGTGCCCCCGGATGTCGTCGCGCACGCCACCGCCGACGAGGTCGAGGCCGAGATTCGTGCCCAGATCGAAAAGGCCCTGGCTATGGGGATAAAGCCGACGCATCTCGACTCTCACATGGGGACGTGCTTTACCCCCGGGTACATCGACCGCTATGTGAAGGTTGGGATCGAGAAGAAGATTCCGATTCTCATTATGGGTGGGCACCTGCAATACATCGGCGCCGAGGCGGGGCCTTTGAAGCCGCTCGTCCGATCCATCGCCCAGCGGGTCTGGGACGCCGGACTTCCCGTTATCGACGATCTCGTGACCCAGCCGACCAGCGCAAAAGACTACGAACAGAGAAAGGCCGAACTTATCAAGCTGCTGACCGATATCAAACCCGGTATCACCGAGATAATTGTCCACTGCACCGTCCAGACGCCGGTGTTCTCACACATCTCCGGCTCAGGCCCAACCCGCGAAGCGGAACTTCGCCTGCTGACCGACGAGGACGTCAAGGCGTTCATAAAGAGCGAAGGCATAGTATTGACAACCTGGCGCGAATTGAAGAACCGCCGAGACCTTGTGAAAGACTGAGCAAGTCAACAACCCAGGAATACAACGGGCCGGCAGTATGTCAGACTTCCGGCCCTGAATCCCTCTGCACCGGGTTCGGACTATCGCAACAGTCTATCTCATCGAAGGCTCACGGCATTGGTGGTGGTGTGCAGGAGGGCATCGCTGTTAGACGTTTACCGGTCCATGCCCAAGGGAAACAAGCTATCGGTTCCTCACCTTCATCAGGGAAACCATCCTGATCAGCATCTTGCGCGGACAGATAGTAAGACGCAGTGCCGTAGCCCTGGAGTTGGTCTGGTCCTAGGAGCTCAAAGTTGGCGTCAGCTGTCCATATGCCATCGATCTCCAGGGCCCCTGCGCCAATATCCAATTTCCTGAAGTATCCGAGGAAGGTAGCATTATACTGATGTCGTCCCACTTTGACTGCCTCTCCACCAGCCGATTTCTCCAATGCCGGATCTGAGTCGGGGAAAAGCTCTGAGAACAGTGACAAGGTGTTCATCCATTCAAGCGTTCCGCTGTAGCGGGTCTTGGCAGCATCCTGGGCCACATACACGGTAGATGAGATGAGATTGCCCATAGGCGTCGGATAGGTCGTGATCCAAATACCATCCAGAGGCCACTCATCCGTGGTTATTTGCGTAATCAGAGTAAGGTTATCAAAGTAGGCATTCAGATTGGTGACCAGTCCCTGCGCGTCGAAACGCTGCAGTGACACGCCGCGCAACCTGAAGAGTCTGCCGCTGCCTGGAATTCCGAAGTAGTCGCCTGTATGCGTCCCCGAATACACGACCTCAGACAAAACCCAGCCGTCTCCCAGGTCAAATGTACGTAGAATCTCTGCCTGGCGGTCGGCAAAGGCCTGTAGATAAAGCTCGTGCATGGCGATGTTTTCGCTCCTACCCATGGGTACCCCCATAGGCCCCAGGAAAAACTCGGCATCCGGATGGAACATCTTTGCCCATTCTGTCAGATCCCCGCTGTTCCAGCGGGCATAGGCCTCTGCCTCTGCCTCCAACGGTGAGAGCCCGGTGGGCTCGGAATCAGGCAAGGTAATAGATGGCACCAACTCCGGCATTTCCGGGGCGGGCATCTCGCCGCGCGTGACCATAGGCCCCACCAGATCATTGTAGCTCGTCACCTTCTTAATTAGACCACCCTCGAACTCGTAGATTGAAATATGCGGCAGGACCACTTCAGCGCCGTTGTCCACAAACGTATACCTGGTCTCTGCTTCCTCCACGACGATATTGTCAACCGCCAACGTACGGCCCTCGGTCATATGGAAGTCTGGATAGGCTGCAAATCGCTGGGCCAGGCCGATCTCTACGTAGGGCTTTGGCGCCGGAGCGGGCGACGAGGCAATATCCCAGACGCTATCATCCGCCCAATAGGACATCATGGTGTCCAAGTCGTGTGCGTTCATGGCATCAAATTGGGCCCTGTAAACAGCAAGGTTATCTTCGGGGGTCTGAGCCGTAGCTTGAGTACAGACCGCCAGCATTACTATTGAGATTGTCAGTAGTTTTCTCATTTTGGTCTCTCCTTCAGTTTGAGTGCTTCTTCTTTTCCATGCATCTGTTGGTGCAATACTGGTTGACCGTTTGACTTCTAAGGCCAATTCATGAATCCGCGTCCTCCTTTCCCAGTCGTCCCGGACACACAGCAACAATGTTCGGGGATGCACCACGCGTCAATTATCGCATAGTCCATAGCTCGGTTCGTAGTCAACAAGGAAGATGTGTCGGCCGTCGTCATCGTTCATCACTGCTGTCCCAGTATCCCGTATGCCTGTCGGCGAACACAATCTGTTCAGTACGCTGTGAGCGCCCCAACAGGGTCAGCAGAATCTTCAGCGCTCTCGATCATATGTTCTGCCAGGACAGCCAAGTCCCTGGCATCGACAACACCATCGCCGAAGGGAAACGGAGCAATGTCGTAGAACGAATTGTCTGTCGTGCCCCAGTTTTCCACCATTATGAGCACGTCCAATGTGTCGACAGCCCCGTCTCCATTGAAGTCTACGATGGGAGTCACCTTCACCTGCCATATGTTGTAGTCATACGTAAACACAGTAGTACCGTGAGTAAAGTAGATTGTCGAATCCTCTTCTGAAAAGGACACACAAAACTCGGACCCAGCACTTCCTCCGGCGGACGCATATACACCGGTTCCTGAATTAACTGGCGCAAAGAGCTCGGCAGGTCCCCATGAAGCATCAGTAGTTTGACGCCTAGAGACCCACACATGGGCCTCAGAGAATCCTCTCGAAAAGAAGAGCGATAGACCATCCGCGGAAATATACGGAGCGTACTCATACTGGTTGCTGTTAACATTGGTGCCGAGAACTACCGGTTCACCCCAAGGATCATCTTTGGTCGGACGGGTTGTCATAAGTATCTCGCTGTTTCGGGGATCATCAGGTATATTGGACATGTAATACAGTTCCAGTCCATCCGCCGAGATACAAGGAGTATCTTCCGCATCGACAGTGTTGACTATCGGCCCAAGGTTCTGTGGAGTACCCCAGGGATCTTCTTTGCTTGTGCGAGTCGATACCCACAGATCAGTGTGCCCATAACCACCCGGATTTGGCGTGCAGCCGGTGACGTTTGGAAAGCCATCAGAGAAGTATAGCTCTAGTCCATCAGCAGAAAGGGACGGTGTACGTTGTGGCCCAGGTGAGTTTACAGGAGCGCCCAATTTAGTGGGTGTAGACCAGGGATCTTTTGTTGTTGACCGCTTCGAGACCCATATGTCAAAAGAACACTGTCCATCCACAGCAGCATAGTTATAGTACAACTCCAGACCATCGCGTGAGATTTGCGGTGAGCCATCGCTATCGGAGCTGTTTACATTAGGTACTTTGGTAGGCTCGCTGAAGACAAAATCCGCCCTGGCAATCTGGCCCGAAAGTGACAGGCAGACAACTACTCCTGATATCAATATCCTCTTGCTTGAACAACTTGTGTTCTTCATTTTGTTGCCTCCTTCTGTTGAAATTAGTCTGGACTGCTTTTCAAATTCACACAATGTACACGATTCAAGGGCCCTTCTTGTGCTCGTGTTGTCCTCTATTCAATAATTCATTCTTTGTTCTCACCGATCTCTTCTAGTTTTGCTTTCCATCTGGCTGCGATTTTGGGCTTATTCTCTCGCTCGCCCCACGCGATGATCTGTTCGATTAGATCCCGGTAGGAAGGAATATCCTCCGGAAAGCGGTCCATAAGTTTCTCAGCATGAGGAGTCAGGAGTTCTGCTGCTTCGCAGAGTCCATTGTTGTAGTATTCTCTAATCCACATGAAGATTCTGTGGCCTACGTGATGATCGTATTGCGTGACCAGACTATCGAATTGACGCAAATCCGATTCGGCCTTTTGGCTGTGACCAAGAGACGTGTAGGCCATAGCGCGCTCCAGATAGTTGTCTGGATACACGGGATCGGCGGCAATGGCTTGCGATTCTCTTTGAATCTGGTCGGTGATCAGGTCATTGCCCGGCATCCTCTGGCCTAGAATTTGACAGATGGGGAGATTGGGATCCACGTCCATACTCCACGCCTTTGGGCGAGCACTGACTATGAGTCTGGATCCATCCTGTGATCGAAAGAGGCTGTCAATAGGGTAGTCAAGAACTCGGTATAGCTGCTTCTCCTGCATGTCAAAAATCAGAGGGCCAATGTTAGTGGATGACCACCAGGTCCTGAAACACAATTCTCTGCCATCTCGGGATAGGCTCACACCCCACATGTTGAGTGGCCACGGAGAACGGAATTGGTGCAGCAAAGCTCCGGAAGAAAGGTCCACGATACGAATCCCCGTGGATCTCGCAAAGGCAATCCAATTCTCATCTTCGTTGATGACAAAGCGGCCGGAGCAACGCATCAGTCTCTGCGGGGCCGGTTCGGGATCCTCTATGCTGACAAAGCACACGTCTCCACTGCCCAACTTGGTACTGAAGTAAAGAAGATGGGAATCACGTGACCACCGAGGCGAGAGTCCATATGCCAGCTTCCTGGTTTCGCCCCCCTGTGCTGGAACAATACAAATATGCCGGTTGGGATCTGAGAACGCGATGTACTTACCGTCCGGAGACCATGCTGCACTGCCTCTATAGGCGGATGTAACAAGACGCTCCTCGCCTGACTCGACGTCAACTATCTTGAGCCCTGTTCCTCTGGCAGCTACGCTTGGAGCGGATCTTTGGATTGCTCCTGTTACCCCTCCATACCGCCCCCGCCATCCACAGAGGAGTTCCTCGCCGTCAGGTGAACAACCCCATAATATGAAGACCTGCCTCTGCAGCACGAAAGGCTGCGCTTTGCTCGCAAAGGTATGGTAGCACTCCGCCATCCTTTGCATTTGAGCGAATGGGGCTTGTTGTAGCATGCCAGGGGGAATTGTTAAGGCCTCGCCTGTGCTAAGGCGGTCAAACACGTATTCGGCCATCCCTTGACTGAAACGAAACTCCCAAAGAGGATTAGTTTGCACGATTGACCGGTATTCCCTTTTCGCGGCTACGAAGTCCTTTAGCTCCAGTAAAGATTTGAAGATGTTCATGCGATGTGTACGTGATTGCGGATCTAATTCGGCACAGCTTTGGGCATCTGCCAACGCGGATGCATGATCGCCCATTGCAGTATAAGTATTGTATCGTTGGTGATGAAGCTCGCATAGCTCCGTTCTATCCTCACACAGTTCAAGTGCACGGGTGTGATCTGCAATGGCCTCTCTATATTGACCGGACTCCCTCTGCCAGATGGCACGAAGCGCATAGCCCATAAAATCTTTTGGACGAAGGGCTATGAGTGCTACTATATCTCCCATCATCTTTTGATCTTCGCCCAGGGCATAATAGATCAGCGCACGAGCTTTGCGGGATGGATAGTGACCCGGATCCAGCGTGATTGCTCGATCCAGCCATTGCAGCGCCTTCTCCGGATTGGGAGCGGTCATGGCTCTCAATGAGTACGCCTCTGCAGTATCCGGCAACAGCGAACCAGCGCGTGCTTCGTATTCACTTGCTTTGGCAGGATCGACACCAACATTGACCCGGGCCAGAATGTAATACGCTGCTCCGGCTATTTCGGGCTCTGCTTTGGTTAGCGGCAGCAGTTGAGCCTCGGCATCTTCAAGCTGTCCCACCTCGACGAGCAATTGGGCTCGCATCAAATGGGCTTTTGGTCCCAGGTCTTGCGCGGCGAGAATTGCCTCGATTTCATCTAAGGCACCCTGGTACCGGCCTTCCGCATACAACCTTTGGACTGTCGAGAGCTTGCTGTCGACCTCGGCCTTCTCTTCCAACCGAGACACTGTGACAAGGGCCCGCCGCATTCGGAGATACAATGAGGTACTGATCACTGAGCCCGCAACTAGGGCCACCACCACAGCAGCAGTGGCCGCAACCAGTGCGCGGCGTCTTTGCACAAACTTTTTCATTCGATAGAGTGTGCTCGGCGGCCCGGCTAGCACGGGCTCGTTGCCAAGATGTCGTCGAATATCGGCAGTGAATTCTGACGCGGTTGGATACCGTCGAGTGCGGTTCTTTTCCAGGGCTTTCATGACAATCCAGTCGAGATCGCCTCGAATCGTTTTTCGCAGCATCTCCGGTGTGGAGCAGCGTTTCTTGGCAATCTCTGTCAAGGTAGCGCCTAAGGTGCTGAGCTTAGTGGACGGCTTGACCGGTTCCTCCTCACGGATGATTCGCTGCATCTCCAGATAAGCGGCTTGGTGCAGTTCCTCGTCTGCAAAGGGTGCGGTCCCGGTTAGGAGCTCATAGAGCAAAACCCCGAGACTGTAGATATCCGAACGGGTGTCAATATCCAAGCCGCTCATCTGGGCCTGTTCCGGACTCATGTAGGCCGGCGTGCCGATCATGTGACCGTAGCGAGTGAAAAGCGTCTTTTCCGTGAGTCGCTGATTCACTGCCTTGGCAATCCCAAAATCGATCACCTTGGGAACGGCCTGGTCGTCATGCATGGTGACCATGATATTCGAGGGCTTGAGATCGCGATGGATAATGCCCCGTTGATGGGCATGCTGCACTGCGTTGCAGACCTGCGTGAACAACTCCAAACGATCGGGCATGGGCAGGTTTTCCTGGTCGCAGTACTCGGTGATCGAGATGCCGTGAACCAGTTCCATAACGAAGTAGGGGCGTCCGGTTTCAGTTGCTCCCGCGTCTAGGACCCTCGCGATATTCGGATGAGCCATCATAGCAAGCGCCTGGCGTTCGGCCTCGAAGCGCGCGATGACTGACCTGGTGTCCATGCCCAGCTTGATGATCTTCATCGCCACTTTTCGCCTGATAGGCTCGGCCTGCTCGGCCATGTAAACGACAGCCATTCCCCCCTCGCCGATTCTTTCGAGCAGCTTGTAGCGACCGATGATAGAACCGGGACCCTCAGTTGCGGCCGAGTCTTCAAGCGTGACGTCCCCCTTCAGCACCGGCGCCTCCAGAAAATCACCTGCATCACCTTCAGATTTGAGCAGCGACTCAACGTCGGCCCGGAGTTCCTGGTTGTCGCCACATACATCGTCCAAATAGGCTGCACGCTCCGCAAGATCCTCTATCTCAGCGGCATTATTGAATATTTCTTCACTGTCTAGTTCTTTGGTGCTCACCGGTAACTCCTGCATAAATGTGACCTGCTTTACTAACCAATGCGACGTTTTGACCCGCTGGGGGTCACGAATTCCGGAAAATATCTCACGTCGATGAGATTTTCCTCTGGATCGACTGACATGCTCTGTCTTCCAGTCAAGAAGCACATGGCAGTCTCAATTGGGCTCTCTCAAACTGCACTCGTTGGCCGATTACGCAGATTTACACCTGGCGTTACTCCGGCGCTGAATCTGTCGGTTGAGATTGTGCAATCCCGACCACACAAGGTCCTGCAAACAGACGAACAGCTAGCCCTAGCAAAGAAGCTTGTCAGTCTTGTCCGTTGATCTCCCGAAACAGCCAGACTCGAGCGTATCTCCAGTACCGCTTGGCTGTGGGCTTTGAGATTCCGAGGATTTCGGCTGCATGGTCCGTACTCAGTCCCGCAAAATATCGGAGCTTGACCAGATCATATTTGACCTTGTCCACATCGGACAACTTTTCCAGAGCCTCATTCAGTGCGATCAGCTCGTCTGGCGACGCCTCAACGGGCAGATCGGCGTTATCGAAGTCTACTCTTTGGTGCTGGCCGCCGTGTTTCAGTCTTCGCTTGCGCCTGGCATTTTCGACCAGAATCCGCCGCATAGCTTCCGCTGCTGCGGAGAAGAAGTGCCCCCGACTATCCCAATTTGGACCTTCTGGTCCCACCAGTCGGACGTAGGCTTCATGAACCAATGCTGTCGCCTGCAACGTCTGCCCTGGCTTCTCCCGCGCCATCTTCTGTGCGGCAAGAAGACGCAGTTCCTCATAGACCAAGGGAAGCAGCTCCTCTGCAGCTTTGGCGTCGCCTTGGTCAAGAGCGTTCAAGATACGCGTGACATCGGTCATGGGACAGTAGTCAGTAGCCAGTTGTCAGTAGTCAGTCATGTCAGACAGAGCCCACATCCATTGCTGCTTTCTTAAAGCCATAATAGACAGTATAGCCTGGGAGAAATGTGAAGTAAA
>Ga0209536_100015245_pt1 | contig 10979 bp, 8 predicted proteins | sample DeeMarSeWOR28_12_FD_187461 | JGI IMG/M metagenome (GOLD analysis project Ga0209536, IMG submission 187461) | Marine sediment microbial communities from White Oak River estuary, North Carolina - WOR-2-8_12 (SPAdes) (version 2) | ecosystem: Environmental > Aquatic > Marine > Intertidal zone >... | reverse complement strand
TCCAGCGAGTACAACGACCCCGCCTATCCGTACCGCTGGAGTCCCTCCGACGGCTCGAATGCTTTCCACCCGAGCAGTGACCACTTCGTGCCCGATGCACTCAATGGTTTCTATGAGGCTCTGATGTATCTGGCTGAACAAGCGCGCTCTCCCTGGTGTCCTCTCGATCCTGCGACCTTGATGCCGGATCCATCTTATGTACGAGATTTCGGTTTGACTGGTTCGAAGATCGCCAACTGCAAGAAGTGCGTTGGATCGCTGACCTTCCATTACACCGGGAGTGGAGCCGACGAGTACATGCAGCCCGGCGACCGCAAGGTCGTTTATCGCGTTCAAAATTTCGACTATACGACTGGAACAATAGAGCGTGCCCGGGTAACGGTGGTGATTTCTTCGCGCCCTGCCTGGCCCGATCACTATGTCACTGATCTCATCGACACCCAGTACTTCGATCTGGGTCCGGGGATGGCAGTCACTGGCCAAGTTCCGTTCACCTTCGCCGCCGAACGTGATTACATGGTCGATATTCATTCCACTCCGGTGACCTTCTCTGGTGACACCCAGCCAGATAATGATGAACACCTCTTCCGATTCCGAACCTTCGGGAATCCGCCCTCTGCGGTCACCGAGCGGATGCGTCCGTCGATTGAACCCAACCTCCAGGTGGTTCCCAATCCTTGTAATCCGCGCACCACGATCCACTTCGATCTGCCACGCGAAGCACAAGTGAGCGTGTGTGTGTTCGATCTGCAGGGAAAGCTTGTCACACAACTGACCGACGAGGTGTTGTCAGCCGGCTCGCACTCGATTCCATGGGATGGTAAGGATGGCTGCGGACACGCTGTCAGTACCGGTCTATACTTGGTTCAGTTGCGGGGCGGGGGGCGGGAGAGTCATCAGAAAGTTCTCTTGCTACGCTGAGGGAGCCGAGAAAAATCGCCGTGGGGTACTAGTTTCGAGAATATGGCTACGAATCCAATGTCTATCATGAAAAAGACACACATTGCCATATTGGTTCTCCCAAGATTGGATGACCTAATGATCTACTCCGAAATATGCTACAATGCGTTTGGATTTGTGATTTCATCTAAGTAGTGCTTGATCAAGAGAATGCCAAATGGAGATTTTCGTATGAGAAAAGCAGGTTTGAGCTTTAGCATCATCGCCGCGTCTGCGATCTTATTGTTGGCCTTATTAATCTTTTTTCTGCGGTTGCAACCCAAAGCCAGGCCAAAGGACCAGTCACACCTCCAAAGCCGAGATGAATTGGCCAGAAACGTGTCTGGGAATATCACCACCTTTGTGCCATATTCGGGTTTCCCATCGAATATTTCCTTGCCTGATTCGCAATTTTTCTGTTCCACATTAGAGTTTCGTGATCCTTTCTATGCTTTTGTGATCGGGATCGCAGAAGGTGATTCCCTTGGCTTATGGACTAAGTATCAATTGGATACTTTCCTGAACCTGTGCGAAAAGAAGAGCAATCTACCTTTAGAGTACTTCAGCAGTCTTGAGCGTTCTGCAGCGGACATCACCCAATCGGAGTTTCGCCGTGGCGTCAAAGTCGAAAGGATATGGCGTCTGACTTTGAAAGAACCTCTCGACTATCCAATGCCTTACAGCATCCTCGGTTACGACCTTGGCTCCCTGTCCATAGCGCGGGTTCTGACATTCAGTGAATGGCGGCTGGGTAACCGCAATGTACACGCACCGTCAGGTAAGGAGATTTCCGTCATTCCCGTGACAGGATTGACTGTCCTCCGTCTCGACACGGGATGGATTGTGCTTGACGCGAATGGCTTGGTCGACAAGCTGTTAGGTGGGAAGTTGGACGATTGTTGGACCCAGGGCTTCGCCATTTGTCGCCAAGGCGGAGAAATTCGCGGCTTGGCTCTGAGCCTGAACCGAAAGTTGAGGTCGTTGTGCGGAGAGATCGATTTCACCTCCAACGAGATCACTCCTACTGGTAGCCCGTTCACCCGCGGCGTGGCCGTCTACGTCCGTCCTTGGCTGGCGCCGCCCGATGGTACCCCCGCGCGTACTTGGCAATTTGATTAATGACTCGGTTAATATGAATGCTACTGATCTCGTTGTGCCTTAATTTAGCCAACGGTTTCTATGCCGACACTGCAGGCACTCCTTCTGGAGAGCAAGAGAGCAATCAGAAAGTTCTCTTGCTGCGCTGAGTAGGCTCAGGTCCATCTCAAAACATGGCCGGCCGTACAATGTCACTTGTACATAGACTTGATCGCCGACCAGGTCATGGGAGTTAGATCCTCGACGCCAGTCGGAGTATCTGAGACGACTGCGCGAATCATGGCATCGGCATAAATGAGTTGGTCCCAGCCCGTGCCTTCATTCCGATAAGTCATGAGGTCGACAGGTGGGCTGAGGTCGACACCAATTGAGGGATTGAAGTCGTGTAGAATCTCCAAGCCCACAAAGAAAATCCCGCCGGGGTATTCTGCACCGTCGCTGATGTCGACGGCTTGGGAAAGAACCAGTTCCAACCAGCCTTCATCGGGGTAACCGCCTCCGGAGTCCTCGCCGCTGTTGCCGGGCTCGCCTGGCAGGCCGCCACCATCCGGTTTCCAGACCCAGGCGGTGAAGGGTAGAGTTTGTTGCTTATACTGGGCGACTCCGCCGGACGCATCATTTTTTGCCTGATTCTGGATGAAGTAATGAATCTCCGTCACGTAATAAGCCCATGATGGTGCGGTGAACTTCACCGCTATTTTAGTACCCTCATAGCCACCGGTGACAACAGGTGGGATCCCGTTTTCCCCGTCGTCCCAAGCAAGGACGGTATCCCGTGTGACGTAACCATACTCGGGATGATGCAACTGCTCTCCTGTGACCGCCAAACACAGGCTGACGGGGACAGCAGTTGTGACGACTCCCACAATAATTATGGTAATCAGGGGTAGGAGTTGGTGTTGATACGTCTTCATAGTTTTCAGCTCCTAGCATTGAAATTCAGATTCATGAGCTTCGGTCTATAAAATCGGAAACACGAGGCAAACATGCTCGCGTACCTTTTATCTTCATTGGCAATGAAGTTGTCCTCGAAGAGCATATCACGGCGGCAGTACAAATACAACAGATCCGGCTCTTGGCAAATCTCTAGTGCATTGCTATGAAAAAGATTATGAAGACTAGACGTTAATCGTCCGGGTGGTATACACGCGTATTTGTCGCGGTCCGCTAGCGGTTCCTTATTTCCGACTCGAGGCGGGTAAGGTCGGCATCCACCATGATGTGAACCATTTCCTCGAAGGAAACCTTGGGCTGCCAGCCGAGCGCTTCTCGTGCCTGCTGACAATCTCCGAGCAAAACGTTCACTTCCGCTGGTCGGTAGAACTTAGGATCAGTAACGACGTAGTCATTCCAATCGAGACCGACATGGGAGAAGGCGGATTCGCAAAATTCCCGTACGGAGTGATTAGTCCCGCTGGAGATCACAAAATCGCGCGGATTGTCCTGCTGGAGCATCAACCACATGGCCCGTACGTAATCTTCGGCATAGCCCCAGTCTCGTTTGGAGTCGAGGTTGCCGAGACGCAATTCTTTGGCCAGGCCAAGCTTGATCCGAGCCACGCCATCGGAAATTTTCCGGGTGACGAATTCCAGACCCCGCCGGGGTGATTCGTGATTGAACAGAATACCCGAAACGGCGAACAGATCGTAGCTCTCACGGTAGTTGATAGTGATCCAGTGGCCGTAGACCTTAGCGACGCCATAGGGGCTGCGAGGGTAAAAAGCGGTGTTCTCGTTCTGGGGAGTTTCCTGAGCCTGACCGAACATTTCACTGGATGAAGCCTGGTAGAACCGGATGGATCGGTCCACGACCCGGATGGCCTCCAGCATTCTCGTCACCCCGAGAGCAGTCACATCCCCCGTCAGGATCGGCTGCTTCCATGAAGTGGGTACGAAAGATTGAGCGGCGAGATTGTAGATCTCGTGAGGTCTGATATCGCTGACCGCATTGATGACAGAGGTCTGATCGGTGAGATCCGCTTGCACCAGCTCGAGCCGGTCCCGAATGGCGCTCACCCGACCCAACGTCTCCGTACTCGTCCGGCGGACCACACCGAACACCTCGTATCCATTTTCCAAAAGGAGTTCGGCAAGGTAAGATCCGTCCTGACCAGAGATCCCGGTGATCATGGCCCGCCGGGGAGTATGACTAGCGGTCATTTTTTCCTCTCTCTCGTCTATTTTTACCTGCCGAAAAATAAGATGCTCCTACCAAAGGGTCAAACTCCATTCACCAGGCCTGTGGCTACCTCCCGTTCTTTTGATCAGGGGCTCACGGGCTGGCGGGATCCAGCCAGAGGCGTGCCGCCCCCCAATCCCCCCCCAAGCTCCGAGCTGGTTTTCGACCACCTGCCAGGGCGTGAGTGTTTATAAAATCAGGACTTAGCCTTTGACTCGGCTCGATTCCGGTACTAAAATACGCCTGGATAATCCCGCTGACGATTATCGTCCTGACTAATATCGTCCTGGCTCACTCGTCCGGACTCAATCGTCCTGACGTTTCGTCGGCATTGAACTTTTCGATTCCTCTCCTTCCCCCGAGAAAATCCCATGAAGAATCTTTCCCAAGGATACGCCGGCAAGAGAGTTCTGGTGACCGGAGCTGCCGGATTCATTGGATCTCACCTGGTGGACCATCTGGTCGCATTGGGGGCCGAGGTTCGAGCGCTGGACAATATGTCCGACGGAGTTTTGGACAATCTCGCCAAGTCCCTTGATACCATAGACTTTCGCCAAGCGTCCATCACTGATCGCGATGCCGTGGATGCAGCCGTGGAGGGTTGCGATTTCGTTTTTCACCTGGCAGCCAACGCTCTGGTTCCGCGATCCTCTGCCGACCCGGAATACGATTTCCGGGCCAACGCCGTGGGGACCTTCGAAGTCCTCGACGCTTTCCGCCAGGCTGGATCGGGCCGGTTGATCTTCACGTCCTCTGCGGCAGTCTACGGAGAACCGCAGACAGACAAAATGGGCGAAGACCACCCCCTCGTTCCCAAATCTCCCTACGCCGCGACCAAGATCACCGGCGAATATTTATTGGACGGGTTCTCACGCTGTTACGATCTGGATCATCGCCGGGTGCGGATCTTCAACACCTTCGGTCCCCGGCAGCGGAAATACGTCATGTTCGACTTGTTGGAAAAACTCCGGCGGGACCAGAAACATCTCGAGGTGATTGGTACCGGCGAACAGGTTCGAGACTATAACTATGTCGCCGACACCGTCCTCGCTATCCTGCTGGTCGGTGTTCACCCGGAGGCTCGTGGCAAGGTTTACAATATCGCCGGTGGTCGACCCATCACCATCCGGGCGCTCGTGGATTTGATCATCCGATCCGTGCGTATCGATACCCCCGAGGTCACCTATACCATGCAAAGCTGGCCCGGCGACGTGGTGCGCATGGTCGCCGACTGCAGCCATCTGGACGGTCTGGGGTATGAGCGAACAGTAAGCCTCGAGGATGGCCTTGCCAATCTCATCGACTGGCACCGCGAAGAATATGCCCCTCCCTGGTAAGCGAGGAAATTCGAGCCACCAACAGGAGCCAGGAGGGATGGTTGCCAACCGTCGAGACAGTTAACACCGTCGACGCCGTTGGCACCGTCATCGCCGATAACACAGGTGCCACCGAGGGCCGGGGCATGTTCCCTGGGGAATCTAGCTCCAGCCAACTGCAGCCTGGCCGAAGATGAAATGACTTGGTTGTCGTGTTCTCTCCGACTGGTCTAAGGAGTTGCCGCACATGATCCGGGTTGCCATGACCGGAGCTTACCCCGTCGATCCCGAGGTGATCCCGGGTGGCGTTTCGGCTGTTGCCCATTACATGGCCAAGGGGCTTGCTCGCTCTCCAGAGATCGATCTGCATATGATCTGCTGCGAAGTTAACGTTCCCCGCGACGAGGTCATTGAACGTGATGGTGTGACGGTCCACTTTCTGACAAACAAACAACGGTTATCCCAGCTGATGAATCTATACTTTCAACGCCGGAAGGTGGCAAAGGTCGTCCGGCGGATTCGGCCGGACATCATGCACGCCCAAGGGTTGGGATTGCCGACGGAGGTCTGTCTCGATTCTGGTCTACCCAACATCGTCGCCATCCACGGTGTCTTCTGGAAGGAACCGTCCGAGCATCCATCGTTCATCACACGTCAAGGTAATCGATTGCGGCAACGCCGGGCTAGGCAACAGTTGAAACGCCTTGAAAACGTGATCCTGACTTCCGGTTACGTCTCGACCATCCTGCCTTCCGATGTCAAATACCGTGAGTACATCATCAACAATCCCATTGGTGAGGAAATCTTTTCGATCCGGAACGAACCAAAATCACCTCACATCCTGGTGATTGGCGGTATCCGCAAGCGCAAGGACCCGATGACATGCCTTCGCGTGATGGAGAGGGTATTGAAAGAGGTTCCCGACGCCACGATGGATCTGCTTGGCCTCAATTCGCGCACAGAGCTGGACCAACAGGTAGCCGATTTCGTACGGGACCATGGTTTGGCCGACCAGGTGCGATTGCTCGGGCTGGTCCCCAACGAAGTCCTGTGGCAGGAATACGAAAAATCTTCCCTATTGCTGATCCCGTCACTCGAAGAGACCGCGCCGGTTGCTCTCGGAGAAGCGTGCGCAGTTGGGTTGCCTGCCGTTGGATCCGACGCCGGTGGCATCCCTTACATGATTCACGATGGGGAAACCGGCTTCGTGAGGCCGGTGCGAGATGTGGAGGGTATGGCCGAGCGAGTCGTGGCCATCCTGAAAGATGACAACCTGCGCCGCCGCCTCGCCAGTCGTGCCAAGGAAATTGGGCTTCAGGATTTCTCCATGGCGGCCATCGTCGGAAAAACCTTGGCCGCTTACAAGGAGATCCTGGCCGGCTGATTTGACCTTTATCTGATCTTCGACGAACCATGCAGGCAAATCCGCTTCTGGTTCAATCCACCAGGTAATAATCGATGGTCGTGACCACGCGGACTTTCTTGATGTGAGGGGAGCCCCGATCACGATCGCTTATCGAGAACTGCCCCTGATAGGCTCGTTTGATCTTGCCCAGATTGCTCCCCGAATCCTCAGCGAAACGAAGGGCCGCCTCGCGTGCATTGCGCGTGGCCTCTTCGATCATCTCGGGCTTGATGTCATTGAGCTTGGTGAAGAGATATTCGATACGGGTGTGATACGGATCACCGCCAAGGGTGATCCCCATCTGTCCCAGACTGATCAAGTCCTTACTCGCTTCCCTGACTGCCTCGACCTGTCCGGTGTAGACGGTCACGGACTGGGTGGCCACGTAACGGAAATCGATGGGTCCGCCACCGCTGTATTGCTGGGCCTTTTTGTCGACGATGGCCGGCGGGGCGAGGGTGATTTCACCGTCTTGGAAGCCGGTATCCTGTAGAAAGGTCGTCACGTTTTGATTGTTGGTTTCGATCTGTCGGTAGAGCTCGCTCAAGTCGTTACTTGCCGTGGTGAACTGGATGGGCCAGATAGCAATATTGGCAGGATATTCCCTTTCGGAGAGCCCTTTGACCGTGATAAGGCGCTGGTTTTTGCCCCAGGCCTGCACTGCCTGCACCAGGAACCAACCCAATATGACCGCCATGGCTAGGCCGGCCATGGCCAGGACCCAAGGCCTTTGAGTTTTTTGAGAATTTTGGGTCATGAGTTTTATTAGACTCCTTGCCAGTAACTGATACTCGAAGGTCGAAAATTCTAGCCGGGCTCCTCAGGCAGGCCAACAGTCGCACATCCGGGTCTGGGAAGCCAGCGGGATCAACGATACAGAATTTTAACGGCCCCCAAGCTCCTGTTTTGCGATGGAACAACCTCCCACTCGGCGCCGGCGATACTCTGGAGTGCGAGCCAGTCCTCGTTCTCCAGAAGCCAGGGATCTCCAAAGATCGGACCACCGATACCGTCGGCCACGAGCCGGAAATCGGAGATACTGTTCTGGACTTCGACGAGCCAAGTCCCGGAGTTCAATGCCGAGGGGGGTGTCCACGACGTGGCATTGCATGCCAGTTCCGCAAAGGTGAGATTCGCGTGCCCAAAACCCGGCACGGGATACCACACGTCGCCCAAATCCAGGCATGGGTAGATGCCAGGGGGGGTCGTGAGGGTGCAAGAGGTAGCGCTATCCTTGTTAGCACCGAGGAAGATGGTATAGAGAAAACCGCCATTGCCGTCGCTGGACTTGTCGAAAACGATTTCCAGTGTATTGGCAGCGTTTGAAACTGCGTACAGAAAAGTCGAGATCAAAATGAGTACGGCCATTATCGCGAAGAGTCGTTGGCGCATGGAGGATCTTCCTGGGGGGCAGTACCCTTGAAGGGCTGTATCGGGGTCACACCACTGTTTTTGAATATGGGTGAGTGACCAAAATTCTGAACAAACATTGTCAGAAGATATTAATCGACCCGGGATAATTTTTACCACATCTCAAATTGAGGGGTAGACACAAATACAGGATTAATTTAGTATGGTATCAGAACAAGCATCTCATTTACCACATCACTACGGGGGGAATGCTGAGATGAGTAGTGGTGTGGTTCACATATAAGTAAGCAATCGTCTCGACAAATTGGACCTGCCCCATGCGGTGCGACGGCAAGGTGTTTCAATCCACGACACCCATGGCGGCAGCCTTTCCATTCACAGTCGATCGAGAACTCCGGCCAGTTATTAGCCGGTTGTCACTATTTCTTTTAGGAGTGGGGTTATGAGGTTATTTGCCAATTCTTTCCTGTTGCTGGGTATAGCCGTGATGTTGTTGGCAACAGCGGCTGGAGCGACCCAGGTACTCTACAGGAGTGTCGCGCAGCTCGGGCAGCAGTCGTCATCGGTCGTCAGGGGCCAGGTGTCGAGCGTTCAGTCATTCTGGAATGCAAACCGGACGAAGATCTTCACCGAAACCGTCATCACCGTCGACGAGAACTACAAAGGCAATACCACCGGAACAGTTAGCGTCCTGCAATTGGGTGGCACTGTGGACAACGTTAAGGTCTCGGTTCACGGAGCTCTACGTTGGACACCGGGTGAAGAAGTCGTCGTATTTCTCGAACCTTACCAGGAGGGGAAGTTCCATGTGACCGGTTTTTCCCAGGGCAAGTTCAATGTCGAGCGCGATCCAAGGACAAATGAAGCGTTCATCACGCGCCCTGCATTGGGTGGGGCGAAGTTGGTGGGTACTCCGGACAGTGATGTCACCACGACTCAATTCACGAAAGTACCGTTGGAACGTTTCATCAGCCAGGCTTTGGGCGAAGACAGAATGCCTGACCGGAGATAATCCAGAAATAACGAGTTGAACTAATTCCTGGGGGAAAGTCATGCGACGGTTTGGATTCAATATATGTGTTGCGCTGAGTGTTATTTTGCTGACGGTAGGGGCGGCGGCCGCTCGCGAGGTTATCAAAATCGATGGTGACCTACCGCCCAAACAACAGGGAACACCCGGCAACAAACAAGCGGTTAACCTGAGTATCCTGTCATTTTCTGGGCCCTCCAGCGCGATGCAAGCGGAAGACATCGGCTCTGGTATCAGTTTGGTCATCCAGAATGACAGCGGTCAAGACATCTTCGATCCCATTTACATTCGGTTGTACCTGTCGGACGACACGACGATCGATGAGAACGACACCCAGTTGGCCAGCTATATCACGGTGAATGATGGTCTGGCCGCATACAATTCGCTGGCGATCGATTTCAGCGGCAGTGGTGCCGCGATCATCCCGTTTTTTGCCCCTGTTGGCAGTATGTACCTCGGCGCGTGGGTCGACTACACCAATTACATCGGGGAAATAGACGAAACGGACAACACAGCCGCCGCCGCTATCACGATAGTCGAGCTAACCCGATCGACCGTCTATTTCGAAGACTTCCAGGAAGGAGAGTCCGGTTGGTTCGGTCTGGATTTGACAGCTCAAGATCTCCATCTTCAACGTTTGATTGATAGCTATTACGAACGGGGTGTGTGGTGGTGCGGCGAGGACAATCCGTTTTGGGTGAACCCGCCCGGTTACGGGAATCTATGGGATCAGCGGCTGACCAAGTCTTTCACCCTGCCTGATACGAGCTATGTCGCTTTGAGCTACGTGATGCAATACGACACGGAGGAGTTTTACGATTTTATCCGCGTTGAGATCTCGAATGACGGTGGTACGAATTTTACTCAGCTCGCACAGTACGACGGTACGACGGCCGACCAATTCATTTTGCTGTCCACGGATATCTCCGCGTACGCGGGACAGGAGGTGTCCATAAGGTTCAGGTTCACGTCAGATGGCGGTTACAGTGACGAAGACAACATTATCGACACGAATGGCGCCTTCCGTTTGGATAGTGTCCAGATCACTTCCTTGCCCAGCGACGATTTTGAAAGCGGCGACGACGGCTGGATGCCATCGGTTGCGCCGCCTCTCGGCGGTGAATTCCGCCTCGAGGCCGAGCCCGCTTGTACCGGGGAAATCCCTTGTGACGTTTACACTAATGGTGAATCCGTCGTCACCTGTAACGCTTGGGTGGCCTACGATCCTGTCACTTTGGAATTCCCGCACACACCTCCGGCGTCCCAGTTGATCCAAAAGTCCGTCCATGGTGCGATAGAGTCTCCGATCATTGATATTCCTGCGGACGCGACTCATATCGCTATTCAGTTCGATGTCTATGGTTATCTGCCCCTCCTCAACGGTGTTTTTTACGATTTCCAGGTTGCGGCACCCGCCAACGCCTCGTTCAAGAGTGACGGCTTCGTCTGGTACAGTGAGGGCGGTGGCTGGTTTCGAGCCACGTTCGACGTGACGCCTTACATAGAGCTCGGTGCCACCACGATGAAAATCCGTTTGACCGGTCAGGACAGTGGCTATCTGTTCGGTTACGATTCCGAGACTCACACCTCCGCGCCATACTTCGACAACATCGAAGTGATTGTCACGGAATCCACGGCACC
>Ga0209536_100015244_pt1 | contig 10981 bp, 8 predicted proteins | sample DeeMarSeWOR28_12_FD_187461 | JGI IMG/M metagenome (GOLD analysis project Ga0209536, IMG submission 187461) | Marine sediment microbial communities from White Oak River estuary, North Carolina - WOR-2-8_12 (SPAdes) (version 2) | ecosystem: Environmental > Aquatic > Marine > Intertidal zone >... | reverse complement strand
GTTTCACCTCACCTGGGTTACGGGAATACTGGCGGCAGAAAACCTTGAACGGCATGTGATTTCCAAACTAAGGACCGTTAGAAATCTGGAAATTGAACTCGTTCCGGTCACAAATCAATTCTATGGTGAAAGTATAACAGTGTCCGGTCTTCTGGTCGGGGAGGACATCTTCAACCAGCTGAAAGATAAAACACTTGGCGATCTCATTATGCTACCCCCACGGGTGCTTAACCATGATGGATTGTTCCTGGATAACTGGAAGCCTGAAGATCTGGCAAACCGTCTGGGTGTACCCTGTGTGGTGTATGACCAGCCGCTGGTAAAAATAGTTGATTTTATCGGGAAAAACTATGCATGAGGTAGTCGTAACGATCGTTGGGCGTCCGAATGTGGGCAAATCAACGTTTTTCAATCGCCTGATTGGCCGTCGTCAGGCCATTGTGGATAATATTCCCGGTGTTACCCGTGACCGCAATTACGGAATCTCCGAATGGACAGGACATCATTTTATCCTTATCGATACCGGAGGATATTTACCCGCGTCGAAGGAAATCATCGATCGGGCGGTCAGGGAGCAGGTCGAAATCGCGATCGAGGAATCGGACATTATCCTGCTGCTGGTGGATGTTAAAACAGGGATAACCGTGACCGATGAGGAGATTGCCCGTCTGCTGGTTGGCAGCCCTAAACCCGTTTTTGTGGTGGTCAATAAGGTCGATGACGAGCGTGATATGTCCGATGTGGGCCAGTTCTTTAAACTTGGGCTGGGTGATCCCTATCCGGTCTCGGCAATGATCGGATCGGGCACCGGTGACCTGCTCGATATGGTCGTACAAAAAATCGGTAAGGTGGAGTTTGGGAAAACTAAATCTGACGGTATTAAACTGGCAGTCATCGGAAAAGAGAATGTGGGCAAATCCTCACTGGTGAATACTTATCTGAATCAATCTCGTCAAATTGTTACCGATATTCCGGGAACGACCCGGGATTCCATTGATTCGGAATTCAACTATAAACAGCATAAGATCATTATCATCGATACTGCCGGGTTAAAAAAACGGGCAAAAATTCGTGAAAATATATTGTTTTATAGCAATCTGAGAACTTACAAAAGTATCCGGAGATCGGAGATTGTCCTTTATATGATCGATACGATTACCGGTATAACCAGGCAGGATGTGCAGGTCATCATGCAGGTTGTCGAAGAACGTAAGGGTCTGATCTGTGTATTTAATAAATGGGATCTGGTGGAGAAAGATCACCTTACGATGCAAAATCTGAAAAAGGAGGTCACCGGGCGGCTGGGTGAATTAAGGTTTGTACCGATCATATTTACATCTGTGCTCAGCCGTCAGCGTTTATATAAAAGTCTCGATCTGGTCCTGAAAGTATATGAATCTCGCCGACGCAGAATCCCGACACCGGAATTGAATGAGTATTTTGAACCGCTGTTAAAGGCTACCACACCACCGGCGGTAAGGGGAAGGGAAATCAGGATCAACTATGTGACACAATTGAAGAGCGGTCCCCCATTATTCGCATTTTATAGTAATTATCCCGAATTGATTGCCGATCATTATAAAAGGTTTCTGGAAAATAAATTACGTGAAAAATTTGATTTTGAGGGTGTCCCCATATCCATATCATTCAGAAAAAAATGAAAAAATACTTTAGCCTGATATTTGTCATTGGTTTGCTTGGCCAGACTCTTGCCGCTGATGCTGATATTGCCGCTATCCGTAATTTTATTGCTTCACGGGCAGGCCTGGAGGCCTACCGGGGTGATACAAAGTGTGCTACCCGGTATCAGTTGGGTATACGCCAGTACTGGGATGAACTCACCCAGTTTGAACAGAGTCTGTGGCTCAGTGACACCAAACTTGATACCGCCCGATCTGAGAGGATCATCACACCATCGGGACATTACATGCTTCACTGGGATAATGCAGGACCGAATGCGGTGCCGCAGGCGGATCAGAGTGGCAACGGTATTCCCGATTATATCGATTCTGCGGCGGTGGTATTTGATATGGTCTGGCAGACAGAGATCGATCATATGGGATATCCGATACCTCCTGGTCCGGATGGTGGTCCGGTCAAAATATACCATGTTTACTTTACCAATCTGGGTTATTACGGACTCACCTGGTTCGATAAGCAAATTATTGTCGACAATCAGATCAAATACACAAGTTTTATGGAAGTTGAAAACGATTTTGCCGGATTTTTTTCGCCGGGTCTTAAAGGTTTGAAGGTTACCGCTGCACATGAATTCCACCATGCCATTCAGCTTGGTTTTAATGTGCGACAACAGGATTTCTTTTTTTATGAAATGACCTCAACCTGGATGGAGGAATACAATTATCCCGAGATAAATGATTACCGCCAGTATTTGGATGATTTCTTTGACGATGTTTCAAACACACCGTTCAATTACTATAACCAGTTCACATTTTTTCCCTACGGCAATTTCCTGTACGTCCAGATGCTCAGCCAAATTCATGATACAGATATAATCCGGAGCATCTGGAATGATATGCTCAGCCGGCCAAGTCTGGATGCCTTGCGGTACGTGCTTGCTGATTTTCCACACAACAGCAGCTGGATTGCCTCTCTGGAGGAGTATGGCCGGTGGTTGTATTATACCGGGGATCGCTTTGTACCAGGGTATTATTTCACGGATGCGGCGAATTTTCCTGAAATACGAATAGCACCATCAGACTCCTATATTTTTCCCGATCAAATTCCACAAACGCTGAAGGTTACCGAACTGGCCAATTATTATATTCAGCTGATCGGCACCCGCGGTGCAGACCTGGATCTCCTGATCACCGCCCCAAATTTTGATGATGGTGGCTTCCGTATTTTCGGCGATCTGGAGGCGACCGGTTTTTATGGCCTGGGCGAACCCTATAGCACAGCAGGCATCAGCACGGATACGCTGATTGTACAACTGGTGAATGCGCAAAACAGCGAACGGGATTACCGTATCGACCTGTCCTCTTCGTCCACCACCGAGATCACCATTGGCCCGAATCCTGTTAGACTTGGAGACGGAGACTGGGAAGTGTTGTTCCGAAATGTTCCGGAAGATGGAGAGATCTACATCTTCAGCACTGCCGGCCTTGAGGTTGCCCATATCACAGAGGTTCCTTCCCCAACGCGCATCTGGGATCTGACAAACAAGAGCGGTAAAATGGTCGCCTCAGGAATTTACATTTATCTGGTAAAAAGTGAATCGGTGGAACATAAAGGAAAATTTGCGGTAATACGATAGGGGGTGGTCCCGTACCGCCCTGCAGTGTTATTTAATCGTTGAATTAGATCAAATATTGACAGATTGACAAAAAAGGTGAATATTTAAATGTTACGGCCGACTGCATACTGCCATCTGCTTACTGTTTACTGGATGCTTTCATTCGCGGGATTGTCGGCCAATGGCATCTTCCATTTGGCGGATAGTCTTTACCAGGAAGGTGACTATGCTGAGGCATTGTACCATTATCAGCAGCTGGCGCTTAGTGATCGTTATTTCCGGCAGGATTTTATCGTAAACTTCAAGATTGCCGTCTGCTACCTGCATGGCACGGCATATCAGCAGTCCAGTCAGATATTTGAGAAATTGAGATACCAACAAAATGATATTCCTGAATATCTTGACTTTTTCTATTTTCGTTCACTCTTGGGCGAGAAGCGGCTGCCGGCAGCCCGCGAAATCGCCGGCACGTTTTTTGATAAATATAAACGACATTATCTGGCGGATTCGTTAAGGCTGCAGTTGGCCGATGCTGAATATAAAATGAAAAACTATCTGGCGGCTGAACTGCACTACGCGCAACTTCCCCGTAATAGAAATTATAAAGATCTCAAGCCGTATCTGGAATCACAAATTGCCTTTTGCCGGATGAACAGGGGGCAGGAAAAAGAAGCGGTTGACCGAATGTATCAGGTCATCAAAAAGTATCCGTCAAAAGACGAAGCCCTGAAGATTGCCGGATATTTCAATTCAAAACAGTCTTTACGTGAGAAGTATTTTTTCACCATCGCGGATGTATATCTTGAACACCGCTATTACAGCGATTTAACGGCCAACCTGGAATCATATATCAAGGGGGCCAAGGACAAAAATGAGAAGGAACGTGCCAGATTTTATCTCCTGAAGGTCTATTACGCACGGGGTGATTATCAGAAGGCGCTTTATGGATTTAAGAGCATGATGGATGCTCCGGGCGATAAGAACCTGGATTCGCGTCTCCGTTTAATGATTGCCCGCACGTTACTTCGTCTCGATGATAAGAAAGGTGCCTCTGAAGCCTATCTGGAATATTCGGACAAATATCCGCGGCGGCGTATTGCGGCGGATGCAGCCTGGAAAGCCGCCTGGTTGTTCGAGGAACTGGGTGATACAAGATCTGCCCTGACGCAGTATCAGAAAATAACCGATCACTGGTCCAGAAGCGGATATCAGAGTGAGGCCAAGTTCAGGACGGGCCTTTCATATTATCGCCTTCGGCAGTATCCACAGGCAGAAACCGTATTTAGGTCGATTAAAAACAGCCGATGGGATAATTTCCACAGGGAGCGTGCATCCTACTGGCTTGCGAAGGTATATCAAAAAACAGAACGTTCTGCTGAAGCGGAAACAATCTTTAAGGATCTGAGTCAAAACCTGTTCGAAAGTTATTATGCGATCAAGAGTTACCTGCAAATAAACAATTCCATAAACCAGATAGTTGATTCTCACGGCAGCCTGATCAATGGGGAAAATCCGCTGCGCCAGTATACCCAGTCGATTGAATCCGTAATTGATAATTTTGCCAAATTATTTATCATTCAGGATCTTCTGGGCGATTCCTATGCACATGAAGAACTGGAAGAAAAGCGATACCGGGCGACAACCCTGGGTGAGTGGATTGCTCTGGCGGAAGTATATAAACGCCTTGAGGCATATCACCGGGCTTTCCGGGTATACGATTATATCAATAATAAATATTTCGCCGATCTTTCGAATGAGGAAAAACCGTATCTCCTGAAAGAATCCTATCCCCTTTACTATGACAATATTGTCGATACCTATTGTCAGTTACGTGAACTGGATAAGAATATGGTGCTGGCAATTATAAGGGCTGAGAGCGGATATGATCGCCATGCCCACTCCTGGGCGGATGCCTATGGACTGATGCAATTGATTCCGCCAACGGCCAGCGCAGTGGCGGATGAAATGGATTTTGAATTGTCTTCGACCCAAATGCTCTTTGATGCCGAAGTTAATATTAATCTTGGCACATTTTATTTTAAGAAACTTCTGAACCAGTTTGATGACCGGGCTGAATACGCACTTGCTGCATATAACGCAGGTCCCCACCGTGTCAATCGCTGGCAGAATATTACACCGGACGATGAACTTGATCTGTTTGTCGAAAATATTGAGTTTTCACAAACCCGCAATTATGTACGTAAAGTCATGCGGAATTACTGGATTTATACTTTTTTAGACAAAATAAATTGATCGGATCTGGCCGTTTTATTGCAAGAACCGGATAAAAATCCCGAATTACCTGTTCCGGGTCTCAACCAAACATCAAATTCAACGCGCAATTTTCAAATTTCTGCTTTAATTACCCTTGCCAAACAGATTTATCTGCGATATGGGATTTTAATTTTGTTTTTGGTGTTTTGGAATTTGTCTGTAATTTGAATTTAACATATATTTGAAGTTTGATATTGATTTAATACCTTATTTTTTTATATTTTATAAACTTTAATACATAACCTGCCTGAGAACATTCATATAGTGGAGGTATAGATGAAAATTAAAGAGAAAATTGAGAATCAAGTTGCAATACTCACCTTAAGTGGCAAAATGATGGGCGGACCTGAAACGACAGAACTGCATGATCATATTCGCAGCTTACTGGGGGATGGAATAAAGAAAGTCGTGATCGACCTCGGCGGTGTGAAATGGATCAACAGTTCCGGGCTGGGCGTTTTAATGGCCGTTATGACAACCCTCAAGAATGCCGACGGACAGCTGAAACTGGCTAATGTGACAGAGAAAGTCGAAAGCCTTTTGATGATTACCCAGTTGATGCGGATTTTTGAAACTTACGACTCGGTGGAGAGAGCAGTTGCTTCCATGACGGAAAGCTGATAATGTCAAATGCATCGCCGCTGTCGATAAAAGAAGCGCGTGAAATTCAATTCGAACTTGCAAAACAAGTCTCTTATTCAGAACTACCATCCAATATAAAGACAGTCGCCGGATTTGATATAGCCTATATAAAATCTCAGAACAGGTTGATTGCCGGGATGGTGGTTCTCGAATTTCCCTCACTAAAACCCATCAGAGATACCATCATTTCCAGAAATATATCATTCCCATATATTCCGGGTTATCTCAGCTTTCGGGAAGCACCCGCACTGCTGGAACTTATTAGAATGCACCCTGAGCCAGTCGATGTATATGTTTTTGATGGTCATGGCCTTGCACATCCCCGAGGCCTGGGGATCGCTTCTCATATCGGGGTTGTGATCGGACGGCCGACGATTGGTTGTGCAAAAAAGATACTGGTGGGAAAATTTAAGGAGCCCGCTCTTCAGAAGGGCGCTTTCAGTGAGATCACATACCATGACAAAACCATAGGATGTGCGGTCCGCACACGGGACAATACCCGGCCGATATTTGTATCCGTAGGGAATTTAGCGAAGCTGAACCAATGTGTGAAATTGATATTGAACTGTACCGGCCGGTATCGGATCCCCGAACCAACCCGGTTGGCACACAATAAAGTCACTAAAAGGCGCAGGGAAATCCAAGCAGAAAGGGTTTAACGTGCAGGAAAAGTTGTCAGATCTAAAAAAACAGCTTGAACGCAAGCAGCTGGAAATGCATTCGATCCAGCAGATCGGTAAAGCCCTGAGTTCTGTTCTCAATCGTGATAAACTATTGATCCTGATCATGGAAGAGGTCACCAAACTGATCGGTGCTGAACGTGGCACCCTGTATATTGTAGATGAGGAAAAAGGCGAGATCTGGTCAAAGATTGCCCAGAAGGCTGAAATCAAAGAGATCCGCTTGAAGATCGGGGTTGGGATCAGCGGTTATGTGGCAAAATCCGGCGATACCATAAATATCAAAGATGCTTACAGCGACAAACGTTTTGATCCCACAACCGATAAAAAAACCGGGTATACGACCCGTTCGATCCTGTGCATGCCTATCCGTGAACCGGTTAAGGATGAAAAGGAAAAGGCCGGAATTATCGCTGTCCTCCAGCTCCTCAATAAAGTTGACGGTCATTTTACCAAAGAAGATGAGGACCTTTTGACCAGTCTGGGATCGCAGATTGCTATATCACTGGCAAATTCACGCCTGTATAGTATTCTGGAAGACCGGCTTAATGAACTTGACCTGATGTATACGCTGGAAAGAGAACTTAGCGCTTCGGCGGAACTTGACCACCTCCTTCAACGTCTGCTCGACCTGCTGAGCAGAACACTGGCGGCCGGGCATGCGGTGATGCTCCTGTATGATAATGAAACCAATGAATTTACCAACCGATATGGTGTTAATATTGATCATGCAAAACTCAGATCACAAAAGTTTTCCAACGAAAAAGGTGTTATAGGCAAGGTCCTTAGAAACGGAAAGATATATGTAACCAATGAAGCGGAGAAGGATAAGCATGTCGATCATGAAGCAGGCAGGTTTTTAGACATAGAACTCAACCATATTTTGTGCGCACCTATGAAAACTGATACCGGTACCATCGGTGTTATTGAACTGATCAATAAGCAAACCGGTAGCCGGTACTTTTCCGAAAACGATGCCAAGATAATTCATTCTGTCGCCAGTCAGATCGCCCGGGGCATTGAAAATTTCCGGCTGAAAGAAGAAAAAATGAAAGCCGACCGGTTGGCCACGATCGGCAATATGATGAGCACGATAGTCCATGACCTGCGGACACCAATGAACAATATTTACGGTTTCGTGGATCTTATGCTTGAAGAAGACGCGACAGATACCCGGCAGGAATATGCGGATATTATTAATGAGCAGATCAAGATTTTGACTAATATGACAACCGATGTTTTGGATTTTGCCAAAGGCAAGACGACAATTCTGCCACGCAAGTGCCCTGTTGATAAGCTGGTGAAAGATTTCGGCAAGTTCTTTGAGGATGATATTAAACGCAAAGGATTTGAATTTGAGTCTCAGATAAATACTTCCAGCATGATCTATGTGGATCCGGAAAAAATCAACCGCGTATTCATGAATATCATGAAAAACGCCCTGGAAGCAATGGGAAAAAAGGGAAAATTCTCATTGATCGCCGATGAAGAGGACGGAATGGTGGTTTTTCGGTTGAAAGATACCGGACCGGGGATCCCTGAAGAGATCCGGGACCGTCTGTTTGATTCGTTTGTAACCAGTGGTAAAGAAGGGGGAACCGGTCTTGGACTGGCAATCGTCAAAAAGGTCATCGATGAACATAAGGGGCGGATCGAGGTCGTATCTGAACGGGGAAAAGGGACAACGTTCAATCTGTATTTTAAAAAACAATAATAAGAATGGCTAACCTTGCATTTATTACCCATCCCATTTATCTGAAGCATGATACCGGTCCCTGGCATCCTGAACGTGCAGAACGTCTGGGTGCTGTAACAGATGCGCTTGAAAAAAGTCATCTCAAGAAGAAAATCGAAACGTTTACCCCCGTAAAGGCTACTCCGGAACTAGTTGCAACCGTCCATACCAATGAATATATTGATTTCGTAACGAATGCTATCCGCGATGGCAGACATGTACTTGATTTTGGGGATACTGTTGTGGGCGATTTCTCCCTCGAAGCGGCATACTTTGCCTGTGGCGCTGTCCTTAAAGGTATCGATCTGCTGGCTGAGGGGTATTTTAATCGGGTGTTTTGTGCGGTACGCCCACCGGGGCATCATGCGGAGCCGGATCAGGCACTCGGATTCTGCATATTCAATAATGTTGCAGTGGCAGCACGTTACGCAATACAGACCGGACTGGCAGAAAGAGTCCTGATTGTGGACTGGGATGTCCATCATGGCAACGGAACACAACATGCATTCGAACGCGATGATACGGTATTCTACTATAGCCTGCACCGATATCCGTTTTATCCTGGTACCGGGGCACGCATTGAGCGGGGTATTGAAAAAGGGGAAGGATTCACACTTAATCAGCCTTTGAGTGCCGGGAGTGATGACAGCGTGTATCTTTCGGTTTTTGAGAGTGATCTGGAACAGATCGAACAAATATTTCGACCGGACCTGGTTATTATTTCCAATGGTTATGATGCCCATCGTGATGATCCGCTCGGGGGGATGCGCGTAACGGACGCGGGATTCTGGAAAATGTCCGAGATTATCTCAAGATATGCCTGGCGCCACTGTGAAGGGAAAATTCTGTCGGTACTCGAAGGAGGGTACAATCTTGATGTGCTGGGCCGGTGTGTAATGAGTCATCTGGATTGTCTGATAAAACACTGAGGTTTATGATGCGTTTTATTTTAGCAGGCCTGTTTTTTTTGATTGTCTCCTGCGGGCAGCAAAGATTAAATCAGGAAGATATAGAAAAAATGTATGAAAAAATGCGTACCGCAATGGTCAGTGATCAGATTGAGCGGCGGGATGTGAATGATGAAAAAGTTCTTGAGGCCATGCGCAAAGTACCTCGTCATGAATTTGTTCCGGAACATCTCCGTAAATACGCCTATGCCGATGAACCACTGCCTATCGGGGAGGATCAAACCATTTCTCAACCATACATCGTGGCGTACATGACCGAACAACTGGAACTGAAACCAACCGATAAAATACTGGAAATCGGGACTGGCTCCGGATATCAGGCTGCTGTTCTGGCTGAGATTGCCGATTCGGTTTTCACCATCGAGATTGTCGATGTACTTGCCCGACGAGCCGAATCTGCGCTGAAGAAACTGGGGTACAACAACATCATGGTAAAAAGTGGCGACGGCTATAAGGGATGGCCGGAACGTGCCCCGTTCGATAAGATCATTATCACAGCGGCACCAACACGTATCCCCCAACCATTGGTCGACCAGTTAAAAGTCGGCGGAAGATTGATCCTGCCGCTGGGGGATTATTCCCAGGATCTCGTCCTGATCCAGAAAAACGAGGCGGGCGTAACGCAGCGTAAACTTCTGCCGGTAAGATTTGTACCCATGACCGGAGAAATTGAAAATTAAAAAACCGGAATAGCACCCGTGCCTTTTTTGTTTTTCCCATTCGACAGAGGAATTGAAGGGTCATTATTGAAAATAAATGAATTGATTACAGAAGCGAAACGTGTCATTGGCGAACGGATGCAACTGGACTATTTCAGCCAGTTCTATGGCACGGTCATATTCCGGCAGGATCTGGACCGGATCACACGCGAAGAGATTGAATCACTCATCCGGGCATTAATGGCTAATGGGATCTATGCCCAGCTGCAGATTACCAACCGTGAATATTTGCTCCGGCTTATTGCTGAATACTCAAAAGTAAAACGTGAAAAGAAATATCTGAATCTAATTTTATTTCTGGCCACATTTTTTACTACTGGTTATACGGCCGCTTTTTTATACGGTATGGATCTAAATTATAGCATTCAATATGCTGTTAGTCTGTTGTTAATTCTTACCGCCCATGAAATGGGCCACTATTATTACGCGTTCAGGCATAAGATCTATGCTACATTACCTTATTTTCTTCCCCTTCCGGTTTTCAGTCCGATCGGTACACTTGGCGCTTTCATAAAAATGAAATCGCCAATACCTGATAAACGTGCGCTTTTTGATGTGGGGATCGCCGGACCGGTTGCTGGATTCATAGTGAGTTTGATCATCCTCTGGATCGGTTTTGCACGTCTGCCCGATCTGGAAGGGGTTCGGGCCTATATCACAGAGATCCACCCCTGGTCTGCAAGTGGTGAAGGTGCACTTACAGTCGG
>Ga0209536_100015243_pt1 | contig 10981 bp, 10 predicted proteins | sample DeeMarSeWOR28_12_FD_187461 | JGI IMG/M metagenome (GOLD analysis project Ga0209536, IMG submission 187461) | Marine sediment microbial communities from White Oak River estuary, North Carolina - WOR-2-8_12 (SPAdes) (version 2) | ecosystem: Environmental > Aquatic > Marine > Intertidal zone >... | reverse complement strand
CTCTTGTAATTGATTAAATGGAATATCTTGTCGAATAATAAATGAAATATCTTTTACAATTTTTGGATATGATGAATATTCTTTGTACATAGTTAATTTATTCATTTTTAGTTGTTGTTGAATAACTTCAACATCAAATTCAAATAAATAAATTTCTGATAAAAGATTTAATCGATTCGCTAAAATAGGGTGAAGTTGGCCAAAAACTCCTAATTTGACATTATTTTCAACATAAAGTTCTGCATTTCTATAAGTATGAAATATATTATTAAGACTAAAAATATTATTTGATCCATTTTTCCATTTAACTTGAACATTTAACTGGTTAAATAATTGTTCAATTTTTCCTTTTGCTTCAAACCATGTGACTCCTTTATCAGACTCCGACCAAGTTAATTTTGTCTTTAGACCTCCAAAGATACCCGCAACACATTCTTTTTCTTTAAATTTTATTTCTTGATCTGGTAAAAAAATATGACCATATTCGAATCCATTAGTCGCGGAATTACCTTGTTTTAAATTTTCTTGAACGGTTTTGATTAAATTAGGTAATAAACTTACACGTAAATTTGAATATTCAGATACAAGAGGATTAACTAATTTAATTTCATTATTAAGAAATGTTTTTTCACTTACTAAGGAATAATGAATAAGTTCAGTAAATCCTAGATTTAAAAGACAAGATGTCATTTTTTTTCGTGTTCGATAACTTGCATCCTCAATTCCAATTGTTTTAAGTTTCGGTAAAGTAATTAAGAAATTATTAAAACCATGCAATCTACCAATCTCTTCAATTAAATCAATTTCACGTGTAATATCTTCAGTTCGAGAATAAGGTATTTGTACTTCCCAAACTTGTTTTATTTTATCATATATAAATGAAAAATTTAAGCGTTTCAAATAATTTTCAATACTTTGAGAATTAATATATTCAAAACTCTTTGTTGAAGATTTATTGATTGGGCCTAAAATTTCACGAATTGTTTTATATCGAAGTAAAATAGGCTTTGGAATTTGATCCATCTTTTTAGCAATTGTTTTAAGTTTACAATTTAAAGTTGGATTTGCAATTCGTAATAACCAAATTAATCGATATAATGCTTCAATTAAATAAGTATTTTTTAAAGATTTTTCATATCGTGTCGACCGATCTGTTCGTACTCCTAACTTTCTAGATTGTTGTCGAATTTTCGCGGCGTTGAAAATACTTCCTTCAATCAGTAATGAAGTTGTTGTATTTGAATAAGAAAATTCTTGATTTTCAATTACCCCAGCAATACTAATAGGGATAGAATTTGCTTTAACTAATAAAATTGATTCATCTAATTTATATGTGTTACCGTTAATTGCACTAAATTCTTGATTATTTTCAGCGTTTGAGATTGCTAAATTTAATTTTGAATTCATTAATTTTGCATTAATTTTATCAAAATCATAAAATGCAAAGGGATAACCTGTTTCAAGCAAAATATAGTTTTGAAAATCTAATAAATTATTCAATGGTGTTAAACCAGAACAAATTAATTTTTCTGTGATCCAATTGGGTACTGTTAAGTTACTTAAATTTTCAATAACTACTGCAGATAATATTATACAATCTTGATTTAGTGGAAGAATTCTAGCATTTTTTAAAATAGTTTCTTTCCAGTTTTTAGATTTGATTGAGTAAGTTGGTATCTTAATTGGTTTATTTAGCAATGCAGAAATTTCTGTTGAAATGCCTTGAATCGATAAACTATCAGAACGATTAGCAGTAGCAGAAATATCTAACGTAATTTGTTTCTGATTATTTATTTTGATTTCTAAGATCTCTTCAACTTCAAATCCGCCCAATGTTAATTTTTCAATCAGATCATCTAATTTTATTCTTTCAATATTTACTAACTCATTAATCCATTTTAGTGATATTTGCATTTTTGAATTTTCATAAATTGTTTTCCTTAATTTGCTTTAGTAAAAACTAAACCATTTGTTTCACCATATCGTTCCATAAACCTCATAAACCGATCCCAAGCTTCTGGACTTTTCATAATATAAATGGATTCAATTGCTTCAGGTTTTCCATTTACAAATCGAGCGTTAACATCCCGGGTTTCTAATGTTCCTTCTTCATCAATTAAATACATTCCAGTAATTTCACCCTCTTTTGCTGTATTTTTATCTAAAATATTGGGATTTTTAAATCGAAATGTAGCTGTTCCAGTACTTCCATCTATTGAACGAGTTAAACGTACATCAGGCAATACTTTTTCATCCAGACCTTTTATAAATTGAATTTTAGCTTCCATAATTTTAATTTTATCCTTATTCAAGACCAATAAAATATAATAAATTTACTTTAATTATGCAAATTATCTAAATTAAAAACAACTGTTTCTTTCTAAAATTCTGTAAATAATGATTAAAAGTAATCTATTTTTACTCTATCGAGATTCATCTGTTAATTAGTAATCTAAGACAAACTGGGGTGGCAGGATTCGAACCTACGAATGGCGGAGTCAAAGTCCGCAGCCTTACCGCTTGGCTACACCCCAAAACAATATAGAAAAATAATAGATAATTTATAAAATTATAAGTTTAGCATTGGGCAAGAAGGGAATCGAACCCCTGACACCGTGGTTCGTAGCCACGTGCTCTTATCCGCTGAGCTACAAGCCCAAAATACAATTCCTTAATTATATGTTATATATATTAATAAAAAGTTATAAATTTGTAAAGTTAAAAAAAATTAATAGAATAGGTTTTTAAACTTGCAAAATCGATAACTATTGAATTAAATTACTATTTGAAACATTTTAAATTAGAAATTTAAAAATATTTATATTTTATATGGCAAAAAAAATTTTATATCAAGATAATGCACGACGTGCTTTAGAACGTGGAATGGAAATAATGGTTGAAGCTGTTTCAGTTACATTAGGCCCAAAAGGTCGAAATGTTGTACTAGAAAAAAAATATGGATCACCACAAATTGTAAATGATGGTGTAACAATTGCAAAAGAAATTAATTTATCTGATCATATTGAGAATACCGGTGTTTCATTAATTCGACAAGCCGCATCGAAAACTAATGATGTTGCTGGTGATGGGACTACTACTGCTACAGTTTTAGCTTATGCAATGGTCAAAGAAGGGTTAAAAAATGTGGCTGCTGGTGCCAATCCAATTTCAATTAAATTAGGAATGGAAAAAGCAGCACAATATTTAGTTACCCAAATAAATGAATTTGCTCAACCAGTTGAAGATCTTCAATCAATTGAACACGTAGCTTCTATTTCAGCAGGGAATGATGAAGTTATTGGTTCATTGATTGCTAATGCATTAGCCAAAGTTGGGAAAGAAGGTGTAATTTCATTAGAAGAAGGGAAAGGAGTTCTAACAGAATTAGAAATTACAGAAGGTATGAAACTAGAAAAAGGATTTATTTCTCCATATTTTATTACAAATACTGAAAAAATGGAAGTTTCATATGACAATCCTTATATTCTTTTAACTGATAAAAAAATTACTTTAATTCAACAAGATTTATTACCAGTTTTAGAACAAATAACAAAAACAAAACGACCTCTATTAATAATTGCTGAAGATGTTGAAAAAGAGGCATTAGCAACTTTAATTTTAAATAAATTACGTGGAATTATTAATGTTGTTGCAATTCGAGCACCGGGGTTTGGTGAGTTACGAAAACAAATATTAGAAGATATTGCTATTTTAACAGGTGGAACAGTTATTACTCAAGATGCAGGGTTAAGTTTAAATAATATTCAGTTAAATTTATTAGGACAAGCACGTAGAATTATTGTTAATAAAGATACAACAACAATTGTTGCGGATGGACAAACATTAGATGATATTAATATTCGTTGTGAACAACTTCGAAAACAAGTTAGCATCGCTGATACTGGATATGAAAAAGAAAAACTGCAAGATCGAATTGCTAAATTGTCAGGTGGAATTGCCGTAATTCGTGTCGGTGCAGTTACAGAAACAGAAATGAAAGATAAAAAATTACGTTTAGAAGATGCTATTAATGCAACTCGAGCAGCTGTTGAAGAAGGAATTGTTCCGGGTGGAGGGGCTACATTAACTCATTTATCTGAAAATCTTGTAACTTGGGCAAAAAATAATTTAAAAGAAGATGAATTAATTGGAGCTATTATTATTTCGCGAGCAATTTTAGCACCTTTACGAAGAATTGCTGAAAATGCAGGTATAAATGGTCCTGTTATTATTGAAAAAGTTCAACAACAAGAGTTTGAAATCGGTTATAATGCTGCAAAAAATACATTTGGTAATATGTATGAAGAAGGGGTTGTCGATCCCGCTAAAGTGACACGTTCTGGTTTACAAAATGCAACATCAATTGCCAGTATGATTTTAACAACTGAATGTATTATTGTTGATGATAGTAAAGTTTCAAACGAATCTTAAAATTCGTTTGAAAACTTTTAAGAAAATTCTAATTAGATTATAAATCGTTTAAATTTGACATTGGATCAGAATTTGATTGATCATTCATTTTACTAGCAACCATATCTTTCATAATTATTTTCAGATCTTCAATTTTTGTCTGTAAATTAGCACTATTATCATTTTGAATTTCGTTTCGAATATCGTCAATTAATTTTTTAATATCTTTTTGTTTCTCCTCCGAAATGTTTTCTTTGAAAAGAGAAAGTTCTTTTTCTGCTTCAAAACATAAAGCTTCAGCCTGATTTTTTAAATCAATATTTTGACGCTTTTCTTTATCGGCTGTTGCAAATTTTTCTGCTTCATTCAACATATCATTTACTTCATTTTCACTTAAATTTGAAGCTCCTTGAATTGTAACAGATTGTTCGACACCGGTTTCTTTTTCTCTTGCCTTTACAGATAAAATGCCATCGACATCAATATCAAATGTTACTTCGATCTGAGGTACACCTCGATCAGCGGCTGGAATTCCATCTAATCGGAAATTTCCTAAACTTTTATTACCAGCTACAAGTTCACGTTCACCTTGTAAAACATGAATTTCTACATTTGTTTGATTATCTACAGCTGTTGAAAACATTTCTGATTTTTTAACTGGAATAGTTGTGTTTCGAGCAATAATTTTTGTCATGACACCCCCAAGTGTTTCAACACCTAATGATAATGGAGTTACATCTAATAATAAAACATCTTTAATTTCGCCAGCTAAAATTCCAGCTTGAATTGCTGCTCCAATTGCCACTACTTCATCAGGGTTAACTGATTGATTAGGTTTTTTATTTGTTAAAGATTCCACTAAGGATTGAATCGCTGGAATTCGTGTTGATCCTCCAACTAAAACAATTTCATTTAGTTCTGATTTATTTAATCTTGCATCACTTAATGCTTTTTCAACTGGGATACGACAACGATCGATTAAATTCGCACATAACTCTTCAAAAAATTTACGAGTTAACTCTTTTTCAATATGTTTTGGACCAGTTTTATCTGCTGTAATAAATGGTAAATGAATTGTTGTTTTTTCAACAGTAGATAATTCAATTTTTGCTTTTTCAGCAGCCTCTGTTAAACGTTGTAAAGCTTGAATATCAGTAGTTAAATCAATATTTTCTTGTTGTTTAAAATCATTAATTAACCAATTAACTAATGTATTATCAAAATCATCACCGCCTAAATTTGTATCTCCAGAAGTGGATAAAACTTCAAAAATTCCATCACCTACTTCTAAAATTGAAACATCAAATGTCCCCCCACCTAAATCAAAAACTAAAATTGTTTCATTTTGTTTTTTATCTAAACCATAAGCTAATGAAGCTGCTGTTGGTTCATTAATAATTCGTAATACATCAATACCTGCAATTTTTCCTGCATCCATAGTTGCTTGACGCTGTGAATCATTAAAATAAGCAGGAACAGTAATAACAGCTTGAGTTACTTCTTGTCCTAAATAATTGCTTGCATCATTAATTAGTTTTCGTAAGACTTGAGCCGATATTTCTTCTGGGCTAAAATCTTTGTTTAGTGCTAGACATTTAATTTTAATATTATCATTCTGATCTTTAGTTACTTTATATGGTAATTTTTTTGCATCAGTAGAAATTTCTCCCTCTTTTGATCCAATAAATCGTTTTACCGAGAAAAAAGTATTTTCAGGGTTAATAACTGCCTGACGTTTTGCAATTTGTCCAACTAATAATTCTTGTTTTTTAGTATAAGCAACAATTGATGGAGTTGTGCGTAATCCTTCAGCATTAATAATTACACTAGGTTGACCACCTTCAATTGCTGCTACTACTGAATTTGTTGTTCCTAAATCGATTCCTACAACTTTTGCCATTTTTTATTATTTTTTGATAAGTTATTATTTTACTTAAATTATAACGTATTCATAAAACGTAGAGTGGAGTTATTAGGCCGTAATTTATTTTTTTTTAATAAGAGTGTTTATATGTCTTATCTAGACAAAAATTTACAAATTTTTTAAACTAATAAAAATGATTTACTAGTTTAAATTAGTCTATCTATTCTTAACATATTTAAAACAGTAAAGTTAATACATACAGAATGAATTTGGAGGAAGATTGTGAATGTAGGTTTATTAGGTAATAAAATTGGTATGACTCAAATTTTTGATGAGTCTGGCAATATTATTCCAGTTACAATTTTAAAAGTTGGCCCTTGTATAGTAACACAGGTAAAAACGAAATCAAAAGATGGCTATAATGCAATTCAAATTGGTTATGGAAATGTAGCAAGTAAAACATTAACACAACCAGAATTAGGCCATTTACAAAAGTCAAATATTCAACCTTTAAAATACTTAAAAGAATTTCGTGTAAATGAAGAAAATGGATTTACTCTAGGTCAAATTTTAAATGTTAATTCATTTTCACCAGGTCAGCTTGTAAATATTAGGGGTAAAAGTATTGGGAAAGGGTTTTCTGGTCTTCAAAAACGTTATAATTTTACTCGTGGGCCAATGACACATGGTTCTAAAAATCATCGAGCACCTGGATCAATTGGGATGGGAACGACCCCAGGGCGAGTTTTACCAGGTAAAAAAATGTCAGGTCAATTAGGAAACAAAGTTACAACCATTAAAAAACTTAAAGTTATTCAAATAAATTCAGAAGAAAATATTTTAGTAATTAAAGGATCGGTTCCTGGTAAACCAGGGAATTTACTAAGTATTATTCCTTCAAACTAAGTTAACTGAAATTCTAAAAAAATATAGTAAAAAAAAAGTATGACCGTTCAAAAATTTATAAAATATCGTCTAATAGATCTAAATGGCAAACAAGTAAATTCTAATTCTGATCAGGAATTAAAATTAAATGTTTTGGAAACATCAGGAAATTATTTACTACATAAAGATCTTTTAAGACATTTTAATTCTCAAAAACAAGGAACAGTTTCCACAAAAACTCGAAGTGAGGTTAGAGGTGGTGGTCGTAAACCATGGCGTCAAAAAGGTACAGGTCGAGCACGAGCAGGATCAAACCGTTCTCCATTATGGAAAGGTGGTGGTGTAATTTTTGGGCCAAAACCTAAAAAAGTACGTTTAAAATTAAATAAAAAAGAACGTCGGTTAGGTTTACAAACTTTACTTTATAACAAAAAGAATAATATTGTAATTATTCAAAATTTAGAAAGTGAAATTATCCAACCAAAAACAAAGATTTTTTTAAAAGTTTGTAAAGACTGTGGAATTGATATCAATCAAAAAATTTTAGTTGTTGTATCAAAAAAAACAACACCAATCAAACTAGCAACACAAAATCTTAAAAATGTTGAATTAATTTCTGCTTTAAATTTAAACACCCTGAGCTTATTAAAAGCACAACAAATTATATTAACCCCATTAGCAATAAATGATATAAAGGAGATTTATGGTGATTAGTTCTTCAGATTTTTGTCGGAGTAATGCACAAATTATCAAATATCCTATCATTACAGATAAAGCAACTCGACTTTTAGAAAATAATCAATATAGTTTTATAGTCGATCGTTATTCAAATAAAAATAGTATCAAAACTGCTATTGAATATTTATTTGATGTAAAAGTTATCAAAATTAATACATGTCGTCTTCCACGTAAAAAGAAACGTATTGGGAAATATATTGGTTGGAAACCACAATATAAAAAAGCAATTGTAACATTATCTGAGGGCGACGTAATAAATTTATTTACAGAGAGTTAATAAATTAAAAAATAATAAAATTTATGAGTATTCGTCTTTATAAATCATATACACCAGGGACACGAAACCGTGCATTATCAACTTTTAGTGAAATTACAAAATCGAAACCAGAAAAAAGTTTAATTCAAAAAAATCATCGAAGTAAGGGACGAAATAATCGAGGTGTGATTACTATTCGTCATCGAGGTGGTGGCCATAAAAGACGTTATCGATTAATTGATTTTAAACGTAATAAATATGGTATTGAAGGCATCGTAGCAGCCATTGAATATGATCCAAATAGAAATGCTCGAATTGCCTTAATCCATTATATGGATGGAGAAAAGCGTTATATTTTACAACCAAGAAATTTAAATGTTGGTGATAGAATTATCTCTGGATCAGAGTCACCATTAAACCTTGGAAATAGTTTACCTTTAGACGAAATCCCATTAGGATCGTCAATTCATAATATTGAGTTAATTCCAAATAAAGGTGGGCAAATTGTTCGAGCAGGTGGAACATCAGCCAAAATTTTAGCTAAAGAAGGTGATTATGTTACTTTACGTCTTCCATCAAAAGAAATTCGTTTAGTTCGAAAAGAATGCTTTGCGACAATTGGTGAAGTAAGTAATAATGAGGCATTCTTAGTTCAAAGTGGAAAAGCGGGTCGAACTCGTTGGTTAGGAAAACGTCCAACTGTGCGTGGATCAGTAATGAATCCATGTGATCACCCACATGGTGGTGGTGAAGGTAGAGCACCAATTGGTAGAAGTCGACCATTAACTCCATGGGGAAAACCAGCTTTAGGAATTAAAACGCGTAAAAGAAAAAAATTAAGTGATGCCTATATTCTTCGTCGTTCGTAACTAATAATTTCAAAATTTAAAAAATATTTTTAAAATGCCAAGATCATTAAAAAAAAGTCCGTTTGTCGCCTATCATTTATTGAAAAAAATCAATAAATTAAATAAAGATGGCCGAAAAGATACCATTACAACTTGGTCTCGCTCATCAACTATTTTACCGAGCATGGTTGGATTCACTATTGCAGTTTACAATGGAAAACAGCATGTACCCATTTTTATTTCTGACCAATTAGTAGGTCATAAACTAGGAGAATTTGTATCAACTCGAAATTTCAGATCTCATATTAAAGCTGATAGAAAAGCAAAACGTTAAGAAAATTAACAAATGAATCGAATTCTATATGAAAATCGATGTAGATGTAATGAAGATTTTTCAATAACTAAGAAACGGAAATCATTAACTAGGAGTGAGGGTAAGCCGCTTCAATATCCTAAATTTAATGAAATTACATCCAAAACATTTCAAATGAAATATCCAAGTAAATTATCTTTAGTTTCAAAGTTTATTTTAAATAGCTTTCAAAATAAATATATTTATTATGCCATTGATGATATTTTATATACATTAAAATCTTCTCCAAATGAACGAGATAATCTTTTAGCAATTTTATATTCTCCTGTTCTTTCATTACAAAATAATTTTTCTGTTAACTTTTTTGATATTTGGATACGACAAGTTTATATAGAAGAAGTATCAAAAACTAATAAGTTTATTAATAATGATTTCCACACTTTTGGTTCTGTTAGTTATATAACAATTGAATTCTTTTATAAAACTAGAGTACCAGTAAAGAAACAAGAGTCATTATGGTAATTAATTCGAATATTGAAAAAATTTTATTTATTCTATATGGAAGATTATTAAATATACTTATCAGTCAATAATTAAAAAGTTTTCAATAGTTCTCGATTTTTTAATTAAAAGGATCACCCTTTATATTGAACAATATATATTAGAAACAATTACTTATGTCAAATACTCAATCAATTAAAGCAGTAGCGAAATATATTCGTATGTCCCCTCATAAGATACGACGGGTTTTAGATCAAATACGAGGTCGTTCCTATCAAGAAGCACTAATGATTTTAGAATTTTTACCTTATGATGCGGGAGGTCCTATTTGGCAGGTAGTTCATTCAGCAGCTGCAAATGCAAAGCATAATTACGATTTAGACAAAAAAAAATTAATTATTGATCAAATATTTGCAGATGAAGGACCTAAATTAAAACGAATTCGACCAAGAGCTCAAGGAAGAGCATATAAAATTTTGAAACCAACTTGTCACATTACTGTAATTATGAAAACAGTTAATTAAAACATTAAATAATAAATTTGATTTAAAATTAAAAGGATTAATTCTATGGGTCAAAAAACACATCCTTTAGGATTTAGATTAGGTATTACGCAAGAACATAAATCTACGTGGTATGCTAATTTTAATCAGTATTCTGGTATTTTAAAAGAGGATGACACAATTCGAACATATCTCGATAACATTTCAAAAACAAATAGTATCGCTAATGTTAAAATAAATCGCAATGGGTTAAATGATCAAATTCAATTAAATATCCAAACTGGGAAACCAGGTATTTTAGTTGGTGATTTAGGAACAGGTCTTGAAACATTATTAAATAATGTGAAAAAACTATTACCACAAAATCGTCAACTTACAATTAATGTTTTTGAAGTAGAAAAAGTTGATTTAAATGCTACCCTTCTTGCTGATTTAGTCGCAGAACAATTAGAAAAGCGTATTGCTTTTCGGCGTGCAATTAGAGAAGCATTGCAACGAGCTCAAAAACAAAATGTAAATGGAATCAAAATTCAAGTTTCAGGTCGTTTAAATGGTGCAGAAATTGCACGAAGTGAATGGCTTCGAGAAGGTCGGGTTCCTTTACAAACATTACGGGCAGATATTGATTATGCAACACGAGAGGCTAACACAATTTATGGTGTT
>Ga0209536_100015242_pt1 | contig 10981 bp, 8 predicted proteins | sample DeeMarSeWOR28_12_FD_187461 | JGI IMG/M metagenome (GOLD analysis project Ga0209536, IMG submission 187461) | Marine sediment microbial communities from White Oak River estuary, North Carolina - WOR-2-8_12 (SPAdes) (version 2) | ecosystem: Environmental > Aquatic > Marine > Intertidal zone >... | reverse complement strand
ATGCCCAAAATTAATTCAAAAAATCTGATCGTAATTATTATTGTCGGTATTGTTTTGATATCCTCGAATATTGGCGGATTATTTATTTATGCCCTGGATGAGGCGAAAAACGCCAGCTGTGCGCGGGAGATGATGGAAACGAAGGAATGGGTGGTGCCAACCTTTAATTATGAAATGAGAACCGATAAACCACCCCTGCATTATTATTTCATGATCGGAGCATACTCAATTTTTGGTGTAAATGCATTCTCGGCAAGGTTTTTTTCGGTGATCATGGGAGTACTAACCATGCTTAGTATCTGGTACCTTGCTACCCGATATTATGGCAACAGAACATCACTCTATACTTCCATTGTATTGTTGTCGTCACTTCACTATATTCTTCAGTTTCATATGGCTGTTCCGGACCCATATCTTATCTTTCTGATCACATTGGGATTTGTGACTTTCTATATGTTCTTCATTGAAAATAAACCTGCGTTCCTTCTGATATCCTACATCTCATTTGGTATGGGGGTATTGACCAAGGGCCCGGTAGCCATCATGCTTCCCGGTATAGCCATACTGGCATTCCTGCTGTTTAACAGGACTTTCAGCTGGAACTATTTCCTGAAGTTAAAACCATTGTGGATCCTTGCAGTCCTGGTGCTGATTATCGCACCATGGTTTATACTTGTGGCGATTAAAACGGAAGGTGCCTGGACCAGTGATTTTTTCTTCAAACATAACCTGGAACGATATACTAACACGATGGAAGGGCATGGGTCCATATTCCTGGCAACACCGCTTATGCTGCTGATCGGGTTATTACCCTTTTCAATTTTTTTCATTCAGGCCTACAGGCATGGTTGGATCCAGAGGAAAAAGGACCACCTCCTGATATATTCTGCTATCATATCCTTAACATTTATTGTATTTTTTGCATTCTCAAAAACGAAACTTCCCAATTATACTGTCCCTGCCTATCCATTCGTAGCACTGTTGATCGGAAGATACCTCGATGTTCTACAGGACAATTTTCAAAGATTTAAAAAATCAATTACAGCAAGCCTTTGGATTTATTTTATTATCGCAATTGCCCTGCCAGTTGGATTATATATTGGCTTTGAACTTGATCCGGTGCTGAAAGAACTCCGGAATCTGTCTTTCTTTTTTATTATCATTCCTTTAGGCGGATTGTCTGCTATACTATTCATTTATATCTCAAAGTATAAAGGTATGATACTCTCTTTATGCTTATCATGGGTCATTATAACGATCTTATTTTTCTATATATTATTCCCGAAGGTCGACAAGTTTAATCCAGTGGCCAGGCTGTTGCCTGCGATGGACCCTGAAAAACCATTTGCTGCCTATAAGATCTACAACAGTGCATTTTCTTTTTATCTTCAGAAACCGGTACACACATTTCAAACCCCTCAGGAACTTGAAAAATATATTAAGGAAACGGGACAAGGGTATATACTGACCCGGAAGGTGCTGGCCAGCGAAATCAATCAGATCGAAGGCATCGAGGTCATGGGCGAAGCGCGGGATATTTTCGAAATTCCTACAACCGTAATTTACAAAATCAAATAATAGAGACATGGTTAACCCGCCTTCCGGTCGGAAGGTGGGTTAAGGATTATTCAGACTATATATAGCTTCAAGGATGGCCATCGCACTGGGGCGTTACCTTGAGCCCTTTAATGATCAGCTTATTTTTAATATCGTCGATGTTAACAGGTTATAAATAAGAATCATTCTTTGTTGAGAATCAGTAAATTTAAATAAAAATTCTCAGATTAAAAATACAATATATCTTTTCTGGAAATTTACAAAGTTGCTGCAGGCAGGTTTTTTTATTGTCAGGAACATTGCCTGACGGCAAGCAGGATTGTTAGGGACATTGCCTGACGGCAAGCAGGTTTTGAATTGTTTATTTAATAATCAATCCCTTGTTTAGCGCGGGTTTATCACTTAAAGAACTTGAGTTCAACCCTATAAAAACGATCATCCCATTCAGAAAACCAATGACCGAACCAAAGTAAATGTCAACAAAAAAGTGCTGCAAAAGGTATACCCTGGATATTCCCACCAGTATGGCCATGATCATCAGCAAACCGGTTAAATATTTATTCCTGGAAATAAGTGAAAGCAGGATAGCGACGGTAAAAGCAGTTGCGGTATGTCCTGAGGGAAAACTATTATAAGTAAGGATTTCTACCCCTGGGACGCGGTGCAGGTTTCCGAAATGATCAAAAAATAATTGGGGGCGGATTACATCACTGAAAACAAACCTTTTTAAACCCTGAACCACTAATGTCTGGCTTACAACAGCCATAGCAAGGACCAAAGCTCTGAAATAATTCACCGCTAAAAAAGTTACTATCAAAATAGCAAATACCAATCCGTCACCAAGATGTGTCCAATATTTAAAGAAAATATCCAGTATCTCGTTATGGCTTTCATTGATCCATAAAAGGATGTCTCCTTTTTCAGTAAACAATAAAAATACGGCACCCGTAATCAGGAATATATAATAGACCGCAAAGCCGGCATCAGTTAAATATTTTCCGAAGTTCATGTGTGATCTGAAAATCTGAATTTCAGGTATTTGATTTTTATTTTTTCCTCCAGGTACCGCTTTTCATAGGTCGTTTGGATACCATAATGATCGTTTAGCAACCTAGACGCATATAAGTCAGGTGTATATTCCAGGTCTGACACATCCTTTGATCCAGACAACACCTCCAGGCTGTATTCATACAATCCATCATTATCCGTCTTAAGGTATATCCAGCCCCCGGGTTTCATAATATGCCGGTAGATATTGAGAAACCGTTCGTTTGTCAGCCTTCTGCGCTCATCCCTTCCTTTTGGTCTGGGATCCGGAAAGGTGATCCAGATATCATCGACTTCAGCTTTTCCAAAGAAATCTTCAAGGTTTTGTACATGGCTTCTCAAAAACCCGACATTACTCAAGCCCTCCTCTTCTGCGATCTTTCTACCCCTCCATATCCGGGGTCCTTTAATATCAACACCAATAAAATTTTTATCGGGGAAAAGCCTGGCCAATCCTATAGTATATTCTCCCCGTCCACAAGCCAGTTCAAGAACCACTGGATTAGCATTTTGAAAATACCTGACATTCCAGTTTCCCTTTATTTTCCCGTAGATCTCCTTACCCGGCTGGATCACATACCCACTTTCCTCATTATCTTTAAATTTATCCAGTTTCCTTCTGCCCATATTACAGATCATTGAGTTCTGCGACCACAAATGTACTTCCTCCAATAAAAATGATGTCTCTATCACCAGCTTTTTTCCTGACATTATGCAGAGCCTCATTAACATCCGGAATAACCTGGCCATTAATACCAAATAATGCGGCTTTCAGTGAAAGCCAATGTGCATTCATAGCCCGCGGGACCTTGGCCTGGCAGAAAATGTAATGAGCATTTCCCGGAAAGAGTGGTAGGATACTGCCGATATCTTTTTCTTTCACAAAACCCAGGATAAAATACAATTTATGGTATTTCATGTTCAACAATTGTCCCAGCGTGCTTTCAAGACCAGCCTTATTATGTGCTACATCAGCTATAGTCAGCGGTTTCGTACTAAGTATCTGCCACCTCCCTTTCAGCCCTGTGTCTTTCTGATACCACTTCAATCCATCCTTAACATGTCCATGAGAGATAACAAATCCCTGCTGCCTCAACGCATCAACCACTGCAAGGATTCCCGGTATATTTTTAATCTGAGTAAGATCGGGCGTCCCCAGGACATACCTGCTTTTTTCATTACTGTCATAAGCTATAACCTCGATCTCGAGCTCCTTATCACTTTGCTTTATCTGATTAATTTCCAGGTTGTCTGATGCAAAAACGATGGGTGCTTTCTTTTTTCTAGCAAGATCAATGAAAACCCTTGAAGAATCCGGACTTTTCTCACCTATGATCACTGGAATATGTTTTTTAATTACACCTCCTTTTTCAAATGATATCTCTTCCAGTGTTTCGCCCAGCATTTCCTGGTGATCGTAGGAAATGTTCGTGATCAGCGCCACTTCCGGTTTAATAACATTGGTTGAATCCAACCTGCCGCCCAATCCCACTTCAATCACCGCAAAATCGACCTTACCCTTTGAGAAATAGTCGAATGCCATAGCTACCGTTAATTCAAAGAAGGAAGGTTTAATCTTTTCAATTACCGGTTTCATCGATTCCACGAATTCCACGATATAATCCTCAGTGACGGGGATACCATTGATCTTAATCCTTTCATTGAAGTGCTTAAGATGGGGCGATGTATACAACCCTGTATTATAACCAGCTTTTGTCAGGATAGCGGCCAGCATATGCGATGAGCTACCTTTACCATTGGTGCCGGCCACATGTATAGATTTGAAGGTTTTTTGCGGTTGACCGAGGTGTTTGCATAACTTCCTTGTATTGGTAAGGTTTTTCTTGAAAGCAGCATTGCCGATCTTTTGATACATAGGAAGCATATCATAGAGGTAGTTGATTACTTCCCTGTATTCCATAGAATTATTTCGATCTGATAATAAAGGTTATTTTACCCGTTGATACCGCTGCGGGCATAGTATTTGTGGACACGGGGCTGAAGGTTAAGGATTCGACTTCCGTTTTATATATTCTTTCCACTGCCGGGCTGACGGTTGTCTCCAGTGTCCTTACTGAAATGATCTCTCCCATGTCATCAATCTTTATTTCAAATACAATCCGGCCGTTTTCATTGGACGTATCATCCGGGTCCGGCTCAAAATCCCATATCCAACCGGTGAGTTCCAGCAATGGTCCGCCACCGCCGCCATATGTCCCGTACAAAGCCCTTGAATCCAGGGTGCCCTGAGGATCACCTTCATCGCCTGTTACATCTGCATTATCTCCATGACTGGCAGTTTCGGCTTCTCCAGCCTGGTCTTCTGCAGTGCCCTGCCCATTCTCGATGGTTTCCGTGACATTATCATTCCGGGCAACAACCTGCTCTTCCACTATTTTATCTTCCACTTCAGGTTCAACATTCTGTTCTTCTGCTATTTCTTCTACCTTTTCAGGTTCATCAACTGGCTCAGTCTGTGTATTTGCAGGTTCTATGATATCCGGTGAATCTTCCATTTCACTATCCTGTAAGATTGCTTCTTCCTGGACGGTCTGATCTTGCTGTACAGGCGTTTCTTCCGCCGGTATATTTTCAGCGGGCTCATCGATGAGTTCCTCTTCCTCAGTGATCTGTTCTTCTGCAGCTGGTGAAGCGGCAGCAGGTTCTTCAGGCTGAATGTTACCTGCACCCACATCATCTAAACCAAAATTAAGCTCTATGCCATATTCCGGAACGGGTGGATCGGGTTCCCTCCATGCCATAATGAGGAAAAACAGGAAAAGGATCAATCCATGGAAGCCTATGGAGACCCCTATTCCAATTCTCCGGTTTTTTTTCTCCACATCCGCTGACATAACTATTCCATTGGTCTGGTAGCGACCGAGACTTTTGCCTTTAATGAAGTGGCGATACTTGCCACATTAATAAGATGTTCAGTAGGTACTGTTTTATCCACGTGCAACACGACAACCCCTTCCTGGCCGTTTAAGGCGGCCTGCAGATCATCAGGTAATCTGCGGATATTGGTCCGCTGATCATTAACATAATACCTGAGGTCCTTTGTGATCGTAACACTAACTCTCTGCATTACGATCGTAGAGCTCTTGCTCGAAGGCAGATTGACCGGTAAACCTGATGGCGTAACGAAAGATGCCGTTAACATAAAAAAGATCAACAACAAAAAGATGATGTCCGTCATTGACGACATGCTAAAAGCTGCTTGTACCTTATGTTTTGAATTCAGGTTCATGATTTAGTCTTACCGAGGTTCCTGCAACAGGTCGAGGAAACTGATGGAGGTATATTCCATCCTGTATACCAGCTTTTGGACGCGGGTCACCAGATAATTGTATCCAAGGTAGGCGATAATGCCAACAAAGAGACCGGCTGCGGTGGTAAGCATCGCTTCATAGATCCCGGATGACAGCAATTTCGGGCTCACCGTCCCTTCTTCCTGTGCTATTGCCATAAAAGCCCTTATCATACCGGTCACTGTGCCCAGGAAGCCGATCATCGGGGCGGCACCTGATATTGTAGCCAATAATGAAAGGTTCTTTTCCAGCTTGTATATTTCAATTTTTCCAACATTCTCAATGGAAGCTTCGATATTCTTCAATTCACTTCCTAATCTCGAGACCCCTTTTTCAATCATCCTGGCTATAGGAGAATCATTCTGTGCGCAAATGATCTTAGCTGCGCTGATGTCTCCCTTGAGGACAAGATTTTTTACATTTTCAAAAAAGCCGTCACCCACCTGAGACGCCTTTTTTATAGTAAGAATCCGTTCAACAAATATGTACACAGCCAGTATCGATAAAAGAAAAATGGGGATCATCATAAATCCCCCTTTAGTAAGTAATTCAATGATCCTCACCTGCTCCTGGCCACCTGTAGACAATGTGTCTAACTGAGTGGTCGTAATTTGCAATAAATCCATATTAGTACTTCAAAATCCAGATTGATTCTCCAAATACTTCTTTCAAGTCTCCTAAATTCGCTTCTGCTGCCTGCCAGGTGCCATATTCATTACCAAGGACAACCCTGTGAAAACCTTTTCGAATCTCAGTAGGTGGTATGATCCTGGTATCGACACCTTCATTTGCCAGTTTTTGAGCATAATCTTCAGCAAGATCACTATCAATGAAGCTGTTTAATACAACATAATAACGCCCGGTTGGCTGGTTAATTGCTTCAAACGATCCTTCCTCAACCACTGCCTGCCTTTCTCTGGTTTGAGTTGGAGGTGTTTCCACAACCAAAGGAGGTTCTGTTACCGTCTCTTCCGGCGGTTGTTCTTCTACTACCTGTGGTGTTTCAACTTCCTCTACTACCGGCCGTTGAACAATCTGTTTTTTTTCTGGTTCTCTGAAGAAAAACCAATATATCGCTATTGCGACGACTATTATGCCAATTAAAACAAATGAAATGATCAATCCTACCGGATTTCTATGACGGTCGTCACGATGGGCCGCTTGGTATTTATATACCTGCGATTCTTCCATCTCATCATCTTCGGACAAATCATCACTAAAGATGTCTGAATCCGAATCATCAGGTTCGGTCAAGGAACCACTATCGTCCCCCATCTCCAGATCACCGTCTGATGAAGCTTCAGGAAGACCGAAATCGTCAGATTCTTCCTGGTTGCCTTCGGAAGATCCAGGCTTCAATTCATCATCTTGGTTGTTAGGTTTTTTATCTTCCATGTTAAGTTTATATTAGGTGATAATGTCAGTTCTAATTTAATAAAATGTTAACTTATCATAAAAGTATAACAAATATTTTTAAAGTATTCTAAGATAACACTTAAAACTAGAAAATTTATTTAATAAAAATTTGCACTATTCCATGATTTAAAAGTTAAAGGATACCCCACCAAGTATTTGTATCCCCCTCGATGGATACCGCCAGTATCTCTCGTAATTCCTGCCAAGAATATTATTAAACTTGAGCAGAACACCAAGTTGATCTGAAAACAGGTAATTAATATCGAGATTTAAATCCAGTATACTCGACAGCTGAATAACTTCATTCGTTGTAAAGTCATAGGCCTTCATTCCTGCCAGGAAGTAAATATTGGTTCCTAATACAATTTTATCATACAAGTTATACCTTAAAGTTCCTGTCAACTTAAATGATGGACGATGCCAGGCTTCTTCCAGTGATTTTGTACTATAATTATAGAAGTCAGCCCGCACCCCTACATTATAATTCTTTATTTTTGAAAAGACCAATTCACCATACAAATTCAATAGGGACGAGCCCTCATGGTCATAGATTAATCTGAATGTAGACAATTCCAGGCTGTCATTGAGGAAAAAGTACATATCCTTATATTCATCATATTTAAATCCTGCAATAAAATTGAAATAATTGTTAACATTTCCCTGTATACCTCCACCAATTCCAAATTTTCTATTGCTGTGATATATGGTTAAACCCTCATCCAGGAAAGGATTCTGATTGACGACAGATTGAAGATCGAGCTGTTCCATATCACCATCAATATTGAAGAATAGCTTAAAATTATCGCTCAAGAGATAATCTGCACTAATAAAAGGATACAATGCCACATCGCTGCGTGTTGATAAAGTGTCGTTTTGAAAGGTAAAGTTCAATCCTCCTTTTACATTAAAATTATTGTATTTAAACATTACGTAGGGTTTGACCTTTATCAGATTACGGCTGAGTGATTCCGGGCTCTTGAATGAAGAGAACATCGTGTTCACATCCAGGTAAAACTTCAATCCTTCCCGCAAGAAATAGTTGCTCTCAAGGTTGATCTCTGTTTTAGATTCGCTGCTAGAAAATTTGTCTTTGATATAATTATAGTTTCCGCTGATTACATAGTCGAAATCATCTTTTTTATCAGTATTGCCAAACCATAAACCAAGATTGTATGTGTTGTATACCTGCCGGATGGAATCGGCACTGACCTCCACCCCTTCCGGGTAGCCATAATAATGAACCATTTTTCTCTTGTAGTTCACATTGGCCCCGACAGTAAGTATCTCACCGTAATACCTGGAATCAATGGATACATCTGTATCAGAAGATCCGGAATTTTCTTTGTCGACAGGCCCATTTTTTGAAGAAATATGGTTGAAATTCAAGCCTAATGCATATTTGTTCTCACGTTTGTTAAACAGGCTGGCATTTAAAAATGGCGTTGCATAGTTGCCAAAACCTCCGGTTATGTTACCCCCATAAAATTTCTCAAGAGGTTCTGATTTTAGTTTGAGTGCTCTATTCGTAATTTCGATGTTGGATAATTCCGGAATAATACTCAGATAATTGTAGGATTGGTTAAACTGAGATTTTGGCGTGGAAGGCAAAGGAGGTATTTTTTGAAATTCCCTTTGCTTTTGTGGAAGTTCAATCTCCAGACTTTTCTCTACGATGAAACTTGCATCTTCAATTTCTCCTTCACTGATCTTCTCCCATTCTGTATCCTGTGAGAACAGGGTCAATGGTGCAAGAGAAAGCACAAAACCAATAATCAATATGTTCCTATATTTTCTCACGTTTCTTTTTACGTCATCCGGTTACTGTAAGGTATCAACCTGAATGATTTCATCTTCCGTTATTTCTTCTGTAATATTTTCTATTTCCAGCAATTTTTCCTTTGCAGCTGCAACTACATCCTCAATCGGAGATTTTTCAATGACAGAATTCAACGTGGCCTTGGCCTGAAAGATCTCTTCCATTGCAATGTAATTATCCGCGATTAATAAAAACGATTTACCTATCCATTCCTCATAGATACCGTAGTTTTCGTTCAGATCAAATAAAGCTTCGTTTGAATTCTGATATTGACCCTCATTATGAAATATCTCTGCAATCAGATATTGTGCTTCAGCTCCGTTTACATCCTTTGCCGTATTTACCGTGGCCAATAAAAAGTCTATGGCTTCTTCATACTCACCTTTCGCCAGATATGCTTTGCCCGCATACAATTGAGTCATATTCTGTGTATTCACGGCAAATGTTCCTGCATCCAGTATCTTTGTAGCATACAAAAGCGTGGAATCATAGTTCCTATTATAATAATAGGCTTTCATTAATCCCTCCCATGCATCATATTCTTCACGCTTATTTGCTGCCACCTGCTCAAGACGGTTATAATATTCCAGTGATTTTCCATAATCTCCGATAAGATCATTCAACATCGCCAGCCGCCGGACCGACCTGTTCCTCCATTTGGTATTCGGCACCTGGAGTACCGATTCAAATGCCGCAATAGCATTTTCATAATCTTTGGCCCTGTAGTAACTCTCTCCTAAATAATAATATACCTCATCTTCAAAAGAATTCCGGCCATAGTCTTTGATATACTGGTTGAATGCTGTGATAGCCCCGCTATAATCCTGGTTGAAGTACATATTTTTCGCAGCATCAAACTCTATATTGGAAAGGTCCTGGGCATCAGGATTCTGCAATTTATACTTATCCAGGTATTCATTGAATTCACCGGAACGATCAGCATTTGTCAAAGCTTCCTGCAAACCCATAAGAGCATTGTTGGCTGCCTGATGACGCGGGTAATTATCAATTACCGTCTTATAATCGGATATGCTATTAACATTCTGTTGAAGGTTGCCATAGGATATCGCCCTGCTTATCAACGCATAGGGGACAAAAGGACTGGATGGTTGCTCCCTGATCAATGTCGAGAAACCTTGTATCGCCCTGTCATAATCTCCATTTTCAAAATAAAGTTCTGCTTTCTGGAACAAGGCATCGTCATAATACACTGAGCTTTCGTTTTCTATAACCTGGCTCAAATAATGTTGCGCCTGTGAAAGGTCGCTTTGAATACCATAGATCAGGCCCATCTGATAATTGCAATAATCGGTTTCAATTCCTCCAGTTTGAATAGCCCTGTTATACATAGAGATTGAAGTATTGTAATCTTTCATGGCATAATAGCAATCTGCCAATCTCAGTAAGGCATCATAATAAAAATATTTTTCCGGATCTGACCTGGTTTTGTCAACATAAGTTTTAAAATGGGGCAAAGCTCGATTATAGTTCTTCAGGTTATAATAGGCATAACCTAATCCATACCTGGCTTTTATTGAAGTCTCGGAAGTATTACCCGGATCATTTTCCAATACCTTTTCATACGCATTTTTTGCCTCTTCCAATCTTTTGCCAATCGCATAGGCCTCTCCTATCCAGTAATAAGAGGCCAGGGTGGTCTCTTTATCATATGGATAGTTCAGGGACAGATTAAAGGTGCTCACAGCATCGCGATATTTACCAGCATTAAATAAATCGGTCGCCTTCCTGTAGGTGACCAATTGATAGATCTGTTTTACCTTATCCGTTTTCACCGGAAGTGATTCAATATACTCCAGTGCAGCATTTACATCTT
>Ga0209536_100015241_pt1 | contig 10981 bp, 6 predicted proteins | sample DeeMarSeWOR28_12_FD_187461 | JGI IMG/M metagenome (GOLD analysis project Ga0209536, IMG submission 187461) | Marine sediment microbial communities from White Oak River estuary, North Carolina - WOR-2-8_12 (SPAdes) (version 2) | ecosystem: Environmental > Aquatic > Marine > Intertidal zone >... | reverse complement strand
CTGGTGAGAGAGGCAGTGGCTGTCGAGCTTCGGGAAAATAAGCTGGCCACCGTCCCTTTGAAGAAACATTCAATTTTCCTGGACGTCAGCATCGCTTATCTAAAAAAGCAGCCGCTTTCACCTCCCGCACAGGCTTTTCTCAAGAGTCTGGAAAATCTAGGCACCAAAAAAATGCGATTTCAGGGGATGGGCGCTTTGATGGCAAAATTGCTTGCCGATGAAAAGTGATTATCTTCTTTTTATTTTTCATGCAAATATTCAAATAATAATTTTGCTCTTTTCAGTTTTAAAAAAATTTGTTACGTGTTATCTCGACTAATCCGCAATCAATTGATATTTGGTTTTTTGGCAAGAAATAGCGAACGGGGCTCGTACTTATTCGGCCACCACAAACAAAAGGAGGGATTATGCCCGGCAAATTCGAATTAAAAAAAGGCAAAAGTGGAAAGTTCTCGTTTAATCTAAAAGCTGCGAATGGGCAGGTGATTCTGACGAGTCAAGCTTACAAGACCAAAGCGGCAGCGAAAAATGGAATTAAATCTGTTTGCACAAACTGCGGGAAGACGTCCAGCTTTGAACACAAGACCTCAAAGAAGGGGGAACCTTACTTTGTTATGTTGGCCACCAATAAGCAGGTTATCGGCAAAAGCCAGATGTATGCGAGCAAGACGTCAATGATGAATGGCATTAAATCCGTTAAGAACAATGCCACCCAGGCCAAGGTTCAGGATTTAACGGGATAGTTTCATTTTACCGGGCTTTTACCGGACTTTTCATGAATTGCTGATTGCATCATGACAGGCAGTCTAAAAAAATCGTGTACGGTGTGGTTATCATAACGATGGCCTGATCCGCCGTTGCCTCTGGGCAAACATCTCCTTGCCAAGTTGCAGCGGCGGATTTGCCATCGATTGCCAAAAAACAATACGACTTCAACATCAAGCTTGCCAGGGAACTGTAACAACTCACCATTGACTAGATCCAGGCGGCCGGAAAAGCTTGTCTAAATGCAGTCCGATCTGAAAGCGCTGGAAGAGAATTTGCCCGTTGATTAGACCTAATATAGATTTTTTTGCCAGTTGATTTCTCCTTAAATAAGAACCTGTAAGAACCCTAATTATGATTGACTGAGACCCATTGATTTGGGTATAAATACAGATAAATCATAAAATCATATATGAATTTTTTAATTCCACCTGACCTGAACCGATTCTCCATTTCCCGAAGCGAATCCGATCACGTATCTGATTGATCATCCTATCGAATAGATCATACTCTGAGTTAACTGTTTGAAACCAAAAATTAGGGTGCTGAAATGCACGATAAGGGTTTTAAACGCAAACTCACCGCCATTATCAGCGCCGATGTAGTTGGCTACAGCCGTCTCATGGGTGATAATGAAGAAGCGACCATCCAAACGCTGACAGCTTACTGTGAGGTAATCGGCAGTCTTATCAACCAACACAGGGGCCGCTTAGTGGATGCCACCGGTGATAATCTTTTGGCTGAATTTACCAGTGCGGTAGATGCGGTCAACTGTGCCGTGGAAATCCAAGATGAACTTGCTGAGCGAAACGCCGAGTTACCCGACAGTCGTAAAATGGAATTTCGCATTGGTGCCAATGTGGGGGATGTCGTTGAAAAGGAAGGCCGAATATACGGTGATGGTGTCAACATTGCGGCGCGGTTAGAGGGTCTAGCTCAAGCAGGCGGTATTTGCATATCTGGCAGAGTCTTTGATCAAATCGAAAATAAATTAGATTTAAAATATGAGTTTCTGGGGGAACAAAAAGTAAAAAACATAACAAGGCCTGTAAGGGTGTATCGTGTCTTATCTTTTCCGGGTGTTACTGCCGATGCTCCTGATTTGTCGACGCATGAACAGGCTTATCGAGAAAGAATCAAGGCCCGCTTCGCCGAAGAGGCAGATTATTACGTTCCCCTGGCCGGTGAAACCACAGAAGTCATCTCCAGTAAGCCCTCCAAAGCGCCCCGTACGGCAAGTCGTCGCAGACGCCGGGCCATGGCAGAGTATCACGAATGGATACCTGTTGGCCAAGAAATCAAACAGATTAAACTGGAAACCCTACGGGAAGCGGTACAGAAGTACCCTTGTGTTATTCTTTTGGGTGATCCCGGTTGTGGCAAAACCACGGCTCTCGAAAACCTGGCATATCAATTTGCAGACCAGCCTGACACGTTACCGGTTCCCCTGCGTCTAAGTGAGTTTGAAACTGGCATGACTTTAGAAGATTTTATTATTCAGGGTTGGGGTGGTTTTCCGGAGGCTGGCCATTGGGGGGCGAAGGAACTCGCGGCCAACCTGGGGGCCTACATGGAAGCTGGAAAATTGTTCTTTCTATTTGATGCCTTAAATGAAATGCCACTTGAGGGGTATCGTGAAAGCAGCTTGGCGCTGCGCCGATTCATTGATCAAAGGTCAGCGCAGGGAAATCGCTTTTTGGTAACCTGCAGGATATTGGACTATAGTGAGGAGTTATCCGGTCTTCAACGGGTTGAGGTGAAGCCTCTCAGCGACGATAAGATTCAGCATTTTTTAAAGAACGAGCTGCCAGAAAAATGGCGTGCGCTATGGGAAACACTGACGCAGAGCGATGATAGCCACCATCGTCTGCTTGAAATGGCGCGCAACCCTTATTTGCTGACCCTGATGATCGATGTATTCGAGGAAGATAGCCAGTTAAGTCAGAATCGGGTTGCTCTGATGAAGCGCTTTACTCAGATCTTGATGGGTTGGGCCAAAGCAAAATGCCCTGCTGATAAATGGCTAAGCGCTGACATACAATGTGAAGCCCTTTCGGTCATGGCTTTTGAGATGCAAGCGCGCTCGGGTTTCGGGACCAAAGTAAAAACTGAACATGTTAAAACCGTTATGCCTCACGAGGTGCGGCTTGACCCCAGCTGGCCGCCCCAAGCTGCACCGCCGCATCTCGTTTTGAGTCTGGCTGCTAACGCAAAAATTATTGAGATGCCAGTAGACCGTTCTACAGTGCGCTTTTACCACCAGTTGCTGCAAGAGTATTTTGCAGCTCATCAAATGCTCAAGCAGGATCCCGCCAAATTGATGCACCTATGGCGCTGGCCTTGGCTGGATACAGAGATGCCATTATGGGTTCGGCCCGAAAGCAATTATGAGCCGCTGCCACCGCCACCGCAGACCGGGTGGGAAGAAACCACTATCTTAGCAGCAGGCTCAGCGCCCGAGAATGACAACCAATTGGTGCAAGCCTTGCTCAAGATCAATCCTGTTCTGGCAGGGCGTTGTTTGGTACAAGGGCAAACCCGCTTTGATTCGGCTACACGCCAGGCAGTCATCGACCATTTGCTCTCGACCATTGCCAGTCCAGCGGTAGCACTGCGTGTGCGAATTGCTGCCGCTAAGGTGCTTGGTTACCTTGGCGATCCACGCCTGGGCGATATGATAATTATTCCTGCTGGAGAATTCTTAATGGGGGAGGGCCGGGAACAACACGAAGTGCTTCTACCCGATTATCAATTGGGTAAATACCCGGTGACAAATGCCGAGTATAAAAGATTTATTGAGGCTGGCGGTTACCAGGGTAAAAGCCTTTGGACAGAGGCCGGTTGGCAGGAAGTCGGCCAGAAGCAAACTGAACCGCGTTATTGGCAAGATGCCCGCTTTAACCAACCCAACCAGCCTGCAATTGGACTGAGTTGGTATGAATGTGTGGCATATTGCCGGTGGCTGAGTGCGGAAATGGGTCAGCTGTATCGTTTGCCCACAGAAGCTGAGTGGGAGAAAGGGGCCAGAGGTGTTGATGGGCGAATGTATCCCTGGGGTAACAAATTTGAGGCCCAGCGCTTGAACGCCAGGGAAGGCGATCAGAAGGTTTGTACGACGACACCGGTGGGAGTTTATCCGGCCGGTACAAGTCCCTTTGGTGTGTTTGATTGCGCCGGTAATGTTTGGGAATGGTGTGCCACCCGCTGGAAGAAAACGTTTCCTTATGATCCTTGCCAGGATGAATGGCAGGCTGATTATCTTGAAGGACAAAATCTAAGGGCGTTGCGAAGCGGTTCCTGGAATTACAGGGCGGAGGCCACTCGTTGTGGATATCGTTTTAAGTTTCAACCCTATGGATGGACAGAACGCGGCGGCTTTCGGGTGGTTTCTCCGGTTTGATGTTCGGCCGAAACAGGAATGTGCAGGAACGAGAAACCTTAATGGTTGTTTAGTTTGAGTAATTGAAAAGGGTTTTTGGGACTTTAGTGATGATCAAGGAGAAAAAAAAGACCAAGGAGGTATCAAAATGACAGACCGGCTGAAAGAAAAAGTTGCGCTAATAACCGGTGGAAGCTCTGGAATTGGTCGAGCAGCGGCACAGCTTTTTTCTCGGGAAGGAGCTAAGGTTGTTATTGCGGATATAAATGCAGAAGGTGGCGAAGAAACGGTTCGGCGCATCACAGAGGAGGGGGGTGAGGCCCTTTTTGTAAAAACAGATGTGTCAAAATCTGACGAAGTTGAGGCACTCATCAAAGAGATTATTGAGAGGTACAGCCGGCTGGACTGCGCCTACAATAATGCTGGTATTTTGGGGGATGTCGTCTCTCTCGTCGACCATACCGAAGAAAATTGGAACCGTACGATTGAAACCAACCTCAAGGGAACATGGTTGTGTATGAAGTATGAAATCCCGCAGATGCTTGAACAGGGCAGTGGGTCGATCGTGAATACAACCGCTACCACCGGTCTTTATGTCGGAGGTAAATACCGTTGCGCCTACTCAGCCAGCAAAGCAGGCATCGTGAGCCTGACTAAAGTGGCTGCCCTGGAATATGCCGAATACGGCCTGCGGGTCAACGTGATATGCCCGAGTGCCAGAACACCTCTGATGGAACAGTTTTTTGAAACTAATCCCGAGGCTGAGGCAGACTTTACTGCACAGATGCCAATGGGGCGGATATTCGCCCCGGAAGAAATCGTCGAAGGTGCGCTGTGGCTTTGCTCGGATGCGTCCTCATTTGTCACCGGGCATGTCCTGGCTGCGGAAGGGGGTTTCCTTTGCCGATGAATCTCTATCACACCTAACAAATTTCTGGTGCTTGCGCATTCAATCCACTGGCACGCATTTTCAAATCCAAGAACCCCGCATAGGGCAATACTGTATTATCCACTGAAAAACCTTGCGATACCCGGCTGAAATCTGTATTCATTAACAGGATTATTCAGCACCTATTGAATTTTTATGACTTTAACTGCATCGACCTTGGCCGTTATTATGGTAAAGGGCATTTGATCTGAAATTAAAGGAATCCGGATGCGGGGTGGGTACAGTAAAATCGCATGCTGTCATCGAAGCCCGGCTGTTGTGGCAGTGATCCTGGCCTTTATCATTTGTGGAGGGATTGCGCGGCCAGTTGCCGCGGCTGCGGCTGAACCCGTTCTCCAGCTGACACCGGATAAAGAGCACTACTACCTTGGTCCTTATCTGGCTTATATGGAGGACCCATTTAAAGCGCTGACCATAGATGAAGCGTCTTCACCGCAGATGGCGCTCCGCTTTGTCAAGAACACTGACAAGATAGTCAATCTCGGCCTAAATTCTTCAGCTTATTGGATTCGTTTCACCATAGATGCATTCAAAGATCAGACCTCCCAGAAAAAGTGGCTGCTTTACTTCGACTGGCCGAACCGGATAGATTATGCCACTCTCTATATGCCTAAATTCCTCGATGGCGGTTGGTTTGGCAGGGAGGTGGGGCGCATTTTACCAACCGGACCTGACCCCCAGCCAAGCACCCCAACCATTTTTCTCCCACCCCAGGCCTTTATCCAACCCGTAACTTTCTATCTGCGGGTGGAGAGCTCAGAAGCCAAGATCATACCGTTGCAAATCTTAACCGATGAGGCCTACGAGAAGGTATCCCGTTCGAGATCGGTATGGTTCGGTGTTTACTACGGCATCATGCTGGCCATGTTTTTATATAATCTCATTTTGCTAATCTCGCTGCGTGAACTCAATCGTTTTTATTACCTGATGTATTTACTATTTATAGGTTTTTTGTTTTTGGAAGCCAATGGACTGCTGCGGGAACATTTTCAGATTGGCATTCATCTGGGTCAGGTTCTGATATTGCTCTTTATTTCCCTCACATTTTTTTGGAGTAATTTATTCGCCAAATCTTTTTTAATCACAAAAGAAAACGCACCATTTTTTGATAAACTATTGACCGGCGCCTTGATTATAGCCCTTGTTCTGGCGTTACTGATTCCATTTGTAAAACTATCCTGGATGACGGTGTTCATCAGTCTCCAATCGATACTGGTCCCGCCGATATTTATGCTCACCGCTTTTATTTGTTGGCGCCGTGGGTTTCGACCCGCGCGGTTTTTCCTTTTCGCGTTTGCATTTTTGGCGATGAGCACTATGTACGAAGCTTCTGCAAATTTAGGCGTAGTGCCTTACATAACGCAATACAGTGGACAATTCGGTTCCGCAATCGAGGTCATTCTTCTCCAGCTGGCCCTGGCAGACCGCTTCAGAACCATGAGGCTGGAACATGACATGATAAAGCAATCGCTCGGTTTGGCCCGTGAAGTCCAGCAAAATCTTTTGCCCAATACAAATCCTCAGATGGAAAAATTGGATATCGCCGGTCGCAGCATTTATTGTGATGAAACTGGCGGTGATTATTATGATTTTATTTCCGGTCAAGCCGTTGAAAATGGGCAACTCGCTGTCGCCATCGGAGATGTATCCGGACATGGCATTTCCTCAGCCCTGCTGATGGCCACGGTGCGCTCGTCCCTTCGGCAACGTTTATCGCGACCTGGAGATGCGGGAGATATTATCTCAGATGTCAACCGCCAGCTGGTTCAGGATGTGGAGGATTCGGGCCAATTTATGACCATGTTTTATTTGAATATTGATACAACTAAAATGCAAGCACAATGGGTTCGGGCCGGGCATGACCCGGCCATATTTTATGATCCCCTTGCAAACTCGTTTGAAGAACTTGCTGGATCGGGAATTGCTTTGGGTATAGATGAAAATTGGAAGTATAAGCCGTATAAAAAAACAGGTTTGAAGAGCGGCCAAATAATTTTGCTGAGTACAGACGGAATCTGGGAGGCATTCAACCTGAAAGGGGACATGTTCGGCAAAGAGCGAATCTGCGATATCCTTCGAAAAAATTCCTCGTTAGGTGCTGATCAAATTATCAATATACTGTTAGCGTCTTTAAAAAACTTTCAGCAGGGTGCTCAAATAGAAGATGATATAACCCTGGTGGTTATTAAAATAACCTAAGGGGTGGAAAAGCTGATAGTTGGTTTTTGGATTGTATATCTCAACACATCTTTCGTAAAATGCTATCGGCATCTTGACCCTCCTTCCCATTTATTGTAATAGTATATAACTATTCTGAATTACATCTGATCTGATGCTGTTTTGTATTTCCATCTGACCTGAGCTCATTCCGGAATAGGCATTACCTTTCCAGTACATATCATCTTCCATTAACTTCCAACCAATTGAAGGTGATTCAATGTCCGAAGGAACAAGACCAATACGGAAACTCAGAGCGATCCTTTCGGCTGATGTGAAGGGCTATAGTCTTCTTATGGCTAGGGACGAAAACTTCACTATCAATACTCTAAAAGATTATCGTAACATCATGTTTGAACAAATCGTCCAGCATAAAGGACGAGTTATAGATTCACCTGGAGACAACATTCTTGCAGATTTTGCCAGTGTTGTCGATGCAGTGACATGTGCTGTTGAAATTCAGAAGATACTTAAAGAAAAGAATAACAGCCTGCCTGATGATAAAAAACTGGAATTTCGTATTGGCGTCAATATTGGAGATGTGATTCAAGATGGAGATCGAATCTATGGCAATGGAGTAAATGTTGCAGCTCGTATTGAGGGTCTTGCTGATCCGGGTGGAATATCCATTTCCAGCAACGCATTTGGTCAAGTAAAAGATAAATTAACATTTGGATACGAATACCAGGGTGAGCATGAAGTTAAGAACATTAAAGATCCGATTAAAGTTTACAAGGTTTTAATGGCAGATGAAGATGCTGGAAAATTGATTGGAGAAGAGCCATCAAGCCCAAGAAAAAAATGGGTTCTGCCTCTAATCATAGTCACAGCAATAATAATAACATCCCTTGCTTGGCATTTTTACCAAAGCATCACTCGGCCAGATGTAGAACCCGCCTCATTGGAAGAGATGGAATTACCACTACCCGACAAGCCTTCTATAGCTATCATGCCTTTTGATAATCTCAGTGACGAACCAGGACAAGATTATTTTAGCGATGGATTAACTGAAGATATAATTACTGCACTTTCTAAAGTTCCGAAAATATTTGTAATCTCTCGTGACTCAGTGTTTACCTTCAAAGACAAAACCATAAATACAAATCAGGTCGCAGAAAAATTAGGTGTAAGATATGTTTTAGAAGGTAGCATCAGAAAATCAGGCGATAAAATGCGCATAACGGCTCAACTAATAGATGCAATCTCAGGGCATCATTTATGGGCAGAGCAATACGATCGAGACTTGAAAGATATTTTTGCTGTTCAAGATGATTTGACTAAAAATATCATCACAGCAATGCAGGTAAAATTGACTGAAGGTGAACAAGCCAAAGTCGATGCAAAGGGTACAGACAACCTCCAAGCGTATTTGAAGTGCCTGCAAGCCAGAGAACAGATAAATAGATTCAATTTAGAAAGCAATGAGCTTGGTAAAAAATTGGCACAAGAATCCATTGAATTGGATCCGCAATATGCAATGGCTTACAGAATTTTATCAGCCGCCCATCGTATGGAGGTTATGATGGGAGTGAGTAAATCCCCTAAAAAGTCAACTGATGCGTATATAAAGCTGCTAAAAAAAGCTATAGAGTTGGATGAATCGTATGCTGAAGCATATGGTGCATTGGCTTTTTCTTATTCACTGATGGGAAAGCACGAAGAGGCAATGGCAACTGCAGAAAAGGCGGTTGCACTCGATCCTAATTCGGCAAATACCCATGCTATGCATGGTCATACGCTAAGGATGGCTGACAAACCTGAGGAAGCGATTCTTGCATATAAAAAAGCAATACGTCTTAATCCTATACCACCCACTTTCTATTTATTTGGTTTAGGGCTGTCCTATAGTTTGGCGGGCCAATACGATGAAGGCATCGAATGGTGTGAGAAGGCAGTCCGAAACGATCCGAATTCATTTTTTCCACGATTAATAATGGCTGCTGTTTATAGCATGGCAGGACAGATTGAGCAGGCTCGTGTTGAAGCTTCTGAGGCCCAAAAAATAAATTCAAAATATTCTCTTGCTAAAGCTGAAAAGAGAGCAAGGTATAAGTACAAAGAAAGAATGTTCGCTGCTCTTCGCAGAGCCGGCTTTCCCGAGTATCCTCCCGGCAAGGAAGGCGAAAAGCCGTCCATCGCGGTCCTCCCTTTCGTAAATATGAGTGATGATCCAGAGCAGGAATATTTCAGTGACGGCCTTACAGATGAGATTATAACGACTTTATCGAAGTGCCCAAGGCTATTTGTGATTGCCCGGGATTCTGTATTTTCTTTTAAGGACAAGAAAGTTCCATTAAAAAAACTAAGTAAAGATTTTGGTGTACGCTATTTGTTAGAAGGAAGTGTTCGTAAATCCCAGAATAGGCTTCGCATCTCTGCCCAGCTTATTGATGCAATTACAGAGCATACGTTGTGGGCAGAAAGGTATGAAAAACCAATAGGTGATATATTTGCTATCCAAGACGAAATAACGCTTTCAATCTTGAGGGCGTTACAAGTAAACCTTTCAGAAGGTGATCAGGCTCGCTTAATTGGAAAAAAAACAAACAGTCTTGATGCCTATCTTAAAGCTATACAAGCGCAAGAACAATTTTATCAAATGAACAGACAAGGTAGCATGAAAGCCAAAGAACTGGGTAAAGAATCAATAGCTCTTGATCCCAAGTATGCTTTCCCATACACAATTCTCGCCAATACCCATATGTTGGACGCATGGTTCAAATTCAGTAAATCTCCTGGTGAATCTATGAAACTTGCTGCTGCTGCAGCTGAAAAAGCACTGAGTCTGGATGATTTAGATCCGGCCATATACTCTGTACTGTCAAATTTATTTGTAATGCAAAGACAATATGAAAAAGCCATCTCAGCAGCAGGAAAAGCAATCGAGCTCAGTCCTGGTGGCGCACGAGCCCATTTTAGCATGGGAATTGCGCTTCAATTTTCGTGCAAATTCGAAGAGGCTATTCCATATTTTGAGGAGGCAATTCGTTTGAATCCGTATCCCCCTGGCATCTATTTTCGCGGTTTAGCTTCGGTTTACAGATTCGTAGGGCGATACGATGAATCGCTCATTCAATATGAAAAAGCTCTGGATTTAAACCCCGGTGACTTATTTAGTAATTTGGGGCTAACCAGCTTATACATCTCAATAAATCGCATAGAAGACGCTAAACACCAGGCACGTGAAGTTCTAAGGCTCTATCCAAATTTTTCATTAGAGTACTTCGCTAAAACTCTAACCCTGAAAGATCAGTCCGTTATAAATGCCATGATTGAAAATTTACGGAAAGCTGGTTTAAGTTGAATATTCTTAAATATTAAGTAATATCTCTATCAATCGAAATTTTGTGATCTGTGCAACTTATCACAGGTTGGGAAAAATTGCAGATATCAACAATAAAAACCAAGTATCTTGCGTTCTCATCTTTTCAGATACAGTGTAAAAGTATTACAAATCAGCATGCTGACAGATCAACTGATATCTTACTTTGAAAACTGAAAGATTGAATCTTGGTCATTGCACTTTAAGAAAACCCCTCTTCCCGCTGTTGAAGTAAGAAGAGGGGTTTCTATTTTACCGAAACATGCCAGAATGCCCCTTGGCTTGCCAAGGGGATGAATGGCATCCTTTGAATTCCCCTCCCTTGGTGGGAGGGGTTAGGGGAGGGGGA
>Ga0209536_100015239_pt1 | contig 10982 bp, 13 predicted proteins | sample DeeMarSeWOR28_12_FD_187461 | JGI IMG/M metagenome (GOLD analysis project Ga0209536, IMG submission 187461) | Marine sediment microbial communities from White Oak River estuary, North Carolina - WOR-2-8_12 (SPAdes) (version 2) | ecosystem: Environmental > Aquatic > Marine > Intertidal zone >... | reverse complement strand
CGGTCGTAATAGCCAGAACGATCGGATCCGTGATTGCCTACGTTGGGACTATACCATTAGCCTTGATGAAGGTATTCGACGAACATACCGATGGGTAGAGGATCAGTACAACAGATCAAAACTCAATGAAAGTTGGGAAGCATATTATTATCCAGAAGAGAGTGAAGTATGATTGGTTTTAATGTATTAGGTCAACTTGGACAACTGGGAAACCAGATGTTCCAAGTGGCCGCTTTGAGGGGTATTGCATCTCATAAAGGATATAATTTTTGTTTCCCTATCACCAACGATGTTTACGTCGATCATTTGGGAAACAAACTGAGAGTCGATATTCACAATGTTTTCACACTCCAGAATGTAAACCCTCTTAATATCCAAATCATCGATGCTGGTAGGCCTACCGTTGCAGAAGGTACATTCCACTTCAATGAAAACCTTTTTAATGAGTGTCCCGATTGGGTGACTCTTCAGGGATTTTTCCAGAGTGAAAAGTATTTTGTTCACGACAAAGGAATGGTTCGTGAGATGTTTACTTTCCGTCCAGAGATTATTGATCCTGCTCGATCAATGGTCAATGGATTAAACAAATCTCCTGTTGCACTTCACATTCGTCGTGGTGATTTCCTCCGTAACTCTGGTAATCATCACAACCTTGAACTTGAATGGTATGCACGGGCTCTAGATAAGTTTGATCTTGGTGGTCGTCAGGTTGCAATCTTCAGTGATGATCCTGCATGGTGTAAACAACAAAAACTCTTTGCAGATGATGACAAGTTCTTGATTAGTGAAGGTAATTCACACTATACTGATCTTGCAATGATGTCTCTGTGTACTGGACACATTATTGCAAACTCCACATTCTCCTGGTGGGGTGCATGGTTGGCTGATAGTAAAGAAGTGATCGCACCTAAGAAGTGGTTTGGCCCAAACAACGCAAATTTGGATACAAAAGATCTTTATCCTGAACATTGGGAGGTACTTGAGTGAGAGCCGCAAAAGTTGCTGTAGTATTCATTGGAACTGGTAAGTATCTCAACTTCCTTCCATCTTGGTATGAACGATGTGAAGAGAACTTTCTCCCTGGTATGGAGAAACAATACTTTGTTTTCACTGATGGTAATGTTCCTGAAGTACCAGACAATGCCATCATATATCCAGTAGAACATTTAGATTGGCCATACATTACTCTTTATCGATTTGATATTATCAATAGGGCTCGTGAAGAGATTAATAAGTTTGATTGGTTAGTCTTCCTTGACGCAGACATGGCTGTGGTTGATAAGGTAACTCCTGAAGAGTTCTTTGATAACACTGGAACTAAGTCTTTCTTTGGTGTTCATCATCCATGTCACTTCCTTGATTTCCCTCCACACAATCAACCACCTGGATCATTTGAAACTAATCCTCTGTCAACTGCAAAGGTTCCTGAGGATTATGACTTCTCCATCTACTGGCAGGGATGTCTCTGGGGTGGTCGAGTTCCAGATGTAATTGAAATGATGGATGAACTTCATGATCGCATTCTTACGGATGAAAAAAATAATGTGATTGCCACTTGGCATGATGAGAGTCATTTAAATGCCTTCTATGCACAGAACAAAGAACGTGTGCATACACTTGGGCCAGAGTACGCATTCCCAGAAGTCTTTGCTGATGCATGTGACTTCCAACCTAAAATGGTTCATTTAGCAAAGGACAACAGTAAGTATCATGTCTAAGATTGCAGTTCTGTATTCTGGTCAACCTAGGGCTTGGAGAGAGTGTTTTCCAAACCACATGCGGTTCTTGTTCCAACCAAACATGGAACATGAGATTGATGTCTTTGCTCATATTTGGACACCTGTAAATGGAACCGAAGATAAAACTCTTCATTACTTTGTGGAGAGTTTATACAATATCAAAGGTATTGATTGGGAGCCATCAAAAACATTTGAACATGATACGATTAAATCAGATACCAGAGCATATCATCCACTGAATAATATTGTTTCACAAGCTTATAGTCTTTGGAAGACCTGGGAGTTGATGGATAAATATGCACAAGAGAATGGTGAGTATGATGTTGTTATACGAACCAGGACTGATAATTGGTTTGAACAACCAATGGGTGACCTAACTGAATATAAGGAAGAAGGACTTCATATTTCAGATTGCAAAAGTCATGAAGATTATGCATTAGGTGACACATTCGCATGGGGAGATTACAATGCCATGCGTGCTTACTGTAGATTGTTCCCAGACTTTGAAACAATTGTTGGAGAAGGATGTAGAGTAAACCCAGAATGTTTACTTGGTTGGACAATTAAACGTAATAATGTTAAAGTAAACCAATATCCAATCTACCCTAAACTTTATAGAGACGTTTGATGACAAAACTTGTTATATTCGACCTTGATGGGGTCTTGATTGATAGTAAGGATTATCATTATGAAGCTCTAAACCAGGCTCTTGGTACGGAGTATGCGATTTCAAGAGAAGAACATGTAAGTATCTACGATGGTCTTCCTACGAAGGCCAAACTAGAACTTCTTACCAAGAACAAAGGTCTTCCTGTAGATCAATACGATAAGATCTGGAGAGACAAACAAGAAGCCACTCTCAAGATCTTTAATGATTGTGTTGCAAAAGATTATGAGTTGATGGGATACTTTCAACAACTTGTAGATGCAGGATACAAGATTGCAGTTGCATCTAATTCTATTAGGAATACTGTTAAAATCATTTTATTAAGATTAGGAGTATTAGAGTTTGTTGATATGTACGTCTCTAATGAAGACGTGGTTCGCAACAAACCATTTCCTGCAATGTATTGGAAGTGCATGATTGCACTTGGAGCTCTACCCAATGACACTGTTATCATTGAAGATAGTCACATTGGTAGGCAAGGTGCTCTGGATAGTAAGTGTCACCTTGTTCCTGTTGACGATCGTAAAGATTTGGATCAATCTAAAATTGATCGTATCAAAAAAATCCTCAACGGAACCAAACAAAAAGTTGCATGGGAGAGTAAGACGATGAATGTATTGATTCCTATGGCTGGTCGTGGTAGTCGGTTTGCCTCTCAGGGTTATACCTTCCCTAAACCTTTGATTGAAGTCAAGGGCAAACCAATGATCCAAGTGGTTGTTGAGAACTTGAACGTCAAAGCCAACTACACCTTCATCGTACAGAAAGAACATTATGAACAGTACAATCTTAATTACCTATTGCCTCTCATTGCTCCTGGGTGTAACATTGTACAGGTCGAAGGTATCACAGAAGGTGCAGCTTGCACCACTTTACTTGCGAAACAATTCATCGACAACGATGAACCGTTGATCATGGCCAACTCCGATCAATTCGTTGAGTGGGATAGTAATGAAACTCTTTACGCATTCCAGAACGATGGTATCGACGGAGGTATTATCACGTTCCCAGCAACTCACCCCAAGTGGTCTTATGCCAAACTGGGTGAAGATGGTTATGTTGCAGAGGTTGCAGAGAAGAAACCTATCTCAGAACATGCAACGGTTGGTATCTACTACTGGAAGAAGGGATCTGATTATGTCAAGTATGCAGAACAAATGATTGCAAAAGATATTCGTGTCAATAACGAGTATTATGTCTGCCCTGTTTTCAATGAGGCTATTGGTGACGGTAAGAAGATCCGTATCAAAGAGATTGAGAAGGATGGTATGTGGGGAATCGGTACTCCAGAAGATTTAAATTATTTCTTAGAACACTATAAAGGAGAAGTTTGATGAAAGTTGCCCTTCTATTTTTTGGACAACCACGTTATCTGGATGATCCAAGACCATATCAGTGTTACAAGAATTTAATTATTGATCGGTATGATACTGATGTCTACATTCACACTTGGTTTGATAAAGCGGGTGGGAAGTATGATGTGTCAACGTGGGCACAGATGCACGGTGCTAAGAATGCCGTCATTCTACCAGACTCTATTGAGAGACTTCAAAAGATGTACAATCCTAAGGTTCTGGTTCACGAACCTCCTAGGAAATTTGAATTACCTCCCAATGCAAAGAAGTGGGTAGATGAAAGGTTTACTGGTAGACATCCAGAAGGTCATTGGATTCCATCCAACTACAGTAATATTCTCTCTCAACTAAAAACTATTCAACGTGTAGCTGAATTGTATGAAGAAACGGGTGACCAACACGACTTCATTGTTCTTGCAAGACTTGACACTTACCTTGAAAGGTTCCCTGAAGATTTTTCTACTCTTGATCCCCGTAAGTTCTATCTTGCTGGTCATCATCCTAGGTTTCCTGATGTGGTACATATCTTTGGTAGAAAGTACTTGGGTTGGATGAAGAACGCTTTTAATGATGTGGATCATCCCAGAGTCTATCAAAATATTTGGGAACCATCTCCTGAAGCTTTCAAAGGTAATTCATTCTTATTGAGGTATAATCAATCTGATCTCGCACCGCATCCAATGAACGCACATGCAATTCGCAAATGAATTTGAAGATCGGTCTATCTGGATGTAGACTAGAAAAAAATAATGATGTCATAAGAAAGTATTCTTCTGGTGTTGATTACAATACTAGGTTGGTAAAACAATCGGAGAAACAAGATTACTTTTCTAAATTTGTATTCACCCGACTATCTACTCCTAGAGTTATCTCTAGGGGTGATAGTTATTTTGATATGGAGTATGTTCAAGCCTCATCATTCAATTCATTCTTGACTACTGCGGATACAAAACAACTTGATTTCATTTGTGATGGTCTGCACGAATACTTTGAATTTCTGATTGAACATTCTAGAACTCAAAACATTCAGTCAAAGGTAATCGATAAATTAGATAGTCTTGAACAAACACCCTTTATTGAATATCTAAAGTCACTTGATGTTGACTATAATGTTCCAAAGAGCTTCTGTCATGGTGATCTAACGTTTACAAATATATTGTTTCACAAGAAGAAGTTATATCTTATTGATTTTCTGGATAGTTTTGTCGATACGTTCCTAGTTGATCTTTGCAAACTAAAACAAGATCTTTATTATCATTGGTCAATCAGACTTCATGATGGGATGAATATTAGATTGTATCAATCGACAAATTATATTTGGAAAAACATGGAGGAAAGATATGAACAGTACATCAATACACTTGCGTTTGATGTATTGGATGTTGTAAACTTATTACGAATACAACCATATCTCAAGGATCCAACTCATCAGTCAATCCTATCTTATCTAATAGAAAACACGGAGCTATATGAAAACTTTACTTGTTCCTATGGCGGGACGATCTAGTAGATTTCCTGGTACTAGACCTAAGTGGATGTTGACACATCCAAAGAATAATAAATTGATGGTAAGTGAAGCCATCTCTGGTCTCAACTTGGACTTCTTTGATAAGATTAAGTTTATCTGTCTTGAAGAGCATCAGGAAACGTATCAATTCTTTCATGGGTTCATGGATGAACTTGAGGAACTTGGATTGGGTGATAAGAGTTCTGTTATCTTCTTGGAGAAATCGACATCTTCTCAATCGGAGACTGTCTATCAAGCCATCAAACAAGATGAGATTGAAGGATTTATTTTCATCAAAGATAGTGATGGATACTATGAATGTGAGTTGACCTCTACAAATAATCAAGTCGCATTCTTTGACTTAAATGATATGGATAATATCAATGCAAGGTCAAAGAGTTATATTACAATCGATGACTTTGGTTTTGTTACTAACATTGTAGAGAAGAAAGTCATCAGTTCTACATTTTCATCTGGTGGTTATGGGTTCAACTGTGCAAAACACTTTTGCAACACCTTTGAGTCGATTAGAGACATGCCTGGTGAGTGTTACATTAGTCATGTAATCTTTGAGATGATGTTGGATGGGCAATCATTTAGTTCTTTGAAGACAACTAACTTCAAGGACTGGGGAACTAAAGATGTGTGGATGGAATATAAGAAAACTTATAAGACATTGTTCTGTGATATTGATGGAACACTGATTACTAATTCATCGATTCATTTCCCGCCTTATGTTGGAGAAGGGGAACCAATTCAAGAAAACATTGACTACTTGAATTATCTTTTTGATGAGGGAAGAACTCATATCATCCTTACCACAAGTCGTCCTGAGAAGACTAGACAAATCACCCTTGATGAATTACAATTGAAGGGTGTAAAATATCACCAACTTGTGATGGGACTGCCTCACAGTCAACGTATTGTGATTAATGATTTTGCAGCTTCCAATCCATATCCTGCATGTGGTGCAATCAACCTACCAAGAAACATTAACAATCTAAGGGAGTTCTTATGAAAATTCTAGTCACTGGTGCTGGCGGCAACATTGGTTGTGGTCTCTGTCGTCACCTTGAAGAACAGGGTCATGAAGTTGTTGCAACTGATAACTTTAGAAATGGTTACCTGAAAAATCTTGATGGATTCAATGGTAAAGTTATTGTCGGTGATATTGAAGATGAAAACTTTGTCAACACAAATCTAATGGAAGCTTGGGATGTAATCATTCATCTTGCTGCCATCTCTTCTCTTCCTGATTGTGAGACTAACAAGGCTCAATGTCTTCGTATTAATGTGATTGGTGTCTCCAATATGTTGGAACTTGCCCGTCACTCCAATGCATATCTTATTCATGCATCAACCAGTGCAGTTTATGAGAATACTAACTCACTGAACTTCCATGAGGATTTGGATATTAATCCAACTCTCTACTATGCCCTCTCCAAGAAGATGGCTGAAGATCTAATCAATGCCTATACTGAGAACTATGGTATCAAAGTAGGCGTTCTTCGTTTCTTTAATGTGTTTGGGCCAGATGGTGACCACACACGTCCTAACCCACCTCTTGTCAACTTCCTTGTCCGTGAGTTCAAGAACGGATCCAGTCCTGTTATAAGTGGTGATGGTTCTCAGGTTCGTGACTTTATTCATGTCGATGATATTCGTAACATGATTGAGGTTTGTATTGAGAAACAACCAAGTGATGTCTTCAATGTCTGCACAGGTATCACCTGTAGTGTAAATCAAATTGGTGAATGGGTTCGTGAAGCCCTAGGTACTGATCTTCCTCTTGCACATAAAGATGCACAAGATCTTTGGGATCGTTATCCAGATTTGTTTGAGGGTCAATATCCTTTGAACAAAGAGATCGTTGCCAAGGAGACCACACGATACTCTAAGGGTGTTTATCATAAGGCTAAGGAACAACTGGGATGGGAACCTAACCTAGATATTGAAGGTCTTGTGAAGAAAGTTGCAAAAGAGATTGTTATCTAATGAAACTGATTGCTCATCGGGCTAACTTAAACGGCCCAGAACTATCTACAGAGAATAGTCCAGATCAAATTATTCATTGTATCGAAGACGGATATGATGTAGAGATTGATGTTCGTTATGATCCACTTACAGATAAACTGTGGTTGGGCCATGATGAACCTCAGTACATGATTACTTGGTGGTGGTTAGCTGGTAAACAAGATCATCTTTGGATTCATTGCAAAGACATCACAACTCTTCATGAGTTTTCTACTAAGACTAGTGGATATAATTACTTCTGGCACCAGGAAGATGATTATACCCTAACTAGTAAACAAAACATTTGGGCCTATCCTGGTAAAACCTATACAGAAAATACTGTAATTGTTATGCCAGAATGGAACAAAATGAGTTGGGATATGTTAAAAGTAACAAACTGTTATGGTGTGTGTTCTGATTATGTTGAGAGGTTAAAATGATGATTGAACTTCAAGAAGATGGGGATGATTTGATTCTGCCAATTCCAGAAGATATCCTTAAAGAAATGGACTGGAAAGAAGGAGATCCTCTTGAATGGATTGATAATGGTAATGGTACTTTTACTGTGAGAACTGTGAGAAAACCATGAAAATAGCTTGTTTATATTACGGTCAACCAAGATTTGTACATAATCCATATTGTTATGAAAGTCATAAAAGATTTATTTTTGATCGATATGACACTGACGTTTATGCACACCTGTGGTGGGACAAAGAACTAGTTGAGTGGGAGTTCTCCAACTGGGGACAGATGGATGAAGCTCCTAATACTCCAGATGGTTTAGAAGTTTTTCTGGAGAAGTGGAAACCTCTTAAGTATGAGGCTGAAACTCCCATTGACTTTCATAATGAAAAAATGTGGAGTGAAGTTCAAAAAAGATTTGATACCAATAGGTTCACTCAAAGAAAACTTCATCATGCACTGTCTCAACTTTACTCCATTCAAAAAGTTGCGGAGATGATCGATGATATTAACAAGTATGATTTCATCATCACTATTCGCAGTGACATAAATATCTGGGACTATCCAGATTTAAACAATCTGCCGAATAATAAATTCTACCTCTCTGGTCACGCAAAGTTTCCTGACCTTGGATTTATTTTTCCGCCCAAATTTAAAAGAATTTTGCAGTCTTATGATCACTGTGAAAGAAATCTGGTAAACTGGGATCTTGTAGATGCTCCAGTAGGAGAATATTTTAAGTATTCTTGTTTCAAACGTAACTACAGTGAGAGTGACCTTCTTCGTGGCCCTCTCCCTTTGAGAGTAGTTCGTGGTGTAAATTGTAAAGGACCAACCTGGTAATCATGAGAAGAATAGGAAAACATGCCTGGGGTACACCTAAATGTGGTATCTCACTTCTGGACAATACATGGTCTGCGGTCTCCACAGATCAGGACTATGAATTTGTTCTAGCTAGAAATCCATACAATCGTGTTGTAAGCCTTTATGCCGAAAAGGTTGTCGATGTAAATGGAAATCTTAGGAGACAATATAATATCGCATCGGATAACATCATCGGGAGAGAAAGAGCTTCTGAGAGACAACTTAGACATTACTGTCCAATTGATTCTGTTTCTCCAGTTCGTGATTTATCATTTAAAACGTTCTGTCTGAATCTAAGTCAACGTTTTGTTAATGGTGGTGATGCACATGTTAGAAAACAGTGTGATGGAGCCCCAGAAAGAAAGTTTGATGATGTTCTTTGGGTATCAGATCTACCAGAATGTTTTGATATTCCTGTAAAAAAACTAGGTATTACCCTTGATACTTCAAAAGAGAATCTGGAAAAGAAAGGAAGTCATCCAACAGGCCCTTGTCATTTTACACCCAGGTTAGATGAATTAAACTCTCTTGAAAATCCTTGGGATATTACTGTACAACAATGGTGGGATCTCGGCGCTTTCCCATCTAACTATGATGTGTTGTATAATGATGAAATTAGAGACACTGTTTACAATCTTTATAAAGATGACTTTGAGTTCTTTGGATTAGAAAAATGAGAATTACCTTGATTGGCCCTGGTATTATGCCCATTCCACCTACGGGATGGGGTGCTGTAGAAATTTTGGTTTGGGACACCAAACTTGCACTGGAAAAACTGGGCCATCAGGTTCAGATCATTAATACTAAAGACGCGAGACAAATCATCAACGAAATCAATACGTTTCGTCCAGACTTTGTACATGTACATTATGATGAGTTTGTTCCCATTGTCCCATACATTCAATATCCAAATGCGATCACAAGTCACTTTGGGTATCTAGAACGCCCACAAATGTTTAATGGTTACATTAATGTAGCCAATGAATTTGTTCGCGTGAAACCAAATATCTTTTGTTTGTCTAGAGGTATTCAAAAGATCTACAACGTAATGTTTGATATCCCCAAGGATATGACTTATGTCACTCCCAATGGAGTGAACTATGATGAGTTTAATTACGTCACTGATCCCGAATATCCAGATCGCAGTATCTACCTTGCGAAGATTGACTATCGTAAGAGACAACATCTCTTCCAGTCAATTGATAGTCTTTGGTATGCAGGTAATCTTGCTGATGATAAGTTTAATACTTCTAAAAACTATCTTGGTGAGTGGTCAAAAGATAGACTTTATAATGAACTCACCGAATATGGAAACTTAGTTCTCCTTTCCGATGGTGAGGCTCATCCCCTTGTTTGTATGGAAGCTTTGGCTTCTGGACTTGGTGTGGTAGTATGTGAGTGGGGTAAGGCTAACCTTGATACTGAAAAGGAATTCATCACAGTTATTCCAGAAGATAAAATCGATGACATCAACTATGTTGAAGAAGAGATTATCAAAAACAGAGAATACTCTGTAAAACATCGTGACGAAATTCGTGAGTATGCTAAAAAGTTTGATTGGGTAGAAGTTATCAAGAAACACTACATTCCAAATGTTGAAAAGGTGATTGCAAAACATGGATCGTAACAAGTCGGCATACAAACTCAAGGACTTTGGGCCTCTTTATATCATCAATCTGGATGGACAACCAGATCGATGGAAGTTTATGGAAGACCAATTAAAATATTGGCAAGTCGAAAACTATGAACGCATCTCTGCGTTTGATGGTAGAACAAGTGACCTATCAGAAATTATTTCTGGTGCATATCCCAATGCAGTTTCTGCTGGAGAAATTGGTTGTGTAACATCACACCTTAAAGCCATTAAACATTGGTATGACACTACGGATGCTCCTTACGGCATCTTCATGGAAGATGACTGTGACTTTGTATCTGTGGGATGTTGGCCTTTCTCTTGGAGAGAATTTATGGCTAGGGTTCCTTATGATTGGGACTGTTTGCAAATTGCGGTTATCAATCCCCGCAAGTTAGTTGCAAACATCCATCCTAGATACGTGGATGATTACTCCACTGCAGCCTTCGTAGTTAATCGTAGGTATGCAGAGAAACTCATGCACTTCCATTGTCGTGATGATAAGTTCAAGTTGGATAATGGTGTGCGTCCCCGTGCTGTTGCAGATGACTTGATTTACAATGCAGGAAAAACATACGCCATACCCCTATTCCTTTATAAACTGGAACTTGGTTCAACTATCCATCCAGAACATATTGATGTTTTCCATAAGTCTAGCCGCGAAGGACTAGACCATTGGTGGACTAATCAGTCCGCAGACATGCCTATCGATAAGTTCTTTGAATACGATACGCACGAACTG
>Ga0209536_100015238_pt1 | contig 10983 bp, 6 predicted proteins | sample DeeMarSeWOR28_12_FD_187461 | JGI IMG/M metagenome (GOLD analysis project Ga0209536, IMG submission 187461) | Marine sediment microbial communities from White Oak River estuary, North Carolina - WOR-2-8_12 (SPAdes) (version 2) | ecosystem: Environmental > Aquatic > Marine > Intertidal zone >... | reverse complement strand
CCTCTTCAATGAAGACAAAGCCCGAGTCGTTTCCAGCGCAGAAAATATCCACGTTCGGCCAGTACACCCCGGTCGCCACGGTAAACGGTCCCCCCGTGCATGAGAGGTGGGGGTAGGCAGCAAGCACCTCGCTTGTGTGTCCAGGCATTTCGAGTTCCGGAATCACCAGCACATGACGCTCCTGGGCATAGGCAACAACCTCTCGTATCTCCTCCTGTGTATAATACCCGCCGTAGGTCGGGATCTCCCCCTCCTGTTGCGGTTCCCGTTCACGCCATGTGATCCCTGTACGATCAACACGCCAGGCACTGATCTCTGTGAGGAGTGGATAGCGCGGGACCTCAATGCGCCAGCCGTTATCGTCGGTGAGGTGCCAGTGAAACACGTTCATCTTGTGGAAAGCCAGGAGATCGATATATCGTTTGACAAACCAGACCGGGAAGAAGTGGCGGGACACGTCGAGGTGCATTCCACGATAACGAAAGCGTGGCTGATCAAGAATGCTCACGCAGGGGATGTCCAACGGCCCCAGGCTCGTGGTAGAGTCAAGAGATGAGGGAGGGAGCAGCTGCAGGACCGTTTGGATCCCGTAGAAGAGGCCAGCCCGCGTCGCCGCGTTGAGCGTCAGCATCCTCGGTGTGACATCCAGTGCATACCCCTCCGGCCCCAACGTCCCGGCTTCGTCTTCCCTCAGGCGTATGAGAATCCCGGAGGCCGGAGGGCTGCCCCCTTGGACTGGCCGGGGGTTGCCGGTCAATCCCGTATGCAGGGCTAGCACCCTCCCCAGCAGCTGTGCCTCCGCTTCGGCCCCGACTCCTCCGTCGTCCAGGTACAGACGCGTTTCCGCCCCTATTCTGAAGCTCCCCTCCTGCACAGTGAAAGATGCCGGTCTGGGGATGACTGCGACAGAGTGCGGCAATGGTTTCTCCTGTGCCACGGTATTAGGGGCTAGCGCAAGGATTGGCAGAAGCCAGAAAACGACAGCGCGAGTGAGGCATCGACTGCTGGGTGATGCGAACGGTGGACGACGGCAGATCATTCGAGCTAGCATTGGTCACTCCTCAGAACGGGCCTCATCGGGATGGTGGCTGAGAAAATGCTGTACTTGGGCAACATCGTCCAGCTGCGTGAGATCGGGAACATGTTCGGCAAGAGGTAGTGCACATACCGACCTAGGATGCGATCGGGCCATGAGCGCCACAGCCGTCGGCAGTTCTTTCTCGTCCCTCACTGGATCAGGGGTTACCATACTCAGGAAGGGGTAGATCCGATCAACCTCGAGACGGAAAATATTCATGCTTACGCCCGGAGCGACCGGATCACGCTCAAGCCGCTGAACCGTAGCGGCATCCGGCTTCTCAACGATATCGGTCACAAAGCCGTCGGTATCGCGGCGGATAAGGGCGAAGCGGGCGATGCGGGAGGCATCGAACCGCAGAGCCGCTCGATCGTACCCGATCAGGACATTGCGGCACGGGGACTCCAGCAGAAGCCGGAAGGCGCCGGGTGAGTAGAGGTTGTCACTGTTGCAGACGATGACGGTGGAACCCTTCCAGTCGGATCGTGCGTCCAGGGCACGCATGAGCGCGTCGGCGGTCCCCAGCGGCTTGGTGCGTCCCTGGGGAATGGGTTGGCGCACAAACCCGATGGTGAGGCCGGGGACTGGAGGGACTCCCCGGTTGCCATAGCGTTGCATGATCGTTGTATCGGTTGCGCCAACAACGATCATGACCGACTGGACTCCCCCCTCTCGGGCATTGAGCAGGAGGTAGTCCAAAAAGGGTCGCCGGTCGCGGCCAACTGCCAGCATCCCCTTGGGTTTCTCGTTCGCCTCCCTGGAGAGTTCCTCACCATGCCGGTCCCGAGCCTCGAGCGCGGAGGACCGCATCCGTGAGGCGATCCCACCGGCGAGCACGATGAGGTTTCTGTCCATAGATGTGTGATGCTTGACGAGGGTCTAGGGGCAAAGAAACGTTCCAGGAAGCGACCGCCGAGGTCAACGTCGCATCGAGAAAGATCGGAAAAAAAACCCATTTGGGCAATGAGCCCACCGGGGGCACTCGGCGCATCGCCATCCGAGGAACCTTTGCCAGACGTTTTGCCGTTATGTCTGACAAACGGACACCCCGGGCATTCGGTGATCCTCCAGGAAAGGTCTCTCTGCCTATGAACCGGCGTTTGGTTTGGATTTTCATTGCTTCTGCAATAAGCTTTGCCGTGGCTGGATGCCCCACTCCTTTGCGGGAGGCTCCATTGTCGTCAGTGGGGCTCGCTTCCGTCTCGGCTGATTACTGGCACCAGGGGATGGCAGAGATATCCCGTTTTGACCTACTCCAGGTTCGCTACGGTGAGGTCTATCGCGGACGCGCCATCCTTATCTTCGTGAAGGAAGACTTTCTGCCCCTGAGGCAAGTCAAATACGACGGCGAACCGACCGGTGAGACACCTGTGACCATCCTCAAGCACATCGGCACGCGCGATTTCATCACTGGGCTCTACCCGTACTCTGTGATGACGACTGTGTTTTCACCGTTTTCCAAGGAGCGACTCGGCCCGTACAAGGTTACAGCAACGACACAGGACTGGTGCGGGCAGACCTTCATGCAGGTCAACGAGCGTGCTCAGACGATGGATATCCTGTACGGCTCCTATTTTCAAAGCGAGGGCGACCAGCAGTTCAGCTTGCCTTCCGCCCTGCTCGAGGACGGGATCTGGAACATGATTCGCACCGACCCGGCCACTCTTCCGCTCGGCCGCGTCGAGTGCTTCCCATCGCTCCACTGTGTCCAGTTGCGCATTAAGGAATTCCAGACGCATGTAGCAGAGGCATCCTTGCACCGTACCCAGGATCTGGCTCTCCACACCGATTCAATCATGGTCTATTCGCTGAAATACGAGGACGTCCCCAGGGTGTTTTCCGTGAGATTCGAGGCAGCCTGGCCACACCGCATCCTCGCCTGGGAGGAGACGGAAGACAGGCTCGAGGGGCGCTCGGCGAACGCAGCGCCTCTGCTCCGCACCAGAGCGGTTCGCACTCATACGATCATGGACGATTACTGGAATCATGCCTCGCCATCGGATTCCACGCGCAGGGCGCAGCTCGGACTCCGTAACAGTTCAACGGGGAGCGAACACAGGTGAATTTCTGCGAGGCATATTACTCAGGAACACCTCGCTGCGTGTGAGTGTTCTGACAGTCGAGCGACGACCCTTCCCCTGACAAGGAGAGTAGATCAATGAGTCGAGGTACCTTGCGTACGGTGTCCGCGATCCTGTTGTTCCTCGGAACAGATTCCATTGGGATTTCGCAGGTACAACTTGAGAACGCGTTCCCTGCCCTTCGTTTCCGCGCCCCCATTGATCTGCAGCACCCCGGTGACGGTACCAATAGGCTCTTCGTGGTGGAGCAGCGAGGCGTACTCAACGTGTTTGAGAACACCCCATCCGTCTCCAGCTCGCAAGTCTTCCTCGACATCAGTGATCGAGTTCTCTCCGGCGGTGAACTTGGGCTCCTTGGTCTCGCATTCCACCCAGATTTTGCCACGAACGGATATTTCTATGTCAACTATACCGCTTCCAATCCCCGGCGCACGATAGTTGCCCGGTTCCAGGCGGTCCCTGCGAACGCCGATGCTAGCGATGCAGCCACGGAGCTGATCCTGCTTGAAGTTCCTCAACCCTATTCTAACCATAATGCCGGTCAACTCGTGTTTGGAAACGACGGTTATCTCTATGTTGCTCTTGGTGACGGAGGAAGCGGAGGCGACCCGGGCAACAACGGTCAGGATCGGAGGACGCTCCTGGGGAGCATCTTGAGAATCGATGTTGACGGCACGACCGATTCAACCCAGTACCGAATACCAGCTGACAACCCCTTTGTGGGCAACCTCTTCGGATATCGAGAAGAGATCTATGCCTACGGTTTGCGGAATCCCTGGCGCTTCAGCGTAGACCGTCCCACCGGTCGAATCTGGGCGGGGGATGTCGGCCAGGGCGCCCGGGAGGAAATCGACCTGATCGAGAGGGGCGGTAACTACGGCTGGAGGATCATGGAGGGGACGCTCTGCTACGACCCCTCCATCGGTTGCAGCACCAGTGGCCTCACCATGCCCGTGTTTGACTACGGCCGAGCAGAGGGAAACTCCGTCACCGGTGGATATGTCTATCGGGGCCCCGGAATGCCGGAGCTGACCGGAAAGTATGTGTACGGAGATTTTGGCTCGGGCAGGGTCTGGGCGCTCACGATCGATGGAGTCCCCGCCCCGGTGAATCAGCTCTTGATCGATACACCGTTGGCAATTGCGTCGTTCGGCACAGACGCTGCCGGGGAGCTCTATGTTGTCGAATACAAGGATCCGGGTGCTGCGGTCTACCGCTTCTCCCCCGCCACTAGCATCCGTGTGGCCGAGCCCGCCACTGTTCCTCATGTCTCACGGCTGCTGCAAAACTATCCCAACCCGTTTAATCCGACGACAGACATTCCCTTCCTGCTCGCGCAGGGCGGAGATGTCCGGATCGAGGTCTATGATATTCAGGGGCGCCTCAAGGAGTCCCTCCCCGGCGGAGTCCTTCCACCGGGTCGCCACACCATCCGGTGGAGCATTGGGGAGTCTCAGGGAGCCCCTCCACCGAGCGGAACGTACTACTACCGACTTGTCCTGAATAGATCGGTTATCGACACCCGCCCGATGGTGGTCCTTCGGTAGAGCGTTCCCGCCCTCCTCCTCAATGTACAGTTGCAGCCTTCCTGGCAAGCCGACGCCGTCAGAGACCACTTGCCAGGAACCCTTCCGGCGAATTCGGGGGTGGCGTGACCTTTGCAGGCTCACCAATCGATGACAAGCCCGCGGCGACCGCAGGAACGGAGATATCATTCCCCAACGATCCCCGCCTCGATCGCGTCAATGAAGACTACGCTCTCCCACAATCGTTCTCCTTCGGTATCGCGATCGATCCATGTGCATCGGAGACCGGACTGCCCACCCCCTGCTCACAGCGGTAAACGATCCAAGCGCCAACGTCACCCAGATTGTGTTTGGGGATGAATCCGCGTTCCGCGAATTGGCCTTACCACGGGGTAGGTACAATGCGTCCTACGATGAAGACAGCGACACCCTGGGAATCGGAATCAGATTGCACCTAGGGGATTCCTCCGCGATGGTCGACTAGGAGTTTTCGGCGCGTGGAACGCTCGGAAGTGCCAATTTCATTAGCCCTCGTATCGCATTCTAGGCGAGGGACCTCCCCAAAGACACAGACAGGGTGTCCCCCCCCGGAGGGAGGGACACCCTGTACAGTCTCGACGCCCCGCAGGCTACTTGGTGCGTGTGAACTCTATTCGCCGGTTCTGCGCGCGGCCCTCTGGCGTCGCATTAGACGCGATTGGCCGGTCCGGACCGTATCCCTTGGTCGTGATCCTGGCGGGGCTGACACCACGTGCAACGAGCCATGCCTTGACAGATTCGGCGCGCCGCTGGGACAGGCTCATATTCGTTGTGCGTGATCCCGTGCCGTCGGTATGTCCACCGATCTCCACTTCCATCTCCGGGTTCTGATCAAGTGTGTTGAAGGCCTTCTCCAGCACCACCGCTGATCCTTCGCTGACCTCCGCACTTCCGGTTTTGAAGTAGATGCCCTCGAGGATCAGGGCCACGCCGACTTCGGCCTTCAGCTCCTCTCTCTTATCATCCTTGGGGTCCAGCGGGTTCGTGCCCCTCTCCACTTCAACGCCATCGTTGACCGTCCCGCCATCGGTGTCCGGCTTTGTCGGATCGGTCTTGAACTTAGTCACTTCATCCCCGTCAGAGAGCCCATCGTAATCAGAGTCTTTGTTAAGCGGGTCGGTGTTGTAGACGAGCACTTCGTCCCCATCTGTGAGACCGTCAAGATCACTGTCAGGCTTGAGAGGATCGGTCTTTGTCCGTTTGACCTCTTCACCATCGTTCAGCTTGTCTTTGTCCGAGTCCGGAACCAGCGGATCGGTACGGAACGTGCCGAGCTCGTCGCCGTCTTGAAGCGCGTCACCGTCGGTGTCCGGTCTCTTGGGGTCAGTCTTATACTTCTTCACTTCGGCGCCATCAGTCAACTGGTCGCCGTCTGTATCCGGGTTGTTCAAGTCGGTGCCGAGATCCATCTCCTCCCCATTTGTGAGCCTGTCTCGATCGTCGTCGTCCGACCGGCTCCGTCCAAAGTAAAAGTTGAAGCCCGCCTTGGCGGTCACGTAGCTGTCCATCATGTTCGAGGACTGCGTGCCCTTCTTCGAGTCGGTCCACTCATCAAGGAGGCGATAGCCGAGATCGAGATTGAGCGAAAAGTTCTTCGATGCAAACACCTCTGCCCCGATACCGACGGGGACGTGGAGGGAAATGTTGTTGTCTTTGTCTCCGACAACCTGGCCCGCGCCATCTCTTCGCCTGTACAACATCGCTCCGCCGCCGATGTAAACATAGGGGGCGAAGGAGGACCCCGGCGTCAGATTGAACTTGCCGACAAGCGACACAGGGATGGCTTCCACACGCAGATAGTCGTACGGGGTGGTTGCGTCCACTGGATCTTGCTTCGCTTTGAGCACCTCATAGCCCCCCACCAACACAAGGGAAAAGACGCGTGTCAGCCCGTAGGAGATCGACATGTCTCCACCCGGGCCGAGTACCCGCTTGTTCAAGTCACTGAGGTAGAAATTGGCGCCCCCGTGGAAACCCAGTGACCACTTCCCGTCTATGTTCTGCGCCGAGGCCGACGCGCCAACCAGCAGGAGTAGAAGCGCAACAAGAGCACGATATGGCATGGTACCTCCGGAATTCTGGGGAAACAAGAACCTTCTGCAGGAGAAACATTCGTCAGCTTCCCCGCACCAGGTGCGCATCGCGCGCCGTCCACCGCGTCGCTCCCCACCTCATCCCCGGACTGTCTCCAGGCTGCCTCGCGATGGGACTCCGTCCACAACTTTACAGATTAGCCAAAAGCACAGACGATGTCAAGTCCACACATAGGTCACACAGGTCCCGGACCACTGCCTCCCTCCGGCGGGAGCGATCATCGCAATCGGAAGCCCGCAAGCCATGAGGACCCCTTGACCCCGGCCGCAGAGGCACGTACCTTACGTGTTGATGGCCACTCCTCACAGAAAGCCAGACACAATCGCTCCCGCGCCCGAGCCTGTTGTTCTTCCTGACGAGCTTGAGGTGCTGGAGTCGTTCCATGTCCCCCAGTACAATGTGGTCCTCCTTGACGACGACGACCATACCTACGACTACGTCATCGAGATGCTCTCTCATCTCTTCGGGCATTCTATGGAGACCGCCTATCAGATGGCCGTCACCGTCGATCGCACCGGTCGTGTTGTGGTCGACACAACACACAGGGAGCGGGCCGAGCTGAAGCGAGATCAGATAACCGGCTACGGCCCGGACTGGCGGATCCCCCACTCCAAGGGATCGATGGCAGCCCTGATTGAACCGGTTGATCCCTCCGGCTGAGGGGCAGTTGCAGTTTCGTGGTGGAAAGGCTATCTTTCAGGCCATAACAGCATCGCATAGCTCCTGTGCGTCTTTACCGAGGACCCATCCGCGACGGGGAGCTGCTGTGCCAATCACGCTGAGCGGCCGCGGCGGGCGTGTCCATACACGTCTGCGCCGTCATCTTGTTGCCTTCGTACCTGCACCCGATCGGTGACCTTCCTGCCTGGGGGCGCATACCTCGAGTGCTCCATGGAGGTTCTTCAGATGATTTACTTGCTCGTCGCCCTCGCCCTGGTCATCGGGATTCTTGTGTTCGAATACCGGATCCGGAGGCCCGACACACTCCTCCTGTATGAGCGAGGTGGAGCCATCAATATTCGGTCAGCCCGATTCTACCCCCGCCATTTCAGTCTCCCGGTGGCGAACACCACGTATTCATTCGCCCAGACGATCGAGGCCACGGCCAAGGGAAACCTGGAGCTGCGCATACGCTTGGCGGTGAGTGTGGCCGCGTCGCTAGATCATCTTGCCACCCTTGTGCGCGTCGGGGGATGGTCAAGGGACGCGGTCGCCAGGGCTGCAAAAGAGCTCGAAACGATCCTTCTCGGCTTGGTCAAAGAGCACACCGAACGCAAAGGCATCGACGATCTCTCCTCGGAGGGGATCCACGAGTACTTGCGACAGCGGATACATGAGGTCGCTGGAACACTCGGTATTCGGATCGTTACGCTCACGATTGCATCTTTTGAACCCCTGAACGGGCAGATTGCTGATGCGATGCGCCAGCGTGAGCAGGCAAGGATTCTCGAGCAAGCTGAGTCGTTTCAACAACAAGCGCGAATCGCAGCAGCCCGCGCGCGAACCTCTGCCGATGAGCAAATCGCATCCTTGGAGAACCAGCTCGAACAAAAGCGACTCGCCCTGAAGAAGTCTACAGTGGAGCTGGAATCGGCACTCTCCACTGTGCGTGCCGAGCACGATCAGGAGCTAAAGAAGATGCAGCTCGGTCTGCAACGGGAAGAGATTCGCTTACTCAAGGAAAACCCCGAACTTCTGCTTCTGACACCCCAAGCAGCACGGCTTGCAGAAGCAAGCCAAGCCTTACGAAACGCCCGGACCGTCGTCTCGCTCTCCCCGGGTGATGCCCAGCAGGCTCCGGAGATCCTCGGTCTCTTTCAGAGTCTCCTGCAGAAGGCGGTGGAGTCCTATCGCACCAAGAAGGAACGTTAGGAACCGGGAGGGGATGAGCGACCGGCGACGCAGAGCAGAGGAGCGGGAGCGGATCTGTGCATGAGTCATTGCGCCTCAAGCCGACACGTGCAGCCCGGGTGTCCGAGATCAGTGAGGCAACGGCGTCCTCGGGAACGCCGCCGGCCGAGCGCGTCAATTTCCACATCGGCAACCCCGTCGAAGATCCGCGCCTTGCCTCCGCCTACCTGCGCGCGGCTCTTGGCCTCGACATCCGCCATACCCACCTGACGATCGACTCGGCCTCAGAACTGCTTCAAGCACTCGATTGGGGGCCGGAGCAGCTCTCCACGGTTGAGTTCCTCTCCCGGCTCGTTCAAGCAAGTGCACCCTACCTTCCGCGAGGAGGGTTCACGCGCGCCGCTCCTTCTCCCCTTGCCCAGCGGGTTGCCGAATGGTGTCTCCGTCAGCAGGAGCCCCTCACCTACGATCTTGGGTCGGCCTCGGGGAAGCGCGAGATCATCTTCGCCTCCGGGGGGATTGCAGAGACCCTGCGTGTACTCTTTCACGCATTTGCGCAGCATCTGGTCACCCTCCCTGCCTCCATCGCCCTGCACCGGATCAATCTGCCGAGCCATTTACGGTCCTTTCCGAGCCTGGCCGTCGAAGATCTCCCGGATGATGAAGCAGAAGCGCTTGCGGCACTGCGATCCAGATTCCTCGATCGCCCAACAGAGCCGGTCATTCTTGTCTTGGGAGCGATCCCCTCCGAACATGCCCGCCGATCGCTCAGATCGATGAGTATCCGGTCACCGCTGATGATTCTGGAAGCGAACGACGCCCCTAATCATCTCTCGCTGGCACGGGAAGCAAAGATGGGTGAGACCGTCGTCCGTCTGCTCAGTCCAGCGATCTTCTCTCTTGCGCTTCGAGATTTCTCCCTTGTCATCGTTGTCGGGAACGCCGAGGTGCTCCAGCTTCTTGAAACCGTCCACTTCCAGCTCAAGGGAACACCTTCGGCCTCCGAGGTGGAACTCCTGGAGTATCTCCTGGGCAGGGGCACTGATTCAGTGTCGACGTTCCACCAAGATCTGCACATCGCACAGGAGCCACCCTCGGAGGGGGCGGGAATCGGGACGGTGGCAGTACCATCACTGACAGGGCTTAGTGGGCGCATGGAAGCATCCCTGGCGGTGGCAATTGACTCCGTTGAGGCGGCTGTCCGAGGTGCCCTGACATCGTTAGAGTCACTGGGAGAGCGGGTCGGGCTGGCGGTGCGCCCCCCTGCAAATCTCGCCCGGCCAGACCCCTTTGCGGGATTGAGCGCGGCAGAGACCCTCGAAGACTTGGCTGGCCACCTTGGCGACCCACACCGGGTTCGTGAGCTCGAGGAGAGCTTTCTGGGCGAATTCTGCAAGCACCATCCTGAGTACGACCCGGGCTCGTGTTTCGTTGTTAGCGGGTCCGCCCGGACTGCGCTCAGTCTGCTGGGCTTCCACTGTGGGCTCCGGGAGGTCGTGACGCCGGATCTGGGGTGGACCTATGAACATTGCTTCCCCGCCGTTACGGCCGTTCCGCTGGACGGATCACTCGGGCTCGACCACCTGGGACTCATTAGCAAGATCCGCGACCGATTGCAGGCAGACCCCCAGTGGAGGGATTCGGGTGCAGTGGTCATCAACAACCCGCACAACGCAACCGGTGGGGTCTTCGAGACGGCCTCAGTTCGCGACCTCCTCGCATGGCTCCTTGAACACGACATCCGCGTCCTTGATGACCTCTCCTACCAGAATGTTGCACCCGCTGAAGATCTCCCCTCGATCCCGACCGCCCGTCAGCTTGCGGACGACCTGGTCGCATCGGGAAGGATCACGACCGACCAGGCCCGCCGCGTCATCACGGTCCATTCGCTCTCAAAGACCGATTCGCTGGCTGGGGCCCGTCTCAGCGTGATGGAAATTCGCGAGGTCGGGCTTCGGAACCGATTTGCCGCTCTTCACGAGAGCATCCGTCCGAACGCTGGTGCACTCTTGCTGACCTACCTCTTCTATCGCAACTCCCCCGAAATTGCCCGCGCTTATTGGCGGCTGAGGAACAGAGTGTTCCTCGAGCGCATGAAGGCACTCCATGAGGCTATGGTGAACCTGCCATCGGAGCGGAATCCCTACGGCATCGACATCATTCCGCCGCGCGGGAGTATGTATCCGCTTCTGGTCATCCGAAACCTCCCGCCGGGGCTCTCCCTCGAGTGGATCGCCTCCGGTCTCGCCCGCCAGGGTCTCGGACTGATTCCCCTGTCGACCTTCGCCCGCACGGAGGAAGGCTTTGAGACCGG
>Ga0209536_100015237_pt1 | contig 10983 bp, 10 predicted proteins | sample DeeMarSeWOR28_12_FD_187461 | JGI IMG/M metagenome (GOLD analysis project Ga0209536, IMG submission 187461) | Marine sediment microbial communities from White Oak River estuary, North Carolina - WOR-2-8_12 (SPAdes) (version 2) | ecosystem: Environmental > Aquatic > Marine > Intertidal zone >... | reverse complement strand
CTACGCTGATTAATATGTCACAGAGCCAACTGCCAATGAATCCTGCGCCTCCCGTGACAAGCACTTTTTTCCCGGCGAACGCGTCCTTTTTTACAAGACTTTTAATACTCTCAAGGTCTTCCCGAATTATGTTATCTATCACTGTGCGGGTCTCCTGGAAAAACTCTGGTGCGACAACGACAACGCGTCCCAATATCTTTCAGGGCTGCCTATATCCAAATGCGAATAATTCTTATCCAGCTTAACTGCGTACACGTTTAGTCCCCAGTCAATCAGTTTCTGAATTGCGTCTGTCAACTGGATTTCTCCGTTTCTTCCGGGTTGGGTCGCCTCTAATGCCTTGAAAATAACTGGGTGGAAAACGTACATAGCCATTATTGCCAAGTTAGTCGGAGGTTTCTCTGGCTTCTCGACCGCAGTCCTAACCTTTAAAATTCCGTCGTCTACTTCATCGCCTTGAACAATTCCATATTGGCGAGGGTTTTCAATTTCCAATACAATGAATGCTGAGTCCGCTTTAAACCGTTCGTATGCATTAAGCAACTTTTTAATGTAATCCATATCCTTCGATAGTATGAAGCTGTCGCCAGCATGCACCAAGCAAGGCTCGTTTTGGACAAAAGGCTGCGCCATTAAAACTGCGTTGCCGAATCCTTTAGGCTCAGGCTGATTAACCCACATAATAGTTGAAGTTTCAAGTTTTTCGTAAAAATCTTCTAGGTCCGTAGCTTGCCCGTTCTTACCCATGCCTTCAAGCGTTCTAATGCATTTATCGTCCGGAGTAAAATGGTCCTCTATGCCTCGCTTTCCCCTGCCTACAATGTAACAAAACTCACGAAGCCCAGCATTATATACTTGCTCAAAAACCATCTGTACCACAGGCTTCACTGATATGCTTCCATTGGAAGTCATAGAGAATATTGGGAGCATCTCTTTAGGCTGCTCTTTGGTGGCTGGGAATAAACGTGTTCCCAAACCAGCCGCGGGAATTACAACTTTGCGAATCATTAAACCTTATATCTCCTCTTTCTCACTTTCTTAGATAACTAATATATATTTAATGTGAAGATTGAAACTGAATTATTCTTCCCTCTGAAAGTGTGATAAGTTGAAGAAAGCGAAAATATCAGTAATAGGCGTAGGTTATGTTGGTCTGTGTACGGCTGTTGGCTTCGCAAGCAAAGGCTACATGGTTATAGCTTCTGATAGTGTCGCCGAAAAAGCTGCCAAGATAAACCAGGGCGTCCCACCATTCCATGAACCTGGTCTGCAAAGCATGCTTGAAGAAGCCGTTAAGACTGGTCAGCTTAAATGTTTAATTAACCAGACAGAAAAAGCCGTTTTGGACACAGATTTGACTTTTGTTGCTGTGGGCACCCCGAGCAAATCCGACGGTAGCATCAATCTTGATTTTATAGAATCAGTCGCGCATGATATAGGCTTGGCATTGAACAAAAAAGATGCGTATCATGTTGTGGTGATAAAAAGCACTGTTGTCCCTGGAACAACGCAAGACATAGTTAAGCCAATCCTTGAAAAGGAATCAAAGAAGAAGTGTGGAGTAGGTTTCGGTTTATGTATGAACCCTGAATTCCTTCGCCAAGGCTCTGCCTTTGAAGACACAATGCGCGCAGACCGCGTAGTAATTGGTGAATATGACAAGAAATCTGGCGTAACTTTGGAGAATCTATACAAAGGCTTCTACGGCAAAAGCATGCCTCCTACAATTCGAACTTCTCTTTCAACCGCTGAGCTCATCAAATATGCTAGTAACTCATTGCTTGCCACTAAAATCAGCTTTATCAACAATATTGCTAATTTATGCGAAAAGCTTCCTGGTGCAGATGTGAAAGTCGTGGCCGATGCCGTGGGTTTAGATAAAAGGATTGGTCCCCTATTTCTAAATGCTGGATTAGGCTACGGCGGCTCATGTTTTCCGAAAGATGTTAAGGCTTTGATAGCTTGCTCTAAAAATCTTGGTTATCGTTTTAAGCTTCTGGAAGAAGTTGAAAGTGTGAATGAAGTCCAGCCTCTGAGAGCGGTTGAGTTCTGCAAAGAACTGCTTGGAAACAGTCTTAAAGACAAGCGTGTGGCGATTCTCGGTTTAGCGTTCAAGGCAGACACTGATGACATGAGAGAAGCCCGAGTTATTCCAATAATAAATCAACTACTGAAAGACGGTGCAAGCGTAACAGCCTATGACCCATTTGCCATCCCAACTGCAAAAACCATTTTCCAAAACAAAATTCAATATGCAAGCTCCGCGATAGCCTGTCTCAAGAACGCTGACTGCTGCATACTCGTTACCGAATGGGACGAATTCAAACAACTTGTGCCAGAAGACTTCACGAGAAACATGAAGCAGCCAATACTCATCGACGGCAGAAGAATTTACAACCCAGAAACGTTCAGCAAAAAACTCAAGTTCGCCGCTATAGGACTTGGCAAGTAAACTCTGGCGTTGGCCGAACCAGTGTGGTTCTTGTCTGTATTAAAGATGGATAACTTTTGGAGCTTTAGGAAACGTCTTTAACAGGAAAACCGCACAAGTCTTAATATCAACTGGCATTAAAAGGATTCAGGGGTCTGTATGAAAGCACTTGTGCTCAGCGGCGGTAAAGGAACTAGGCTGCGACCTTTAACCTTCACGTGCGCCAAGCAGCTTATTCCAGTGGCTAACAAACCCATATTGGGCTACGTGCTTGACCAAGTGGCGGCAACCGGCATAAAGCAAGTCGGCGTTATCACCGCGCCAGAAACGGGTCAGTACGTTGAGGATTACGTTAATGACGGCTCAAAATGGGATCTTGGTGTTGACTATATTCCTCAAGAGCCTCTTGGTTTGGCGCACGCGGTTAAGACTGCACAGCCGTTTCTAGCTCAGGATTCGTTTGTTATGTGTTTGGGCGATAACGTGACTGGTCAAGGCCTGAACGCTTTCGTTCAAAAGTTTCAAAACGAGCATCTTGACGCCCTTATTATCTTAAAAGAAGTTGATAATCCCACCAGTTTCGGCATAGCCCAACTGGACGATAAGGGCAACATTGTGAGGCTGGTGGAGAAACCTAAAACGCCAATGGGAAATCTTGCCATAATTGGAACGTACCTTTTTTCCAACAAGGTGCACAAGGCTATTGCGCGGATAAAGCCTTCGTGGCGGGGAGAACTCGAAATAACCGACGCTATTCAAGAAATGATAAACATGGGCTTCACGGTCAAAGCTGAAATCCTCAATTCGTGGTGGCTGGACACGGGCAAAAAAGACGACATACTCTCAGCTAACGCCAAAATAATAGACGAGTACATAGAGCGTGACATTAAAGGCAGCGTAGTAGATAGCACTATAGAAGGCCGTGTCAAAGTGGAAGCAGAGGCAAAGGTAGTTAACAGCACAGTCAGAGGACCCTGTATAATAGGGAAAAACTCTTTGATTGAGAATTCTTTCATAGGGCCTTATACAAGCATTGGCGATAACTCTAAAATCTTGAACTCCAATCTTGAATACTGTGTTACCCTGGAAAACGTTGTTGTTAAGGACGTAGAGCGGTTAGAGGACAGCCTAATCGGCAAGAACGCCAAAGTGACTAAAAACCAAAAAAACAGAACAATTAAACTCCACATTGGCGACTACTCAGAAGTAGAAGTCTAAAAACGGCGTCACATGGACCAGAAAATAACAATCGTTATAACATCTTCCCCAGAAATATGATTCCAGACAAAACAAACTTGGCAATAACCATGTTAAAAGGAATAACAATTAAACAAATAAAGCGCTTTTCAGACGATAGAGGTTTCTTCACAGAAGTGATGCGTAAAGACTGGACAGACCTCTTTGCCGAAGACAAAATCGCGCAAGCAAACTTTTCCGTGACATATCCCGGTGTTATCCGAGCTTGGCATAGGCATCTGAGAGGGCAAACAGACTACTTCATAGCCCTGAAAGGCGCCATAAAAATATGTGCTTACGACGAAAAAACCAAGGAGCTGAACGAGATTGTATCCACGGGTCAAGACATGCAGGTGGTGCGTATGCCTGGTCATTACTGGCACGGCTTTAAGGTAGTTGGCAACGAGCCGGCAATGCTGCTTTACTTCACTACCAACTCGTACGATTATGCCAATCCAGATGAGGAGCGCAGGTCTTGGAACGATTCGACATTAATACCAAAGTCTGTAAACGGCAAAACAGATGACCCGCGCGTCGGCAAACCTTGGGATTGGAATCACCCACCTCATAAGTGAAAGTTATGAAACTTCTTGTAACTGGCGGTTTAGGATTCATCGGATGCAATTTCTGCAGGTCAATGCTTACGCGGCACTCTGATTGTGAATTGATAAACGTAGATAAGATGGGTGTGGGCGCTAACCCCGCAAGCCTGCGTGATATAGAGAACGATAAGCGGTACGCTTTCGTAAAAGGCGACATCTGCAACCCGCGGCTCGTAGATAAATTAGTCCGAGGTATGGATGCTGTCGTGAATATTGCCGCGGAAACCCACGTAGATCGAAGTATAGTTGATCCCTACGCGTTTCTTAAAAACAACACGATAGGCACTTTCACAATCTTGGACTCTATAAGAAAACACAACAAAAAAGCTAGATTAGTTCATGTGTCAACCGACGAAGTCTACGGTCAAGCGCTCGAAGGGTCGTTCACAGAAAACACCCCTGCAAACCCGTCGAACCCCTATTCAGCCTCAAAAGCCGCAGCAGACATGTTTGTATTATCTTATCAGAAGACCTACGACCTGAATGTTTCCATCACAAGATGTACAAACAACTTTGGACCCTATCAACTTCCAGAAAAACTTATTCCCAAAACTATAATCCGCGCACTCAGAAACCTTCCCATACCAATCTACGGTTCAGGGACCAACATACGTGACTGGATTTACGTGCAAGATCACTGTGAAGCCTTAGACGCAGTTCTGCAGAAAGGAAAAGCTGGCGAAGTGTACAATGTTTCAGCTGGAAATGAAATTCCCAATATTGAAATTGCCAAAAAAATCTTGGCTATGCTGCATAAGCCTGAGAGTTTGATAAATTTTGTGGAGGATCGCCCAGGTCACGACGTAAGATACAGTTTGGATTCAACGAAAACAAGGTCGCTGCTTGGGTGGCAACCTCAGTTTTCTTTCCAGCAATCACTGGAGTCAACCGTTCAGTGGTACGTTGAAAATGAACACTGGTGGACTCCGCTTGCTACAGAAACCATTCTCTATCCGACGCCATGGAAGTTAAGTGGTGCCCGTTGAAGCTCCTCATAACAGGTGCAAGCGGTCTATATGGCTCAAAAGTAGCCGAGCTTGCTACAGCAAAAAACTACGAGGTTTATTCTGGGTACAGCCGAGACCAACCTGCCTGTGGCACTTCCATTCAGTTTGATGTTTCAGACAAAAATCAGGTTGAAAAAGCGTTTAAAAAAGTAAATCCCGAGGTTGTGGTGCATGCTGCCGCACTAACTGATGTTGACAAATGCGAAATGAACAAGGAACTTGCTTGGAGAATAAACGTTGAAGGCGCCAGAAACATCGCTGAAGCAGTTAAAACAAGCAGTGCTTTTCTAATTCACATATCCACGGACTACGTATTCAGCGGGGAAACAGGACAATATAGGGAAACTGACTGTCCTGAACCAATCAATCATTATGGGCTAACCAAGTTAAAAGCTGAAGAACTCGTTAAAGACTTGATTGCCGAGTGCTGTATAGCCAGAGGCAGCGTCATCTACGGCTCAACTCCCGCAGCAGGCAAAGTCAACTTCGCTCTGTGGCTACTTAACAAGCTCAAAAGGAACGAACAAGCAAAAATCGTAACTGACCAGTGGAACTCACCCACGCTGAACACGAATATGGCTGGCATGACGCTGGAAATCATAGAACGCAAGCTAACGGGGACATTTCATCTTTCTGGAGCTACACGCATAAGCCGCTATGACTTTGCCAAACAAATAGCTGAAAAATTCAATTTAGACTCAAACCTGATATGCCCCACTACATCAACAGAGTTCTCATGGACCGCCAAAAGACCAAAAGATTCCTCGCTTGACACCGCAAAAGCTCAGCAAACACTAAAAAATAAACCTCTTCAAATTAAACAAGCGTTAGAAATAATGAAACAAGAATTGGCCCTTTCTTCTCAATGACGGTTTTTCATAAAAAGTCGCTTTCACTGGTTTAGTTGGTCTGTGGCTTCGTGGCAGCACCGTATTTTTTGAATGTGAAAATTTCTTCGAAGGAGACGCCTAGCCAAACCACACTTATGCATCCGAGGATTACAATTGGTAGCAGGCCTATCAAATGGCTTATTACAGCTGTAGCTAGTAGCAGATTTTCTGGTACGCCCAGCGAGAAGAAAATTATCGCCCAGAAAGCTTCGTAGGAACCCACGTAACCTGGCGTCGCGGGCAAAATGTGGGAGAGTGACATGAGTGTTCCGCCGAGAATTGCAGCTACAAATGGCATGGGATAGTTAAACGCCGTGAACGTCAGGTAGATGGCGGAGGTTTGGATTAGCCATAGAATCCATGTTAAGGAGATATTTGTAGCGAACATTTTGGGGTTTTGACTGAGTCCCTTTAATCCTTTGATTAGGGAACTCGCGAAATCTGCTATTCTGATTGTGTATTTTTTGACGAGGGGTATTTTAGATGTGATTCTGGTCAGTATCCTTATGATTAATTCTTCTTTTTTTATGCCTACAATTATGACTGCAAGCACCACGACTATGAACACGGCTACTGCTATGAAGATGTTTACAGCTAAGCTGGATAGGTCTGCTTGGGCGGACACTAGAAACATGGTGACTATGCCTATGCTTAGCAGTCCTATCAGGTCTAAGGTGCGTTCCACAACTATCGAGGATAAGCCTGGAGCGAACCCTGTTCCTTCTTTCTCTCCCAGGGTGTAAGCTCTGACGAATTCTCCAAGTCTGATTGGGATTAAGGTGTTTACCATGGAACCGACGGCGGTGGACCAAAATGTGTTGCTGACGCGGACGTTTTTCTTGACTGGGGAAAGCAGGAGTTTCCAGCGTATTGCTCGTAGGATGTATACTGGCAGGATGACTGCGGCAGCTGCGGCAAGCCATAGGGGCGATGCAGAACCGATCGCTGCTCCGATTTTGTCTATTCCTGTCCACCAGATTAAAGCGACTAGCAGGAGGATGCCGATGGCAAGAGAAGCGCCAATTCTGATTGTGTTTTTTTTGTTGGATCCCAAGCATACACCTTGAACCTTGAATAAGATGTTGGACAACTATTAAAATTATCCAATTCTTAGAGCGTCTTTAGCTATTAAAAACTGGTTTTCGAGGTGCAATGTTATCGACTACGTAAAATAGTCTTGTCGTAACAATATTTTCAAGCAAATTCTTTATAACTGATTAGATAGTTCACCTATTTCTCAACACTGCGCGCTTTCGTGGTTGTCTTAAGAGCATGGAAAAAAGCAAGGGTATTAGTTTTTTGTGGTGTATTGCTGAGATGTAAGTCAAATGCATGCATGGGATTTTTTCGAAGTGTACAAATGTTAAATACCTAAATAATCTATGCTAATTTGCTCTTGGTGGAAAGGGGAAACTATCCACATGAATTTGAATGACATTGAAATAGGTGCTGTCACTCGACGTTTTAAAGACATGGTTGCTGTAGACAACGTCTCGATGGAAGTTGCGAAAGGCGCACTCTTTGGCTTGTTGGGACCAAATGGTGCCGGAAAGTCTACGCTTACAAAGATGCTTTGTGGAATGATAAACCCTACTTCAGGCACAATCAAAGTTGGAGGATACAACATTCAAGATAATCCCATGAAAGTGAAAGAATTACTTGGCGTTGTTCCCCAAGACATTGTTCTGTACGATTACATGAATGCCCGTGAAAACCTTGCCTTTTTCGGAAAACTTTACGGATTATCAGGAGGCAAACTTAAGAGTAGAATTGAGGAACTTTTAAAGTTCACTCAGCTGGACGAAAAAACTGTAAAACGCCACATTTCCACCTACTCTGGTGGCATGAAACGCCGTGTTAACATAGCTGCTGCCCTTCTACATGAGCCTCAAGTTATGCTGTTGGACGAACCTACCGCGGGTCTTGATCCTGGGAACAGGTTAGCTCTATGGGAAATAATTCAGACGTTACACAAAGAAGGAAAAACAATAGTGCTAACAACACACATGATGGATGAAGCAGAAGAACTAAGCGATCAAGTGGCAATTATGGACAAGGGCAAAATCATCGCTTTAGGTAGCCCTCGTCAACTCATAAAGAAAGTCAAGATGGAAAATACCATAACTGTTGTTCCAAACAAAATAACTCCAAAACTGTTAGAAGCTGTAAAGACGGTTTCAGGAGTCAAAAGATCTTACAAGGCTTATGACGAAGCGGAAAAAATTGAAACAATAAAAATAATAACAGAAACCGCTGAGGACATTCTTCCCGAAGTGGTCTCATGTATCTCCTCTGTTGGAACAAAAATTCTATCAGTCCAACTTTCCCGCGTCACTCTTGAAGACGTGTTCATTCTGCTCACAGGGCGGAGATTAGTAGAAGAGGAGGAACAATTATGAGGCTCAAGAGAACGATACGTCAAGTATTCGCAATTGCAAAAACGGACTTTCTTGGAATTATGCGAAACAAAACCGCCATCTTCTTCACATTACTCTTTCCTCTGTTTTTCCTGATTATAATTGGCTTTACGTTCGGCACTCAAGGCACAGGAGAAACAAGCAGCATCCAAGTCGGAACAGTCAACCTCGACGGAAACATGATCGACGTAAATGGCACGATTTCTCAAAACAGCACGATCGGAGACATATTTGTTCAAGTACTCAAAGAAGCTAACTTCACCGTTCACGAATACGATGTGTACGGCGATAAAGACGCCAATAGCACTGCAGCTTATGACATTAGTCGCGGGGAGATCAAAATAGCCGTGGTATTACCAGTGAACTTCACAGAAACGCTTTCATTCCAATATACTGACAGCGTAGGAATGCCAATCCCGACAAGAGCCTGCCTTGATCTCTACACTGACCCAAGCGATCCCACAGGCTCCGTAATCGCACAGCAAAGTGTTCTCGGCTTCATCTCAGGATTTATAAAATCTTATCAAGAAACCGCGATTAGCCAACTTCCAGAAAATCTTCAAGACTATGCTGAAGTTGTCGCCGATCCGATCACATTTTCAACCAGTGAAGCAGATGTTTCCGGACGCCGGCTAAGGTGGATTGACTACATGGTGCCAGGGATACTGGGTCTTGTACTTCTTTGGAGCGGGTTAAACCATGCTTCTGTATCAATAGCAACCGAGCGGACAAAAGGAACCTTTCAGCGAATGGTCATTGCGCCTGTCTCTCCAATAACTGTTCTAGCGGGAAAACTTGTTTCCTCGCTGGCGATAGTCTATATATCTGCAATCATTATGCTTGCCAGTGGCTTGCTTCTTTTCCAAGTCACTCTCTACTGGAACATCCCTGTAATCATCTTAGCAGTTTTCCTGGGAGCCCTCTCTGCAATTGGGATCGGACTAATAATCTCATCTATTGCAAAAAACGAGGAGGCTGCCAATTCTATAGCAATTCTAATCAGCGTTCCACTTCAATTCTTCATCGGAGCTTTCTTCCCTCTAGACATAATGCCGAAGCCGGCTCAAATCTTCGGAGAGGCTCTTCCGTTCACAAAGCTGGTCTATGCCATGCAGGATATTATGACTAAGAATCTTCCATTTGAAGCAATAATGCCCGAAATCATTTACCTGACGATCTCCGGTGTGATTTTATTTGTCGTAGGGATAATAGCTTATCGATTATCTTTGAAGAGACTCTAAATTCACATAGCAATTACTCTTTGCGAATTGGTTCCTTGTGCTCCTTGATCTATCGAGCTAAGAAAATGCGCGCTAATTAAGATTATCAGTTCATAAGGCTTTTTTTATACGACGTATCTCTTTCTAAGAGTGGAAAAATGAGCTTAAAAAGCATGCTTACCGGAAAATGGTTTACTAGGTTAGTAATGATAATCTGGATAGCATGTGCCGTTTCTATTCTTGCACTTTTTAAGAATATGGAACTTATTGTCCATGGACAACTTTATTATTTCGGTTTAGTCTTTAGTCCCGAGTGGGCTGACTCTTATAGGCTTTTTACATGGTTGCTTTTTCTGTGTTTAGGCTTGCCGATGGCATTCAGCGGTCTTGCTTTAGCTTCAAGTTTCCTTAAAGTTGAGGAAATTCCGAAAAGAATGTTTGCAGTTCCACGAAAGGTAGGGCCACCACGAGGCGTCATTAAAGCGGGATCTCCACAGATTGTTAAAAAAGAGCCTTTGCCTATCAGGGCTGATAACGGTAACTGCGTTGGAATTTCCTGTCCTGAGTGTAAAAAGGTCTTTGGCAGAGCCTTAGTGATGCTTGATTTTCGCAGTGGTTCAAACCGAATGGTCAGCGTTTGCCCCTACTGTAATCATGTATTGGGGTTCACGGGCGATGAAAAAAGCAAAAATGAAAGCTTTCATGTTCCAACGCCAGACAGAAAAATAGTGTCGTAAACTGCTTTTTAATGGTTGCTAGAATTGGCATGTTAATTAATTAATTCTTCACTGAACAAGGAAAAATTTGATATTGAGGGTTGCTATTTATTGCCTCTTCACTTTTTTAGTGATTTATTAGTGAAGCATTTTTTATGTAGACATTGTTTAGTGGTGTTGTTCTTTAGATGTCCTTTCCTTTAAGGCAGAAATAGGAAGCTCAACTGAGGATATCACAAGAATGGCTGCGATAATTAGAATCACGGTTAGTCTAGACAGCAGAAAATAAGGTTGCTCCCATGCAGCATCAAAAATTAAGCCGAAATAGTATAGCGTGCCGTTAATCATCTGGTCTACATAGTAGATCATGATTAACGCGGTAATTAGTAGCATGTCTACAAAAATAACAAAGCCAATTCGAAGTTTCGACATTGAATCAATCCCCTTTTTATGAAAAGCATGTA
>Ga0209536_100015236_pt1 | contig 10984 bp, 9 predicted proteins | sample DeeMarSeWOR28_12_FD_187461 | JGI IMG/M metagenome (GOLD analysis project Ga0209536, IMG submission 187461) | Marine sediment microbial communities from White Oak River estuary, North Carolina - WOR-2-8_12 (SPAdes) (version 2) | ecosystem: Environmental > Aquatic > Marine > Intertidal zone >... | reverse complement strand
ATCCTTATCATAAAAAAAAGCCAACCACAAATATGGTTGGCTTTTTTTTACAATGGATTACCATTAGATCACAACTTCCAGATCCAATATTTGGTCATTCTCAAGATTGAGTGATACTTCTTTTGGCTCTCTTAATTTTATTTCATTGATCATACTCAGTTTTACCTTAAAATCAAGTGTTTCCATGTTTTTTTCGGTGAGAACACCGAGCCCATTCATCACACCACCCTTATCTTTGTCATAATAGCTAATTGTAATATCTTCATTTATATCCAGCGCTTCAAGAATTTCACGAACTTCCTCAATACTGCGCTCTTCAATTATTTCTTCGTCGATATCTTCTTCAATAGTTAAAATATCACCGTCTTCAAACCTGAAATCTATGGTGCCGCCTCCACCTTTTACAAAAATAAGTTTGGTATCCTGACTTTCGCTTACCTCCCGATCAACATTCACGACTTTGCCGGTAAAATGATCATTTCCAATGTCAATAATTTTTACTTCTACCGGATGATCTTCGGGAACTCCGTCATAACCCAATCGCATAATACTAACTTTAGTACCTTTTCCAAGTTCAATCACTCTTTTTTTGAGTTCTGCAGGTGGAATGATAACTGCTTCTTGACCTTCCGGTGCTCTTTGTTTTTTACTCTTAAATAATTTTAAAAAATACCTTCTGAAAAGGGGCTGATCATCCGGCAGTTTTGCGGAAAAATGATATTTTGCAGTTCTCATCATGACAACCTCACCTTTTCGCCTTAAATGTTATATTAAATTTAACTTAAGAAAGTAAAAAAATAAATGCAAGCAAGTTCATATATTCAGTTTTTCTTCAATTATCTTTTCCGCTGAAGGCCTTTGATTTATTCCTAAAAGTTCCTTCGCATTTTCAATTGCACGTGGCGTAATTTGTGCACCACCAAGAAGTTTGGCGATATCTGATACACGTTCATCACTGTCAAGCTTCTTAACATTTACGAGGGTTCTTCCGTCCACCTCTTTCTTCATCACGGAATAGTGAGACTGACCCTGCGCTGCTATTTGTGGCAGATGTGTAATAACAATTAATTGGTGATGATTTGCAATGTCAAGCATTTTTTGGCCTACTATCTGAGCCAGTCTACCTGAGATACCACTATCGATCTCATCAAAAACCAGTGTTGATATCGCATCAGAATCAGCAAGTATTGTTTTTATACTTAACATAATTCGCGAAACCTCACCACCAGAGGCAACTTTATGAAGAGGTCGAACCGGTTCACCGACATTTAATCCTACATTAAATTCAATTTGATCTAATCCTCTACCTGATAATCCATATCTTTTACCATCGATAGAGACGATTCCTTGATCTGACTGCTGCCAGGTCTGCAGAACTTTGAATGTGGCATTCTGTAATCCTATACTGGTCATTAGCAGTTCAAGGTCTTTCTCAAATTTACCGGCAATTTCCTGACGTTTGTCAGAGAGCATTATGGCATTTTTTTGTAAATCTTTGCGTTTTTCCTCAAGATTTTTTTCTAGTTGCTCTATTTTTTCATCAAAATTTTCCAAATCATCGAGATCTTTTTTCATTTCCTCATGACGCTCTATTAATCCGGCAATTGAGGTGACCTGATATTTTTTCATGAGCCATTCGAGTTCCGTTTCTCTGTTTCTGATTTCTTCCAACCTCTCAGAATTGAACTCTAAATTTGCACCATAGGCTTCACAATGCCGTCCAGTTTCCTGTACCGATACTTGTGCAGATTCAAGATTTTTTATGAGATCATCAAAGGATGGATCTATATCAGCCAGTAATTTTAATTTATTTACTGCCTCCGAGATCCTGTTTGACGCTGAGTCTTCAGTCGAATACAGAAGAGCAGCAACTTTGCCAGAGACATCATACAAAACTTCATTATTCTCAAGAATTTTTCTTTCACTAACCAGGGATTCTAACTCACCATCCTCTAAATTGGCCTTTGTTAACTCATCAACTTGAAATGTGAACAGATCGTGTTTTTCATAACTCGTTTTTCTTTTTTCTATCAGACTATCAAGTAGAGTTTTTCGTTCATTATATTCTTTATATTTCGCTTTAAAATTTTCAACCGTTGATTGAATTTTACCATATGCATCGAGATATGATATATGGTTTTCCGGATGAATAAGACGTTGATGCTGGTGTTGACCATGTAAATCGATCAGAAGTTCGGTAATAATACCCAATGTACTAACGCTCACCGGGCTGTCATTGATAAATGCCCGGCTGATACCTTTTACATTAATCTCCCGACGAATGATAATCATTTCATCAATCAGATCTACTGCATGTCGATCAAAGACTTCTTTTTTTTCTTCATCAATTGAGAGTTTGAATTCAGCTTCCAGAATTGCCTTGTTTGCTCCGGATCTGACCAGATCAGATTGACCACGTTCGCCGCAGAGCAAACCAAGAGCACCGACAAGAATTGACTTACCCGCACCTGTTTCACCGGTTATTACCTGAAATCCGCCATCAAATTGAATTTCCAGCTGCTCAACAATTGCAAAATCTTTTATATACAGTTTTTTTAACATAAATTTTAATCATGGTTTGATTACTGCAATTTTTCCACTGGCAGTGATGCCTTCTTCATTATACACCAGAAAAATATATACGCCACTCGCAACTTTGCTGCCATTTTGATCTCTGCCATCCCAGGTCGCCCGACCACCTTCAATATCTCCTTCATCTTGCGTAAGTATCCTTACCAATTTTCCATTTACATTCAATATTTTTACCGTGGCACCGAATACAAGATTTTTAATAGTAAAATCTGTCTGATCATCCAGCATATAGGGACTGGGACCACTTTTAACTGAATTCATTTCCTCTTTTATCTCTGCAAAAGCCCCTCTAAAGATTGAAAGTCCGGATTCCGTTCCGATGTAAGCCTCACCTACTTTTTGGTCTGTAAAAATACTATTTACAATTTTGTCTGGCAATCCACTATTTTCAGGTGTATAATGCACCCAGGCTGAAGGATCCCATGGGCTTTCATCCGCTTTTAGAATACTTACGCCACCATCTGTAGCAAACCACTTATTATTAAAGCTATCCACAAAAATGGCATTAATTTTATTTTCAATCGGTCCTATTTCACCAACATGTTTAAAAAAATTCTGGCCATCAAATGAGTTTAATCCCCCTGCGGTTCCAATCCAGATGATACCATCCTGATCACTTTTTATGGAGAGAACTGTATTACTAAAAAGACTGGGATAGCTGCTTGTATTGACCCTGATTACGGACCGATCATCACTTCTGTCACTAAGAGTACCATTATAATCAAAAACCAATATACCTGTTGCAAAAGTAGCAATCCAGACACGATTAAAATTATCAAATTCTAGAGCTGATACCTGCCCTTCATTACTACTAAATCCTATATTTCTTCCAAAATGAATCCATTGAGTACAATCAAGCTCAAGACTTCCATCCTCCATTCTGGGAATGACTGTTATATAATTGCCATCAATCGCACCATGATTCGTGCTCCACAAATTGCCCAAATCATCTTCCAGGAAAAATGGGATAACCAAATAATGATCTAAGCCAACATCTACAGGAGAGAAACATGACCGTTGATCAGAACCTGGATCTTCAACAGTAAATGTCTGTTTATCTAAGATGTTTGAAATTTCCATATGCCCATTACCAGGCCATCCATGAAAATAAACCATATTATTACCATCGACGGATGTAATCCCGCCTCCCCAGGAACCATACCATATTTTACCCGACATATCTTCATAGACTGTTACAACAAAATTTTTTCTTTCCCATTCATCATCATAGAATTTGAAATTTGTCCACTGCGAAAAATCATACATGTAAAAGCCACGATTTTGGGCAATTTTGAATTTACCTGAAGAACACCAGAGATTGCCATTTTTATCTTTAATGACGCCGCCAATGCGCTTGCCGGCAGGACCGTCTATGAAAAATTCACGGCGCCACACATCTTTTTTCATACCATTTCTTTCATAGCCAAGCCATACACTGGAATTTTCATCAATTGTACCGGCAATAATTTTCTTATTCTCTGAAGTCACCAAATCCCAGGAATTTCCGTTAAATTTAAAATAGTCTCCTATCCTGATAAAATACAAATCTGTTTCCGATGCCAATATTCTCCTTACAACACCACCGGTCCATGATGTTAACTCAGAAACTGTAAGATTCTTGTCTATACTGGCTGCTCCATCCTCAGTTGCAACGAACAATATATCTCCGAATTCCACAATATCACGTACTTCATTATTTGGGAGATTGTTGTCTACCGTTAATAATTTCCATGCATCAGAAATCTTCAGATTATTTTTCACAAAATCAGAAGGTGCATGCAACAACCCGTTTTTTGTGGCAAAATAGACACGATTATTGAAAACTGTTGTACTGTATGCATCGTCAACTGTTATGGGCAGATTATTATAATAATCACGGAATTCTAAATTAGCTTCAAGAATTAAAAATACACCTAAACCCCTTGTAGTAGCCACCCAAAGCGTATCATCATGAGTATAGAGATCAATAATTTTTTCGCCCTCAAGATCATTGTTGACGGTCCATAATCCTGTTCGAAGATTTAGTGTGTTAATCAATCCATTTTCGGATGAGGCCAGTATATTTCCATAATTATCTTTTTCCAATGAAGTTATATCCAGTGCGCCAAGACCTTCGATATTTGTAAATGTCTGGAATGAACTGTCTTCCGTCGAAAATTTATAGACACCCCCGGTTGTGCCGACCCAAATATTGCCATCTGAAAAAATCATATCGGTGACATTATTCATATAGGTAATTGTCTGCCAATCCTGCAGACCTTGTGCGAATAATCGCACACCTGCAGCGAAAATAAAAAAAATCAACCACTTAAGTTTCAAATCAAACTCCTGAATCTAAAATAAAGATTTGATATAATTCTGAATAAGATCGTTTATTCTCATTACCTGCATTAAATTTTACATAAATCGTGCCAATAATAACACGTTAAATCAATAAAAGACATACATTTTTCTATTATCAATTTCATATATTGATTAAACAGGCTTATTTTTCATACGAGAGAGACCAAAAACGATTGATAAAAAATTACTGAGAAGAAATCCTGTAACTCCCCAGATATTTTCACCATTGTATGCATAGAAGTGAACATCCCACAGAATTCCATTTCGTTTCCATTTTTCGATTCTGAATATCGTTGGATTTATGAGATCTCTGATTGGTACTTCCAAAACACTGGCAATCTCGCCCTCATTGACCGTAAAAGGGTAAGGATATGGAAAGTGTCCGACAAAAGGCGTTACCATAAAATTCGTGTTGGTTAAAAAATTATCCGTTCGGCCTAATATTGTAATATCTTCGCCCTCAATCCCCATCTCCTCCCAGGTTTCTCTTATGGCTGTTTCCCTGAGATCTTTATCGCTATTATCCTTCATTCCACCAGGGAATGATATTTGTCCCTTATGATGCTCAACACTATCTGTTCGCTTTGTGAATAATAAATGGGCTTCCTGATTCTTAAAAAAAATCGGAATGATTACAGCCGCTTTTCGGAAGGGTACCTGTGCATATTGATAAGTCTTAATATCCCGTTGTTCAAGATTTTTCTGAATAATTTCGTATAATTTATGAGGATCTTTTAAGAGTATTTGTAATTTCTCTAACGATTTATCCGATTTCGCGACCAAATTTCACCTTATTATTAAAAAAATATAATAATCTTACCATTCAAAGGAATCTAAATATATCTTATAACAAATATCCAATCTCCAATATCGAAATTCGAGGATCGAGGATCGACTTAAGTCACTCCGAATCCTCAATCCCATATTCGGCGATTTTATTATACAGAGAACGCCTGCTTATACCGAGAAGTTCCGCTGCTTTTGCTTTATTTCCCTTTACTTTTTTCATCGTTTTGATGATAGATTCCTTTTCAATTTCAGGCAAAGATGTTCCGGCATGAAACCTTATTTCTTCACTCGGCATGGTACCCTTGATTGTATTAATCGGTAAATCAGACTTGTGAATTTCATCTTTTGCGGATATCATCGCGCGCAGGATAATATTACGAAGTTCACGAACATTCCCCCGCCAGCCATAATCTTTCAATAGTTCCATCGCCTCTGGTGCAATTCCTTTAATCTGTCGATTATACTCCTGGTTAAATTTTTGAATAAAATGCTCTGTTAATAATGGAATATCTTCTTTTCTGTCACGCAGGGCTGGTAGTTCTATTAAATACACATTTAAACGATAATACAAGTCTTCGCGAAATGTACCATCGCTAATACAGTCTTCGAGATTTTCATTTGTCGCAGCGACAATCCTTACATTAACAGGAATTTCTCGCTTGCCTCCAACCCTGTCAATTGTATTGTTTTCAAGTACCCGTAAGAGGGCGATCTGAACAGATTCATTCATTGTACTTATCTCATCAAGAAATAATGTACCCCCATTTGCTTCCTCAAATTTACCTTTTTTTTGATCAACTGCACCTGTAAAAGATCCCTTTTCATGCCCGAACAATTCAGAAATAATTAAATCCTTGGCTATTGCACCTGTATTAACGGCTATAAAAGGTTTGTCAGATCTCCCTGAAGATTGATGAATTGCCCTCGCGACTAATTCTTTTCCAGTACCGCTTTCTCCCGTTACGAGAACCGGGACATCGATATCGGCAATTTCCCGTATCTTTTTCATGACAAGTTTAATCTGCTTACCTTTTCCGATTATCTCATCAAAATGAATATGTGGGGATATTTTTTTCTCAGGCCGGGATACTTTTTTTTCCCTGACAGGAGCACTCTCCAGTGCTTTCTTGATAGCATCCTTTAATTTTTTGGGATCCACGGGTTTTGGGATATAATTGAGAGCACCTGTGTGAATTGCTTCGACAGCATGTTCAATAGAACCGTATCCGGTTACCATAATTACTCTTTGCAACGGATCCTGGTCCGTTATAATTTTTAGCAGTTCCATTCCATCGATCTTCTGCATTTTATAATCCGTGATGATCAGATCATAACTGTATTTATTTAAAAATTCCAGGGCTTCTTCCGCACTTGCAGCTTCACCTACCTTATAATCTTCATCTTCAAGCATGACAACCATCGCCGTACGATGAGCATCATCATCATCAATGACCAGTATGTTTGGTTTTTGCATTATTATTACCAGAATTTAATATAAATTTAAAAGGGTAATCTCTGTAGTAAAACTCTCCTCAGGGAGCGAAAAAATTCTCTCCCCTCTCGTTCAAATAGGATTCAATTTTGTTGATAAGAAGTTCCTCTTGCTCTAAAAGATATTGATCCATTCCATGATGTCCCTTCGTTTCCAATTCTGCCCAGTGTAAGATGATTTCAAGCTCTCTTGCTGTCAATTTCATTTGCCGGTTGGATGAATTATTTCTGATTCTTCCCAACAAGGCAATTTCTTGTGGAAATGGACTTGATTCTCCCCGTTCGGCCCAGACACGGATCACTCTTATTTCCGAGGAAGAGAAAGTTAGCATTTCGAAATCCTATTTATGACAATATGGTGTAATTTATTATAAACCGTTGTTGGTTTCAACAAAGGTTGCCTGTACCAGTTTTTATCAACCATTAATTCAAATACGGGCCTGCCCACTGTGCGATCCGGATCTGCAATATATGCCCTGCCATATGTTGCCAATTTTTTATCCAGAACATTCAGTACAGGTTCTAACCATCTTTTCTCATAAATGATGTCAGCAGCCACAACGATATCAAAAGATTGTGTACTTCCTGGATCTCTCCAGTCTAAAAGTTGAACGGATGCAGGTCTCTTAAAATTTCGATAAAAATTCTCCTGTGTAAATTGTAGCGCATGAGAATCATAATCTGTAAATAAGACATCACCGCCTATAGAAGTTAAGACGATTCCCACTAGACCGAGTCCACATCCCAACTCAAGTATTTTTTTTCCGGAAAATTCATCCTCATTCTCTAGCACATATTCGGAGAGCGCTATCGATGATGGCCAGATTTCTGCCCAGTAAGGTAATCTTTCATCCACGTTAAACTCTTCATCCGAAATTGCCTCGATAAGTCTATCAATATTCTCAACCCTGCGGATCATGAATGTTTTTCCACCAATGACAATCTCGTCCCAATAGGTGTTATTATTTAATGCAACTTCTATTGACATCATATTCTCGTCGCGCTGTAGTTCCCCTGATATCTGTTACCCGATACCAGATTCCGGATGCCAGATATGTGATTATCCAAATCAGGTATTCCCGACATACTCCTTTCAGCCTCTCAAACTGGATTTCCGCTGCACTCCAACCGGTATCCAGTATCCGCGATCGAGCATCACGTTTTTCTGTGCAACGCCAGTTTATTTCCATCCGTAATTATGCCAATTGAAGAATCAGGATCTTCTCTTAGCCATGTATCAATTAGAGACTGGGGTTGGTTTTCGGGAGAAAGATGAATTTTCTTTACGATGTCCGGTTGTAATTCACTGACCAGCGATATTCGTTTCATCCGATCGATCAATTGCGCAAATTTGTAAGTTTTATGAGCATACATGATGTATTTGTCATTAAGTCTGGACAAAATGGTTGCGATCTCATCCTGCAACGGTTCAAAAAAATTATTAATCGATTTTTCAGGACCAAGCCCGTCTGCACATCCTGCAAAAAAAAGGATCTCTCCCTTATCTTTCACGCCATTTTTTGATAGCTCAAGCGCCCTCTGTGCTGTATAGAGAGACTCATCATTGGGATACCCACCACAACTGACGATGAGCTTATCTACCCTATTTACTTTCATGCTCATCATCCGATCCACTTCTTCTATTCCTTTTACTACTATTTCTTCAAGCAATCCCGCACCGCACCACAGTACAGTCTCTTTTTTGGAAATAGTCGCCACAACATAGGTAGGCCTGCCGGCCGTAATTAACTGATAGGCTTCCCACATATCTATCGCCAGAGGATTATATCTGCGGTCAGGATCAGGATGAAGTGGATGATATCCAAAAGTGGAATGATCATCTAAGGCGAGAGAGTGGTTTTTCTCAGTAGATTCATAGTTACAGATGCCGGGCATAAAATTTTTAATTGCATTCGAATAACCTGCAAAATAATGGTTTTTCATATCTGAAAATACCACAAACACATCCACATCTTTACTGTCACGATGCACATATATTTGGTTATTTATCCCGGTAGTCGTACCCGCCAGATAAAATGTGTCTGCATGACAATCGTTTAAGACAATCTTTTCTATTGCAAGATTATATTTCTTCTGACAGGTCAACACTTGCTCTGTAATTTTCCGGTTCCCTTCATTTTCACCGTCATGTGTCCCGGTAGCGATAAATACGACGATATGTCGGGCTTTACTTAATCCCGGGCCTGAAGTTTCCAGCAGATCTTCCAGCGGAACATCACGCGTGGAATCTTCAACAATTAACCCAACGCTCTTTCCCTCTACAAATTCTCCTAATAGCCCGGCATCTGAACGGCTGATCGCTTCTTCAAGAAGTAGCGCATTGCTTTTACCTGACACTGTTAATTTTAGGTCAATGTAATATTGTACATTTTCGTCAGGAATCGACACTGAAACAGGTGTCTTGTGATATGGAATTTGGAAATGGCCCATATGATTAACCTATTATAAGATTATTTGGAGATAACACTAAAAACCGCTCTTGCTGCCCTTTCTGCCGCACCCGGTTCGCCGAGTTTTTCCTTTATAATCGACAATTTATCCCTGATGAGGGCATTTGTTTCAGGATCCAGCAGATCTTCTAATTCCGCCCTCGCCTTCTGAGGACTAAAATCATTTTGTAGAAGTTCTGTTGCAATATTTTCGCCGGCTACGATATTCACTAATCCGATAACCTTGACTTTTACCAGAAGTCTGGCCAGATACCAGGTAATTGGATTTACCCGATATACAATGACCATTGGAACTTTGAAATATCCCGTTTCCAGAGTTGCTGTACCTGATGACACAAGAGCCACATCCAGCTGATTGTAGAAACTTTCAGAGGAATCATTATAAAGTTCAATAATTGAATCATCACCCAGATATCTCTTATAATCTTCATAAGAGATCGTATCGACTGTGCGTAAATAAACTTTGTCTACTTTAGATGAATCTTTAAGCAATTGCACTGTTTCTATCATATCAGGCAACAGACTCTCCAATTCCTGGCGGCGACTGCCAGGGAGAAGTCCTAAAGTGATATTCTCTCCCTCGGTTACTTTTGGATGAACGTGATTAAAATGATGATCAGCGATTGGGTGCCCTACATATTCCGAGTCTATACCGTAGGTGTGGTAAAATTCTTTCTCAAACGGAAAGATAACGATCATCTTTTCAATATATTTTTTTATCTTAAATACACGCTTCTTTCCCCAGGCCCAGAGTTGGGGGCTGATGTAATAAATGACGGGGATTCCCAGGTTATACATTTTTTTTGCAAACCGCAGATTAAAACCGGGATAATCAATAAGTATCACAGCCTTTGGCTGAATTTTCTGAACCAGCTCTGTCATATCCCCAAAAACCTTTTTAATGAATGGAAGATGTTTGACAATTTCCCAGAGCCCTAAAAAAGACATTTCTTTTATGTGGAAAAGGGGTTTAAGTCCCTCCCTGATCATTAGATCACCACCAATGCCCTGTACATCAAGATCCGGATCTGCTTTATTCAGAGCAGCAATTAATTTTGATCCATGGATATCTCCGGATACCTCTCCGGCAATGATGACAATGGAATTATGTTGTTTATGTTCTTCCATCGATAAGTTTAAACCTACGAAAATTTCTTGATCAATGACAAAAAAGCTTCTCTTCTCGCATCACAATTGAAATATCTTATTAACATAAAGACAAATTTAATGAAAATTTGTTATGAAGTCTTATTTCTTTTAAGGTGAGATTTCCCCTCTCCTCAAAGGAGAGGGGGTAA
>Ga0209536_100015234_pt1 | contig 10984 bp, 10 predicted proteins | sample DeeMarSeWOR28_12_FD_187461 | JGI IMG/M metagenome (GOLD analysis project Ga0209536, IMG submission 187461) | Marine sediment microbial communities from White Oak River estuary, North Carolina - WOR-2-8_12 (SPAdes) (version 2) | ecosystem: Environmental > Aquatic > Marine > Intertidal zone >... | reverse complement strand
ACAAGTTAGAAGTAAGAAGTTAGAAATAAGAAGTTAGAAATAAGAAGTAAATGCGTTTCTATCTTTAATCTTTAATCTTTGATCTTTAATCTTAATATTTTTTATTCCACCGTCACACTCTTGGCCAGATTTCTGGGCTGATCCACATCGCACCCCCGCAACACCGCAATATGATAGGCCAGCAATTGGAGCGGTATAATCGATATGATCAGCTGCAACAGGTCAGTTGTCATGGGGATAGGAATGGTATAATCAACCAGTTTATCCAGTTTGTTATCCCCTTCCGAAACCACCGCAATTACCCGTCCTCGCCGCGCTTTGACTTCTTCGATATTGCTGACGATTTTTTCATAAGTACTATCCTGGGTGGCAATGACCACCACCGGCATATCGTCATCAATTAGAGCAATGGGTCCATGTTTCATCTCAGCTGCAGGATAACCCTCTGCATGAATATAGGAAATTTCTTTCAGCTTCAGTGCACCCTCCAGGGCCACCGGAAAATTATAACCTCTGCCTAAATACAGGAAGTTACGCTTATCTTTGAATTCGCCGGCAATTTTTTCCACTATTTTATCTGTTTGGAGTGCCTTTTCAACCTTTTCAGGCAACTTCTTCATTTCCTTAACCATATTCCGGCCTTCTTCAGCGGACATTGATTTGGTGCGGGCAATCATCAGCGTCAGCAGGGTGAGAGCCGTTACCTGGGAGGTAAATGCCTTGGTCGATGCGACTCCGATTTCAGGACCGGCATGAATATAGGTTCCGCCATGGGTTTCCCGGGCAATACTTGATCCAACCACATTCACAATCCCCATCACCGTTGTCCCTTTTCGCTTGGCCTCCCGCAGAGCCGCCAGTGTATCTGCCGTTTCTCCGGATTGGGTAATCACAATGACCAGATTATCATCGTCAATTATGGGATCACGATATCGGAATTCCGAAGCATATTCCACTTCTACCGGTATCCGGCAGTATTGCTCAAGCATATATTCTCCCACCAGGCCTGCATGATAACTGGTTCCACAGGCGGTGATGAAGATTTTCCGGGAACGAAGAACATTATGCAGAATAGGTGTAAGTCCGCCCAACTTTGCCACCCCTTCCTCTTCTATCAAGCGTCCCCGTATGGCATCGGCCACCGTGTTGGGCTGTTCGAATATTTCTTTCAACATAAAATGAGGATAACCGGCTTTTTCGATACGCTCCAGATCAAAACTGATTTTCTCGACTTTCTTTGCTACCAGTTTATTATCTATGGTCTTGGTCACAAATCCTTCACGGCTGATGACCGCGACTTCACCATCTTCCAGATAAAATACATTTCGGGTATGTGCAATAATCGCCGATGCATCGGAAGCGACATAATACTCATCTTTCCCAATCCCCACTACCAGGGGGCTTCCTTTTCTGGCACAATAAATCTTATCCGGTTCATATTTTGAAATCAGGGCAATTCCATAGGTGCCATCTATTTCCGACAGCGCCGCACGAAATGCCTCTTCAAAAGGGGTGCCGTTTTGATAAAATTCTTCAATGAGATGGGCGATGGTTTCGGTATCGGTATCTGTGCGAAACTCATGTCCCTGTTCGGAAAGCATTTTTTTCAGGGCATTATAATTTTCAATGATACCGTTATGCACCAGTACGATATTGCCCGATCCATCCGAATGAGGGTGGGCGTTGGTTTGATTGGGCACCCCATGGGTGGCCCAGCGGGTATGGGCGATACCGACAACCCCCGACAGCAAATGACCATTTAACTCCGATTCCAGGGCAGCGATTTTACCGACCTGTTTAACCACATTCAGGTTTCCATCTTGCAAAATGGCAACACCGGCGGAATCATATCCCCGGTACTCTAAACGTTTTAATCCCTCAACCAATATAGGTAAGGCACTTTTAGTTCCGATATAGCCAATAATGCCGCACATACATACTCCCTAATTATTCCCATTCAATGGTTGCAGGTGGTTTTGAACTAATATCGTAGACCACCCGGTTAATTCCTTTTACCTCATTGATGATCCGGTTTGAAATTTTCGCCAGAGTTTCTGCAGGCATTTCGAACCAATCCGCGGTCATCCCGTCCGTACTCGTTACCGCCCGCAGTGCCAATACATTCTCATATGTCCGTTCATCCCCCATCACCCCAACCGTTTGAACCGGCAGCAATACCGCAAAGGCCTGCCAGATTTCGCGGTATAAATTCGCGGTTCTGAGTTCCTCAAGATAAATAGCATCGGCCATTCTCAAAATTTCTAAACGCTCTTCGGTAATTTCACCAATAATTCTGACAGCCAAACCCGGTCCAGGGAAGGGATGTCGCTCAATAATCTTTTCCGGGAGTCCCAATTGCCTCCCTACAGTTCTCACTTCATCCTTGAATAATTCCCGTAACGGTTCCAGTAACTCAAAATTCATTATCTCAGGCAATCCACCCACATTATGGTGAGATTTAATAGTTGCAGAAGGCCCTTTGAAACTTACACTTTCTATAACATCCGGGTACAATGTTCCCTGTCCTAAAAATTTAAACTGGCCGAGCTTTTTAGCTTCCTTTTCAAAAACATCAATAAAGGTATTTCCAATAATCTTCCGCTTCTGTTCCGGATCGATGATACCTTTCAATTTAGAGAGGAACAGCTGTTCGGCCGTGACAGAAATCAAGTTTAGATGAAAATGTTCTCGAAAAACCTCCTCCACTTCGGTTTTTTCCTGCTGGCGCAGTAAGCCTGTATCGATAAACATACAGGTGAGTTGTTTTCCGATTGCTTTATAAATAAGCAGGGCAGCAACACTGGAATCAACACCGCCGCTGAGCCCCAGTAAGACCTGTTCCTTCCCCACCTTTTGCTGGATGGTGTGCAGGGAAGATTCAATGAACGAATCGGTAGACCAGTCCCCCTGAAATTCTGCAATGTTATATAAAAAATTAGAAAGGAGCAATTTGCCTTCGGTGGTGTGATACACTTCCGGATGAAATTGTAGACCGTAAATCTTCCGGTGGGGATTCGCAATGGCAGCAATGGGAGAATTCCGGGTATGGCCAATGGTATGAAACTGACCCGGAAGTTGCGTCAGATGATCACCATGGCTCATCCAGACCTGAGTTGGTTGTTTCATGTTTTGAAAAATGGAATCATTCTTCTCAAACCATAAATCGGCACGTCCATATTCACGCCGTGCAGCGCGATCAACCTCCCCTCCCAGTGAATAGGCAATGTGCTGTAAACCGTAACATATACCCAAAATGGGTAAACCCAGCTCAAAAATTCCAGCATCGGCATGCGGTGCATCTGCAGCATAGATCGAAGCAGGTCCGCCGGAAAGAATAATGGCTTTAATTGCAGTATCTTGGTGTATCTTTTCGATAGAATAATGATAGGGTTGAATCTCGGAGTAGACTGCCAGTTCCCGCACCTTCCGGGCAATAAGTTGGGTATATTGCGATCCAAAATCGAGGATAAGGACTTTGTTCATTCGGGCATTCCTAAATTCCATTCTTTTAACTGGTCCAGAACTTTATAATCTGTGAGATCGAACTGAATCGGAGTGATGGCCACATAACGTTCCAATACGGCCACATCGTCCACATCCGATTCTTTATCAAGTTGTAATTTTTTTCCGGCCAGCCAGTAATAATTCCGGTTCATAGGATCAACCCGTTTTTCAAAATATTCTTCATACCTCCCCTTACCCTGTCGGGTAATTTTTACACCCAATATCTGATCAGCCGGTAAAGCAGGTATATTTACATTGAGAAGAGTTCCGTCTGGAAGACCATTTTCCAGGACTTTTTTGGCCAGATGTGTCGCAAACCGGGCGGCAAAATCGAAATCTGAAATTCGAAATGAGGCTAGAGAGAAGGCCATGGAGGGAATACCCATGATGGTCCCTTCAGTAGCAGCAGAAACTGTACCTGAATAGATCACATTGATCGCCGTGTTGGGTCCCTGATTAATGCCAGATACTACCAGGTCCGGTTTTTTATTAAGAATAGATTTGACAGCCAATTTTACACAATCAGCCGGTGTGCCGTTGACCGCATGACCAAAACTTTCCCCGTACCGATCCACAGCCCATACACGTAAAGGGTCGGATATAGTTAATGCATGACCAACCGCACTCCGCTCCGATTCCGGAGCAACAACATGGGCAGATCCAAGGTCTCGCACCGCCTGATACAGCGCAAAAATGCCGGGAGCATATACCCCATCGTCATTAGTAACTAGAATTAATGGTTTTTCTTGTCTCATGAATGTAATACCCTTTCACATATAGCGATTATAATTCTTCAATAATTTGACAAGTCGGTCAGAAAAATATGAAGGTTGGTGTAATCGGAAGACTATTCTTTATTTTCCTTGTTTTTCTGCTCACCAGCTGCAGCTTTTTGAGGCCATAAAATGGTCAGAATTTTACTCACAGTTTCCCGCATTTCTCTTCTATTTACAATGATATCAACAAAACCATGCTTTTTCAAAAATTCCGCTCTCTGAAATCCCGGAGGAAGATCCTGCCCGATAGTCTGTTTAATCACCCGTTGTCCAGCAAAACCGATTAAGGCATCGGGTTCAGCGATGTGAATATCTCCCAGCATCGCAAAACTGGCGGTTGTTCCCCCGGTTGTAGGATCGGTGAGGATGCTGATAAAAGGAATTCCTTCGTCACTTAACTGAGACAGTTTTGCACTTGTTTTGGCCAACTGCATCAAAGACAGTGCACCTTCCATCATGCGCGCGCCACCGGATGAAGATACAATGATCAAAGGTACTTTATCTTCCCGCGATTTATCTATGGCACGTGCTATCTTTTCGCCAACCACAGAACCCATGCTGCCGCCGATAAAGGTAAAATCCATGACAGCCGCAATAACCTCCTGACCGTTGATGGTGGCAACACCTGTCACAACGGCATCATTTAAGCCAGTGGCCTTCTGGGCATCTTTTAAGCGATCGGAATAGCGTTTCTTGTCTTTGAATTTTAGAGGGTCTCCCGGCTGGATATCTGCATTAAACTCCTGAAAACTTTTCTCATCAAACAGATAACTGATATACTCCCCGGAGTTTACCCGAAAATGATAATTACATTTCGGACAAACGTGCATCCGGCTCTTCAGCTGATTGCGATAAATTATCTCCCCACAACTTTCACATTTTATCCACAAACCATCGGGAAGGGCTTTTTTCTCGACAGTGGAGATACCTTTTTTCTTTTTAAACCAGTCCATATCATCTCCGTCAAAGCTATGGAAATTAAGAATAAAAAACGGGAATTTCAAAACCTTTGTTTAATCTCATGATCTTTGAGAACAATTATGATGTTAGCCCTATTTGTGCACGGTTTGCGGAGCCTCTGAAAATATCTTCTGCATGACCAATGCGGTTTCTCCATTTCTATAGTAGCGGGGACGTTTAAGAATAGTTTTAAAACCAAATTTTTCATAGAGCCCGATGGCGCGAACATTACTCTCTCTCACTTCAAGGAGGGAAAATTTACAGGAGCCTTTTAGGGAAAGGATGCTTTCTAAAAAATGGGTACCAACTTTTTTCCCTTGAAATTCAGGTTTTATGGCGAAATTCGCGATATGAAATTCCTCGTAAATTCTCCAGATAATAGCATAACCAATGATATCATCCGCTTCTTCAAGAAGAATCGGAATTCCAAACGCATTCTGGGTTATTTCGTATTCAAAGCTTTTCCTCGACCAAGGATCCGGGAATATTTGTTGTTCTAATTTTAGTACCTGGTCCAGATCTTTTTCCGTCATTCGGCGAATCTGCATTACATGACTCCCTTAAATGAACGAAGATAGAGCGGTTCACAATTTTCAACCTGACTGAAATCTCCCGTTTTAAATTTCTCATAGCCGAGTGCCAGTAATGCCCATCCTTCGGCTTGCTTCCCATACACCTGTGGGAATATGGCTTTGTTTCCAAGAACTTTTCGGAATTTTTCCTGGAACAGCAGTAAATTTCCACCGCTAATAAGTGTATTTCCGGTGATCAGTTGCGGCAGTTTGGTTAGGGCAATAATTTGATAATCTGATGTCCGTTTTAACTGATCCTGAATTCGTTCATAACAAGAAAAATATATTTCTTCCCGATGCGCATCAATGAAGGAGAGTATCGGCAGGTTAGTTTGACCCACCTGATATGCCCAGACATCCAAAGTGGGTATTTCAAGAATCTTCAGGTTTAAAGAATGAGCCAGGCCTTTCGCCAAGCTATAGCCGATCCGTAAACCGGTGAAAGAACCAGGACCGGCAGAGAGTACAATTGCCTGTAAGTCTTTCAACGGTATGTCAAGATGCGCCAGCAACTGTTGGACGGATAATGATAAACGGCGGGAATGAATATTTTTCTGGTATAACGTCACCTGACCCAGAATCTCTTTATTCCTGGAAATATAGACGCCAGAAGCAATACCGCTGGTTTCAATGGCAAGCAGGTAATTGGTTTCAGAGTAATCCGTCACAAGAGGTCCATCATACTTTATGAATCTTTATATAACGGCTTTCCGGTTGAGCCGGTACAAAATTCAATTTTACTTCCCAGTAATGTGGGGGCAAAAAAGAGCTGATTTTATCCGCCCACTCTATGAGGCAAATGTAATCACCATAAAAAAAATCGTCTAATCCCAGATTGAGCAGTTCTGCTTCTTTCTCGATCCGGTAAAAATCAAAATGGCAAATCCACATGTTGTTGGAAATCTGATATTCATTCATAATGGTAAAGCTCGGACTGGTTGCCTCGGTTTTAGTACCCAGCTCGCGGCACAGTGCTTTGATAAAAAAAGTTTTCCCGGATCCCAAGTCTCCATAAAACGCCACCACATCCCCCTGTGATAGGAGCCCGGAAAATTCCGCAGCAACTGTCTCAGTCTCATGTGGTGACCGGACTGTTTCATCCCAGGTTGTGCGGGAGGCAATCTTTGCTTTCATAATGTGAATTCCTATTTGGGATCCAGCCGAACCACCGGGAGGATCATCTCCTCCAAAGAAACTCCTCCATGTTGAAAACTATCCCGATAGTAGGATAGATATTTATGGTAATTGGTCGGGTAAACAAAATAATAATCTTCTTTGGCAATAATGTAGTTGACGTTAAAATTTCTCTGCGGAAGTTTGAAGTCTTTAGGATTCTTGACATAAATCGCATGCTTCCCTTCCACCTTTAAATTTCGCCCAAATTTATAGCGCAAATTCGTACTGGTTTCCCGATCACCGATGACCTTTGTTCCCCGCAAACTTCTGACACTGCCGTGATCACTGGTGAGGAAAATGACCACATCCTGATCTGCCAGCATTTTAAAGATATTGTACACCGGTGAATGTTCGAACCAGGAGCGGGTCAGGGATCGATAAGAAGGTTCATCCGGCGCAATTTCTTTGAGAATGGGCAAATCCGAGCGGCTGTGTGCCAGGATATCCACAAAATTGACAACCACACTGAGCATGGGAGCATCCAGGAAAGCCATCAGGTTTTTTTCCAGATTCCGGGCATCCTCAGAATTAAGGATTTTGATATATTTGGGTTCACTTTTTAATTTAAGACCCAGAACCCGCAGCTGATCATACATCAGTTTATCTTCATATCGATTACGGCTGTAATCATCATCTTCTCCCTGTGCCCACAGTTCGGGATATCGTTTTTCAATATCCAGCGGATACAGCCCACTAAAAATCGCGTTGCGGGCAAATGGGGTGGCGGTCGGTAAAATCGAAAAATAATATTCCTTGGAAATATTAAAATCCTCATAGAAAAATGGTTCCAGGGTCAGCCACTGATCCAGACGCAGGCAATCAATCACCATAAATACCACTTTTTTACCCTGAACCATTTCCGGATAAACAAAATCCTTTACGATATCAACAGAAAGACGCGGTCTCTCTTTTTGATCATGAATCCAGTCCAGATAAGTTTTCTCAATGTATTTTCCAAATTCTACATTGCATTCTTTACGCTGGTCATAGATGACTTCCCGCATATGCTGTTCCTCGATGCCGCGCAATTCGAGATCCCAGTCTGTGAGCTTTAGATAAATATCGATCCAGTCTCTGAAATTTAGGGGTTGCATAAGTTTTAATGACATTTCCTGAATTCTCTTGGAATATGATTCAGTCATGCGGCGTTGGGAAATATCCCGCGATTCCAGAAATTTTTTACATGCCATCAGGATTTGGCTGGGATTAACCGGTTTGGTCAGGTAGTCATCGATTTTGGAGCCAATGGCATCCTCCATCAAGCTTTCTTCTTCATTTTTGGTGATCATGATGACCGGAAGACCGGGTTTGATATTTTTAATTTCTCCTAATGCGACCAGACCATCCTTCCCCGGCATCATTTCATCCAGCAATACCAGGTTAATGTTCTTCTGTTTTATAATGACCAACGCATCATCCGCATTGGTTGCCGTTTCCACGGTAAAGTTTTTTTCTCTTAGAAACAAAATGTGCGGCTGTAAAAATTCAATTTCATCATCGACCCACAGAATCGTCTTTTTTATCATGAATACCTCAAAGATATATATCAACAATCTTACATAATTTGCACTTGGTTTCTACGCTTTTTATCAGGAATTGTTCTTTCCGGCGTATCTTCATAAATAAAAATTAAACTGACAAATAGATTATTTTATCATTTATTCACATATTTTTTTATAGTACAACGGACGGCGATCCTGAAACAGATCATTCAGCTCTGTCATCTTTTTATCTCTGGCCTGCCTGGGATCGATTTCAGTGATGAATATCTCTTCCCGACGTAATTTTGCGCGACGCAGGATATCCCCCTTTGGAGCCACAATCTGACTTTTACCGGTAAAATCGAGGGTGCCGTGCGGCCTGCGGTCTGCCCCAATGCGATTCGCGGTGATGGCAAATACGCCGTTTTCCAGGCAGCGCGTCTTCATCGCTTCCTGACAGTAACTCAAAACCAAGTTAGCGGGGTGGCAAATCAGATCCGCTCCCTGTAAGGCCAGAGACCGGGTGATTTCCGGGAAGATCCAGTCGAAACAGATCATCATTCCCAGTTTGATACCCTTCACCTTTTGAACCTGTAACGGGATATTTCCCGGTTCAAACACCTCTTTCTCTCGAAAAAACAGCTGTATTTTTCTGTAAACATGAATAAGACCCTGAGGCCCTACCAATACCGCGGAGTTATAAATTTTATCCTTATCCTTTTCAGCAAAACCGGTTACGACGAACAGATCTTTTTGACGACAGACTTCTGTGAGTGCGGAAAGAGTGGGACTGTGAGCAGAATCTTCTGCTACTTGTTCCAACTCAGAGCGATCGGCAAAGTGGTAACCGGTAAATGCCAGTTCTGGCAGCACGATAATATCCGCCTGAATTCGCTCTAAGGTGTTGATCACTTTGTTAAGATTACGGTCGACCTTCCCGAATATGGGACGGAACTGATAGAACCCAACTTGTAACATCATACAAATTTCCCCATGCAAAAAATGATTTTTAAACCATTAAGCCAAAACATGATTAATGCGGTCGATGGCACTTTTCAGACGCTCCGGCGGCTCACCGGTAAAGCAGATTCTGATATAATTCTCGAAACCGTTACCAAAGTCCTCACCGGGAGCGACGGAAACACCTGCCTCTAAAAATGAGTCAATTACCTCCCAGTAATCCCGACCCTGAAGTAAATCAGCAATAGAAAAAAACAGAAAATAAGTTCCCTCCGGCGGATGGACATCAAAATTTAGCTCTTCAATAAACTTATCCCGTAATTCCTGATATTCCTGGCAGAGTGCCGGAATCCATTGATGTCTATCCCGGACCGGTTGAACCATCATATATTGGGAGAGGGTCGATGGACTGTATAACTGATGTACCATGGTTTTATTGATAGACTGAATGACACTTTCGTCAGCAACCAAATATCCCAGTCGCAAACCGGCAAACATGAAAGATTTGGAAAAAGTAAATATGGAAATGGTTTGTTCAAACAGGCCGGGAAAGGTGGCAATACAAAGATGCTCGTGCTGGTCGAATACCAGTCCGTCATACGCCTCATCGGAAATGATCCAGAGCTTATTCTTTTTAGCAAAATCAGCCAGCTGTTGAAGTTGAGAGCGATTCAGAACTTTACCACTGGGATTATTAGGGGTGTTCAGATAAATCGCGACCGTGTTGGAAGACATAAACTTCTGGAGATAATCGGTAATCGCCAAATCAGGTTTTTGATAAAGCTGAGTATAAAAAGGAACTTCCACTACTTTGGCATCGGCCATTTCAACCATTCCGGGGAAGAATGGCCAGCAGGGTGTGAGCACCAGGATTTCTTCGGTAGGATTCATCAAGCTCAGAACACTGGCACTGAGCGCATTGGTTGCCCCATTGGTGGCAAGAATATTCTCTTCAGAAACATCAAAACCGTTATCTTCCCGTAGTTTATCTTTGAGAACCCGGCGGAATCTCTCTACCCCGAAGGTATTACAGTATCGGTTAAAATAGGGACGTTTTTTCATAAAATCCGGCGAAACCGGAAGGTCATATCGCGGATGTAGATAGGTATCCCCGATGTGCAAATGAATGAGATAGGAGCCTTTCTCTTTCATTTTCTTTCTAAACCTTTCGAAAACCGAGGCGGGAACCCGCTGTACTCTTTGCGCAATTTCGGGAAATCGAGGCATCATATCTCCCATTAATATCAACAATCCGTTATAAATTAAGGGGTGTTAAAGGGAAAACAAAAATGAATTTAGAATGATCGGATAATGTACAACCACAAAACCGGAATAATCAGATATTTTTCTGATTGACATCATATAGAAAACCATTACATTATGTTCGAAAGGAAAAATTAATTTCTTATAAATTAAAACCAGAATCAGTTTAGCATCGATCTAAGGAGAATCCCAGTATGAGCAAAAATAAATTAGCAGTGGGAAGTATCGGTTGGATTGATCTCACCGTCCCGGACGCAGAAAAGATTAAAGATTTTTATAATCAAGTCGTGGG
>Ga0209536_100015233_pt1 | contig 10984 bp, 5 predicted proteins | sample DeeMarSeWOR28_12_FD_187461 | JGI IMG/M metagenome (GOLD analysis project Ga0209536, IMG submission 187461) | Marine sediment microbial communities from White Oak River estuary, North Carolina - WOR-2-8_12 (SPAdes) (version 2) | ecosystem: Environmental > Aquatic > Marine > Intertidal zone >... | reverse complement strand
TGCGCTGGCAACCACCTTTTTACGGATGGCGCCCGACGGACAGATCGATGCGCACACGCCGCAGCCGACACAGATGACCTCATCGATGCGCGACACCTGGCGTTCCGGGTCCCAATTCAGACCGGGGCATTTAAATATCCGTGTACACAGTTGATTGCAGCCGCACTCCTGCCCCAGGCAGATGCTCTCATCCACGGCGACCTCAAACATTTTTCGGCTTTTTTTCTCGGGACTCAGGGCACAGATCTGTTTTAACAGCAGAACCTTGAGGCCTTTTATGTCAAAGAGCTCCAGAAGCGTCCGACGGGTTTTTTCGATGTCAAAGGGGTCAGACACTCTGACCTCGGCCCCTATGGCCTCACAGATTCCGGCGATATCCAGGGCCGGGACCTGATGGCCCCCGGCATCCACCGGCAGGCCCGGGTGGGGCTGAAAACCGGTCATGGCGGTGCCGCTGTTGTCCAGCACCACCAGGGTGATATCCGATTGGTGGTGAGCGGCATTGACCAGCGCCGGCAGGACCGCGTGGAAAAAAGTGGAATCCCCCACGGTGGCCAGTACGGGCTGATTCAGGCCGAATTGGGCCAGTTTACCAAAGCCGCTGGCAAGCCCGACGCCGCTTCCCATGGCATGCAGCGTCTTCAGCGTGTTAAAGCCGGTGGGCAGCACCGCCAGTGAATAGCAGCCGATATCACCGCACACAAATCCATCGCGTGCGTCCATCTGCAGGGCATTGTGAATCGACCAGAACGAGGCGCGGTGGGGGCAGCCGGCACAAAAGGTCATCTCGCGGCCGGGCGCTCCCAGATGGGCCACCTCCTGTGCTCTTTTGGCGTAGTCTTCAGGCACGGGTGTGTAGTCCACTGTCAAAATTTTGGATATGGCCGCGGCCACCCGATCCGGATTCATTTCATCGGTCGCCGGCAGATGACCGTCGCGCTTACCGTAAAAGGTTTTGGGCCCTATATTGGATGCCCGCTCGGCGGCGATGACTTTGACATTTTCCTCCAGAAACGGAATGACCTCTTCGACGATCAGAATCCGATCGGTCATGCCGAGGTATTTTTCCACCAGGCGCGGCGGCAGCGGCCAGGTGGTGCCCAGCTTGAGCAAACCGACCCGATCGGCCACATTTAGCAGGTGGACGGCCTCCTGGCTGTATAAATGGCAGGCGCTGCTGGTGATCACCAAAAGCTCGGGCGTTTCAGGGCCGCTGTAAGTGTTGAACGAAGATTCTTCAAACCGGGCCACGGCCTGCTTTAATTTGTCCTGCTGCCGCGCATGCCGGTAAGGCACCGGCAGGCTCGACATGGGGCCTTCCAAGGGATCCAGCATCGATCCGCCGTGCTTGAAATGGGCCTTTTTTTCGACCGGTTTTATATCGCCGAAAACCACGTTGCCGCTGGCATGCGAAAGCCGGGTGACACTGCGGATCAGCACGACATTGCGGATCTCTTCGGAGAGCTCGAAAGCCATTTTGACGATATCTTTGGCTTCCTGAAAATCACCGGGTTCGAGCAGCGGCAGCTCCAGCATGCGCGCAAAATGCCTTGATTCGCCCTCGTTGGCGCTGGAAAGCGCACCGGGATCATCGCAGTGAACGATCACCATTCCGCCCCGGATGCCCGTCAGCGCCAGATGCAAAAGGAAATCCGAGCCGACGTTGATCCCGTTTTGCTTCATGACACACAGCGAGCGCAGCCCGGCAAAGGATGCGGCCGCAGCCACCTCCATGGCCACTTTTTCGTTGACCGACCATTCCACGTACAGATGGCCGTCTGTTGACGCTTTCGCCAGGGTTTCGATGATTTCAGATGAAGGGGTCCCGGGGTAGCCTGCGGCAACACTGACACCGGCCTCCAGCGCGCCGCGGGCGATGGCCTCGTTGCCCATGACCAGGTGTCGCTCCCCTTTTTGGCCCGTCAAGACAATCGACATAATACCTCCGTTTTAAAAAACCTTTTGCTCACTTTTTAAGTATCCGATCGATGACATCCTGCGGCATTCTGACCGCTGCGCGCTCGTCGCCTTGATTATTGATCAGCTTCCGGCGGATGAGCGTCCGCAGGGCGCGTTCTTTCTTGTCGGCCCCTGCCCTGGCCAGATGCTGCAGGTTTTCAGCCGGAAAATTCGCAGTTTCGATAAAGCCCTGCCGGGCGGCACGCTCGACAAGCTCGCCGCCCGTCTCGGATCGAACGATCACGGTGTTCCAGCCCGGCCGGCCTTCGAACATCCCCACCGAGACATCCGCCAGCTCGGCGGTCATGTCCGTGCAGATAAAACAGGTGTGTGGAATCAGCGGCTTGATTTCAGAAAATGAAATCTCCACCCTGCCGTTTTCCGTGTCCACAACCAGGGCATTGGCCGGTGGCGGCGGAATGTCCATTCTCGTAATACGGGATATATCCAGTTTTTGCGACAATACATCGATCAAATGCCGGGTGTCCAGCGCCCAGTTGCAGAACAGACCCACCGCAAGTGATAAAGGAACCCGATGGGCTTCTTTTCCCAGGGAATTAACCCGCATCTGAGCGGCGGCAACCATCTGGCAGGGGGTCCCGACGAGGCCGATGCTCCGGTAGCCCTGCCGCGCAGCCATATTGACCGATGACAGGGTGGGCGCAGCCATGAATTTTGAGGTCGAATATTGAGCAACGTCCTTCCAGTGCGTCACCAGCCGGGGGATGGGGATCAACGCCTTATGATCCGTCAGGGCAGCCGCGTCAATGATGCCGGTCTTCAATGCAAAGGTCAGCAGAGCCGTGACGGTGCCGCCGGATTGAAACCCGCCCGTTTTCAGCTGACCGCCGGCCCGGGCCGCCAGCACTTGACGGACATCGCCCAGCGGGCTGCCGCTATACGGAGCCCCTTGAGTCGCCTGGTAGAGCGCATCCAGATCCACTTCGGCTTTGGGGCAATAGGCATAACAGCGGCCCTGTTCAAGCGTGCAGGGAAACAGCTGAGCGGTCTTGCCTTTATGGTTTTTGAAATAAGGGCAAATATCCACACAGGCGCCACAGCCGATGCACAAATCTCTCTCGTGAACATCGGCCAGTAGTTCTCTGGATCCCATTATGCGTGGCATGCAAGCCTCCGAATCGTCGTGCGATACTATTCGATGTACAGATAAGCGAGGACCGGCTCGTTGGCGTTTTCTTTTTTGCCGTGACCGGCACCAAAGCGACGGCAGGCGCAAGAGCCGATTTGAATTAACCTAACGGAAGGCAACGGCACGGTCAATCGGAATTTCAATCCATTATTCAGGTGACCGGTAGGATTCGAGGTTTTGTGCCTTTTCTTTGAGCAGAAAATGGTAGATCAGGTCACAATAGCGATCCAGCTCAACCATTCCTTTGCCGGATACAGCATAGCGCCAGAAACCATAAAGCTTGGCCAGATTGATCATGCGCTGGCTGTAGGATTTCCAGTTAAAATGCTTTTGAACCCGCTTGATGCCGTTTTGGGATATCGTTTCCCAGCAGTGCTCATCCTTGTGGCAATCTTCGACAAAACTTTCCAGGCTTTTGGCGATCAACTCGGGCTTGCTGGTATTCATCAAAAAACCACTGATGCCGTATTCAATGATTTCCAGCGGCCCGCCGAACTTGGGCGCAAACGTCGGCAATCCGGAAGCCATGGCCTCGATGATCGTCAAACCAAATGCCTCAAATAAGGCGGGTTGCACAAATATACCCTGGTGATCGGCGATCACGCGGTAGGCCTCACCGGTATCGAGTTTGTTGATGCTCGGCAGCCAGCGCAATTTACCGTGCAGATTATAACTTTCGATGAGATCGTAGGCCTTGGTGATCTCGTTGCGTTCTTCAGAGTCACTGGAATCTTCAATATGAATGGTACCGGCCGCAAATATGAGGTTGCAGGCGTCCTGCAGGGTTTTGCTCATACCAAAGGCCTGAATCAGGCCGGTGATGTTTTTGATCTTGTCAAAGCGCGCCATCGTAAAGATGGGCATCTTTTCCGGATGGTCCAATCGGCCGTAAATATCTTCCGAATCGTCGCGAAACAGCCGGCGCTCCCATTGCTGCTGTTTGGTCTGGATTCTTTTTTCTTTTTGGTCATACGGAAAATACAGTTCTTCGTCGACGCCCGGCGGAATGACGTTAAATTTGGGCGCAAACAGATTGACGCCGTTGATCACCTGGTAAAGCTGCGGCAGTGAAAAAAACTGGTAGGATTCATACTGGCCCATCGTATCTTCGGTACCGATGATTTCCTGTAATGTACTGGTGATGATGAAGTCCGACTTGTTCATGGAGAAGATGTCCGCTGTGTACTGCAGCGAGAAATGGTAGTCTGGCTCGTTTTCCTGCCAGTGCAAATCGGAAAAGGCATACTTTGTCTTTTCAAGCGCATGCGCAATGGTGCACTGGATGACATCGAACTTGTCGGAAAGCAGCGATGCAACCAGGTTGCCGTCTGAATAGTTGCCGATGATCAGGTCCGGGCGCCCTTCAAATTCGCTCAGCAATTCTGTGGCGGCATCCTCGGCAAACGTCTCCAGGTAGGGCCAGATTTTAAAGCGCGACACCCAGTGTTTGACGATATTATAGTGACTGTCCCTGAAGGGTACGCGCAGAATATAGCTGTTGTCGGTCTGGAAAATTTCTTCCGTGCGTTGATCACAGGTGGTGTCCTGCGCTTCAGGAATCAGACGGGTCAACACGACGATTTTCGGTTCGACATCCAGTCCGGTCAGTCGAATCTCTTGGGTCAAATGCTTCTCAAGCGCCCGCACCTGATCGAGGATATAAATAACCTGACCGCCGGTGTCTGGCTTGCCAAGGGCGTTGGTTTGCCCGAACCAGCCATGCGGGGAAATGATCGCAATCTTTGAAATGAGCGGCATCGGCACACGCGATATAAAATGTTCCAAAAGATCATCTGTTGGTTCACTAATGAGATCGAGCAGGGTCTGAATGGTTTCAGATATGCGGCCGACGGTATTGCCCCAGCCGACCTCAAAACCGTCTTTTTTCATTCGCCTTTCGACGCTGCTGTATGGAGTCGCCTGGTCTTTGTGTTTGAGCCACTCCAGCATTTTTTCAAGCGAATTGTAAAAGGTGTCAAAATCTCGCATGAGCGTGCCGTTGACCAGCAATTGGCGGCCATTGTGCTGATGGAGCTGGATGAACTCAAACAGCTTTGCATTCCACTCATCGGGCCGGCTGAAAATGTTGCTGCACATGTATCGGTTCAGAAAACGGATACCGTTGCCGATGGTGCGGGTATCTCGAATCGTTGGGGAAAAATCATAAAACGGCATAAAGTCGATGTGCAGGTGAGAATTGCGCATTTGTTTCTTCAAAACATAAGAATCTCTTAAATCCAGGTAATCGGTGAGCGAGATTTCCTCCATGTATTCGCCATCTAAACGGATGCGGTAATAGCGATACCTGGCTATGGCATAACGGTGCAGCATAACCAGCGTTTCACGGGCCAGAAATAGTTCCTGCGCCTTTTTCAAAAAGTTAAACATCGAGGATTCGCTGCGAAATTTCGGGCTTTTTTTGTGCCGGTCGCAATAGGCGCGGAAAAACTGGATGATACCGTTGCGAAGGCAGATGCCAAACTGCTGGTTGGTGACAAACGCAACAAACTCTTTAAAATCCCGGCGATCCTTTTTATCCAGGATCTCATTTAAAACATTTTTCATAATGAATCCATCTTCCTTTAGCGCTGGTTGGCTTTTTTAATAAATTGATATCGTTCGATCCCTTCGAGGATCCCACCGCAGTATTTTTGCCTGGCGAAGTAAATGCCCCGGATGCCCTTCAGCTTTTTAAGCTCGGGGCTGAAATTGCCCACGACCACACCCAGCGGTTCTCCGCGCAACATCTCCTCATCATTTCCCGAATCCCCGCAGACCAGAAAGTTTCCCAGCGGAATTTCCCACTTATAGCTCAAATAGCGCATGGCCTTTCCCTTGGAGGCCCGATACGGCAGAATATCCACATATCGATCCTGGGTATAAATCAAGTTGTAGCGGCATTTATTCTTGAGCAGGCGCTCGTGAATCTTCGCCAGGCGGTCTTTGGCCGGTTTCATTTCATAGCTGACATTGAAGCGCCGCTGGACGTCCGCTTTCTGGTATTCTAAAAACGGAAACTCTTTTAGCAGCTCGACGATTTTTTCACGGTCCCACTTGGCGGATATGTGGGTTTGCCAGCCGCGCCCGCGGTGCAGGTGTTTGCCGTAGTAAATCTCGGCGCCCACAGACGTGATCAGGACATCCGGCAAGGGCACCTGATTTTTTTCTAGAAACGCGGTTGCCGATTCAAGCGGCCGGCCGGTCGCCAGACCGAATCCGATACGGTCTTGATTTTCCCGAATGAGGGCCAACAACTCAGCCAGGTGCGTGTTGTCGCCACCGACAAGAGTGTTGTCGATATTGGCAACGATAAAATAGTTGAGCCGTGCCAGGCGCCGGCCGATGGAATCGGACGGCACGGCGACTTTCATCTTTTCTTCAGCCTGCTCTGTAAAAATACGACCGATTTGCTCGATGTATGCGTCTGCATGGCTTTCCCATGTGTAGTGTTTGCGAATGCTCATGATGCCGGCTTTGGAATACTGCTTCCATTTTTCACCGTCGCTGATAATCTTTTTGACGGCATCGGCAATGGCTTTAGTGTCGGTGGTATTCACCAGGATACCGCTCGGGCAATTTTTAATGATATCCCGCGGTCCCCCGTCATCCGGGGCCACGATCGGCAAGCCGCAGGCGGCCGCCTCGATCAGCGTCAGACCGAAAGGCTCGGTCAGGGCAGAATTAACGAATACGCCCTTTTTCTCCGCTGCAATCCGGTACAGCTCCGGCACTTCATGCTCGAAGTCGTGTTTTTTGGGGATGGCGATTTTACCGTACAAATCATATTTATCCATCAGCAGCAGAATCTCGGTGAGGACATCGCGCTCATTGTCTTCCATTGCGGTAATGTCCTTGCGAATGCCGGCAAAAACCGCCAGGTTGGCCATCGACTGCAGCTCTAAATCCTCGCCGTATGCTTTGATCAATCCGGCAATATTTTTGCGCTTGTCCGGACGACAAAGCGATAGAATCAGTGGCCGGTCGGGATACATGAAAAATCGATTCAGCTCCTCCAGCATTGACGCCTGAGCATACAGTTCAATTTCTTCTTTGGCTGCCTCCGGCAGCATATCGTGATAAAATGGATAAAATTTTTCAATATCCAGCCCCGGCGGGATGACCTGATACGCCGGCATACCTTTATTTTCATACTGCCCGTATTGTTCGCTGACTTCCTGGTTCGTGCTGGCGACAATCAGATCAGCTTCTTTGAGCACCTCCTCTTCCATCTGGATCCGATAATCGATTTTATATTTTTTGGTAATAAGTTCCTTCTTCATGCCTTCATCGAGCAACCGTTTCAATTTTGAGCGCCCGAGGGAATGACCGGTATAGATGAACGGGAGGCCGAAGATTTGAGCCAGCTGCATGGCGACATAACCCGCATCCGGATAATGGCCATGGACGATGTCGGGAATCGCATTCTGGCGCTTGATATACTTAATGACTCTATCCACATACTCATCAAGATGCGGCCAGAGGCGCTCTTTGCGTATGTATTTTTTCCCGCCGCACTGCATGCGAACAATGCTGAATTTGTCATTGACGTGCTCGACGGGGCGGGCGTAGTCTTCGGATACGGCCTTATCGTCGATAAGGCGCGTAAAGAGCTCCACCCGCTCGATATTCTCCGATTGACTGAGGGCCTTGCCCAGTTCGACAACATATTTGATCTGACCCCCCGTGTCGGCATCATGTCCCAGTTGCATATTTTCGGCTCGCAACAAGCCATGAACGCTGAACATTTGGATATGGTATTTTTGCGCTGTCATGAATTCACTTTTTTTGAAAAAGGGCTTTGAAAGGTTGGTAAAAGGATGCCGAATCCGGAATCGCGCCCTTGATTTCGCATATTCGGGAAGCAAACAGCGAGGCCCGCGCCAGTATCTCATGCGGTTGCCATTTTGCGAGAAGGCCGGCGGCAAGCATGGCGGCATAGGCGTCCCCCGCGCCGACCGAGTCAACAACCGTGATGGCTTCTGCCGGTTCGGAGCTGAAACGATCGTTATGCGCAAACAACTCGCTTCCCGACTCACCCTTTGTCAGGGATAGCGTCGAGATCGAATAGGTCTGCATCAAATCCTGGACAAGGGCATCAGCGCCTGCCGGCAAAGAGAACATTTGCTTTAATTTTTCCAGCTCGCCGGTGTTTAATTTCAGAACATCGGCCTTTGAAAGCGACTGTTCAATGATGGCTTTACTATAGCAATCGGGACGCAGGTTGATGTCGCAGAAGTTGAGGGTGCCGGATGCTTTCGCACCCAGAAATGCCTGCAGGTTTTGACGACCCCTTTGGGTTCTCTGAACAAGCGTACCAAAATATATCAGTTTGGCGGTCTCCCTGAGCGCTGCGTGCTCTGCCGGAATAAACTCGATATAATCGTAGGCCACGTCAGGGACAATATCGAAATGGGGCGCACCGCTGTTGTCCAGTTGGACATGGACCGTTCCGGTCGGGTGATCATCATCGACCTGAATGTCGTCCAGGTTGAAACGCGCCAGCTCCAGTTTGTGTAAGATTTCTTTGCCCGTATCATCGATGCCGATTCGGGATATAAAGCGCACGTCAAAGCCAAAATGTTTGAGATGATAAGCAAAATTAAAGGGTGCGCCGCCAAGGCGCCTGTAATCCGGAAAGATGTCAAATAGGATCTCACCGACGACTAAAATCACCGAAACTCCTTTCTGCTATAATTTTCCGTCCACCGGCCGCAATGAGCCGCTCCCCTTCTGATCGGGTGATTGTTTATTGCCCGCAAGGTGCAAGAATCAATCGACCTGTGCTACGGCGTGGGCAATTAAATTTTCGGTCTCAGGTATAAAATGCGCCAACCCCTCTAAAACGCCGGCAGCGTAATGGCCGTTCATGCCGAAAAAATTTCCCCGGGGTAAATACAGGCGCTCTGTCATCTGTGTGGCAGACAGCGATTCAATAGCGTGTTTGCGAACATCCTCGGTTGCATTCTTTACCAGAATCGCTTGCAGGCCGCTGGTCAGCACATCCAGATCATTGCCGCTATCGCCGGCAAACACGGTGCGCACCTCGCTAAATCGTTCCTGCTGCATGAGGAACCGGATGGCGCGCAGCTTGTTTGCGCGGGCCGGAACAATGTCCAGCAGACCGGTGGTGCTGATTTCATCAACACTCCAGATGATGTGGGCCGACACCCCCCTTTCATCCAGGACAATGCGAATCTGTTCGACCAATCGTTGCCGGTCGACCTGCGCATCGGTGTAAAAGCTTAATTTGTATACGTTCTGTTTTTCGGGTTCTTGCAGCCGGATGTCGTCCACATCCTCCAGAAATTCAGCCAGCGCTTCGCGGGTATATCCGTGCCAATCCCGGCTGATCTGATCGCTCCACGCATCGGATAATTGCCAGTTGCCGTTGGTTATGCGGTAGAGGGTTGTCCCGACATCGCCAATGGCATAGTCCGGCTCCGGCAGATAAAATTCTTCGATGGCATCACGGATCAAATCCCGGTCGCGCCCGCTGACATACGCCAGATAAATGTGGGCGTTGTCGGCCAGTCTCCGCAACACGGGGCGGGCGGGCGCCGATTCCTCCTGAAATCCGTTCGGAATCAGGGTTCGATCCAAATCGCTGCAGACTAAGATTTTGTCTGATCCGATCATGGTATTTGTCTGTAATTTCAAATAAACGCTACACCTATATGCCGTTGCAACCGCATTCACATCAAAACGGATGTTGCTGAAGGCCCAATCAGAATCACAAACCTATCGACCAGTATAACAAAAAGAAACCATACGTCAAATTGAGGCGCCGGGCTTAATTTTTCATTGATCGCGGACCGCATCTGATTTAGGTTATGATGCGAGGTACACTATGAAATTTAATATCTGAATCTTGCATGAAAATTAATGAGAAGTTGAGATTCCTATAAATTACAAAAAGTTTAAAAAAAATCATAAAACTTGTTCAAAATACCGACAAGGTATAAAGGATTAAAATCATTTTATCTCATTAATTTTCACCCAGCGGGCGAGCCGGAGGCTTCCATCTGCTGCGTTATTAAGCTACCGGCGAATGGCAAGGTTCCGTTACCCGAGCAATAACAGAAGACTGCTAACCCCTGGAGGAGACTAAATAACATGCAAGATGTAAACGTCGTGATTGCCGGTGCCGCCGGTGAAGGCATTCAGACCATCGGCGCAATTGTGTCGCGCACGGTTTTAGCGCAGGGCTATGCCGTTTTTACCTGGCAGGAGTATGAATCGCGCATCCGCGGCGGCCAGAACAGCTATTCGATCCGCATCAGCCATAAACCGCACAACGCGCCCCTGACGAAAGCCGATATCCTGCTGGCTTTAAACCCGGAGGCTGTCGAAAAATACCGCCCCCTTATCGGCAAAAGCGGTATTTTGATTTCCGGTGAATCATCGCAAGCCCCTTCCATCCAAATTCCTTTCGCCCAGGTCGCCAAAGAAGAGCTGGGGAAAAAAATGTATGCCAATACGGTGGCTGTAGGCGCTTTGATCGGCGCCCTGGGAATCGATCTGGCAACGCTTCAGAAGGAAATTGAAAGCCGGTTTGGTCAAAAAGGAGACGAAATTCTGGAAAAGAATCGTCTGGCTGCTGAGAAAGGGTATCAGCTGGCTGATGAAGGCTGCAAAAGCATGTGCCCCTGGAACCTGCCGCAAAGGGATGGTCGTTTTTATCATATCAACGGCAACGAGGCGATTGCGCTGGGGGCTGCATATGCCGGATGCCGATTTATTTCCGCATATCCCATGACACCGTCAACGGAAATCATCACCTATCTGGCTGAAAACGAAAATCTCGGCGTGTTTGCCGAGCAGGCCGAGGATGAAATTGCGGCCATCGGTATGGCCATCGGTGCCGGTTATGCCGGC
>Ga0209536_100015232_pt1 | contig 10984 bp, 9 predicted proteins | sample DeeMarSeWOR28_12_FD_187461 | JGI IMG/M metagenome (GOLD analysis project Ga0209536, IMG submission 187461) | Marine sediment microbial communities from White Oak River estuary, North Carolina - WOR-2-8_12 (SPAdes) (version 2) | ecosystem: Environmental > Aquatic > Marine > Intertidal zone >... | reverse complement strand
ATGTGTATCCTGCTGCGTCTGCTACTTCCATTGTATAGAGAGTTTCGGAGAGAGATCCTATCTGATTGAGTTTGATAAGGATAGAATTGCCGACCTTTTTCTCAATACCTTTCTTTAAGAATTCAACGTTCGTGACAAAGAGATCGTCGCCAACGAGCTGAATTTTATTTCCAAGCTTCTCCGTCAATATCTTCCATCCGTCCCAGTCTGCCTCGGAAAGACCGTCTTCGATAGAAATGATAGGGTATTTTTTTATCCATTCTTCGTACATTCCCACCATTTCAGCGGATGAAAGTTCTTTGCCTTCGCTTTTCAGAATATACTTGCCGTTCTTGTAAAACTCTGAAGAAGCAGGATCAAGAGCCAGATAAATGTCTTTCCCGGATTTGTATCCTGCTTTGTCTATAGCTTCCATTATTACTTCGATGGCCATTTCATTCTTTGTTAAAAGAGGGGCAAAGCCGCCTTCGTCACCAACGCCTGTTGCGAGTTTTCTTTCTTTTAGGACTTTCTTTAAGGTCTGATATACTTCTGCACCCATTCTTAGCGCGTCGTCAAAATTCTTAGCGCCTGCAGGGGAGATCATAAATTCCTGCAGTTCAATGTTCCAGCCTGCGTGTGCTCCGCCGTTCATTACGTTCATGTTCGGCACAGGAAGAATTTGAGCCTTGTCTCCGCCTATGTATTTATATAATGAAACTCCGTAAGCTATTGAAGCAGCTCTGGCAACTGCAAGAGAAACTCCTAGGATAGCATTTGCTCCGAGTTTGCTCTTATTCTTTGTTCCGTCGAGGTCAAGCATCAAATTATCGATCTTTAGTTGTTCGTGGACCGGAAGACCTTTGAGCTTTGGAGCAATAACTTCATTTATGTTCTTTACGGCCTTGAGAACGCCTTTGCCGAGATATTTTGATTTATCTCCGTCGCGAAGCTCTAATGCTTCGTGCGCGCCTGTTGAAGCTCCTGAGGGAACGTCCGCTCTTCCTATTGTTCCGTCCTTTAATGTTACTTCTGCTTCCACTGTAGGATTGCCTCTTGAATCAAGGATCTGTCGTCCTTTTATCTTCTCGATCTTAGCCTCAGCCTTAACCTTGTCTCCATAAAAGAAATATTTACCTTTAAGTTCTACCATCTTTATTTCTCCTTTCGGGTATTAAACGAAACGAAGATAAGTTTATATGAAAGATGACTAAAAATCAAGAAAAATTCCTGGGAAGTGAAATTCCCCGCTTTTTGTGACGATATTAACCTGGAGCAACATAGGCTTTAGAAGTCTTATAAAATTAATGATTGGCTCAAGAAGCCGTTTAACGATCAAACTCGTAACGGCTTTTTTTTCGTTAAAAATTTGAAAGGGGGAAATAAGATGCAGGTCAGATCTTCGATAAAGGTTGGAATAAGAGGAATAGGGGGCGAGATAGGGTTCACGGCCGTTGAAACACTGATGGCAATGAGAAGAAGAACTTTTGAGGGTTTTAAAACAGCGACAGGCGGAGTCGTAACTGCCTTGATAAGAAAGCAGTCCGCTCGTGACCTGGAAAATAACATTGGTGTGGATAGATTTTTTCAGAAATTGACGTATCCCGGGAGCTTAAGACAAAATACAAAATCATCGTATTGGTATGCGGGGGTTTTTAAGCCCGAGTTCAAAGTTGAGTTTGACCGCGCGGTAAAGGGCAGGCTTCATATCTTTGGGCGCGACGGAAGGGAATTGGTCGTAGATATGGTGCCTGTTCCGGACACAAACTTAAACCTCGATCCGTTAGCGAAATTGGATCTTCTGCTTGATGTAACAGGGGTAGGCTTGAAAAAGATCGATAATAAAGATCAGGACCCGAATCTTTATGCGGAATATCCCAAATTGACCACGGTATTCTCAGCTCCTGTCAAGACCGTTCCAAAAATTCCCCATCATCTTAATGGAATGAACTCTGTGGAGCCTGCCCAGCTTAACGCTACGGGATCTTGCTCAACTCATGCGGGTGTTGATCTTATCCATTTCATCAGGGCTTCGATCGCAGATAGATTAAATATCAGACCTCAAGAGGTGATCATTGAAGGAGGTCTTTTTGACGCGACGCACTCTTTAACGCCAAGCGACAATAAGGTGCTCGGTTATTACCAGGGAGCTTATCTTCCTCAGACAACCGGATTTGGCAGTGCTGCATCTGTTGTTTATCCTGTTCCTCATATAGGCAACATGCAGGCTGCGACCGGTCGTTACTATTCGTACTTTGAGCACAAAGGAATAGAAGCGAACGGCGTATCTATATATTCGCTCAGCATGACTATTTCGGTGAAGAAAGGGGAAGGAGAAGTAACTGCCGAACTTATCAGGAACGGTCTTTTTGACGCAGCTTCGGACCGCGAGGGAAGAAAGCACATTGGTGTTCTGAATTCCGATGTTTTTAAACTAAAAGATAACAAGAAAACCGGGATATTTACCGGCATATCACTGACGGGAATGACCCCTACAACCATACTGCCTCTAGGAGAGAACATAGAGGTTGTTAGGCTTGCAGGAACCAAAGTCGCAGACGGGGTGGAGCAGGAAGTTTATATTGTAACGGTGAAGAATGTTGCATATGATAACAGGCTTGGATTTACCGTGGATTGGCTGGAAGAGGTCAACAGAATAGCGAGTAAAAGGCTCGGAGGCGAAATTATACCTGGGTTTGACCATTCTGTTGATGTTGGGGCTTCTTTGGCCTTTATTAATACAAGTGTCGGAAAAGAGCTCTTTTCCAAGGCCCTTGAACTTACAGGCGGAGAATTGTTAATGGTCCCGAAAAACTAAAGAGTTTTTCCTTGCAGAATATTCAAGAAGGCACTCATGATATGGGTGCCTTTTTTATTTTAACAAGTAAGGTGAAGTGCTGCTGCAATAGAGGCGTCGGAAGACAGATCATTGAATTTCTTGTACGCATCGCCGGTTCTAAGCTTTAACACCTTTATTCCCTTTTCAGCAAGATAATTTTCTGCTTCCCCGGACACCTTCATGACTCCGCTTGCTCCCGTGCCGAAAATAATTGTTTTTGGTCCTTCTTTAGCTAAAGATTCGATATCCTTTATCAAAACATTATGACTTGTTTCTCTCCGCCAGTAGCGGATTTCTCCCTTGAAGATTATGACGTCGTGGTCGTATCTTTTACCGTCTATTGTAATTGAGCCGAATTCGTAGTGATCGATCATCATGACCGCCCGACCGCAAGACCGCCCGACCGCATGACCTTTTTAGTCTTGTTGCCAGGCGGTCTTGCGGTCCTGTGGTCATGTTTTATTTAATGGGCACCGAAATCTGCTTTAACGCAATACCGGCAATGCTGGACGAGCCGGGATTTAGAAAATTAGCATTAACTCCAAGCGCGATAATGTAAACGTCGTAGGTGCTGCCGGATGCCCTGTCAGAGGGGACGCGGACCTTTACAGTGTCTATCGGGCCGTTCTTAACGCCGTAGATCGTGTTCACAAGGGCTCTGTCATTTACCGCGGCAAGCATTACATTGCCCTCGATCCTTTTTAAACTGGCGTCAACGGATATGTACTCTCCCGGCGATGCAGAACCCGGCGTAACTTTTAGATTTGAAACGAAAGGATAACCGATGCCCCAAGTTGCGCTCTTTGTCATTGAAAGCACTTTTTCGGAAGTTATTCTCCATTTGCCGTCATCTTCTTTTTTGAACCCGAATATCATGCCTGCGTTAACATCTCCCGAAAGAGTCGGAATCTTGTCGGCAACATAGGGAATGTCCGGCTTTGGTTTTAAGAAAACCTTTCCGTCCCAGTCAATTCTTGCACTGGCCCCGCTGCCGTCGATCGCGATATTTGAAATGTTAATTTTGCCGATCTCAATTTCCTGGTCAAAATAGTCCTTTATGAGCCCCAGCCTGTCGAGCCCTCCGGCTGCGTAGCTTGAGGATATCACTTCGTTTAAGATGGTTTTATCGAGAGTGTTAATGCCCTGTTTAAAGCGGTTTATAACGTCTCTTATTGCCCTGTATTCCTCGTCCTCTCCAAAGAGGAGGGTGTTCATGTCACAGTCCTGTCCGGTTGTTGCAAGGGCTACAAGAAGAAGCAGAAAAATAATGAGCAGACTTTTTAATTTTGACATTTTTACCCCCTATTTTTTCGCCTTAACGGTTTTTAATGTTCCGAACCTTGTAATGATGACCCCGCCAAGCCCCACAGCGATCGCAGCAGATTTTACGATCCATCCGATGATCGGTATAAGTCCCGCAAGACCTAGAATAACTAATCCAAGCAAAACTTCAAGGATCATCGCAATATTTTTCTTTCCTGCTGCAGCAAGAATTCTTCTGCCGATAATGTCCGATACAACTATGTAGCCCATTATCACGGCTGCGGCAAAGAGAAGACACCAGAGAGGGATCAGGGGGATCCCGATAATGCTTATTGCCAGCAGGCCGATAAACGGAACAAAAACAAGCATTCCTAAGAGGCCTATAAGAAAACTTTTCCATAGACTTTTATCGACAATTTCTGATGCTTTTGACACATGTTTTTCAAATATCGCCACCAATATTGCTGCCAGAGCCAGGAAAGCAAGCAAGGTGATTAGCCTAAGAACCAAAGCACCTCCAAAGATCCACCCAAGCCCCATTTTTCTGAAGCCTTGCGTTAGTGGTGCGAATCCTATTGTTGCAATTTCTGTTATCTCTCCTCCGACAATTGTTCCTTTTGATCTAATAATACTTCCTCCCACCGACACAACGTCTCCTCCAACGGAGGCTCCGGGTTTTAAATTTACATAGCCTCCGATAGCAACAACGTCTTTATCAACGGCTCCGGCAACTGTAATGTTTCCCCCGATCGCTACTACTTCGGACACTGTTTCGCCGGCGCTAACAAATGCATCTCCGCCGATCTTTACAATGCTTTTTCGATCCGCTGCCAGGGCAGGACTAAAAGAAGAAAGTACAAAAGCGAAGACCAAAAACGAAACAAATAATATCCTTGATTTCATATAGTGCCTCCTTTTATGAGTCTGTGTGGGGAGTTATAGCACACTAATTTGCAAATCGCAAATGGCAAATCATTGGTGGGGTGGGGGCAATTAGCTATTTGCTATTTGCATTTTTTAGTTATACACTTTATATGTGTAGGACTACCGAGGCAAACAAATGAGCTTAGCAAAGAAGATTGCATACAGTTTTGGCGCAATTGCCCAAACACTTTCATATCAGGCTTTTGCCGCATATATCCTATTTTTCTATGTTGACCATATGAAGCTTAATCCTTTGCTTGCCGCGGTCGCTATGGTTATATATGCTGTCTGGAATGCTTTTAACGACCCTTTGGCGGGATATCTTTCTGACCGGACAAGGACAAAGTGGGGGAGAAGAATACCTTATATAATGTTCGGAGCCGTTCCTTTTGGCCTTGTTTATTTTCTGCTCTGGTCGCCCCCGTTTTCTCAGGACAACATGATATTCCTTTTTATTTATTTTCTTCTTTTCATATGTCTTTTTGACGCCTGTTATTCATTTGTTATCATAAACTGGTTCTCTCTTTTTCCGGAAATGTTCGGGAGTTTAAAGGAAAGGGCGAGGGTGAACAGCATCAGGCAGGTTTTTGGCATTGTCGGTCTTATTGTCGGGCTCTCTCTTCCGCCTATCCTTTATTCCTCGATAGGCTGGCCTTCTATGGGAGCCATTTTTGGTTTGATAATAACCGTTTCTTTATTTATCGCTCTTTTTGGCAGTAAGGAAAAAAAAGAATTCAGCCTGGATAAGTCGCTCGGACTTATTCCGGCAGTCAAGTTCACGCTTAAAAACAGATCATTTTTGATCTTTGTTTCTTCAAACCTTTTTATTCAGTATGCCTTGACCGTTGTTCTGGCGATGTTCCCGTTTTATGCAAAATATATCCTGGATCTTGGCCCCAGGGAAACATCTTTTGTTTTTCTTGCTGCTTTGGTTTTTGAGATGCCAACGCTGTTTGTTTGGGCAATGGCGGCTACACGCTTCGGCGCCAAAAATGTTTACATGGCTGCAATAGCGTCTTTCGCCTGTTTTCTTTTTCCTTTTTTCTTTGTAAGTTCAAACATAAGCGCTTTTATAACCGCTGCTTTTCTTGGAACGGCTCTGGCAGGGGTTATAGTCCTTTCTGACGTTCTGATCTCTCAGGTAATAGATGAAGATGAGCTCAGAACTAAAACACGGAGGGAAGGCACGTATTTTGGGGTAAATGCTTTTGTCACAAGATTTGCTATTGCCCTTGAAGCGGCAAGCATAGGAGGCATCTTCTTTTTAACCAAATATAACCCTCGTATATCGATACAGCCCGGGGCATTTTTGGTAGGTCTTCGAATTTTGATGGCCGGGCTTCCAATGCTCGCCATGGCATCCGCATTTATATTAATGATCTATTATCCTATCTATGGAGAGAGGCTTAAAAAGCTAAGTTCGGACGTTGATGCTTTGCACCGCGAAAAGAAGGCTTTAATGTAGGTTGGCCTCTTAGGCCAACTACTTCAAGCATTATCAGCCTAAGAGGCTGACCTGCGAGGCTTGAGTAATGCCTTTTAAGAAGGTATAATGTCTCTTTGGAGTTTATATTATGAAAAAAGTTATCTGTTTAATACTGTTATTTATCTTTATGGGAAGCACTGCATTTGCAGAGAGCCTCTATGAAAAGAAGCTCGAATACAGAAGGAAAAGGATCAACATCCTGCTTAAGACGAGATATGTCAGTGAGCTCGAAAAGCAAAAAGAGGGGGATACCTACGAATACACTTATACTTACGATGACGGCTATTCTTACAAGACAACCACAAAAGATGAGCGCACAGGGATAACATCCGAACTGAAAAAAATCTCTGACTGGGTCATTGTAAAAGGGGGCATTAGAGAACTCTCGGACTCCGAATTCCTTTATCTGACCGGCAATGATAAGCTGGCAAGAGAAATTCAGAATAAGGTTGAAACAAGGGAAATGTGGAGAAATATTGGCATGTTAACAGGGCTTGTCGGGATAGGCATAGTTGTTGCGGGGTCCAGTTCCAGTGACAGCGGAACAATAACCGGCGGAGCCCTTGTTTCTCTTCTTGGGGTAGTGATCAGCGCATTTAATTATCCGGTCAAACATTATATATATGCTGATTACGCGCAGGAGCAGGCTGATAAGTATAATGTAAGGGTTAAGAAGGAATTAGAGCTGCCTATAGATTTTGAATAGAGCTAGATCTTTATCTCTTTCCACGTTCCGGGCTTCTTCATCACAATGTTCGATCCAACGTTAAAACCTACAACAGTCAACGGCAGATGTTTATTGTCATGTGTTATATTCACATTCTTTATTATGCCGTCCGCAAAGTTGTTTGAAACGATGCTTCCTCTTAAGTTCATGTTTTCTCCAAGCAATGTTTCCGGCGCAAAAATAAGCCCGCAGAGATTACAGTTTTTTCCGACCTCAATTTTTGTAGGCGAAATGTATGTTGCAATTCCCCTGATGCTTGCATCATCCGATATTTCTAATTTCTGTCTTGAGTAAAGATATACCGACTCGGGAGCCGAATAATCGCCGGATATTTTCAGGGTGCCGTTGCTTATTATGCTGATACTGCCGCTTAATTTCCCCTTTCCTTCTATAAAGATATTTCTTGTGGAAACTATAATTCCGGGGCCCTTTATATTGCCGTTGATCGTAACATTTCCTTTTACATACAGGGTTTTCCCGTTGAGAGAGGCATTCTTTAACACTTTGTCTCCTTTTATTACCGAAGGGTAGCCGGATTTTGCCCTCGTGATCTTTTCATAATAGAAAGTGGTGTCCAAAACCGGGGCTATGGGGATAGGACGGATAGCCTTTCCCTTTTCAAAGAGCGTATTTCCGGAGCGTTCTATGCTGTTGCCGGGGGAGACATATACTTTGCCGCTTAAGACCTTTGTTTCGTCTTCGATAATAAGATTGTCGTTGCAATATATGCTGCCGTTAAAATATGAATCTCCTTTAATATAAAGCTTGTTGTCGCTGTAGAGAGCATAGCCGAATGCTCTGGGCAGGCTCCTTCCCGTTACAACCGTTACAGTAGCCATTTGGATCATTCCCTTTGCTTCACCGGTTGAAATTATCTTTATTTCTCCCGGAAGAACTCCGTCTATAACAGAGATCGAATATTTTCCGATCGAGTGGAATTTTGTCAAACCTTTTGTTCTCCAATAGGGCCCGTAGCCGCCTAGATTTTCTGGCGTGGACAGGTACCAAATTGCCTGGTTTATGCCGGCGTCGGTTATGTAGAAAACCTGCATTTTCTTTTGTTCAAGGGAGAAGAGTTTATATGTTCCATAAGTGGAATAGATAAAAAGAGAAACGAGAACAAAAAGCAGAATAATTAGGATATTGTTCAAAATATGTTTTTTATCGTTCATCATGATGAGGTTCACCCTTTCTTTATAAGAATTACTTTATTTCTTCTTTCTCCTCTCCTCCAAGAAGCAGAAATAGTATTGCCATTCTTATTGCTACGCCGTTCGTGACCTGATCCAGAATAACATTGAAAGGCCCGTCGGCCACGTCGGATGAAAGTTCTATTCCTCTGTTTATGGGGCCCGGGTGCATGATAATTACGTCCTTTTTGGCAGCTTTAAGCCTTTCAGAAGTTACTCCAAAAAGTTTGATGTATTCGTCGAGCGAAGGGAACAATCCTTTCTTCTGCCTCTCAAGCTGGATCCTTAGAACATTGATTACGTCTGCATCTCTCATTTCTTTGTCTAGGTTGCTCGATGCCTTGACACCCATCTTTTCAATATCCTTTGGCAGGAGGGTGGGAGGGCCGACCACTGTTACTTTTGCCCCAAATTTATTTAGGCCCCAGATATTTGACCGTGCAACGCGGCTGTGAGCAATGTCTCCGACGATCAGTACTTTTTTGCCTTTTAATGTTCCTTTTTTCTCCCTCATTGTAAACATATCCAGCAGGCCCTGTGTGGGATGTTCGTTGAACCCGTCCCCGGCATTTATAACCGATGCCGCCAGGTTTTTTGCAATGAGATGCGGGGCGCCGGCCATGCCGTGCCTGACAATTATTGCATCGCTTCCCATTACCTCCAGATTTTTTGCGGTGTCGAGCAGTGTTTCTCCTTTGACCATGCTGCTTGTGGAAACGCCGATATTTGTTGTGCTTGCCGAGAGAATTTTTGAGGCCATGTCAAAGGATGATCTTGTGCGTGTGCTTGGTTCGTAAAAGAGGGTGATTATCGTTTTTCCGACAAGAGCGGGGACCCTTCGGACAGGACGGCTCAAAATTTCTTTCATGCCGTCGGCAGTATCAAATATAAGTTCTATCTCTTCCGCGGAGAGCTCTTTAAGTCCTAAAAGGTCCTTTCTGTTTAGTGATTTTACTTTGTTCATGCAATCTGTTTACCTAAAGCTGGTCGAATTTTTCAGGGAAGACGTTATAAATAAGCTTTTCTATTTAATAATTAACGCCAATCCTCTCAAATTAGTCGCTCGCGAATAACTCTAATTCTAGAATTCGAGTTATTTGAGAAAGCCTAATTAGCGAAAATTGAGATCTCATTTTGCTAGATTAAACCTTCAGATGAGACCTATTAGCCTTATTAAATTACGAACTCTTTTAGTGACAGAGGTCACTTGATTTTAGGTTCGAGATATTATATCATAAATCGGTTTTGAGTTCGAGGATCACTTCTTTTTTCTTCTTAATTCTCGAAAGGCAAGAAAAATGTTTATGACCCTTCCAAACGAAAAAGAAACGGCGGAAAGCTCGTTAATAAAAGAGAGACGAAAATCTCATCATTTTAAAATTTACCTGATCATTTCCTCCCTCTTCATCGTTCTTTTGGCCATGTTCTTCCTTGTTCGGATCGTGCTCGAAAAAATGGAAATAAGCTCTACCGAGCGGGCAGAGATAATGGGAACGGACGTAGCAGTTGTTGTTAACGGGCCGAACGCAAGGGCAAATGCCAGGGGAGCGATCGGCGTGATGAGAAGGCTTGAAAAGCTGCTCGGATGGAAGGATCCGCAAAGCGAGGTTGCACTTATAAATTCGATGGCCGGTATAACCTCTGTTGCGGTAAGCAAGGATTGTTTTGATGTGATAAGCAGGTCCATCAAATTTTCCATGTCACTGGGCGGGGCTTTTGATATTACCATGGGACCGCTTATGGAGACCTGGGATTTCTCTTTTAGGGAAAGAAGAGGCCCGCCTCCCAAGATCGATATTATAAATGCAAAAAAATTGGTCAATTACAGAAATGTTGAGCTTAATCCGGAGCTAGAAACAGTAAAATTAGAGAGGCGTGGAATGAAGATAGATCTTGGTGCGGTCGGGAAAGGATATGCCATATCAAAGGCCAGGAATTATCTTGTTTCACGAGGCGTTAAGAGTGCGTTGATAAATATGGGAAGCAGCATAACCTCGATCGGCAGGCGGCCGGACGGGAAGTTTTGGCGGGTGGGGATAAAACACCCTCGAAAGCCCGGCCAGCTTTTGGGGATCGTGACGCTTAATCCGGGACAAGCTATCTCAACTTCCGGGGATTATGAGAAGTATTTCATGGTTGACGGCAAAAAGAGATACCATCATATTGTGGATCCTCGCACCGGGTATCCAGCGGAATACTGCCAGGCAGTTACGATCATTGCCGGAGATGCGACCGTGGCCGATATTCTTTCGACGACTGTTTTCGTAAAAGGGCCGACGGCGGGCATGCGGCTTATAAATTCTCTTGAGGGAATAAAAGGAATAATTGTAAAGTCTGACGGAACTGTAGTAAAATCAAGCGGGCTTGATCTGGAAAAAGCGGATTAAGGATATATATGATAATTCTTGCTCTGAATTGCGGAAGTTCGTCCATAAAATACATGCTCTATGACTCCGAGAAAAAGATCAGGATAACAAAAGGTATTGTAGAGCGTATAGGGATTATAGGGTGCCCTCAGCAAAGGTGCTGTTTGCCCGTATTCCATGATCTTGCCAGCATACATGACCGCCATCCGG
>Ga0209536_100015231_pt1 | contig 10985 bp, 4 predicted proteins | sample DeeMarSeWOR28_12_FD_187461 | JGI IMG/M metagenome (GOLD analysis project Ga0209536, IMG submission 187461) | Marine sediment microbial communities from White Oak River estuary, North Carolina - WOR-2-8_12 (SPAdes) (version 2) | ecosystem: Environmental > Aquatic > Marine > Intertidal zone >... | reverse complement strand
GCTTTCTGCAAACTCGTCATACCATTTTCGGTACTTAGCCCGCTGGTCTGCCAGATAGGGTTGCCCATCGACGTAATACTCATAGTAATCATACCAATATCGATACCCGTTATGCGGATAAACGCCGTAATTACCTGCAAGCACACCCGGAAAATTCATCTTCATCGGCCCTGCATAAGATTCTCGCTGTAACCGGCATCTAATCTTTCGAAGCACACGTTGAAATTCTTCAAAATCATCGATATTTTTGATGTTCTCCCGGCAGCGTTTACATCGTTTTGAGGCGGCATGAGCGTTATTGAATTCAATAGGGCCGTCAATTTCCCAATCGGCAAAAACAAAATCCACATCCAAATCAGCTTTCTTAAACGCCCTCACAAAGTATTCTACCTGCTCCTGAATATAAGGTTGCCGGAAATCGAGAGTGAACGGACAGCCCATCTTCTTTTTGCCAAACGATTCATCCCAAAAAGGCCTGCCTTCATCATCTATATGGACTGTTTGTTCATCACCGTTGAAAAAAGAATAAAGACATTGATTGGCATTGATATTTACAAGTAAATTCAACTTCTTTTGCGCTTTCGCAATCATTAGGGACAGGGCTAAGCTTTTTTGACGATCTGATGGATTCCAAGAGCTGATAAGCCCAACACCTCGCTTATCTAATTCCATGATAAGCTCCTCCAAATCTTCCTCGCTTTGCAAACCGGGATCCATGGCCTGCCAGAGATAAAGCGGCAAACGCCCGCCCCTGTCATATTCGAGGGGCCTGGTTGAATCCAGCACCACCTGTATGTGTGAAGGCCATTCTATCGTCATATCCTTTGCTCTGCTGAAATCAGCACTTCCATGCAAGATGATTACTATAGAGGTTATAAACAATCTGTATACGGATATCTTAAGTCTCGTAGACATGTTCAAGCCCCTTTTGTTCCAACTAATACAAAACTTCAAAAGAACGAATAATGGTCTTTTTGCCTTTTTCATGTTCTGCCTCCACTACGATTGTATAATCTCGTGAGAGGCTGACATTATCCATAAATAAACCATCATCTGATAAAGGCAAATTGCGGCCGTTGACGATTACTTTTGTCTCGGACTCCGCCCATCCAAATACGTCTATGGCACAATCATTCGCCACAGTCGAATGCTCCAGCGGATTGGTCTGAACAATTATTTTGGGAGTTACATCTAAATCCAAAAGCTCTTTGATAATCTGTTTTTTTACGTCGTATAATTTGTCGGGATTTTTATCATAAATGTCCAGCGTTTTAACAACCTGAGAAGCTATCTCCACACCTCTGCGAGACGGTTCGATTATTGATAAACGTTCGCCAAGCCCGGCTTTGATTTTGCTAATTTTATCTTCGAGCATCCAAAGGTATTCATAATCCTGAATTCCATTTCGCATCTGCTCCCACCGCAGAGAATTAATAAGTCCATTCTTTTTGGGATATACATGCCAGCCGTCGCCTCGGTGCTGGCCGGGGGCCTCGAAAGGATCGTCCGTCCAGTGATTAAAGCCCCAATGAAGGTATCCTTTTAATCTAAAGCGATAATTCAGCCAGTGAAGGATTCGTGATTCTATAAGAGGAACATCCACAGTCTTATTTGGATATGAGCCTTTTTGAAAGATACCAACCGTATAAAACCATAACTCGTAACCTTGATTCTGTGCTTTCTTGAAAACATCATACCATGTGGCGAGATGGTCTAATTTGGGAATCCAGATTTCTAATCTATCTAAGCAATGTGTTGTCTCTATAGCATCCATTCTTCTCAGTGCCGGAGCGTATTTGTGTACGAATTCCGAAGCCTCCCTCCAACTCATCACATTATGATTCGATGGCTCATCCGCAATATGGAAAACTGTCTTGTCAAGCCAGCCTTTTTCTCTCAAATAATTTTCAAACGCAGGTAAGAACTGTGGGAGAAACTCCTTGCCGGGCAGTGTTACTCTTTTACCGGTAGATTCGGTTTGAACACGAAAATCCCTGAGCAGTATTTCTTTACTCGACCAGCCACCCTCACCGAATCTTGCCACGAACCCGGTTTCGAGCAAGTCCATACGTCCGGTTTCCCAAAAAGTCTCCGCCCATTTGTCGAACCTTGAGAAATCGAATTTCAATTTACCGTCGGCAGCTTGTTTGCATGTAATCAAGTCCAGACTAACTCTGAAGACGTTCTGTCTATGCTCAGCCATATTTTCGGCATAAACTCTGAGCATCTTATAGAACTGCTGCGAATCCGAAGCATCGATATCATGAAATTTTTTGAAATAACCTGTCGTGTACCATTCCGTGACCATTAGATGCCGCTCATCGGGCAGCGTTAAGGGATAAATCTTCAGATGCAAAGGCAAAGATATTTCTGCTTTATCAGCTTGTATAGTCATGTTTCCTTTGTAGTCACCAGCCTCAGTATTTCGAGGTATTTTTATTGTCAAATAGACTGCCTTGTAATTGCCCTTCTTCACAAACACCTGTCTTTCCTCGGCCAGATAATCAGGAAAACGAGCAGGTGCAGCACGAATTAAATTGGTTTTTCTGTATTTTGGAGTGTTTTCCTCAATCGGTATGGAGCCTACGAAGTTCCATTCAAGGGCATCGGTCGGCAGAGAGGTGGAAAGTGAAATATGTTTTAACGGGTCCAACGAGACCGTAACATTTTGTAAATCCTGGTTAGCTTTAATAACACATTGAGCTGAAACGTATTCATTTCTTATGCCGAATATCTCGATGGAATCCTGCGGTTCGGGGCAATTGTAACCATCTTCAAATACTCTTACTAAATCACTTACAGCAAAACATTCAAAAGGAACAGCCAGCAAAGTGTTATTGAAGAAGCACAATGAAATAATTGACATGGAAAAGACCAACCATGACTTGAACGCATTTTTACTTTTATACATCCTTGCTCCCTTTTATTAAAAGTCTGAAGGTATAATTCCTACTATTTTCAATAACCCTGTCGGACTGTTCAGAAACATCCTGGTTCACATTCCTCGACTGCTATAAAGTATTATCGGAAGGCAATCCAGCAGGATACAACACTAATGATCAACAACACAATCCAGAAGCGGTGGTCACGAAAAACCGATACTTTCTCGGCAGGGGCAAAACCCGACCACTCGAAACAGATTCCCTCTACCCGACTTTTGGGCGGGGCAGCAGTTAGCAAGCTAACGACGACCATTACTGCTACACTGAGCAAAAACGCAACGAGAGATCGATGCAAAAATGATACCATAATCGGAGTCTGCAAAATAGGTATCAGCCCCCCTTTCCACATAGAATCAACCATCATAAGAATCCCTACGGCAATGCCAAAGACCATGGCGCTAAGAGCACCGGCATTATTTCCACGCCGCCATAATATACCTGTCAGAACAGCAGCAGACATAGGCACTGCCATGTAAGCTGAGACTATCTGGAGGTATTTCCAAAGCGTATCGGCTTTTGTGATAACCGGAGCCCACAGAATGCCAGCAATGAGAACAACGGCAATTGTAATTCGACCGAGCCATATCTGGGCTCTCTGCGAGGGTTCGGTTTTAGAAAAACGCACGAAGAAATCACGAGTTACAAGTGTAGCTGAAGCGTTTAATGTGCTGTCGAGCGATGACATCAATGCAGCAAGTAAACCTGCAAGTACCAGTCCTTTAATCCCGGCCGGCAGCAGTTCTGAAACTAAGGCAGGGAAAGCTTTATCATGTTCGATATCAGGGAACAAAACGACTGCAATTACGCCTGGAAAAACAAAAATAAAGACCGGCAGGATCTTCAAAAAACCCCCAAAAATTGCACCCTTGCGGCCATGGTCGATACTGCGAGCGCCGAGAGCACGCTGGACAATTGCCTGGTCCATACACCAGTAGAAAATTCCTACAAAGAGGTTTCCAAACAGAAATCCTGTGATTGGATAGTCGGGATGGTCAATGGGCTTGACCATACTTAAAAAGCCCTCAGGGGCAGAGGCTGTAAGCTCCGTCCATCCTCCTGCCCGCGACAGGCCGATTACAGTCAGCAGAACCGCTCCAAATACGAGAATCACTGTCTGCAGGACATCTGTGTAAACAACGGCCGATAAGCCTCCGATAGCGGTGTATAAAGCTGTGAAGATTCCAATGCCCCACATGATTGCCGTACGGTCCCACCCGAAAAATTGCTCTATTACAATTGCTCCGGCATACAAGGCTATCGAGACCTTGGTCAAGACAATCATAACGGTGAAATAGCCCGACAGGTACATCCTGGCGGTCAGGCTAAACCGCCTTTCCAAAAATTCCGGAATCGTATAGATGCGAGTTCGTAAATACTGCGGTACGAAAACCACAGCCAGAATAATAAGACATAAACAGGCCATCCATTCGAAGCCGCCTGCGACCAGTCCGACACGGTGTGCATCTCCTGCCAGGCCGACAAGATGTTCGGTTCCAATGTTACTGGCAAACAGCGAGGCCCCTATGACCGGCCATGTCAAACTGCGGCCTGCAAGGAAATAATTCTCACTGGTCCGTTCCTTTCCAGCGAAAGAAAGGCCAATCGCCACCACAATGACCAGATAGCAAACAATAATAAATAGATCAATAGATCCGAGTGTAGTCACAAAACTTCATCCCTATAAATCTAATCTGATATTTTAACACTATAGCCTATGTGCTTATCACCCTTGTGCAATTAAAATTATTTGGCTTGTATTTACCATTCGTTATCAATTCTGATTCCATCTTTGCATAATGACTGCCCTGTAATACCAAAGCTCGCTAAAGAATGCAAGTCCTCATGATTGTGCTTATCCATTCCTCTGATAGTAAACTTTGACGACGACAGGATATCTGCGCGTAGTATTTATGATTTGTATTAGCTCAACAGAATGTGATTGCTTGGGGTCTATTTCAGGAAAGTAACAGCATTAGAAATTCATAACATTATTCCATTCATAATAAATCCTTCACACAATACATGCAATAAAGCAAAAAGTGGCGATTGACAAAATATCAATTATTCTGGTATAATATATAGAGTGAGCAATGAGTTGGGCTTGCCAGATATAATAAGCGTTCACTATTGTCGCACAATACCTGTATTTGAATGAATCATGTTGGCTTATAAAGGAGGCAGGTGATGCCAATTCGCAGATGAATAGTTCACAGAATTAATTGTATAATTTCATTAAAGTGCCTTTAAAGCCGTTTTCGCTTGCCTTTTCCTTGAGGAATTTTATGCACAAAAAAGAGTTCACTTGATTTATTTCTTTTGCTGTATTGGACGAAATATTCGAAAGTATGCCTAAATAAGAAATCAAACGTGTTAAACTTCTTATAGCCTGATAGTAAGGAGAAAGTATTATGAGAGCACGAGTAGTTTGGTTAACAGCATTTTTATTAATGGGATTTATTGGACTTAGCCCAAGCCATGCTCAACAAGTTGTAAATATGCTGCCCAACGGTAACTTCGAGGCCGGTGATGCAGGGCCATGGAACATCTATGGCAACGTGACATTCGAAGTCGTTACAGAATGCGTGGATGCTACGGTTCCTGAAGGTCCGATTGAGGGAGACTATTGCCTGCATATCGTGGTTCCAGAAGCAGGGGGCGGCCCTCATGAAAGCGGCATGTCGGACGGCAGCTTTACCTTTGAGCAAGGCAAGAAATATACGCTTTCCTGCTTTATAAAGTGCAAATCCGGCACGCTGGATTTTCGCATTAAACCGGAACATGGTGCAGATCCATGGGAAGCCTATGGCGCCCAGGTCTTCACTGCCACCGAAGAATGGCAGGAATTTTATGTTACCACTCCTGTCTTTGCAGCAGATGTGACTCCCGCCAGCCCCACTTTCCACCTTGCTTTTGCCGCCGGCGATTTCTGGATGGACAGCATAAGATTGTACGAAGGCGACTACATCGAGCCTGAATTCAGCAGTATGAAAGCCCGCAATCCAAGTCCTGAAGACGGTTCCAGACTCCCGCAAACATGGGCCAACCTTTCATGGACACCGGGTAATGCAGCAACCTCGCACGATATATACTTCGGCGAAAATTATGACGATGTTCTGGCAGGAACCGGCGATACATTCCGGGGCAATCAGGGCGATATATATCTTCTCGTCGGCTTTCCCGGTTATCCATATCCGAACGGCCTTGAATACGGTAAAACGTATTACTGGCGCATAGACGAGATCAATGAGGCCAATCCGGAAAGTCCGTGGGTAGGCGACGTCTGGAGCTTTTTGGTTCCGTCCAAGAGTGCCTATAATCCCATACCGGCAGACGGCGCAAAATTCATTGCATCGGATACCAAACTTGGCTGGTCGGGTGGTTTCAATGCGATACTGCATTACGTTTACTTCGGCGAGAACTTTGACGACGTCGATGCAGGTACGGGCGACACTTCCAGGGGCGTTGCCGGCGTGCTGTCATTCTCTCCAGGGGCTTTGGAGCAGGGCAAAACATACTACTGGCGAATCGATGAATTCGACGGGACAGAGACGCATAAGGGTGATATATGGGCCTTCACCACGGCAGGCCCCGGCGGCGGTGTGCGTGCGAATTACTACAAAGGGATGAATTTCGAGAATTTTGTCCTGAGCAGAACCGACCCACAAATCAACTTTAACTGGGGTGATCCCGGCGGCCCTGATCCGTCCGTGGGCGATGATAACTTCTCCGTCCGATGGACCGCTGAGGTAGAGGCCGCATTCACCGAAACCTATACATTCTATCCCACTACAGATGACGGCGTGCGTCTTTGGGTGGATGGTCAATTGCTCGTCGACAACTGGGTTGACCGCTCTGCTACCGAAAACAGTGGGAAGATCGACCTTATTGCCGGCAACACATACAGCCTGGTTATGGAATATTACGAGAACGGCGGTGGTGCAGTAGCAGAGCTTCGCTGGTCGAGCCCCCGGACTCCGAAACAGTTGATTCCACAGGCAGCACTGGCTCTGCCGGTCAAGGCAAGCAGTCCTATCCCGCGTAGTGGATCAATCGATGTAAAACAGGCAACCGACCTGATCTGGGGTCCGGGAGATGCCGCCACTTCTCACGAGGTGTACTTCGGCACGGATGAAGATGCCGTGAGGAATGCCACTCAAGCTTCGCCGGAGTACAAGGGCACAAAAGCCCTTGGCAATGAGAGCTATGATCCCGGCAATCTGGAATGGGCCACTACGTACTATTGGCGAATTGACGAGATAAATCCCACCAATCCGGACAGCCCGTGGGTTGGTAACGTCTGGAACTTTACAACGGCCGACTTTCTGATTATTGACAATTTTGAGGGCTATAATGCCGGTGAAAACCAGATATGGTATTCTTGGCACGATGGACTTGGTTACGGCACAGTCGGAGTCGATCCTTACTTTGCCGGTAATGGAACCGGAGCGGCTGTAGGTGACGAAAGCACACCTTCATTTACCGAGGAAACCATCGTACATGGTGGAAGTCAATCAATGCCGCTGGGCTACGACAACAATAAGCAGGGTTATTCGAAGTATTCGGAAGCCGAGCTGACACTGACCGACGTGCGTGACTGGACCGAAGGCGATGTTGCGAATCTGACGCTGTGGTTCAGAGGCTTGCCGGCATCTGTTGGCAGCTTTGTCGAAGCGCCGGCAGGTACCTACACAATGACCGGTTCCGGAGCCGACATTTGGGCGATTAATGGCGTCGAAGCTGATGAGTTCCATTTTGCGTACAGGATGCTCAACGGTGCCGGCTCGATTGTGGCTAAGGTTGAGAGCATCGATAATACAAACACCTGGGCCAAGGCCGGCGTTATGATTCGAGAAACGCTTGATCCTGAATCAGCGCACGCGATGACTGTCGTAACACCTGCCGAAGGTGTTGCGTTTCAGCGGCGTCCTGCTACATCCGCCACGAGTATTGGTGACACCGTCACTGGAATTACTGCTCCTCGTTGGGTTAAGATTGAGCGTAATATATCAGGTAATTTCACAGCGTCGGAATCCACTAACGGTACGACATGGCAGCCTCTGGGAACACTGCAGAATATCCAGATGAGTGCGAATGTCTATATCGGTCTGGCATTAACAGCCCATGATGCCGCTCTAACGTGCCAGGCTGTGTTCTCCAATGTTTCAACTACCGGAAATGTTACCGGGCAATGGACAAACCAGGACATCGGCATCGCGAGCAATGATGCTGAGCCGTTATATGTTGCCGTGTCTAACAGTACCGGCCAGTCGGCGGTAATTGTCCATGATAATCCCAATGCAGCACAGATCGATGTTTGGACCCAATGGATGATTCCACTGCAGGATCTGGCCGATCAGGGCGTAATCCTGACTGATGTTGACAGGATTGCCCTCGGTCTGGGTACCAGAGGCAATACGACGGTCCCGGGCGGCTCCGGCAAGATGTTCTTTGACGATATCCGGCTCGAACGCGGGGCCAATTAAATTCACGCTTCAACTGGAATTTAGTAAGTACTTGAATAACACAGGGGTCTATGCCGAATTGGCCGGTGTAGACCCCCTTTCTGATTTATTCGACTCGAGCAACCTGCTCAAAATATTTACAATGGACGGCAGATTAAGAGAATTGTTGTATCGTTGAAGGATTAAATAACCTTCTTGCTTGTCTAAGGGATATTCGGTTCATCCAATATTGAGTGGAGTTTAGAAGTCGCAAGCTTGATTACCATTTTGAATATTGCTAATATATGGATTGAGTTAAAAGAATATTGTGCAACCATTTAAAGCTTTATTAACAACCGGTGAATTTTCGGCTGATTCCAGCGGATTCAGAAAAAGCTATGAAAATCTCATTGAAGACAAAACTTGTTACAAGTTTTTTGGCTGTGATACTCATATGCGGTTTGGTTGCGACCTTCGTGGGGATACAGCTCATTGGCACAGGTATCATCCGTCAGGCGCAGGACAAGGTGGAACACGACTTAAATTCCGGGCGCGAGGTATATCGGGAGGAGATGGAAAACCTGAAAGATGTAGTACATTTAACAGCTTCAAGGTTCTTTATTAAAGACGCTATTTCAAACAACGACATTGATACTATCAGAAAAGAATTACAGGTGATTAAACAGAGAATATCTTTGGATATATTAACTCTTACGGATGAATTTGGAAGGGTCATCGTAAGGGCCCGAAATCCCTCTGAAAGGGGGGACAATCAAACACATGATGAACTCGTTGATCGTGTGTTGTCGACTAAGGAAGTTATTGTTGGGACAGTGATAATCCCGAGAAAGGAGCTGCTAAAAGAGGGAGTGGCCCTTGCTGAGCAAGCCCATATAGAAGTCATCGCTACTCCAAAGGCAAAGCCGGGAATCGAGACTGAGCAGACATCAGCAATGTGCATAAAAGCTGCGGCTCCTGTTTTCAGGAATGATGGCAGCCTGCTTGGCGTACTTTATGGAGGGAATTTGCTTAATCAAAACCACACTCTTGTTGATAAAGTCAAGGAGATAGCATATCGGGGAGTTAAGTATAAGGGAGAGGATATCGGCACATCCACTATCTTTCAAGGAGACCTGCGCGTCTCAACTAATGTTAGGGCAGAAGATGGAAGCCGCGCAATTGGTACACGGCTGTCTCAAGATGTGTACGAACAAGTGTTGGAAAAAGGACTGCCCTGGACCCACAGGGCATTTGTAGTGAATAACTGGTATATTGCCGCCTATGAACCGATAAAGAATCCACAGGGAGATATAATTGGTGTCCTTTCTGTCGGTATTCTCGAAGACAAGTTTACGGATATGCGAAAAAGGGCTATTGCGATGTTCCTGGGAATAACGCTTGTCGGAATGATTGTGGCCCTAATTGTTTCAAATTTCTTAGCAAGAGGCATTTTGAAGCCGATAAGAGACTTGGTTTCTGCTTCCGGTCATTGGGCAAAGGGTGAATTCGACTATCAAGTTAAGGTTACTCGAAAAGACGAAATAGCTAAACTTGAAGAAACGTTTAATTTTATGGCTTCTTCATTAAAGGAACGAGATGACAAGTTAAGAGAATATACCGATCGACAAATAATGAAATCGGAAAGGCTGGCTACGATAGGGCAGTTGGCTGCGGGAGTTGCCCATGAAATAAACAATCCTTTGGGCACGATCTCTATTTATGCCCAAATGGTACTTGATGAACTGGGAAAGGATAATAATAGTTGTAGGGAGAGTCTGGCGGTTGTGATGAAACAGACAAACAGGGCCGGCAGGATTGTGAAGGATCTTTTGGAATTTGCTCGTCAGTCCGAACCCGAAATGAGAATGTTGAATATAAATGATGTTTTAACAAAAGCCATTTCAATAATAACCCACCCGGCAGAATTACAGAACATCAAGTTACTTACTGACCTGAGCCCGGAACTACCTTACATACAGGGAGATAGCGACAAACTTGAGCAGGTGTTTGTCAATATAATGATAAACGCTTTACAAGCTATGCAAGATGGAGGCAAATTAACTGTTTGTACAAGAATGACTCAAGATAGTGGATTTGTAGAGATAGAGATATCTGACACTGGGTGCGGTATTCCACAAGAACATCTGAGCAAGCTCTTTGATCCTTTTTTCAGCACGAAGAGTACTGGGGAAGGCACAGGATTGGGCCTGTCTGTAACTCTCGGAATTGTCGAAAAGCACGATGGCACTATTGATGTGAAAAGTCAGGTTGGAGAAGGAAGCACATTCGTTATTAGATTACCGATAGAAAAGAACTGATAAATATGGAAGAAAAAGGCTACGTTTTAATCGTCGAAGACGAACAGGACATGCTTCATGGTTTACAAAAGATTTTGTCGAACCAGGGACACAAAGTCGAAATAGCTTCAAGTGGTTCTGCCGGCCTGGAAAAAGTCCAAAAATCCAACTTTGATATAGTTATTACTGATCTAAAAATGCCGGACGTGGACGGCATAGAACTGTTGCGTAAAGTTAAAAAATTAAATTCCGACACAATAGTCATTGTGATTACTGGATATGGCACAGTAGAGAATGCTGTAGAA
>Ga0209536_100015230_pt1 | contig 10985 bp, 7 predicted proteins | sample DeeMarSeWOR28_12_FD_187461 | JGI IMG/M metagenome (GOLD analysis project Ga0209536, IMG submission 187461) | Marine sediment microbial communities from White Oak River estuary, North Carolina - WOR-2-8_12 (SPAdes) (version 2) | ecosystem: Environmental > Aquatic > Marine > Intertidal zone >... | reverse complement strand
CCGCATCGCCGCCGCAAAGCCGATGCCAGCCGGATCCGAGACGACCCGCGCGACCACCTCGGCCGACTGCACAAGCCCCGTCACCGAGGCCACTACTTCCTGACCACCCATCACGAGTGCTGAGAACTCGTGCCGCAGCGCGGTGCCTTCGCGCAATCCGTAGGCCACGATCGTCCGGTCCTCCCACGGGCCAGCCAGCCCGAGCTCGCCCCACGTGCCGACCGCACCCGAAAAGACGCCTTGCAGTTGCTCGAGCGAGAGCGACGCGATCGGATTGCGATCATTGACGAACACCGCCAGCGGCCCGCTCAGCGCAGCCGCGTCCAGCGAGGCGTGCGCAATCCGGAAACAGGCCGGGTCCTGCGGCTGCCGGCGCCGGTAGTCGGCAAGCTGGCCGGGCGTGAACACCGCACCCATCGGTGCGAACGCGGAAGTGCCGTCCGCAAGCGCGGCGGGCGCGTACCGTGTACCGCGCAGATCGAACTCGAACATGAGGCCGGGATGCGCCGCAGCAAACTGCACGGCCATCGCTTCCAGCATGTCGCGCATGTCGTTGTAGCCGACGATGCGGACCCGCCCCGCGCGGGTGACAAACGGCGCGTCGGCGGGGACCTCGACTTTGCCGGGCTGGTGATAGGAGGCCAGGACCGGATCGGCGCCCGCAGCCACGCCAAGCAGCGTCAGCGTTATCGCGACGGCTCCCGTCGCCGACCGGCGGCCGGTCGTCAGAGCGCGTCGACCTTCTTGAGCTCCTCGCGCACGACCTCCGGCTGCAGCGGGATGTATACCCGGTCCTTCGCAACCTGGAGTTGTCCTTCCCAGCTGAGGACGGCCCGGAGGAACTCCTTGATCTTGGGTGCGACGGGCTGCCCCGGCACCTTGTTGACGAAGATGTAGACGTAGCGGCTCAGCGGATAGCTGTGGTTGTAGATCGTCTCGGTCGTCGGTGCGAAACACTCGCCGCCCGTCTCGGCGGACAGCGGCACGACCCGCGTGTTCGGCTGCAGGTTGGCCATCAGCGCGTAGGTCAGGCCGCCCGGTCGTTCGGCCATCAGCTCGGCCGCCACGTTGAAGGCGTGCGTGAAGCCCTTGCCTTTGACGAACTCGATGCCGTCGCGGTAGGCGCCCCCCAGGAGCACTTCCATCTGGAAGTACTGCTCGATGCCGTTGGGCCGCCTGAGCCCGTACAGATGAATCGGACGCTGAGTCCAATCGCCCTTCAGGCCCAGGTCGCCCCATGTCCGGATCGCCGGGCCACCTCGCCTGCGCTCCTGCGAGTAGATTCCGTCCAGCTGCTCGAGGCTCAGGCATTCGATGGGGTTGTCGGCATCTACCATGATGATGCTGGCTGCGGTCTTGCCGAGCGAGCCGACGCTACCGGTCGCCACGCGAATCGCTGTCGGCATGTAACCGAACTTTGCGACGAAGGCCTCCTCCTCGGCGGGCAACAGTTCCCGGCCGACGGGCGCGAGATCGGAGATCCCGGCGGTGAGCCCCGGACCGCCGGTGCCGGATGCACGGGCCTCCATGGTCACGCTCAGCGTCGGATAGGCCTGCCGCATCATCCTGACCCAGCCGAGCGTCATTTCATCCATGACGTCTGCGCCAACGATGGTCAACTCCTCATGCGGTTCGAGCCGGAGCGACGCAGGCTTCCAGACCGGGATATCCGGGTCCGGCTTCAGATCGTGCGCCGGGGCGGCGTACTTGAGGCCCCAGGCCGCTGGGGCCGTGGCCAGCGCCGCAACCAGCAGGTAGATCGCCCGCCGCCCTGAGACAGAACCTGCCTTTGCCACCGTTGTGCACCCCATGATCAGAAGCGCTTGGTCAGCGACAGCACGACGTTGGCCGGCGTGCCCGGGCTGATGATGGTGCTCTGGCCGAGGCTTCCCCCGCTCTCGTAGTACGTCTCGTCGAAGACGTTTCCGCCACGAAGCGCCACGTCCCAGGTGTCCGCCGTGTAGTAGACGCCGACGTCGACCAGCGTGTAGCTCGGCAGCAGCATGCGGGAGTCCTGGTCGCCGTTGGCGGCCACCGGCGTTCCGTAGGTCGAGTCCGTGTAGCGGATGCCCAGGCCCAGGCCCCAGTTGTCATTGAACTGGTAGCGGTTCCAGATGCTGGCGGTGTTCTCCGGCGCCCCGGAAAGCTTCTGACCGACTTTGAGGGGATTCGTGTCACTGTCCACTTTCGCATCGACGTAGGAGTACGCAAAGATCAGCTGCCAGCGGTCGGTGACGTTGGCGTTTACCTCGAGTTCCAGGCCCTCGCTCTTCTCCTTGCCGGTCAGCGCCCAGATTGCGGTGCCGTCGGGCTGGTCGAGACCCGTGTCCTGGGCGACGTCCTTGCGGGTGATCGTGAAGAACGACAGGGTCGCCGTGCCCCAATCGAAGTCCGTCTTGACGCCGAACTCGACCTGGCTGCCCTTCTCCGGGTCGAGCAGAGGATCGCCGTTTACGTCCTCGCGACCCCAGGTGGGCGGGTCGAAGGACTCGGCATAGCTGATGTACAGGGACCAGACGTCGTTCGGCTGGTAGATGAGGCCGACCATGGTCGAGACGTCGTCGCCGTTGGCCTCGACAGTCCTGACGTACACCGGCTCCGGAACGGCCGGTTGGTACAGATCCTCGGAGGTGTCGAAGGACTCGAAGCGTGCTGCCGCAACGGCCTTCCAGTGCTTCGACAATGTAATCTGGTCCTGCAGGTAGACGGCCCAGGAATCGAAATTCCGCTTCCTGTCGTTGTCGCCGACGTTGCGGTCGGCGTTCGGGATGCCTTGTCCGTAGACCGGATCGTAGAGGTCGATGTCTAGGGTCGGATTGTTGTTGTCGAAATTCAGCCGTGTGAACTGCGCCGTTTCCGTACCGGCGTTGAGGCCGAGCAGGATGCGGTTCTCTACCGAGCCGATGTCGACGTTCCAGATCAGGTTCGTGTCGATGAAGTTGTAGGTCCGCTCGTTCTCCTGGTTCCGGTCACGCCGCCTCAGGGTCGTCGCGTTGCGGAAGCTCAGGTTTTCGTAACCGAGCGCGGAATCCTCGTGCCAGACGTAGCGGTAACTGAGCCGCCACTGCAGGTTGTCGGTGAACGAGTGATCCAAGGTCAGACCACCAACGTAGCCCTTCTCCGGCTGTTCGTCGTCCGGTTCCTGGTAGCGGGTCGTCAGGCTGGCGACGGTCCCGATGTCGTTGCCAAAGGCCGCCAGGCCGTTGTCCAGCGCATTGTCTTCGTCACGGTACTCCGCGAACACCGTCGCCTGGGTGCGGTCACTGATGTTCCAGGTCAGCGAAGGCACGAAGTACGTACTCTTCTCGAAGCCGTAGTCCCGGAAGGTGTTGTCGTCCGCGTACTCCGCCACGACGCGATACAGGAACCTGCCCTGTTGATCGATCGGACCGGTACTGTCGAGGGATACGGTGACGCCGGCGGTATCGCCCAACTTGGCCTCGTCACCGTAGAAGCCCTCCGTGCGTAGCTTGATCATCGTGCTCGGCGTGTACTGGGGCTTCTTGGTAACGATGTTGACGAAACCACCTGGCTGGATCTGGCCGTACAGGACGGCGGCAGGGCCCTTGACGACCTCGATCCGTTCCGCATTGATTGTCGGCGGCGAGCCGAAGCGCACCGCGAGGCCGGGAAGTCCGTCGGTCAGGATCGCGTTGCGGTCGTTGCCGCCCGAGGAGAAGCCGCGAATGGAGATGTCGTAGCCAGTCGCCCCGGACTTCTGCACGCCGGACATGTAGCTGTACAGATCGGAGACGCGGGTCGTCTCGATCGCGTTCATGAAGCTGCCGGTGTACCCGGATATGGTCAAGGGCACGTCGCGCAACGGCACGTCGAGCTTCAGCGCGCTGAAGCCCGTCTCGGCGATGAACTTGCCGGTGACCACGACCTCCTCCAGTGTCGCCCCTGTCGTCTGGGCCGAGGCTGCGCTGGCCGCCAGAATCGTCGATACCAGTGCCGCGAGTCGTGACGCGCCAGACTTGCCGGTCTTCGCTGAAGCTTGCATGTATCCAATTCCCCCGATAGTTCAGCCGCGGGCAAATTCTATAGTGGGAGCTCCCCATGCTCCCCATTTGGCCCGAGCCTACGTCCGCAAACTGTCACGGAACTGTCGCGGAAGCCGCGCCATGCGCCGTGCGATACGGCCGCTGGCCGGTCATCGGCCATCCTGTCAGGACGCACGTCAGCCAGGCGACAGCTCCCACGCGTAGAACCCCAAGCGGGCGGCAACATCCGCTCGTCCGCAACACACAGGCAGGAGTACGTCGAATGCGCTGTGCATCCCCGAAGAGCTGGACCATCATGGCGGTCGCCACGCTCGTGGCCGCCTCGCCGCAGGCCCGGAGCACCGAGCCGCTGTACGTGCTTGAAACCGTGGGCAAGCTTCCGAGCACCGACACCGACTGGGACTACATCAAACTCGAGCCGGACGGATCCCGCCTGTTCATGGCCAGGCGAAACGATGGACTGACGGTATACGACGTAGATCGACAGACGGTCGTGGGCCAGGTCGAGAACTCCAGGGGCGCCAATGGGCCTTTGCTGCTTCCTGCCTTCAACCGCGCATATGTTGCGATGACCGACGGGTCCCTGCTGAGCTTCGAGCTGGACAGTCTCGAGGTCCTGGATCGAATGCGACTGGCCGCCGACGGTGGGCTGAATGCCGTGGTCTTCGACCCGGCGACGGCACGAATCCACGCTATCGTCGGATCGCGGCCCACCGAGTCCACGTGGTTTACCCTCGATGCCGCGACGGGCCAGAGCATCGGCGTCCGCGTCTTCCCCTTCCACAAGATGGACGATCCTGCCCCCGACGGGAAGGGTCATCTATTCGCCCCGGCCCGGTACGACAACCTCTTGATCAAGCTCGACTCGCAGACCCTCGACGAGCTGGATCGCTGGATGCTCGACTGCGAACAGGTCGTGGCCGTCGAGTACCAGGCCCATACGGATCGGCTGATGGTGGGATGTAGAGGTGACGAACCGGTCTTCCTGGCGCTCGACGCCCGCACCGGCCGCCAGCTGACGCGCATCCCGATTGGCCGGGGCATCGACGGTATGGCCATCGACGAAGTTCGGCATCGCATCCTGACGACCAACGGCGCGGATGCCTCGCTCACCGTGATCGGGCAGGACGGTCCCGACGCGTACCGACTGTTGGGCAACGTCCAGACGAGGCCGCAGGCTCGTGTCATGCAGCTGGACGAGAGAACCGGACGTGTCTTCACGGTAACGGCCGATGCGACGTTCCCCCCGCCCGGAGTGGACGGAAAGGCGTCGCCGCCAATGTTTCACCGCGACTCGTTTGTCGTACTGACGTACCGGCCCGAGTAGACCGGCTGCTACGCTCGAGCCTCACGCCTACTGGCTGCTCAGCGGAAAGGCTCCGACGACCAGCGCAGCGACCATGAGGAGCAGGGCGATCGCGATGGCCCATTTGATGGTGAAGCGCTGGTGGTCCCCGAACTCCACGCCGGCGAGGCCGACCAACAGGTAGGTGGAGGGGACGAGCGGGCTGAGCAGATGGACGGGCTGCCCGATCAGCGACGCACGGGCCATCTCGATCGGCGATATTCCATAGGTGCCGGCCGCCTCGGCGACGATCGGCAGCACGCCGAAATAGAAGGCGTCGTTGGATATGAAAAACGTGAACGGCAGGCTGATCAGCGCCGTGATCGGGGCCAGCAGCGGGCCCCAGCCTTCCGGAATGACGGCCAGCAGGCTGCCGGACATCGCATCGACCATCCCGGTGCCGGACAGGATGCCGGTAAACAGCCCCGCCGCGAAGATCAGCGAGACGACGGCGATCACGTTCTTGCCGTGGCTGGCGATACGCTCCCGCTGCTGCGCGAGGTTTGGGTAGTTGACCAGGATGGCGACGGCGAAGCCGACCATGAACAGCACCGGCAGGGGCGCGACCGCCAGCAGCAGCCCTGCCATCAAGACCACCGTCAGCGCTGCATTGACCCAGATCAGTTTGGGGCGCCGCAGCTCCGAAGCGTGCGCGCTGTCGGGAAGAAGGGCTGTATCCTCGATCTCCGTTCCCGCGTCGTTCGCAGCAGAGACGGCCATTGCGCCGACGCTGCCAGACGTGGCCAGCTCGATGACCCCGAGACGCCGGCGCTCCTTCAGGCCAAGGTAATAGGAGAGCGCAATGACCCCGACTATACCTACCGCCATCGCCGGCACCAGCGGCAGGAATACCGCCGACGGGTCGACGTGCAGTGCGCTCGCCGCCCGAGCGAGCGGGCCACCCCAGGGAGTCAGGTTCATGACGCCACTGGCGAGGATGGTCACGCAGGTCAGGGTCAGGGGATTCATGGAGAGACGGTGGAACAAGGGCAGCATGGATGCCACGACGATCATGTAGGTCGTCGAACCGTCCCCGTCCAGCGACACGAAGGACGCGAGGATCGCGGTCCCCATCACTACCTTGAGCGGATCGCCACCAACGACCCGCAGCACCAGCCGGACAACCGGATCGAATAGCCCTGCATCGATCATGATGCCGAAGTAGAGGATCGCGAACATCAGCATGACGCCGGTGGGCGCCAGTGCCTTGACGCCGTCGATCATCATCCCGCCGAGCTCCTGGCCGCCGAATCCGGCGACCACAGCGAAGACGACAGGGATCAGCGTCAGTGCCACAAGCGGCGACATGCGCTTGGTCATGATCAGCGTCATGAACGTGATGACCATGCCGAAGCCGAGCAGAGTCAATCCGAGGTCTGTCGTCTGCATACCGCTCTCCGACCGGCTCGACACAGGCGCGTAGGGCCGTGCCGCGCATGCTGACTGCAAGCCGGGGTGGCTGGCAGCCAGGCACATCCGGTGTTACTGCGGACAGTTCTTGCAGGCCAAGCTGTCATCTGCCTGACATGCGGGCTAGGCGCGGTCGGGATCAGTCGGCCGGCGTGCTCACCAGGCTCGTCCAGTTTGCCAGCAGGCGGCGCCTCTTCTGGCTATCTAGATAGACCAACAGGCCGGGACCCAAGGTGATGGGCCTCAGCAGACCGATCTCGGCCTGCGACAGGCCAAAGCGACCCGTCTCCTGGGCCACCTCCTCCCGGATCGCGCTCAGCCCAGTCCGGGTCTCCAGCAGGCGCTGGCCGCGGATGGACAGCAGGTACTCGAGGAACAGGTGCGCGGACCGCGGGTGGGGTGCATCTCGCGGAATCACGGCGGTGCGCAGTACCGCGAGCGTGTAGTCGCCGGGATAGACGATGGCAAGCGGCGCCCCTTGCTCGACCAGGCCGCGCGCATAGGATCCCAGCAGGTTGTAGCCTACCTTGAGCTGACCACGGTCCAGCATCTGGAGCAGGGTCGAGCTGTTGTCCTCGACCCGCACGCCTACGTCACCGAAGGCCTTGAGGAGCGCGCTGAACTCGCTACTCAACCGGTCATCCTGTGAGGCGAGAAGGTAGCCGACACTGCTGCTCGTGATGTCGTAGGTTCCGACAGAGCCCCGCCAGAATTCGGGATCACCCCGGATTGCCTCCAGCAATGCACGCCGTGACTTCGGCAGCGGACGACCTGACATGGCATGCGTGTTGTAAACCATTACCGCCGGCTCGAAGGTGATCCCGAAGGCTTCGTTCCGCCAGCGAGCCCACTCGGGTATCGCCTGGGCACTCGGCGAGTCGTGCGGCGCAGCGTAGCCGTCGTTCACGAGCTTGGCCTGGAGGTCCATTGCCGTGCTGAGCAGCAAGTCTGCGGCCGGTTGTCCGACCGCTCGCTCGGCCAGAAATCGATCGAGCAATGGAGCCGCGTCGAGCTCTACGTACTCGACGGCAATGTCCGGATGCAGTGTCCGGAAGTCTTCGACAATCGGTGCAAACTCCTTCTCATCGGTCGTACTGTAGACAAGAAGCTCATCACTGCCGCCTGTCGCATCCGGGCCGCGCGGCGGCTGCGAGAGCAACCAGACGGCAAGCGCCAGCCCCAGTGCTGCGAAAGTTGAAAGGTAGGCGATCCGCGTCATTCGGCGCTTCTCGGCAGCTCGATCCGCACCAGCAACCCCCCGCCGGGGCGATCGCCCAGTTCGATCCGGCCGCGGTGGCTCTCCACTGCCTGTCTGACGATCGCTAGCCCCAGGCCAGCACCACGGGATGGACCCGACCCGCGGTAGAAGCGCTCAAAGACACGCTGCCGGTCGGCAGCATCGATCCCCGGCCCCCTGTCCGCGACCAAGATCACGTAGTCCGGACCGCTGGTCTCGACGCCGATCTGCAGGTCGCCACTACCATGGTGCAGCGCGTTCTCGATCAGGTTCTTGATCGACTCGGCGAGCATCAGCGGATCGCCTTCGAAAGGCGCCGCCTCGAGATCCGTCTGGACTGTGAACGAGTCCCGTTGCTGGTGCGGGAAGGCCTCGTGCACGGCCTCCCGGACCACGTCGAGCAGGTCAATGCGCTCGAAGCGGCGTTCTGCTGACCGGTGACCGACGGTCGCATCGCTCAGCATCTGGTTCAGCAGGCGCGTCAGCCGGGCTGCATTGCGCTCGATCGACTCGATGCTGCGACGCAGTTGCTCCGGATCGTCCTCGGCGGCCAGTTGGGCCTGGGCTCGCAGTGCGGCCAGGGGCGTCCGCATCTGGTGCGCAGCCTCTCCGACGAATGCGCGCAGGCTCCTGATGCTCGTGTCGAGGCGCGACATGAACCCGTTGATCGCCTCAATGAGAGGAGCAACCTCGGCTGGAACCGGAGCGATGACAGGACGCAGGTCGCCCGGTTCGCGCCTGGTCAAGTCGCGTCCAATCACCTCCAGCGGCTTGAGGGCGCGCCCAATGCCAAACCAGACCAGGCCGAGCGCGAGTCCCGTCATGACGGCGATCGGCAACACGGCCCGCACGACGAGCTGGTCCGTCAGGGCCTGCCGTGCCAGGCGCGTCTGGCCAACCTGGACCCAGATTGCGTCTCTTCGGCCGGGTTCTGCCACCCGACGACCCAGGACGACGAAGCGAGTTTCCTCGCCCCGGTAATCCGCGTCGAAGAATTCCGTCACCGGCTCTACGTCGCCACGCGCCTGGGCGACGTCGAGGCCGGCTCGCGTGGTCCGGCCCCTGCGCAAGAACCGGGGTAGGTCACCGTATCCGGTGACCGTCTGCCCCGCCGAGTCGAAGACTCGATAGAAAACCCGGTCGTCCGGCGCAGCGGACAGCATATCGAGCGCTGCATAGGGGACGTCGACCTCCGTGCTTCCTTCGGACACCACCAGCGTCTCGGCGATGGACAGCGCGGACCCTGCCAGCAGGCGGTCGTAGGAACGGTCCGCCGCAGTTCGGGCATACGCGTAGGCAGCTACATACAGCGCAACCGTGCCGGCGAGGAAGAGCAAGGCCATCGTGCCCGCGAGCCGCAGGCGAAGGGAGACCGTCCTATTGCCCATCGGCAGCGTCGGGCTCGGCGACGTAACCCAACCCGCGCAATGTCTTGATCGTGAGGGCGGTGCCCACCTTTCGCCTCAGCCTTCCCACGTAGATCTCGATTGCGTTGGTGCCTGCGTCGCTGTCGAAGTCGAAGAGCTGAGAGGCGATCTGGTCCTTGCTCAGTACACGGCCAAGGTTGCCGATGAAGATCTCGAGGAGGCGATACTCACGGTTTGGCAGGTTCAGCTGTATGTCATCGAGCCGCGCGATCTTGGCACTTCGGTCGAACGTAAGCTTGCCGATCTGGGTCACGCTGGATGCGACGCCCTGGGTGCGGCGCATCAAGGCGCGACAACGGGCGTAGAGCTCACGAAAGTCAAAAGGCTTGGCGAGATAGTCGTCCGCCCCCACGTCGAGGGCCGTGACCCGATCCTCAATGTCGGACCGTGCCGTCAACATGAGCACGGGCGTGCGATCGCCTCGCTGTCGCAGCGACCGGAGGATCGTGAAGCCGTCGACCGACGGGAGTCCGATGTCGAGCACGATCACCTCGTACGCCTGGTAGCGAAGCACTTCGTCCGCCGTGCGGCCATCGGCGATCAGGTCGACGGCATAGCCATCCCGCCGCAGACGACGCTGGATCGCATCGCCCAGGTCCGGATCGTCCTCGACTACCAGTATGCGCAAGGTTCTGCCCTAGGCCGGTCTCGACGCCATCGAAGCTCGTGCCTGTCGGGTCGATGGACAGGCTCGTGACAGTTATCGGCGATAGCTTGGCGCGCATCGCACCCAACCTCAAGCGTCAGGTCACGGCCCAACCGGCCTCGCCTCTTGGAGCAAGGAGATCATCTGCGATGACGGGTCGACCCAGAGCCACCCGCCTCGCGTGGTTGCCGGCCATGGCGATTGCCTCCGCCCCCCTCTCGGCTTTCGCCGAGCCAGCCACTCCACAGGAACTGGCGGCGATGAGGGCCGAGATCGGCAGCCTGCGCGAAGAGCAGGCCGAGCGGGCTGCTGAGTTGCGGCGAGCCGAGGCTCGCCTCGCTGCGCTCGAGGCGGCGCTGATACGGCTCGAAACGACTGCGGCAGAGAGCTACTCGCCTGAAGATACTCGCGCCACTCCGGTCCTCGCGACGTTGGGCTCCAGTTCCCACGCGATGCAAAATGGTCCTCAGTTGTCCGGCGACCTCCGCGTGCGATACGAGGCTAACAACGACCCGACGGTCTCACCGAGCCGCAACCGCGGCGTGGTTCGCGGCCGTCTCCGGTCCGGCTATGCGTTTTCCGACCGGCTCTTCGCCGGCGCAATGCTGAGCACGGGCGACCCTTCCAACCCACGGACCGGCGATGTCACGCTGGGCGGCTTTGGTGCCGACCTGCAGGTGAAGCTGGCGCAGGCCTACTTGCGCGGTGACTTCGGCTCGCTGCAGCTCCTCGCCGGCAAGATGCCGCAGCCGTTTCAGCGCACCGAACTCGTCTGGGACGGTGACGTCAATCCGCAGGGGCTGTCTGCCAACTATCGCCTGCAGTGGGGCAATGGCGGCTCAGCCAGGCTGACGGGCCTGTATTTCATCGTCGACGAGGCCGCAGCCGGCCCCGACAGCCACATGGTTGGCAGCCA
>Ga0209536_100015226_pt1 | contig 10986 bp, 10 predicted proteins | sample DeeMarSeWOR28_12_FD_187461 | JGI IMG/M metagenome (GOLD analysis project Ga0209536, IMG submission 187461) | Marine sediment microbial communities from White Oak River estuary, North Carolina - WOR-2-8_12 (SPAdes) (version 2) | ecosystem: Environmental > Aquatic > Marine > Intertidal zone >... | reverse complement strand
TCACTCTCCCAACACGAGCATGAGGTCTCGTCAGATGCCTTTGAGCTCGTTCAGGTGGTAGATGCAATCCTAAGTGGAGGTTTCTAGTTAGTGATGTTTCAATCTTGGTAAGGTCTTTGTCTTTATGACCGCACTTCACACACTTGAATCCCTGGTTGGTACCTGCGCTCTTCATTCTCTTCCTACACCGAGGGCAGATCGGATTTGAAATCTCAACTAACTCTGTCAATTTCACGATTTCTAGCCCCTCAATGTTCAAGGTGAGACCGTGTGTCCTAGATGCTGGTCGAACCCCTGCATGTACCTTGATCGAGTCTCCAATAGCTAGTTTCATGACTATGTCTCGAAATTCTCCTGAGGGTTCATATGCAGCACAATCGATCAGTGTGTCTTCAGATTTGATTCTGAAAATGGTGTGTCCACCCTCAATCATTCGCGGTCTGGTTTCTACTTCACCTGGAACAATTGCAGTCATATAGGGTCGAAGATTCTTGATTTCCACCAGATGCTTGAGATGTTCACCAGTTCCTTGATTTGACCTGAACACCATCCACCTGTCTACGTCCTGTTTACTTCTGACGTGCTTAGCCGCATTCATGACATCCTCTGGGGTTTCTCCTCGAATGCCATAGAGAACAGGGTCTCTTCCATGTGGTTCAATCATTATCCTATTCGTTGTTGTATCGATGTTGGAAAAGACACGGTTTCCCATCTTCTTGTCCATTGCACGCACGGAGGTCTCATCAACACCTCGTTTACCATCGCAATCTTCCAAGGACCTGTAAGCAATGTATTCGTATGTATGGTCCCCAAGGAGAGTGTTACCAACTGCAGAGAGAGCTCCAATGAGACCTCTTCCACTCCCCTTCATGAAATGAGCAATCTCGTGCTTTTCGATGAATCTTTTTGCTAGGTCAATTGGAACTGCACGCCATAGAGCAAGTTTCGCGAGATTCTGTACCTGCTCTGAAGCTAATCCATCAATAAAGACCACTCCGGGATTTGTATTAGGATACTCTTCCTCCACATAGTGTTGAAGGAGTCCCTCTACCATGGGGGCAATCGAATCTAAATCCTGTCTTGTGATTCTGAACCTAAGAGCTATGGCACCATTACCTCTAGTTCTGTAAGGGATGTTCGGATTCAATCGGATGAGATTTGGATAATCAACCCACTCCACATTCCACTCACTTAGTCTTTCTACAACAAGACTTGCAAAATGAGTGGTGCATCTGCCATCAGGGCTATCGATGTCATCCATCCCAATCTGAACTAATATCTTACTCATTCGTCACTCTTCCGACAGTTATCACATAACGTAGACTCGTTTACTTTGATTCCATGGTCCTCACAGACTAATTTGCCACATGTGTTACACGCTCGAGAAGCCAAGTACTCGCCACAGATTTGACACATTGCTTCAAGACAATTGATACACAGATTCTCTTCTGAAGATTGGCATAGCCCACAGACGTTGGCATTACACATTCTACATGTGGTGTGTGCTCCCTCACTCTGGCTGCATATTTCGCAAGTGTCTCCTGACTCATAGAGCATCATGAAGTCCTCACAGTTTTGGCGTATGGTAACACAGAAATTCTTTGCTCTTTGACAAGATGTCACTGGTGAGTTGACTATTGGCTGATAATCCTGATATCATCGTCTACCACGCAAATCAGTGCGACCCGAAGAAATGCACTGGAACACGATTGGGTAGAATGCATAAGGCCAAGATAGTAAAGAACATGCGGTTCATTCCAAGAGGGTCGGTTGTTCTTAATCCTGTGTCCAAAGTTGCCTTTTCAACAGCTGACAAAGAAGCTGTACTGAAATCCGGACTTGTGGCTCTTGATTGTTCTTGGAAACAAGCTGAGAGGATATTCACCGCCTCAAAGGCTGGTGCTCAGAGATCTCTACCATATCTTTTAGCTGCAAACCCAATCAACACCTACAAACCTGTGAAACTGTCAACAGCAGAAGCACTAGCCGCTGCACTCTATATACTTGGGCTGCAAGAGAAAGCGAATGATGTGATGTCTGTTTTCAAGTGGGGTCATTCCTTCATCACACTCAACCGTGAGTGGCTTGATGCATATGCAGAATGCAAAACAAGTGGTGAGGTTGTTCAAATACAACAAGAGATTATGAATGAACATATTCGCGAAGAATGATAGGGTGGGGTGGCTCTGGTCCAGAGAGTAACCCCAATTTTGTTCCACTTCAGACCGTTACCGTTCTGAAGTCTTGCGACATCAAACTATGCTCTCTACCCTACACCTCAGGTCGACACGTCGTAGGTGTACGCTTGAGATTGCTGCCCAGTGATGAGCCGTTTCAACCGGTCCAAACTGATTCTCAACAGATTAGAATTCTGTATCATCGTCGTACCCAGCTTGGGGGTGTCGTTTCTGTTCCCAGAGCGAGACTCTCGCCTCCCTGCTATAGCAGGACTGGCGTCGACACGCAGTCGGGAGTTTCCTCAGCTCTCACCCGGAGGTGAGTACCGTCAGTCGCGCTTCTGCTCCAGAGCCAAGCTTTACTGGACTTTTATGGATAAAAAGATGGCTAAGGCGGATTCTGATTCACTCTTGTGGTTTCTTCTTCCACATAGATGGATAACGACCACGTTCCATAAGGACACGTTCTGTATTCGCAACTATGCCACTTTTCGCCTTAGCAATACGATCACTTGTATCCGTACACTTTGCTACAGCAATCGCCTCGTCTTTCAATGTCTTAAGGACAACCATGTCCTCCTTGTTCATACCGCTACTAAGACTAACTACACCACTTGCAGCAAGATTAGCTCCATGACAGATAGCGTCCACAGCTGAGTCACGTACATTGATGACAGGAAGGTGTCCCAATCCGAATTCAATAGGGAGGAGATACCTTCTGAGTTCTACTTCATCACCATCATCCTTCCAGAACATGAAAGCATCCTTTAGATCGTAGAGTGAACACATGTGCTCATCTTCTCTAAACGTCCCGACTCTTGTCCTTCGAAGCTCTCTCATGTGTCCTCCAACACCAAGGGCTTCTCCAATGTCAAAGCACAACTTTCGGATGTATGTTCCTGCCTGACATCCGACTCTGAACAAAACTAGTCTTCCCTTAATCTCTAGGATATTGTTGTAGTATATCTCTCGAACACGCAGGATTCTCTTTACTGAAGACCTTAGTGGCGGTTTCTGGTATAGCTTCCCAATAAACTCATCAACAACTCGCCCGATATCCTCCTCAGGAGCCCTGTTATGAAGCTCAAGAACACAGACGTATTCCTTTCCAGCTGGCAGCAATGCCTGCATTGCCTTTGTTGCGTTTCCTACTCCAGTAGGTAAGATACCTGTGACAGCTGGGTCTAATGTCCCTCCATGACCCACTCGATCGACCTCGAGTATCTTTCTGACCCAAGTGGCTACCTCATGACTTGTGGGTCCTGCAGGTTTGTCTAGGGCAATAACACTGTTCTCTAAAAGGTACTCAATAGGTAGATTGTCGAGAGACACAAAACCATAGTCTGGATTGGTGCTGTCAGATGATTTCAGAATCAATTCACGAGGTTGATCTGCAGGCAACATGCCCGGCATCTGACTAACTCTCCTGATGAATGGAACTCAATTTAAACCTCAAGTCTGATTTTTGTTCTGAATTTTTCAGTCAGACCTGCCTCTGCGATGGCTTTCTCCACAGCTTCATCATTTGCTCCAGTTTCGATGGTAAGCGTGGTTTCGAGAGGTTCTAGGTGTCTTGTGTTGCAGTTGCGGCGCCTAACACCACTCAGATGTTTTGGACCTGTTACTACAACGTAGCTCTCATCTTTCACTTCAACAACAACACAGTAACTACCGGCTTCTCGGCCGACTATCTTTACACATACTCTTCCTGGTTCGTAGAGACTCATTTTCAATACACCTCACCTTGTCCTTGGTCCGCATCCGAGTCACCTCGTAGCATCATCCCTGTAGACTGGGAGAATATGTCGTCGACTCGTGATGGCAATAAGAGCCTTTTGCTTGATACTAAAACAGTCTAGTCTTCAAAGAACTCCTCAATGGCTGTGAAGACTATCTTTGTGACCTCTTCTAGGTCGTACTTGTCTGTATTGATGATAAGGTCATAGATGGAGTGATTTGACACATCAACTCCATAGTACTCCAAGTATCTCGCCTTCTCGCTACCTTCTCGCGTTATTGTTTCTCTACGAGCATACTCGAAATCTGTACCGTCGCGCTCTGAAATTCTTCTTATTCTGTTCTCAACAGATGCAATCAAGAGAATCTTTAGATCTGCATTGTTTCCCGCCATCCAGGCAGCTAGTTGACCATCAATCACTGCGTTGCCTTTCTCTGCTTCCTCTCGCAGCTTGTCATCTATCAGCTTGTCAATCTCTTCATTACCTTCAGCCACTCTACTGAATTCTTCAAGAGTCATGTTTCTGTCTTTAGCGAGCTGACGAAAGACAACTCCCGCAGACATTCTTCTCAAATTGAATTTTTTCGCAATCGCATCTGCAACTGAGCTCTTTCCAGTGCCGTGAAGTCCTCCTACGGTGATGACTCGCTTCATTGCACTAGTCTCGAGATGCTTTGATTATTCCACGACGAAGGGCTCTTGATGTGATTACTCCACCATAAGGTCGGTTCGGACGCTTGGCCGAACGGCTTGCACTTCTTCTATTTCCATGCTTTGCCTTTTTAGGAAGTTGGAGTTTTTCTCCTGTTATCGCACAGGTTCCAGTGGTTCTATAGAACTTCTGTCTATGGATTACTCTCTTTCCACCTGGGGTTTTCACCATTCGGTTTGCTCTTGATCTGGTAAGCATTCCTGGTCGTGGCATTGTGTTACACCTTCGTATCTGTTTGGGGACCCTCTAGCCTGTCCTTTTAAGCAAAGCGGTGTGGGGGAAAAGCTCCCCCAAAATCAATCCGCTAGAACTCATGTTTTCCAAATCGGAAAACAGCCACAATCAGGAACAATATCAGAATGACTACTGTGATTATGATTGGCAGGATTGAATACGGTACACCCGTCGTCATGCCGATTGAGTACTGAAGGAGTCCCCAAGGCCCGAGTGGTCCATATATTGGGTGTTGTGCAAGACTTGGCCCAATGAATAGGAATGGAAATGGTACCGCCATCACTGGCCCCTCTTTTTCAAAGAACGTTGCTAGACACATGGTCAACCATGAAAGGAAGAGTTGCCATAACATCAATGGAACCAAGGAGCCTAGAAATGTAAAGAACTGCAAGCTAGCACCCATGTATGTTGCAAGCACATAGAATAGAAGGCCTGGAACCAACATCATTGAGAAACAGAATCCTATCGCTGATGGAATGAACTTCGTCAGTACGAATGCTGTCCGTGAAACTGGTTTCGAGAGGATCCAGGCCGCGGAACCAGACCGTTTCTCCTCAAGTATCCTTTCTTGTGAAATGATGATGATTGCTATTCCTGGAAAAATCATAGCCATCATGTAGAAGATGAAGACACCCGCCTCAGGGTCTCCTATTCCAACGGAACCAAACAGAACTAGAATCACTGACCACAGACCTGCTTGTTGCCACCAAGCGTTCGTTCCAAACCAAGTCTTCATCTCTTTCTTGAACAGAGCACCAAAACCCATTCTCCATCCTGTTCCTGTAACCGGCTCGAAGGAATTCTTACTACTCACTGGTATCATCCTCCTCCACAAGCCTCATGAAGATCTCTTCTAGCTCATATTGTTTCAAACCGAAATCTATGACATCTACTCTGTCATCCTTGAGTACTGTTCTTAGGAGTTGTTTCTTTGCCACCTCATTGTCCTCTACAGTGACCACCCAATGCATCCGTCCCTTCTCTTCCCTCTCTGAGATTGAAGATACCCAGTTTTGGCCTGATAGCGTGGAGTATGCATTCTTGGTATCACCCTCTAGGACTAGTGTATATGCGACTCCTTCGCTACCAACAAGTAGCTCTTCAATTGGTGCCTGAGCGATGAGGTTTCCTTTGTTCAAAATCGCAACTCTATCACTCACTCGCTGCACATCATCGAGTATGTGTGTGCTATAGAAAATGGTTGATTCATGCCGGAGTGACTCCATAATCTTGAGGACCTGTTCTCTACCTTCAGGGTCTAACCCTGCCGCAGGTTCATCCAAGATTAGCAATTCTGGGAAGTTCAGCTGCGCTTGAGCAATACCAAGACGCTGAATCTCTCCACCAGAATATCCCTCGATTGGTCGATCTGCTTTTTCCTCGAGACCAACAATACCGAGTAGATACTCTATCCTCTCTTCAACCAGTTCCTTTGGTCCTTTGAAGTACAGACTCGCTGCAAAACGTAGGGTTTCTCTTGCTGAGAGTTCCTTGTAGAACTTAGGTTGTTGAGCAAGATATCCTACATTTCTCCTGATCTCGTCATTGTCAGTAACGATATTTCGTCCTAGGACGGTAGCAGTTCCCATGGTTGGTTTGGCTAGTCCAAGCAGTAGTTTGATTGTTGTTGTCTTCCCGGCTCCATTTGGACCTAGGAAGGCAAATATTGAGTTCTTTGGGACCTTTAGTTCAAGGTCAGTCAATGCTCTGACTTCACCATATGTTTTTCCCAAACCATCGGTTTGTATAACATACGATTCTGATGCCAATACGCGTTCTCTCCTCGCGAATTTAGTATTAGCAATCCATCTGCCCTGTAATAAATCCCTTAGATGGTCATTTCACCCAAAATCAAAGTCTGGGGGATACATAGTGAAGTACGCTATCACTATGGCCAAAATGATTCCTCCAAGAATCAGACCTCTTCCTGTTGTCTTCCCTACCTTCACCCCTACAAACAGCATGATCGCTCCTATGAGTATCACTATGAATGAGGAAGCAGTACCAATGAACATCAGAAAACCCCAGATTTCTTGAAAATATCCTGCTATCAGTCTAGCAAATTCTTCTAAGGGAGTCAACAAGATTTCATAATTCATTTCATTTCAGAAACGTATTCTACATCCTCAGTATTATTCGAATGCTGCCCAGAAATGTCAATCAGGATGGTTAAATCTGTAAATTCACTATCATGTGAAATGAATGAAACGCGCCAGTTCTTTTACGGGACGCATCTAAGTTGTTAGCACCTGAGTACCCATAATTCGTTGAAGAATGGAGCTAAGCCCAAGTCCAACCAGGAAATAGAACGCATAGAAGCTTAACCCAAGACCTCCGACAACCGGCTGTCCTGCCAGTGGGACCATGAATGGGAGTACTTTCTGAATGTTGAATGGGAGGATGGCAACTATGTCATCAACGCCTCCGGTGGAGTAAAAGCCTCGGAGCATGGTGAAAATAAGAATGAACGGCACAAAAAATAACAATGATGGTTTGCATCTCGCACTCATCTGCTCTCTCTGAATTCTATCAATGTAGGATTTCCTTCTCTTGACCTTCTTCAGGAGTTTCTCATTCTGTGTCTTCTGTGCTTTCTGTTCCATCTCACGGAACTGCTTGATCTCCGTCTGATATCTGTTCAATCTACGCATGTCTGTGAAACGCTTCATTGCTAGGTTACTAACAGTGGATATGCTCAAAGAAACGAACATAATGAAGAACGCTGCGTACGGTGGTGCCTTGAATATCGCAAAGGTTGAAGCAAACCAAGCCATGAAGTCTCCCCAAATATCCTGCATTTTGTATCTACTCCATCAAAGTGTCTGCAAGTTCTGAAGCAGCCTCTTCTACTAGACCCTCACGGTTATTGATTATTCTGACGGTTGCGCCAGTTATGGTACCAACTGACACAGCAGCTGCTCTACACATCTCCTGGTGTTTCTGGATTTCGGCCACAGCTTGAGCGTCTCTTGTACGAGTTTCATCTCCCACTCTGCGACTCGCAATCTTTTCAGATTCTGCTTCGACAAGGACAACAGTCTTTGGTTTGATTGCCGTAACAACCCACTCAGGAAGTCCAATCAAAAACCCATTGTTGGTCTGGATTAGTGTGTGAGTGTCTACTATCACCTTGGCTTTCTTTGACTTCTCAGCGATTGCCTCACCAGCTTTTCTCTGATTTTCTCTCTGTAGTGCGGTGGGCAATTTTCGCATCTCATCACGGTCTTTTACGTGACCTGCTTTTGTAGCCACTTCAAACATAGCTGTTCCGAAGTTTAGGACAAGAACACCCTCACCTGACCGTTCTTTGACCTGTTCAACGGCTGTATTGATCACAGTAGTTTTTCCGACACCGGGAATTCCTGTCACAATCACGATATTTCGCGACTCAGTCATAGTAGTACACCGTCTTCTGAAGATTAGGCGCTGGGTTAGATGGACGTGTTATAATTCCTTCTGTACATCTGAACGCCTGCTTGCTCGCAAAGGCTTATGACATTTCATCCCCAACTATTGCCGAAGTGAGAGCATGAAGGGGTTACGCGTCACAACTTTCATCATACTGCTACTCAGTATTTCATTATTCCCTCAGACTAATTCACAACCCGTAAACATAACTAGTTCTCTGGAAGTAGAGGTTGAAAACCTCAAGGATACCAGATTGGCTACAGAGAATTATGAAGAGATGAACCTATCCTCATTGGATCTCTCACTCTATCTCAATGAGACTGATGGTACAGTCCTCGGAAACATGACTGTCGATTTCTTCAATTCTGACCCGGTTCCCTTCTCACGCATCCCCTTCCATCTGTACCTGTCGGGAATGTATGCTGACGGTCGACTTGGGTATATTGACATCCTAAATGTGAGTGAGTTGACACCAAGTCCTGTCCAACTTGATTTTAATGTGTACTCTGAAGATCAAATCATGTGGGTCAATCTGACCGATGACTTGCAACCCGACACATCGATACTTCTAGAGATTGATTTTGAATCAGTCCTACCCATTGACTCTCCAGACCGTGCAGGCGTCAGCGGTTATGATATTGATAGCTCGAAAATCTATGAGTTTGCCAGTGCATATCCCATTCCCTGTGTTTACGATGAATTTGATGGGTGGAATACCGACCCATATCTGGACACAGGAGACCCCTTTTACTTTGATATGGCATACTATAGCTTTGATCTGACTCTTCCAAATGACATGAAAGTAGCTGCTACTGGCGAACTATCAGAAGTTGATGTCGGATCAACCAAATCAACATTCCACTACAATCTAACTGCACCTGTTCGTGAGATAACTTTTTGCGCATCCTACTACTATGTTATTGAGTCACAGATGTATAATGGGATCAATGTGTCCTCATACTACTTACCAGAGTCAACTAGCCTTTGGAGTACAAATGGTCTTGATTGGGGCGTAAGGTCTTTGGCTCTCTTCAACGACACCTTCGGTTCTTATCCTTACACAACTCTGAACATCGTTGAAGACTATGGGTTCTATTACGGCATGGAATATCCTTGTCAGGTCTATCTTTCTAATCTCATAAATGACCGATATCAAGCTAGTCAGATTTCAGCAGCTACCCTTGACGCAGTTATTGCTCATGAGGTGGCGCATCAATGGTGGTATCAGTTAGTTGGAAATGATGAGATAGATGTGGGCTTCTTGGATGAAGGTCTCACTGTATGGTCTGTTTACTACTACTCCGAATACTACGATTTGCATTGGCCCGGAAAGGATGATGGCTTTTATTATGTCAAAATGACCTATCCCGCCATAATCAACCAGTCAATCTATGATAATGAATCAACATACTATTTCACAGCATACACCAAAACTCCCGTAGTACTTGAGAAACTTCGCCAAATCATAGGGGATGATGACTACCTCGACTCACTGAGATTGTTCTTCTCTCGTTTCAACTTCAGAATTGCATTCCTTCAAGACCTACAGAGTGCCTTTGAAGATCAACTTATCTCAAACTTGGATTGGTTCTTTGTTCCTATGTTTGACAATGGTTACCTACCCGACTATACCTTTACATCAGTGGAATTCAATCAAACTGATACACGTTTGTCAATTGTCATTGAGGATCTCAACGAAGACCTTCATGTACAGAATTACCTACAAAACTTCTCCATTGAAGTTGAATTTGAGGGATTTGGAGAACAATTCTTGGCTGCTGAATATGTGGCGTTTCATGATATCCAACTTTATGGAACAACACAGGTCATTCTTACTCACCCCAGTTTTTCAAGTAGTACTCCCTCAAGGGTAACTCTTCTCTATGATGAATACTCATTAGTTCAGCTTGATGATCCTCATGTTCGGTACATCAGCACTTCCGAAATTCACATTATGGGCATTGAAACCACACCCACGACATCATTTACACCACAGCCTACGGTACCACCCAATATGTATGCACCACCACTCTATCTAATGATAGGAATCGGAATTGGAGCAATGGCACTAGTGATAGTGGCATTTGCGATTATAAGAAAGAAATCCTGAAGGGGTTCTAGCCCCCTTCAGTCTATACTTTACAGGATACCTAAGAGTCCAGCGACTCCTTCTCCACCCATGCCAGCTAGCTGTTCTTTTGCTATCTGTTCATAGTACTGCTTGATAATTGACACCATCAGTAGAATACCTGTACCACTAGCAAGCGCTCCCATGATATCTGCCGCAGCTGCGAGTACTCCTACTAGGAATCCTCCAAGTCCCGCTACGATTGGGATGTACCGCTCAAGAAGTCTCTCAAGAACCTTTTCACTGGTCCTGAATCCAGGAACAATGTACCCTGAGTTGAGTAGCTGTCGGGATACATCTCTTGGAGCGATACCTGATATATCGACCCATATCTTACTGAAGCCCCAACAGAGTAGGATCATCAATGCGGCATAGATGAAGATATGCAGCCACGCTTCCATACCCTCCTCTATGAGACGGAAGATACCTTGCGGCGGCGTGATGTATTTTGCTAGTCCTGAGGTTGCAATCATACGCCCGGATTCTGCTTCACGTTCAAAGACACCTATCCAATTCAAGAACGGATTCGTACCATCCGGATTAAACGCTGAAAATATCATCTGACCAAAGAACAGGATGTTTGCATAGA
>Ga0209536_100015225_pt1 | contig 10987 bp, 6 predicted proteins | sample DeeMarSeWOR28_12_FD_187461 | JGI IMG/M metagenome (GOLD analysis project Ga0209536, IMG submission 187461) | Marine sediment microbial communities from White Oak River estuary, North Carolina - WOR-2-8_12 (SPAdes) (version 2) | ecosystem: Environmental > Aquatic > Marine > Intertidal zone >... | reverse complement strand
GCGGGGCATCATCGCCGCCGGGCGGGCCGTCCGGACTATCGCGTCCAGAGTCCGGTCGCCGCTCTCCGGGCCGCCGGGGACCATCCGGGCCAGCGCCTCGCTTGTAATCGGCTCCGCAGTGCGGATTATTATCCGTCCGGGGAACGGAATGGAATTCCTCCAGCTTAATGGAACAGGCATCCTGCATGGATTCCAGCGATTTTTTTAATTTCGCAGAATGCCCCGGCGAAAGGGGAAGATTATAGGAATAGCACCCGAGAGGGCAATTGTAATGATCCGTCGGAACGGTGTAAAAAGTCATTCCTCCCGAAGCGATTCTGAAGAAGCTGCAACCGGATGGCGCCTTGCCGGCGTACTTGGGTATTCCCTGGGGCGGGCTTGAACGGAACGTTACGGCCACCGGACGCTTGGAGATACCGACGGTTTTACGCAGCTCTAATTCGATCGTAGAGTAATCCATCATCACGATACCTCCCTTCATTCAGAGGCATGAAATCGGCCTCTTTTAAAAGGATATCACACGGTATGTCATTTTACAGCTTTTGATGCGAAATGAAATATCCTAGAAATATTGTATGGAAGCTGGGATTTACGAAACGTTCGCTGAAAGGTCGAAAATACCGCGTATCTTTAAAACAGTCCGGTGGTAAATCCTTGCGGAGTGTAGCCTACCAGAAAAGGGTGGATCTATTAAGATTCCACCCTTTTTAAAGCCACTTTGCCAAAATCAGTACTGATTATGCTAAGCCCAGTTTGAATTTAAGGGAATTGAGCGTATTCTTCATCAGCATGGTAATGGTCATTGGACCAACACCACCCGGGACCGGGGTTATGTATCCTGCGATTTCCTTCGCCGCATCGAAATCTACATCACCCCGAAGGATCGCCACTTTCTTGCCTGTCTTCTCACTGATTTTTTCGCCTATTCTGTTGACTCCGACATCAATGACGCAGGCTCCTTCCTTTATCCATTCCGGCTTAACAAGGCCGGGCACTCCCGCGGCTACTATCAGAATATCAGCTCTCTTACAATGGAATGCCATATCCTTTGTTCTTGTATGAACAATAGTCACGGTTGAATTTGCCCCCGGAGCTTTCTGGATCAACATGTTGGCAATAGGTTTGCCCACGATATTGGAACGCCCGACAACTACGACTTCCGCTCCGCTGGTTTCAACACCGGCACGAATGATCATTTCCTGAATCCCGGCAGGGGTACAGGGGGGGAATTTGACTTCAGAACCACCTATCATGAGGCGACCTACATTAACAGGATGGAATCCGTCGACATCCTTGTCAGGATCAATGGCGTTCAATACCTTCTTTTCATCCACCTGTTCAGGAAGCGGGAGTTGAACCAGAATACCGTGAATGGAATCATCCCTGTTATATTTGTCTATCAGGGCAAGCAGATCTTCAGTAGAAATATCATCCGGCTGGTTATCCTGAACTTCTTTGAATCCAAGCCGTTCTGCCGTTTTGATTTTTAATGTAACATAGGAAACCGAGGCCGGATTTTCCCCTACCAGAATGGTTACGAGTCCGGGAACCTGCCCATGAGAGGCTTTGATCTTCTTTACTTCCTCTTCTATTTCCTTAAGGATATCTTCCCTGATTTCAGTTCCTTTTATTAATGTTGCGGTCATTTTATTTTCCTTTGGAATTAGCGGAAAGCGTCACGCGATTTTTCTGATATGTAAACCTTTTGCTGCAGTGAATCCTTTTACGAAAACCTCGGCACCTCATGGAGCCCAGATTATTGCATTATGGAAATTAATCCTAATTTCGACTCAGCAAAACTAATAACTGGAGGCCATTTATGATAAAAACGCAGCTCACTCCATCTCAATCCTGCAAAGCGAAAGAATTTTACACTATGGAAGCGCTCATAAACAGCCCCTAATTCAAGTCAATCCATAATCTGCCGGAAACAGAGAGACATCATGCCTTTTACTCCGGAAAAAGTATTATATCCCTTCTTTTTCACAATACATTGACACGGCAAATGCAGGGGGATTATCGTTATGTAGGAAGACGCCAATGATATCCCGACGCGATTTTTTAACTGCCGCCTCGAAAATCGGTTTGATGGCCGGATGCCCTGCAGTCTGTTCGGAAGCCATTCGAAGTGCTTTTGCCTTATCCGCTGCTGATTCCGAACAGAATGCCCTGAAAGAAAGCTGGATCAGGACGGCACCAAAGGCACGCTACTGGACATCCACATCTGTTGCGGAAGTGGATTGTAGCCACTGCCACATGGGAGAAACGGGCCTTCAGGAAGATTGGCACAAGGGAAAACCCGCTATCGTAAAATGCCTCCTCTGTGCCCAGAGATGCACCATTGAATCCGGCCAGCGCGGAAAATGCCGCGCTCGTATAAACATTGAGGGCGAACTGCGGAGCCTGGTTTACGGCAGGCCTGTTTCCATCAATATCGATCCGATCGAAAAGAAGCCTTTTTATCATTTCCTGCCCGGATCGGCGGTTTTTTCCATGGCGACATCGGGATGCCCCTTAAGCTGCAAATTTTGTCAAAACTGGGAAATTTCCCAATCCAGTCCTGAAGATTTCGACACGCCTTTCATAGCTCCGGAACGTATCGTACAATCCGCGGCTACCCGAAAGTCACCGGTTATTGCATTTACCTACAACGAACCTACAGTATTTATGGAATACCTAGCTGATATCGCGTCACTGGCCGGAAAGCAAAAACTTCGATCTGTTTTGGTCAGCTGCGGATTTATGAATTCAGAACCCTTGAAAGAGATGTGCGGACTCCTGGATGCGATTAAAATCGACCTGAAAGGCTATAGCCAAGATTTTTACCGCGATGTTTGCGGAGCTGAACTGCAACCGGTACTCAACAGTATCCGTCAGGTTGCCAGAAGCGGCGTCCATCTGGAGATAGTAAACCTGGTCGTTCCTACATTAAATGATTCTGAGATAATGTTAAAAGGGCTGGTTGATTGGATTTCCGGAGAAATAGGTCCGGATGTCCCCGTACATTTCACCCGATTCCATCCGGATTACAGGCTTCTCAATCTGCCGCCCACACCCGCAGGCACCCTGGAACGCTTTCGCGATTATGCAATGAGCAAAGGTCTTCATTATGTGTATATCGGAAATATTCCGGGGCATGAGGGAAACAACACATACTGTCCCCAATGCGACAAAACGATAATTCAACGAAGCTCTTTTTTCCTGGAAAAGATGCATATAGCGGAAGGATGTTGTGAATTCTGCGGAAACAAAATTGCTGGTGTGTGGTCCTGATTTGCTCTAGTAAAATACGATGAGGCAGAAGCCATCATCACTGCTGACAATAATAATTTTGTGGCAGATTCAATGAAAAAATTCTCAATCCCTCTCTTTTCAGTTTTTATTGCATTGTTTGTATATATTCCGTCCGGAGCCTGCAGTGATCTAAAACTTTCCGGAATTCGTCAGCCTGTCGTCGCTGGGCAATTCTACCCGTCCGACCCGTCAAAACTCGAACAGGCAATCCGGCAATTTATCCGGGAATCGGTGGCAATCCCCATGGAGGATCCTGTTGCCGTTGTCGTTCCTCATGCAGGATATATATATTCCGGACAAATCTGCGCCGATGCGTATCGCCAGGTCATGAACCGCAACTATGAGGTTTTTGTAATTCTGGGAGTCAATCATACAACCGCCGGTTTTCACGGCGTTTCCCTGGCAGATTATGAAAGTTTCAGAACCCCTTTAGGCGATATTCAGATCGATGAAACTGTTACAGCCGAACTGCTTGCTCAGTGCAGCGATTGCGTTCGAAGCCGGGAAGTTCACTTAAGGGAGCATTCGATTGAAGTCCAGGTTCCTTTCATACAGGTTCTGTTTCCTGACGCTAAGATCGTCCCCGTAATAATCCATCCACCGGATCCCGATCTTTGCATACGGTTCGGGAAAACGCTGGCCGATGTATTGAAAAATAAAAAAGCCCTTATAATAATAAGCACGGACCTGTCCCATTACCCCGATTCCGCTGACGCATTTCAAGCAGACCGGGAAACACTGCAGGCCATAGCGGACTGGAACCCTGATAAGTTTGTGTCTGTCATGCGTAACCTTAATGCACCAAACCTGAACACCCGGGCTTGTGGAGAAGCGGCAATTCTCTCCGGTATTACAGCAGCCGGGGCGCTTGGGGCAAAGCATGTTGTTATTGCGGGTTATTCCAACTCCGGTGATGTGGCGCTCGGAGACAGAACGCGCGTTGTCGGCTACGGAGCCCTTGCCCTGGCTCCCGGCAGAGCCAGGATCGATACGGCCGCCTTGAACCGCCCTCAACCTCCCGCTAAGGCAACACCGCTCGAAGATTCGGAAAAGAGAATCCTCCTGTCTTTTGCAAGAAAAACGATCCACCAATATCTGACAACCCAGACGGTGCCGCTGGCCAGAAATTTTCCGGCCCGATTGAGTTTCAGGCAGGGAGTGTTCGTCACCCTGAGAAATAAAGGTCTCCTTCGCGGCTGCATTGGGAATATTCTGCCCAGGGATGAACTGGGCAGAACCGTTGGAACGCTGGCTTTACAGGCGGCTCTGAATGATCCGCGCTTCCGTCCGGTGGAAGCGAAAGAACTCGACGACCTGGAAATTGAAATATCCCTTCTCACTCCTCTGAAACTCATTTCAAACCCAGATCAGGTAGTAGTCGGGCGGGACGGGGTTCTTTTAATTAAAGAGGGAAAATCCGCCGTTTTCCTGCCGCAGGTAGCGCCGGAAAACAATTGGAACCGTACGGAAATGCTGGACAATCTTTGCGTCAAGGCAGAATTGCCTGCAGGGTGCTGGAGACAGGATGCAAAACTTGAAATCTTCCAGGCGGAGGTTTTCAGCGAAAAGAATCAGTAGACAGTGGGCAGTAGACAGCAAATAGTGATATTCCTCGAGTCCTGACTGTACATAATTTTTCTTCATTTTTAATTAGCAATTTCGAGTAAATGACACTGCTCAGTAGAAGACATTCTTTCAATATTTTCGGTTCTTCCGCAATCCACCTCTTCATAATCGGATTCATTTCCATTCTGGGACAAGTCGTATTACTTCGAGAACTGAGCGTCGCTTTTTACGGGGTTGAACTAATCTACACCCTAGCCATCGGCATCTGGCTTATCTTCAGCGGGCTGGGAACCATAATCGGAATCAGGCAGAAAAATCCCTCTCCGATACGGATCAACCTCCTTTTTCTCATACTGTCCATTGCCATCCCAACCGGAATCGTATTTATTCGTTCCATCCGTATCTTGTTTTTCAGCACACCCGGGGCCTACCTTTCCCTGCACATACAAATTTTTGCCATGGCCGCTTCCCTCCTGCCCTTCGGGCTGTTTCTGGGCCTGTTGTTTCGCTGGGCGGCCCGGGCTTACATTCAGGAGGGAAAATCCCTTCCTGCAGCATATGCAGTGGAAAGTTTCGGAGGAATAGCGGGGGGCATCTGTGCAACAGCCTTTCTCAAGTTCGGCCTTCAAAATTACTTTATAGGGCTGCTGTGTGCACTGGCTGCAGCAGTACTGGCATTCCCTGTGAAAAACGGGCTCGGCAGCCGGATTCTGCGTTCTGTAGCTGTCATCTTTACAGCTGTATGGATTCTTTGTCTATGGAATGCATCCGCACTGGATCATTCCATGACATCCTGGACGCATCCCAACCTGGTTGTAACCCGGGATTCTCCCTATTCCAGGATTACGGTAACACGCCGGGAACACCAGGTAGCCGTTTTTGAAAATGACACATTGCTGTTCGATTCCGAAGGAATCCAGGCGGAGGAATTCGTACATCTTTCGGCACTGCAGCACTCAAATCCTGAGAATGTACTGGTGCTCGGAGGGGGTATTGAAGGAATCCTCGCGGAACTGCAGTTCCACACTCCGCAATCTATAGACTATATTGAACTGAATCCCATACTCCTGGAGATTACACGCACCAGGCTTCCGGATCAAATCCGGAATTCGCTGGAAGCCGAAAACGTAAGCGTAATCATCGATGAACCTCGCCGCTTTTTAAAGACAGCGCCAGGTTACGACCTCATCTTCGTCGGGATGCCCGAACCTTCCTCCGGACAGGCTAACCGCTTTTATACACTCGAGTTTTTCCAGCAATGTGCGGCAAAACTCAGATCCAAAGGGATACTGGCCTTTCGCCTTCCGACTCCGGATAATTACCTGTCCCCCCAAATGACCCTGAGGATGGCCAGCGTGCTCTTTGCCGCGAAATCTGTCTTTTCAGATGCTATGGTGCTGCCGGGGATGAACAGAATCTTCCTCTGTTCAAACGACAGACTCACCAGAGACCCCTCCCTGCTTGCATCCAGGCTGCTCTCCCGTAATTTCACACCCAAACTGGTTACCGCTTCCTATCTTCGATATTTATTCACCAATAACAGGTTCAGCGAAACCGCGGAGACTCTGGAATCAGCCAGGGCGCCGATAAATACAGATACAAGACCGATCTGCTACCAATACACACTCATGATCTGGCTTTCGAAATTTGTTCCCTCGATAAGCCATTGGGATCTGTCCTTTTCTGAAGCTTCGAGCAGGCAAATATTGTATATCATCTGGTTTGCAATTATTGCAGGCATGGTGGCATTGTTGTTTCGCACCCGATGGAAACTGCGTCGCGCCTTCCTTACAGGCGTCGCCGGTTTTGCAGGAATGGTACTGGAAACCGTTCTCCTCCTCAGGTTCCAGATAAAAAACGGCATTCTTTTTCAGGATGTCGGAATCCTGCTGACAAGTTTCATGATCGGACTGGTCCTGGGAGCTATTGTTATAGGCAGAATGAAGAATCCGCTGACCAAATGGACCGGATTCGGCATCCTCGGGGGATTCTTATTGTTAAGCGGATTCATCTGGCTGGCAATGCATTCCGACCATAGCGCAAGCCTGCCGGCAACATTTCTTCTGATGCTGCTGACAGGCTTCCTGGTAGCCGGAACTTTCTCGTATGCCGGTCTCAGGCAGCCCGCAGACCAGGGGAAAGCGGTCGCACCACTGTACGCCGCGGATCTGATCGGCGGTGGTTTGGGATCGCTTCTTGCCAGCTTTATCTTCGTACCGGTTGCAGGATTAAGTGTTTCTGTTGTTCTCTTAATCCCGCTTGCCGCTCTATCCCTTTTTCTGATCCGTTAGGGAAAATAAGCAGGAAAGAGAAATGGGAGAACGTGCCCGGTCATTATGATAGAGTAAGCTTCGAATCCAACATAAAGGAACCCGCATGGGACAAGGCGAAACAACCGATAAGAACGCCCTGGTAACAGGAGCGACCGGTTTTATCGGCGGAAATCTTGTAAACGCTCTTGTGCGGAAAGGATATTCGGTAACCTGCCTTGTGCGAAGTACCAGCGATACGCGATCTCTTCAAAAGCTCCCCGTTCGGCTGGTTGTCGGCAGCCTTGATAATCCGGCCCACATTCGGAAAGAGGTACATGGACTTCGAGTGGTTTTTCACATTGCAGGTTTGACCAAAGCGCCGAACCGGGAACAATTTTTCCGGATCAACCAGACGGGTACCTTAAGGCTTCTGGAAACTCTTGCAGGAATCGATTCAGATTCATTTCGATTTGTCCATACCAGCAGTCTGGCAGCTGCCGGTCCCAGCGCAGTAGGTAGACCCCTTACCGAAAAAGATAATTCAAACCCTGTATCCTGGTATGGGGAAAGCAAGCTTGGATCGGAGATGGAAGCTTTGAAATATGCAACGGTGTTTCCGGTTACTATCCTTCGTCCGTCGGCAGTTTATGGGCCGGGGGATAGGGATATATACTTGATTTTCCGTATGATCCGGAGAGGCTGCCTTTTTTCGCCCGGTCGTTTCACCCGCTATTTCAGTTTAATCCACGTAGATGATTTAATTGACGCATTCATCAAGGCGGGAGAACTGGATACTCCATCGGGGGAAATTTTTTATATCTCACGCCCTGAAATCCACACATGGGAAGCTGTCGGCCGAGTCATTGCCGAGGAACTGGGAACTCGCTATCGGCAGGTTTCCCTGCCACAGTGGCTGGCTCTGGCTGCAGGCCTTGGGGGCACTATCTGGTCCCTTCTGTCCCGACGGACGGTTGCTCTCAACATACAGAAGGTCCGGGAGCTTCTTCAACCTTCCTGGACATGCGATATATCGAAAGCACATGATGTTTTGGGATTCAACCCGGCTATCGACCTTAGAACCGGAGTAAGAAAAACCATACACTGGTACAGGCAGCAGGGATGGTTGTAACTCGGGCCGGCTCCATTTTAAGAACATAAGGCTTACGGTCCCTACATGAATTGGATTGAAACTCAGTCGGAAAAAGGCTATGTTCGAAGCATAAAAAAGTCATTTTGGGAGTACACCAATAGATGAATACGTACGATCCGGACATTTTGAATACAGTTCGAGCAGCAGTTCATGATGTCACCTTGAAAAAGTCCGGAAACATCCATGAGGGAACCAAGATCTCTGAACTGGGTCTCGACTCAGAAGCATTGATGGAGCTGATCGGAATCCTGGAAGAAACCCTCTCGATCCGTATTAAAAACGAAGAAACAGCCATACTGAACAGCGTTGGTGACCTTCTAAAATTGGTTTGCAATCGGATGCCTCAAAACAAATCCGGGGCACCAATACAGACACGCCGAACAGGAAACAACTTAAATAAATGGAACAGGGTATCAGGCAATGGATCCTGCTACGATATCGCTCGATTTCCGGAAGTAAAGAAACTGGGACGAAGGCTGTACGAATTTGACCGCCTGGGGATTAAGAATCCCTATTTCGAAGTCCATGACAGCATAGCGAGAAATCGAACCATCATTGGTGGCGTTGAAATGCTGAATTTCTCAAGCTATAACTACCTGGGATTCTCGGGCCACCCTGAAGTCATGATAGCAGCCAAAGAGGCTATCGACCGTTACGGAACATCGGTATCCGCCAGTCGACTGGTTTCGGGAGAACGCCCCATCCACCGCAGGCTGGAAAAAGCGCTTGCAGAGCATATCGGCGTCGAGGACGCTGTAGTCTTTATCAGCGGCCATGCCACAAATGTAACAACCATAGGACATCTGTTCGACCGTAACGACCTCATCCTTCATGATTCCCTGAGTCATGACAGTGTCATCCAGGGAATTTACCTTTCCGGTGCAAAGCGGAAATCCTTCCCTCACGGCAACATGGATTATCTTGAAAAAATGCTGGAACAGATACGAGGCCAGTACCGTCGCGTACTGATATGCTCTGAGGGCCTGTTTTCGATGGACGGGGACATCTGTGACCTGCCCCGCCTTATCGAAATAAAGAAGCGCTTCCGATGCAACCTTATAATCGACGAGGCCCATTCCATCGGAGTACTCGGTCCCGCCGGGCGGGGAGTCTCGCATCACTTTCCCGGCATCGACCAGACAGACGTAGACCTTTGGATGGGCACGCTTTCAAAATCCCTGGCAAGTTGCGGCGGATATATTGCAGGCAGTAAATCCCTGGTACGTTACCTCAAGTTCACGGCTCCGGGATTCTTGTTCTCCGTAGGTATGTCGCCCCCTATAGCGGCAGCAGCTCTCAAATCTTTGGAGTTGATGCACAAATATCCGGAGCTTGTAGAACAACTCCGGAGACGTTCAAAACTCTTCCTCGACCAGGCGCGCGACAAGGGTATTAACACCGGAAATTCCGTGGGAATCGCTGTTATTCCAGCCATCATCGGAGACTCGATGACATGCATCCGGGCAAGCCAGGCCTTGGCCGCGAAGCGAATTAACGTTCAACCGATCATCTACCCTGCTGTTGAAGAAAATGCTGCGAGGTTACGGTTTTTTATCAGCGCAACGCACTCTGAAGAAGAGATTCGTTTTGGAGTAAACGCTCTTGCAGAAGAATTGAATAAATAATAAACAGTCGGCAACAAAATGATGTTTATTCGAATTCTGTAAGATCAAGTTGAAAATACTTTTTTTATAGGCAAACTTATTTGACTGCCGATTGCCCACTGTCGACGGATTTTTCATATATCCTATAGCGTTTGTAAAGACGTGCATCGAGCAGGCGCATACTTCTGTTGATCAAGTGGTTTGTTTCCAGTGTCCAGGAAAATTCACCTTCCTGATAGCCGGCCTCAACCCCTCTACGGAAAGTTTCAAAATACAGGGCAGCTCCCAGCCCGCTCCAGTTCTGAGCTTTCTTGACTATTCCAAGTGCCAGAGTGCGAATACGCCGTATCCGGCGGCTATAATAGAGCAGCAGCGGCAATCCTATTGGGAACAGACGTCCATTGACCTTCTTCAAGGCCTGGTTGATATCCGGCAGACTCAGCGCAAATGCAACGGGCTCATCGTTCTTTTCAGCAATTAAGACCAACCGGGGATCCACTATGGACTTCAGCGATTTCGCCATATGGCCGAATTCAGCATCAGTCATAGGGACGAAGCCCCAATTGTCAGTCCATGCATTGTTGTATATTTCCTGGATGATGTCGACTTCCCGCCGGAAATTTTTCATATCGAGCTGTCGGATTCTAATTCTTGATCTGTCCAGGATTTTTGCGGCAACGCGACTAATTTTAGGATTCAAAGCAAAATCCGCTTTTCTGTACCAGGCATACAGGTCCACGGCCTTTTTGAATCCTGAGGCTTCCATCAATCCCGGATAGTAATCGGGATTGTACGCCATCATAACGCACGGCATGCAGTCGAATCCCTCAACCAATATCCCTGATATTTCATTCGTCGAGTAGTTCATCGGTCCGCGCAGTTGCATCATTCCCCTTTCTCGGGCCCACCGAGCTGCATGGTCAAGAAGAGCCATTGCGACGTCCATTTGATTGATCGATTCAAAAAAGCCGAAAAAAGCCGTCTGTTCGTCATGAAAACGGTTGTGATTGTTGTTAAGAATTGCAGCAATCCGGCCTACCAATTGACCGTTGCAACGGGCCAGGAAAAAGTCGGCTGTTGAATGTTCAAAAAATGGATGTTTTGTCCTATCCAGGGATTCC
>Ga0209536_100015224_pt1 | contig 10987 bp, 7 predicted proteins | sample DeeMarSeWOR28_12_FD_187461 | JGI IMG/M metagenome (GOLD analysis project Ga0209536, IMG submission 187461) | Marine sediment microbial communities from White Oak River estuary, North Carolina - WOR-2-8_12 (SPAdes) (version 2) | ecosystem: Environmental > Aquatic > Marine > Intertidal zone >... | reverse complement strand
TCGTCGGTATTCAAATACCGAGCTGGGATTATTTCGTCAGTGTTGATATGATCCCTTCTATAAACATGTGCTTTGCTCATCGCTAAGCTCCTTGGCTTGCAAATTCTAAATTCTAATTTCTAAATCCTAAACAATTTCAAAATACTAAAAACCGAATGCCCAAGACTTCAGCCACTCTTAGCTACAATTGCTCCGAAGATGTGTGTAAGCTCTCGTGCTTCGTTCTCCAACGTTCTTCCTTCTTTTTCAAGCTCACTGTCGCCGGTTTTATCGATCAATCTCAACCAGTACCGACTCTCTTTTGCTTCTTTTCGACATATCTTGATTCTCATCAGGAAATCCTTTTTACTCAGGGCTTCGTTCGCCTCGATGTAATTTGCCCCAACAGAACCTGATGCTCTTATCAATTGTTTTCCATCTTCGACATTTGCCGTGGTCTTACTCAGCTTGCCGACGAAAGCCCTAACCCGTTTTGCAAACTCAAGCGTCCTGTCCTCGAGGTCATATCGTTTTGGATTTTGCTTTTCGGTCATTTGAATTTGTTTAGGATTTAGGATTTAGATATTAGGATTTCCTCAGATGTAGTTTCTGGGATCCGCTATCTTTCCTTCGACCGCGCTTGCCGCTGCTGTAGCGGGGCTGGCCAGGTAGACTTCACTCTTGGGGTCTCCCATTCGACCGACGAAATTGCGGTTCGTTGTGCTGACGCACTTCTCACCGGCCGCGAGGATACCCATAAAGCCGCCTAAACAAGCTCCACAGGTCGGAGCGCTGATCACGCAGCCGGCGTCGTAGAATATGTCGAACAACCCTTCGTCTTTGGCCTGCTTCCATATCTCCGGTGTTGCCGGCACTACGATCGTGCGGATAGCGACTTCTTTGCCCTTGAGGATGTCCGCTGCTATTCGTAAATCCTCTATCCGGCCATTCGTGCAGCTTCCGATATACGCCTGGTCCATGTCTTTGCCGGCGCACTCGCCTACCGGGACGCCCCCGCTGGGCAGGTGCGGTAGCGCCACCATCGGCTCAATCGCCGAGCAATCAAACTCTTCGACCGCAAAGTACTCGGCATCGGCGTCGGACTCGTAAACGGTGTATTCTGCGCTATTCTTGAGACGCCCGTTGAGGTAGCGTCTCGTCACGTCATCGAAACCGATGATGCCGCTCTTTGCACCGGCCTCGATGGCCATGTTCGTTATGGTCATTCTCGCCTCCATCGACATCGCAGCCAGCGCCGGGCCGACGAATTCCATCGCCCGGTACAGCGCGCCGTCGACGCCGATTCTTGCGATAACGGCAAGGATGACGTCCTTGCTGTAAACACCGGGTGAGAGTGAGCCGTTGAGGACAAATTTCATCGAAGCCGGGACCTTGAACCAGAGCTTGCCGGTGGCGATCGCCGCCGCGGCGTCAGTTGAGCCTATTCCTGTGCTAAACGCCGCAAAGGCGCCGTAAGTGCATGTATGCGAATCGCCTCCTACGATTACCTCGCCCGGCCTTATATGTCCCTGTTCGGGCAGCAGCGCATGACATACACCCGCCCGGCCGAGCTTGTAGTAGTGCTTTATGTTGTGACGCCTTGCCCAGTCGTCCAGACGCTTGTGAAGCTCGGCGCTCTTGATGTCCTTGGCCGGCTGAAAATGATCTGGTGTTACGACGATTCTTTCGGCGTCGAACACCTTGTCGATACCCTTTTCTTCGAGCATCGAAATCGCCGGTGGCGTCGTGACGTCATGGCACATTACGACGTCTATCTGCGCATCGACCAACTGGCCCGGCACGACCTCTTCTGCGCCGGCGGCCTTGGCCATTATTTTTTCGGTTATTGTCATACCCATTTTCTTGTTAACTCTCCGTTAATCCTGAGTTTCATTTTCCTTCAAACTGCTGATCCTTGCTCCGCGCCGAAACCATTCTGTTGATGGCGTCGACGTAGGCCTTCGCCGAGGCTTCGATAATGTCGGTCGAGATACCCCGGCCGGTGAACGTTCTGCCGTCTTCGGTGATTCTCACCGTCGCCTCGCCCAGCGCCTCTTTTCCGCCGGTGACGGCTCGAATCGAATAATTCTCGAGCTTGGGTGATAGGCCCGTCGCGTCTCTGATCGCCTCGTACGCCGCATCAATAGGTCCGTCACCGCATGCCGCCGCCTGCTTAATCTGGTCCCCGGTTTTTATCTTGACGCTTGCGGTCGGCAGCGTGCCGGTCCCGCAGGCAACGTGCAGATACTCCAGAACATGCACCTGCTCGATGGCATGGATCTCATCGCTGATTATCGCCGCGAGGTCCTCGTCGAAGACCTCGTGCTTCTTGTCCGCGACGGCCAGGAACCGCTCGTACGTCTTCTCCAATTCCTCTTCGCTCAAAACGTATCCCATCTCTTCGAGCCGGTGCCGCAGTCCGTGACGACCGGTTCGCGCTGTCAGAACGACGCGGCTTTCGTCGAGACCGATGTCCTCGGGCCTCATGATCTCGTACGTCTCGCGTTTCTTCAAGAATCCGTCCACGTGAATCCCCGAGCTGTGTGCGAAGGCATTATGCCCCACGACCGCCTTGTTGGCCGGAACGGGCATGCCGAGCAGGTCGGAAACCATGTGACTGGTTCGGTAGAACTCGCGCGTATTGATATTGGTCTTGACGTTCTCGAAGAAGTCACGCCGGGTGTGGATCGCCATCACGACCTCCTCGATGGCCGCGTTGCCGGCCCGCTCGCCGACGCCGTTTATCGTCCCTTCGACCTGCCGGGCTCCGTGTCTCACTCCCGCGAGCGAGTTTGCCACCGCCAATCCCAAATCGTTGTGGCAGTGCACGCTGATTACAGCTTTTTCGACGTTGGGCACATTCGCCCGGATATCGGCGATCAGCGCACCGTACTGCTCAGGCATCGAGTAACCGGTCGTATCGGGGATGTTCAGCACGGTAGCGCCCGCTTCGATCACGGCTTCCAGTATCTCGTAGAGAAACGCCCTGTCGGCCCGCCCGGAGTCCTCGGCGTAGAACTCGATATCCTTGATGTACTGAGCCGTGTGCTTTACCGCTTCGACGGCCATCTTCAGGATCGTCGCCTGCTTCTCGCCGATGGTCTTACCGTATTTGTCGTCGGCGAACTTGCCGGCTATATGGATCTCCGAGACACCGATTCCCGTGTGGATCCGCGGCCGTTTGGCCTTGACCAGGGCCTTTCTGGCGGTTTCGATATCATCGATTCTGGCCCGGGTCAGGCCGCAGATGACGGGCCCCTCGATCTGCTCTGATATCAGCCGCACCGCCTCGAAATCCTCGGGCGACGACGCCGGGAAGCCCGCCTCGATGATATCGACGTTGAGCCTGACCAACTGCCGGGCGATTTCGAGCTTCTCTCTCGCCCCCAACCGCGTCCCGGCCGCCTGCTCGCCGTCCCGCAAGGTAGTATCGAAAATCTGAACTGTTTCTTTGGACATCGTATTTCTCTCCTTTCTTCTTGCCACAGAGAGCACAGAGTTCACAGAGATTACTACATTCTGTCTTCTGCGTTCTGAACCCTGGATTATGCCCCAACCAGGGCCAAATTGCCAACGATTATGGAAAAATCACCACGAATGAACACGGACAGAAACAAATAATCAGCGCAATCAGTGTAATCCGCGGTTAAATTTAGTATGAGATTTTTGTAGGGGTATATTTATTGCGCCAGACGGCGCAGGAGCAGGCCGCTGAGGCTGGAGGCAGCCTTGAGGACGAGCGATATCAAGAAGATCGCTGGAGGCATAATTATACAATTCTTGCTCATGAGAGCCATTATATCGGCAGCCAAGCCGTTTGCAACCACAAAGTTCAAAACTTTTTTCAGACACCGATTAACGCGGATTCCACGGTTTTCATCCGTTGTCTTCCACAGTAATCAATAATCAACAATCAATAATCATTGAAAAGGCCGCCCTGCGCCAGCGGCAGGTTCAGCCGGCCTCATATCAACGCCGATCAGCTCGGCAATTGCGGTGCCGGCAACGAAAGTCCGTCATCCAGCACCGCAAGGACAGACTTTACCGATTAAAACGGCTCATCGAACGGCAATGTCGCACCGGTCAGCGAACGGACCTCGGCAGACGATAGAGCATAGTTGTAGACGCGCACCTCATCTATCACGCCGACAAAGAACTTCTGCACCACGCTGGTTTCGTAGTTCCACCCGGCTCCAATATACGCATTGGCTTGTGATGTACCAGAGAGGTCGTACCCGTCGGGCAGTGCGACGTTGTCTCCGTCCTGGAAACCATTGACATATATACGCAGGCTGCCTCCATCTCTTATCCCGACGATATGGTACCACTGACCATCATCCACTGTCACCGAGCTCGTGCTTTGTACCTTTGTGACATTGTCATCGACGGTCAGACAAGCTTTGTGATCGTCAGTCTCGCTCACACCTAACATGTAACGTATTCCACCGGCGCTGTCTCCTCCATTAGAGAAGATATTCATATTCTCGGTGGTTGAGGCCGGCATCGTTATCCATGCCGAGATAGACCAACTGCCCGTTCCGAAGTCAAGCTGGCTCGGATTGCCGCAGTCCACGTAGTCATTACCGGTAAGGCCAATACCGGCGAGGCTAATGGCCTGGCCGAACCTTCCTGCGACAAAAAGGCCGCCGGCTACAGTGCCGTGAGCGGTCCCAGTGCTGTCGTTGGCATTGCCTTCCAATTCGTACTGTACCATCAGGCCGGCGGGGTCGGGTGCCATCGGCGTGACTAACTGACGGGCATAGGCGTACAGCCTGATATCGTCAAGGTACAACGTACCGCCGGCGCCATTGCCCTCAATCCCAATAGTCAGCGTCGTGACAGTTTGCAGGTTCACACCTAACGCCGTCAGGTCAATGTTCCAGGGTTGCCACGCTGCGCCCGCCAAGTTAGCGGCATCGCCATCGTATGGGACCTTGACGCCGTTGACCTTCACATACAACTGCCCGGTGTTGCCCGCAGTGCCGTGGAACCACAATCCCAATGTCATAGCTCCGCCTTTGGTCCAGTCACGGCCAATCGCAAGGTCGGCCGTGTTCACGGTAACCTCCGATACGCTTGCCACGCTGTTATCGTACAGTAGTGGCACCGACTGTTTGCCACCGTGCACGATGCCGCTCTCCATCGTAGGCTGGAACGCCTCGGTATAACCTATGGTCGAGCCGTTTGCTGAGGGATTGTCAAATCCATCGACCCACGTCAGATAGATCAGATTGCTGCCCTCTTGTCCGGCTTCGATGTCGTTGTAGGACTCGAAATCATCCACAACAAGAAACTCCTGCGTCGAGAAGCTCACGACATCACCTTGCCATGTTGCGGGGGTCTCGGTCTCATTGACCTCATCGACCCGCCAGTAGTAAGTGCCGCCCAAGTCGAGGGATAGAGGACCGTGCCTGGCCTCGGTAACGACAGTGACAGGCGCAGTACCGTCTATCACAGCCTGTTCGTCCGTGCTCATGTAGACGTCATGCGTGGCGGCCTGTCTTCCTGCTCTCCAGCCGAGGGTCACATCCACGTCCACATCCGTCGCCCCGGAATCCGGGTCGGGCTCTCTTGCACGCACAGGTATGTGAAAGAAGCGAACCTCACTGAGGCCAAATTGTGCCAGCAGGCCTCCCCAGTTGCTGTTGGCGGTAAGCTTGACATACTTAGCCGGTACGCCAGCCATGTCGATGGTCGTGTTGCTTGCATAGCCTGCCGAACCTGGCGCCTGCGCGAACTCATGGGTGGTCCCCAGAGTCATGAAGTCGATGCCGTCGGTCGAATACTCGATGGTAACATCTTTGAATCCCAGGCCGACTACCGCTTCCAGACTCTCGTTAGAGTTCCAGACCAGCATCTCATCAAGCTTGTGAACCGTATCGAACTCGAACTGGATCCAAGCCGGCTGCGGTCCTGCAATGTCGCTGAGCCACATGCTGCTTTCGCCTATGTTGCCGTGCAGACCGCTGCTGTCGAGCCCCGCGCCGTTAACCACGTTCTCAGGCCCCTTACCAGTCGCATTGCTGGAGGCCGTGGCGACTATGTTCTGAACTTGATATGAGAAAGGTTCGGTCTCAAAGCTCCAGACGTTGCCCTGGTGCACCGTCGAATCCGGCGGGGCATTGACCTCATCAACGCGCCAGTAGTAAGTTGTCTCGAAATCGAGCCGTTGGGGCGGAGCATAGCTGGCGGCACTCTGGATGATAGCGCCAATGCCGTCGCTTACGTCGTTGAAGTTCTCACCAAAGTAGAGTGTGTGCCCGTTGACTGCCGGCGCATATTCTCCCGGCATCCAGCTCAGGACCACGTCCCGAGGTACATCTGTCGCCCCACTGGAGGGACTTGGATTGGACGCTCCGCCAAGAGTGGGCACGGTGGCGTTTTCATAATCCGCATCAGTGGGCACGTAGTCAGGATCATCCGTCCACATGAAGACATCCCAGAACACGCTATTATTCCCTGACCTGTCAAAGCTGTACATCGTGTTCTCGCCGTTTTGAAGTTCCTTGGTATGACCCTCCTCGTGATTGGACAAGCCCCATGCCCAGGAGCCAGGTGAGCCGACATTTTCCTCAAAAATTCGGTCATCACTATTTAGGAACGGTCCTGCCTCGTTACCTCCCGGATAGGGTGGGCTAGTGGGAATCTCTGGATCACCTGGATCTCCCTCCACAAGCATATAATCCGACTGATTGTTTGGATTGATCTGCCGTGCCCAGAAATACCACGTACCGCCGGTTCCGCCGGCTTTACTGATATCGAACGTATAGCGAATCATGCCGGGGCCGTTGTCCCGTTGAATCGCCTGGCCGAACGCACCCGCCTCGTCAACCACCGTGTAATACTGGTCGGTGGCGGGATCGCGCTGATCGAAATCCTCAGCTTCAAACCAGATCTGGTGGCCGCCGCCGTAGCCGGAAATCTTGAAGTTTTTCACAGCATAGACCGGCGTTGTCACTAACAACGCCACGAAAGCACCGAACAATACTCGTTTAGCTGATTGGTGAAGCATTTGGCTTCCTCCTGCAAAAAGACTAGAAATACAAAACGACCGATAACAATTCGAACTCTAAGAAATATCTATCCCTCCCTGGCCGGAGCACTTAATTACGGCTTGAAACTGCCTCCTTTGCTGCCAAATGTGCCACCGGTGTCAACCTCCATTTATACCAGATAGACAGCCTCGCCGTCAAGAAGAATCAATGGATGACCGAGATGCCGGAATACTGTGATTTCATTCTAGAAGTTACCCAGCAGGTCTGCCAGAGTAGCCCTGTAAATCGGGGGACGCCTTACTTATTTTCCGGTAAATTGGCGGGGATCTTGTTGAGGGCGTTTAGCGATTTTCGAGGATGTTGTCAGAATGGAAGTTGATTATAGTTCTCTTTTCCCTTCTTACTTTCTACTTTTTACCTTAGCCCTGTCCATCCTGTAATATTGTCAAGATTCTCTAAGTGTTTCTCATCTTACCGCTGCTCTTATTGCGTCAACGAGTTTGAGAGTCCCTTCGTATAAGCTGCGGCCGATTATTGCTGCTTCGGGATTGAACTCGGTCAGCTTCTTGATATCCTCTACCGTGTTCACACCGCCGGAGGCGACCACGGGGACATCGACCGCCTCGACGAGTTCGCGCGTTCTCTCGAAGTTCGGGCCCGACATCATGCCGTCTTTGGCTATGTCGGTGTAGATGATTGCCGCTAAGGGCAGCTTGGCCGCCTCGGTTGCGAATTCCAGCACGGTTTGGGAGCTGTCCTGTGTCCAGCCGTGGGTGGCGACCTTCGAGCCTTTGGCGTCAAGGCCCAGGACGATCTTGCCTGTGAACTTATTCGCCATCTCGCTGAACCACTCAAAGTCACTTACCGCTTTGGTGCCGATGATTGCCCGCTCGACGCCTAAGTCGAGAAGTTGTTCTATCGAGGCCTCGTCGCGCAGTCCGCCGCCCACTTCGATCTTGAGCCGGCCCAGAGCGGCTATCGCAGATATCGTTTCGGTGTTGACCGGCCTGCCGAGCTTGGCGCCGTCTAAGTCGACGATGTGCAGCCACAGCGCACCGTCGGCGCTGAACTGACGCGCCTGTTCGACTGGGTCGTCGTGATAGTCTATCTGGCGATCGTACTGGCCCTGGATGAGTCTGACACACTTGCCGTCCCGCAGGTCAATCGCCGGTATGATGTACATCTCTCGATCCCTGGATTTCCTTCAACGTTTCAGCCAAAGACGAATGCATATTTCAGCCACCCACGAGCGGACGGGTCCTGTCTATCGAAAAGTACATCAGGTGCCGCACCTTGCCGTCATCGTCCTTGGCCCTTTCGTGCTGCTTTTTGATAGCCTTAATTCGTTCCGGATCCTTCTCCTCGCCGGTCATTGTCAGGTACAGGCGCTTGCCGTTGTATCCCTCACCGCGCTCGATGAACATGTAAGCAGCCTTGGGGTTGGACTGGATGTTCGCATAACTGTGCCGCTCCAGCATACTGAACGCGACCGTATCTTCGTCGATGACGTACGGGCGGGAATAGATCGCTGTGTTCACGTTACCGTCAGAGTCACTCGTCGACAGTATCCCAATGCCTCTTATGTTCTCGAAATAGTCACTTAGGCTCATAGTATTCTCCATGATTTGTTTTGCTCATTATAGTGCTCGCGACTGAAATTTCGCGTTTTCTCGCGGGTAAGTAGCTCTACAATAGCAGTTTATGATCTTACTCGCGGGAATTTACTACCCTCAAGGGTATCGTTCTGTCAATTGTCGGGCCTTTTCTACATAGGCGTCGGCGTCGAATTTTCTTTTGAGCCCGGCGGCGTTCATATAGCGAATCTTGCCAAAAACCGGCCTTTCGCCCCAGGCCCTGTCGTGCTTGCCGAAGCACCAGGCCACGCCGGCGAAAGCATTCGGATCTCTGCCGTCCAGCTCGTACTTGTTATTAAGATACAGCGCCGTCTTGAATGCAGTTCGCGGATTTCTGCTCCATTCGAGTATTTTCTTGCCCCAGTACATCCTCATGTAGCCGTGCATCTTGCCGGTGGCAACCATCTCCTGCTGGGCCGCGTTCCAGTACGAATCGTGCGTCTGCGCCCGCTCGAACTGCTCGAGCGAGTAGACATATTCTCTCTTATCCCTGCGGTGAAAAGTCAAAGTGTTGAGAGCCCAGGGTGGCAGGCAGGCAAACTTATCGTAGTCATTGTTGTAGTATACGAAGTTGTGACTGAGTTCTCTGCGGACGATCAACTCTTCCAGATACGAGTCCCGGCCCGCGCCGGGACTCTTGAGGACCTTCAGCGCGATGTAGAGCGGCGAAATCTGCCCGAAGTGAAGATATGGACTCATGTGCGACACGTAATCGGCGGTCGGGTCGTTTCTCAATTCGGCAAAGCGATCCAGCTTGTCGCGCAGGAAAGCATGCAGACGCCTCTTTGCCTCGCTTGTACCGCCGCGAAAACTCTCTGTTTTTGGCACGCCCCTGTCGATGCCGAGTTTCGAAATGACCTTGTCGATGTCGTCGATATCAAATGTCGAAAATTTCAGTGCCAGTGATTCGACACGTAGCCGGGTGTGACTGAGCGGAACCAGATAACGGTCAAGCTGCTTCGTGATCCTCGGTCGAAAAGTCCCGGCAGAGAAATTCTCTTTGGACGAAGCTTCTTCAACTGGGACAATCAGATTCGTCTCGACTTCATACATCGGGCAGTCGATCCGCCTGGCTGCATTTGCGCGCCATTTCTTCTGAATTCTCAAATGTCCCGCGTCGACAACGACCAGTGCCGCATCTTTCGCCGTTTCCGCCGCGCCGGAATCGGGAGACTTATGGCGGATGACTATTTGAATGCCTCGGGTTTCAAGATCCCGTCGGACTATCTTAAGTCCCTCCAACATGAAATAGTAGTGGCGCTCGTTCGCCTCGGGCCAGTCGTCGGTCAGTCCGAAGAACACAACAAGCGGTTTTCCAAGGTCGTTGGCCGATCTTATGGCGTATTCCAGAGCGTGATTGGACTCGACTCGCTGGGCCGCCTGCATCCAGTAGAGCACGTATCGGCCGTCACGTGCCGGCTTGTCGTTGAGGGCTCTTATGCGTTCAGGTTGAATCATTCTGCATCCTTTTCCGTAATGTATACATTCAACCGTGCTTGAAGGCAAATCATTTGACAAAATACCGTGGCGCATTATAGTTGCACGTGAGCTAGCTATAAGAACACTCAATTTTAGGAGCCAGACTATGAGAGGGGCAAAAGCGTTAATAATTACTATCCTTGTGGCGATTTTGTTCTTGGCGATTTTATCAGGCGCTTCGGCATCGCGTCAGGGCCGCAAGATCCCCGTTATCTTCGATACGGACATCTGCGATGACATCGACGATACGTGGGCGCTGGCGCTGCTGCTCCAATCGCCCGAGTTCGACGTCAAATTGATCACTACTGCAGTACGCAACACTCCGTCGAAAGCGGCGGTCGTGGCCAAATTTCTGCAGACCGTCGGCAGAACCGACATACCCATCGGGATAGGCGTTCAACAGGGCGAAGCCGTCCACAGGCAGCAGGCGTGGATAGAGGGCTATGAGCTTTCATCATATCCGGGGACGATTCACCGCGATGGTGTTCAGGCGATAATTGATACCATAATGAAATCTCGCGAGCCGATGGTACTGATTGCCGTCGGTCCTTTGCCTAATGTCGCCGCAGCGCTGCAGCGCGAACCCCGCATAGCCGAGAAGGCCAGTTTCGTCGGAATGCACGGCAGCGTGCGGCTGGGATACGGCGGAAGCGAAAAAATCAGCGCAGAATATAACGTCGTGGCCTTTGCCAAGGCTGCGCAGAAGGTCTTCACTGCGCCGTGGGACATAACAATCACCCCGCTGGATACCTGTGGGCTTGTACATCTCAAGGGACAGAAATATCAGAAGGTCTTCAAGAAGAACAGCCCGTTGACCGCGGCGCTGATTGAGAACTATCGCGCATGGCAGAAAGAAGGCCTGCGCCGAAGCGACAAGAACCTGAGCGAGGCCGAGTTGAA
>Ga0209536_100015223_pt1 | contig 10987 bp, 8 predicted proteins | sample DeeMarSeWOR28_12_FD_187461 | JGI IMG/M metagenome (GOLD analysis project Ga0209536, IMG submission 187461) | Marine sediment microbial communities from White Oak River estuary, North Carolina - WOR-2-8_12 (SPAdes) (version 2) | ecosystem: Environmental > Aquatic > Marine > Intertidal zone >... | reverse complement strand
ACCACCCGGTGTTTACACGGGCTCTGCCGACATCGTATACACGAGGGACGACAGTGACCTGACCATAACAGAGGCCAACCTGATCGTGGACTGGGAGGTGGACTTCTCGTTCGCGGACGATGACCCGTTCGAGGACGGTAATCTGTACTCTGAGTTCCAGTGCCGTGCAACTGACGTGACGATCACAGACTCGGACGTCGGTGACCCGAACGTGACCAGACAGGTCGATGTTGTAGCTCCGTATGATAATTACATACAGAGCAGCTTCAGTGACAAGCTCATCGAGTTCCAGGTGACCATTGAGAACAACGGCAACATCCCGATATATAACTGCGAGTTCGTGATTGACCCGACCGGTTGGGACTATTTCAGGAACCCACGGTTCTTCTGGCCGGTTACAGCGGGTCCGGATTACGACTCAATAGCAGTTCGTGGTGTTGACCTGGACGTAGGCGAAACAGTTACGTTCACCATCCAGGCCATTGTCTTGAAGGAGATCCCGATCGGTGAGCACAGACTGATCATCGATTATGACGGATTCTACTTCAACGACGGCTCACTCGGCGACGCCACAGGTTTCCTGGGCATTAACGGCGGAAACGGTATGGTCGACGCGGCAGATGACCTAGAGATAGTCTTCAGCATCATGGTGACCGACGGTTATCTGGATGTGGCCATAAATGGAGCCATTACGGTTACCGGAGGTGCAGATAAGCAGGACATCAGAGCAGAGGTGCTTAACGTTCCTGTTATCAACAATGAGGAATACGTGTTGATTGATATCATCGTGACTGCAGATTTCACCGGTACGCCCTTCTACGAGCCTCTTTACCCTGACACGAGCCGGAACCAGGTAGGCCTTGTTGCCCTGAATGCTAATCGATTCACTCCAACACTTAGTTGGGACCCTGGTGAGACAGTAACCTTCGAGTTCCTTGTCGATACAGACCCGACCTATGCACCGGACAGATATCCGTTCACGATAACGATAACAGCGATTATCGAGGAGACGTTGGAAACGGTCACCTCGACCGTTACGTTCGCTGTTGAGCTAGACTTCACTGGATACGGACCTGGTATTGAGATCTCAGCCTTCACCGGCGACGACAGCATCATACCTGGCGAATCGTTCGACCTGACAATTACCATTTTGAACTCGGGCGACGACAGCCTGAGGGACGTATGGCTCACATTCCCGGTAGACGACACAGAGGAATACGATTGGGACCTTGAGCAGGAGTTCAAGGAGCAGTTCGACTGGACGGATGTCTTCACGAACTGGTTCGACGTTAGCGGACCCATCGAGATACCTGACGGCATGTTCTACACTGTCGAGGACCTGGACATAGACAATGTAAGGGAGATCGTTGAACTCAACCTGTACATGGACGGCGTTTACACACCAGTGGGTACAAGGATCGTCACAGTGCACATCATAGACCTCGGCCCTGGCATGTCCACGGACGTGATAGTGACATTCATTGCTGACAAGGACATGGTCAACGGCAAGCCATATACGATTCCGATAGACATCATAGGTATCGATCCGGATGGTAACAACTACGAAGTGACCAGGATCATCACAGTGATGACGTCTCTGCCAGGCACATCATACAACCCGGTAGAGCTCGACTGGTTCGACGCTGGCGTGAAGCTTCTTGCTCTGGTGCTCTTCTTCATCATCGTGTTAGCCATACTGTTGTGGGTATACAACAAGTTCAAGGGCGAGCCCGGTGAGGAAGAGGACGAGGACTTTGACTTCGAGGACGAGGAGCCGGCCTCATTCGAGTCGGCGCCGAAGACCGAAGAGAAGCCTGACGAACTGGTACCACCTTAGAACGTACATAAATGGCCCTTCGGGGCCAACTCTTTTATTTTCTTTTCATTTTTCCGCTTTCCAGCCTTGGCTCTACCTATAGTTTTTTGTATTCCATCGCCTTCAGTACTCCAATGGCCAAGAAGCGCAGGAAGCACCAGATGGAAAAGGAGGAGAAGGAGTACAAACCTCCGGCCTTCGATAAGAAGGAGTTCATGGAGACCGAGATAAGCGTGGCCAAAGGTACCATTTTCGCGGTGGTCCTTGCCATCCCGGTCGCCATCGTGGCCTTCTTTTTAACGGGTTTCTCGGCCATTGTAGGGCTGGTCGTGGGGCTGGCAGGCATCGGTATCGTCTGGTTCCTTCTACCAATAATCGGAATCGAGGTCGCGGGCTTCAAGATCACACATTGGCTCGGGGTCATTTCCACCTACTTCTTCCTGTTCCTGGCGATTTGGGTGGTCCTCTGCAATCCGCCCTTCAGCGACAAGGCCTTGCCGGATATTGCGAATGTCAGGGTGAGCTGGGACGGCGGTGATTATCTGGATGTGGATGAGCTTGGGACCGGCAACAGTATCACAATACCAACTACGAACGTCACGCAGATGCGCATACAGGCACAGGTCACCGACAACGTCGAGCTCAATGTCAATACCGTTGATATCCGCATGTACGATGGGACACCCCTGCCTATGAGCCAGAACGCTACGTTTGATTACATCTTCGAGCACACGGTCGCTGCACCCGCGGCCGGCATGTCATTCACGATATCGGCACAGGATACGAATGGTCACACCAACAGCTACACCTTCGCTGTTGTAACATAGTTCAGCGTTCCCAGGGCATCCTTTTATCAAGAAAAACGGAGATGGCCTCGAGTATCTGTGAATCGTCAGGGACCTCGGGCCCTAAGACCTGGACGTCCTCCTTATACTTGTTCAGGTCCTTTCCTATATCGAGGGCGCTCATGTTCGATACGATCAGCTCCCTGGCGTTCGTGTGTTTCCTCTTGATGAACAGTAGCCACTGGCCGTTCTCGATGAATGGCTCGGAAAGGGCATCCGGATTATCTCGCCATTTGGCCAGGAAATCGTCCGAGTTATCGTGGATCCACACCGGCGGGCCCCTGTGCAGCTGCGCATCCGGAAGCTCGAAGCTCTCAAGCTTGTGCAGGATGATTATCCTGTCATCGATTACGTTCGACCACGAGCGGATGACGTTGAAGTCCCTCTGAACCAGGGCCTGGGTGAGGTTCCTCTCGAACTTGCGGACCTGGGGGAAAAGGATATCATCTATCAGGTCAGGCGCTGGCAGGGTCAGGGCAAGAACCTGACCCTTCCCCTTCAGGCGGTCTTCAATCTCATCAACACTAAGCAACGGGACGGGCTTGGGGAAAAAGAACTCGGTCTTAGGAGCGGCCAGGTAAGCCCTGGCCGCCACTATGAACAACGAGAGGCTGTGCAATGACACCGCCGAGGCCATGTTGCGGTTCCCGTCCACGGGGTCGATGAAGACAATTGGCCCGTCGAACCTGGCCTTCTCATGTGATCCCATTGACAGGTACACGCCCCGCTTCCAGTGGCTGGCCGCCTCCAGGGCCTCGCGGAAGCCTCCGAAGCGAATGACCAGTATCTCGCACAAATATCCAGAGAAACCCTGGACCCTTGCCTCTGCGCTGTAGATGCCGATGCCCTTCATAAAGGCCTTTAGCAGCCTGACGTCGTCCCTCTTCTCAGGGGCCAAGTGTTCCTTGACGTATTCTGTATGGAAGGGCGTGCGGTCGACGGCCGTCATCTTCTGAGTCGTGTCCTTGATCCTGTAGGCCGGGACTACGTCCACCTTCAGTCCGTTGAAATCGCCCCTGATGTACGGGTGCTCCGCATAGTGCTCGCGGCCGCCGATGGCCTCCTTGCCTACCCTCACCCCATATTCCTCCAGCTTCTCCCTGGGAACCTCTGGATCGAACAACAGGAACAGGTCTATGTCAGGGTTCTTCAGGTATGTGCCCTTGGCTATCGAGCCCACCAGAACGGGCTCGAAGGTGACCTCCTTTGCGATGCTGGTCGCTGTAACCCTCTTGACCAGTTCCCTGACCGTTGATTCTATGAGAGCCTCCTCTTCATGCGATGGCCTGAGCTTGGCCAGCATGTCCTCTTCCACTGACATGATGACCCAGTGTAGTCCCGGGCATTTAAAAGCTTTTACCTTTTTTCCTCCCCACGTGCTTCGCACGTGATTGGATGCGAACCGGTGCGTGTATTGAAATCTATGTTAAAAGGATTTGATAAAAACCAACCGAAGTGCAAACCTCAGAAACATTAATCAGCGCTTTCTCCTGCCCTTCTCGGGCGGATTGGGATATTTCCTCTGGATGTCCTTGATGCGGGCGTCCAGCTCCTTCTGCAGCTCGTCGCCGATGAACCTGTTTCCGTGCCTGTCGACCTTGGCGGCAATGGAGATCTTGGAGGCCATCGTCCTGGCGATCTTGCCCCTCTGCCAGTACGGTGCCCTGTGAACGTGCGGGTGCTGGAACAGCACTCCGTGCTTCGGCGGCTTGGCCTTGTCCTTGATGTGCTTGAACATGGCCTTCTCGGCCCCGAGGAGCTGGATCGTGCTCGAAGGCAGCCGTGCAAGCCTGTCCAGACCTCCGGCCAGCGATATGAGCCTGGCGCCGATGAGGGGGCCTGCGACGTGCGCCGTGTTCTTCGCCACCTGCTGCATCCTCGCCTGGACATAGGTTTCCATCTCCTCCTTGGCCTTGGCCGTCGCGTTCAGGGTGCTGGCCAGATTCTTGATGGCCTCCGTATCCTCGGGTGATATGTCGGTGCCGATTGAATCCTCCAGCTCGACCTCGCCGGCCTTGATGATGGTTTCCCTGTCACCGTGCTCGGCTATGATCTCGGGATACTTCGCGTCGGGGACCAGTTTCTCCAGCTCGGGAAAGTTGAGGGCGTGCCACTCGTGAAGGCGCTCGGACATCAGGTTGATGGTCTTGGTCAGGTCGTCGATGGCCCGTATCGCCTGGAGTATCTGCTCGTCCGGTGTGCTGCTGGCCTTCATCTTTTGCCTGCCCAGGCTGACCATGGCCTCGCTCAGCAGGGTCTGGCTGAAACCGAAGTCCTCCGGTTCCAGCACAGGCTCCTCGAAGGGCACAAAGTCTCCGAGAAGTTCCAGCCGCTTCTCGCGCACCAGGAGGTCGCCTTCCCCGGCTATCTCCTCCTCTTCCGGAAGTATCTGGCCTTCGTCGATGGCCCTGAGCCTGACCGCGATCTCGCCGGCGTTGCTGGGAAAGAGGGTCTTGTTGAACACCTGACCCTCGTCATCAAGGATGAACACGCCGAACCAGGTGGTAAAGAGTCTCATCGTCTGCCCCAAGCCCTGACACATTAAAAGATTTTTCATGTCAGGTCGAGAGCTTCTGCCTGTCCAGCTCCTCCGGTTCGAGCACACCGACCTCAGTGATGACGCCGGTGATGTACCGGGCGGGTGTCACGTCGAAGGCCGGGTTCCTGGCCTTCACACCCTCCGGGCATATGCGCTCCTTTCCGACGTAAAATACCTCGTCCTGGCCCCTCTCCTCGATGGGAATGTCCATGCCGGATTTGAGCGAGAAGTCGAAGGTGCTGACGGGCGCGGCCGTGTAAAAGGGGATGCCGTTCTCTTTGGCCAGCACCGCCTTTTCGTATGTGCCTATCTTGTTTGCGAAATCACCGTTCCCTGCAATTCTATCGGCCCCCACGATGACGATGTCTATCTCGCCCCTCTGCATGAGATGTCCCGCCGCGTTATCCGCGATCACCGCGTGGTCGATGCCCTCCTGGACAAGCTCCCAGGAGGTGAGCGCTGCCCCCTGCAGCCTCGGTCTTGTCTCGTCCGCGAAGACGAAGATGCTCTTGCCGCTTCGGTGGGCTGCCCTGATGGGGGAAAGGGCCGTGCCGTGGTCGATGGTGGCCAGTGCTCCGGCGTTGCAATGGGTCAGGACGTTTGCACCCTCTTTGATCAAGGCATTGCCATGCTCGCCGATGAGACGGCACTTGTCCGCTATCCTGCTCACGTAAGCCTCGGCTTCGATCACCAGGTCCTTCCCCTGACCCGAGGCTTCGACCATACTGCCGACGGCATAGAACAGGTCGTATGCCGTGGGCCTGGTCCTCTTCAAGCGTTCGGCCGCCTCCTGAACGTCCGATCCTGTTATCTGGGCCAGAGCCATTCCGTAGGCTCCCGCGGCCCCGATGCTGGGCGCCCCGCGAACTGTCATGTCCTCGATGAAACGGGCCACCTCCTCCACCGTACCCGCGTCTATGAACTCGAACTTGTGGGGCAAGACCTTCTGGTCGATGAACCTGACCTTTTCGCCTTCCATCCAGAGGGCGCGGATGTCCATCCTCTCGCCGTTCTTGGTCACCTGCATGGGAACACCGGGACACCATCCCCTTCAACCCTATAATCGTTACCGAATCGAAAGGTATTTATTAGGTACGTAGGATAGACCAGACATGGAGAGTTCCCAGGGTGAGGCCAGGCCGGAGGGCATTATCTCGGCCAGCAATCTCGAGAAGTACGGTTATTGTCCGCTGAGCTGGTGGCTGAGCAGGGGCGAGGACGACGACCTCGACAAGACCCCGTTGGCAAAGGGCACGAAGGCTCACGCCAAGGTATCCGACGACCTCACCGGCATCGTAAGGGGGGAGAGGATAGCCAAGGAGTTCGAGAGCGCGGTACTGTGGTTCGCCATTGCCGCCACGCTCATCTCGGTGATGGGGCTATCGCTCATCACCGGCGCGGGGGAGGACGTAGGCAGGATAATGGGCGTCATCGCCCTGATATGGATACTCGCTGCATGCTATTTCCTCTACAAGGCCGAGACCATCGGCCAGAAGAGGTCGCGCATGATCTACCAGCGCATCATACTCATCTTTGCCATCGTGGCCACGCTGATCGCCCTCAACTCAGTCACTATTATGAGTTCCATGGACCCTGACCTTGCAATGATCTCGCAGGCGGTGTCACTGGCCTGGCTTATAGGGGCTTGTTACTTCCTTTTCCGTTCACTGAAGCATTTGGAGATGGCCAGCACCAAGCGCCGCGAGCAGCGGGTCAGGGCCGATATCGCCTATGTGGACTCGGAGGAGAAGAAGCCGAAGCTGTTCGTCTCGCAGAAGTACGGATTGTCAGGCAGGCCGGACTACGTCCTGATGGTGGAGGACGGGCACATACCGGTCGAGCTCAAGACTGGCAGGGTGCCCAGGGGCCCCCTGTTCTCCCACATCCTGCAGGTGGCCGCCTATTGCGTGCTCCTCGAGGAGGAGTTCGGGACCCCGCCGCCGCACGGCATAATCAGATATGGCCAGGTAGAGAACGAGATCGAGTATGACGAGGGCCTGAAGGAACTGGTGCTGAACAAGCTCGCCGAGATGCGCGAGCTGCGGAGGACGGAGAAGGTGCACAGGAACCACAACAAGCCGGGCAAGTGCAGGAGCTGCTCCAGAAGGGACATTTGCCCAGAAAGGCTCGCATGATTTCGGAGACAAGGTTATAAATCGAGTCGGCCATTACTTCGGGCATGGACGGTTATCAGCCCGGTCAAGAATTGGGGCCCCCACGGAAGGAGCCCGAGCCCTTCAAGGAAATGTTATACGTGATGAAGGCCGCGCTTTGGAGCACCAGCGCCATTAGTTATCTGGTCCTGCTCGTTCTATCGGTCGCCTTCCTCTTTGCCCTCACTCCGGACATACAGAACTGGATCTCAACGCCGCTGCCCAACGGGGTCATGCACGAGGAGGTGCTGTTCATTATCTTTCCCCTACCGATGAAATTCGCGGAGCTCGATGGGATGGCGTTCCAGGCCTGGCACATCGTCGTGCTTGGAATTTTTGCACTCTGTTTCTTCTACGGCCTGTACAGGATGCTTGGGCCCATGCTGGAGAACAGGAAGGCCGCCGAGGATTCCCTGGTCAACCCGGACAGGGCCGGAACGGGCATTCAAACCGTGGCAAAGCTGTTCTTTGCGGTGACCTTCTTCAGCTTCCTCTACTTCGTGTTTCTCGAGGGCGGCGGGGTGTCGCCCGACACACCGGCCTTCGACCAGATGTCCACCAACGAGCTGTTGTACAGGCTCTTCAGCGCCTCTGTCTGGGAGGAGATCGTGTCCAGATCGTTGCTCATCGGATTTCCCCTTATGCTCTTCGCGGCGGCGCTCAAATGGGACCGCCCGTACACGAAGTTCCTGTTGGGTGGCGGGATGAGGTTGAACACCTTGACCATCTGGCTCATCATCATATCGTCCGTGGTCTTCGCTCTGGCGCACGTGGGTTCCTGGGACTTCTGGAAGGTACCTCAGGTGCTGGTCAGCGGGATGGCGCTGGGTTTTGCCTTCGTCAGGTTCGGCCTCTATGCATCGGTCCTTCTTCATTTCTCCATTAATTTCGTGACCAGCTGGGTGTACGAGTTCGCTTCGGGCAACGAAGCCGTGGAGGTGCTGCTGGGGATGGTCGTGCTCCTCTGGATAATTGCGGGCTCGTACTTCTTCATTGACTTTACCTTAAAGTTCGGGAAGAAGCTGCTGGGCATTGACAGGACGGCGAGAAAGGTTCCAGAGGAGAACCGGCATATACCGGTGGAATCCCGGACCCCGGGCGGGTTCGTGTGCCCCCACTGCGGTAACTACAGCGCAAGGTACGGGAACGGTGTCCTGACATGCCTGAGATGCAATAGGCCGTATTCCGATGAAGAGAAAATCGAGAACGATAAGATAGACCTGGAAAAACAATTATAACTCTAAAAATATAAATAAAAATAAAAGAATGAGATAGGCACGCCTATCTCTTCTTCATTATCTTCATCCAGCCGCCGCTCTCGTAGACCTGAAGTCTCCTCTTTCCGAGTGTGTCAGTGAATTCGTCCCAGTCAATGATCTCCAATCGGGGGTTCTTTCCCTTGGTGAACTGCACGCCCTTCGTTCCCTTCACACGACCCGGTTTCAAGCCCTTTCTCTTGGCTATCTGGATTGCCTTATCGACGCTTATCGGTTCCATTACCATATCATTTCCTCCACTATTTTGGATCACCCAATTGACTGGCCATTATAGCCAGACTTGAGCCAGACCTATATGGCTGCGGAGTGTATATAAGTTTTTTGTATGACTGGCTACCTTTTTGATGTTAAAATGTAAACCTTATGTCAATGAAAATGAAATAAAAACGAATGCAGGGAACCGGAATTTCGCGAAGAGCTAGCATCACGATGAACGGGTTCATCGTGGACCGGCTCGAAAGGGGTTGCTTGGATGCGTTACTCCTTTCGGCACGGTCTCAGCCAGCTTTGCCAGCGTTACTGTTTCAGTCGCTGGCCTTCGGTTCGAACCGGCGAACCACTAAGGACTAGACCCTGAATCTAGCGCCGTGAGCCTTTGTGTGCAATTGTTATTGACCGACTCACGGCTTAGTCGCAGCCAGATATGGCTGTTCCTAGCGCCGTTTGGCCAACAACCGCACGCAGATTTGACCAGGCTTGGCTATCCCTGCATTTGAATGTGAATACGCATATTTCCTGGTCAAATGCAGGTCCGCCGAATCGCAGTCGTTTTAATAAGATTTCACGATTCGGCCAGACCGACGATTGCGCATGTAGTAGATAAAGGAGGAGCAATCGTCATAGTAATAAATCCTTTTCTGTGGATTGCTCACTGCGTACTCTTCGTAATGTTCACGCCCTCGACCAGGACGTGCGGTGTGAAGACCGGCGTGGTGACCTCCCACCAGTGTATCTGCTTGACGTCGTTGCCCACGGCCTTGACCTTCCTCATCAGGTCCACCATGTTCTCAGAGATACGGATGTCCTTGACACTGCCGACTATCCGGCCGTCCTTTATCCTGAATATCGCGTCCCTGGGGATGGTGGAGAAATCACCGGTCTGGTAGTTCTGGAAGCGCGTGTACCACACGTTCGTCACGTAGTAGCCGTCCTTGACCTGGGAGATCAGCTCTTCCTTGCCCTGGTCCCCTGGCGCCAGATGAACGGACCATGAGTAGGGGAACACCAAACCGGCGTTGCCAGTGGTCTCGGTCCCGAACTGCTTTGCCGTGCTGGTGTTGTGCAGGTAACCCTTCAGCTTGCCGTTCTCGATTATCGGGGTCCTCCTCGTTGGTACGCCCTCGCTGTCGAAGGGCGGGGTGTTGAGTGAGCTAGCGTGCGTTCCGTCGTCGGCAAGGCTCACGACCGGACTTGCCACGTCCTTTCCGACCATGTCCTTGAGGAAGGAAAAGCCGGCGTCCACGTATCCGGCCGATGATGACGATGCCACCCTCTCCAGTATGTTCGCGAATGGCATGGGCGAGAACAGCACGTCGAACTTGCCCTCCTCACCTATTGCGGGGTTTTGCGAGCGCGCGGCCAGCTCTCCGGCCTCCTTACCGGCCGTACCAGGGTCGAAGTCGTCCAGGTTCACCACCGATTGGACCATGTGCCCCGAACCTTCGTTTGCCGCCATCGCCCTGATGGATATCTCGATGTCCGCGCTCGAATAATCGCCCGAGGGCCCGGTGGATGAGCATAGGTATTGGTTGCCGGCGGAAGTGTATAGCACGCCGGCTACCCTCTTCGCTCCTGCATCCAGTGCGGATGAGATGGCGTCGTCAACATATCCGTACAGCTCGTCCAGGAGCTGAGGTATGCGTTGGTCCGGTGCCGATGGGCGGTAGTCGAAGCTGCCGCCGGCGAGACCCTTATAGTTCTGGCTCTCCTCCATGACCTTTGACATGTTAAGGAGGTCCTGGAGCGTGTCGTCCGTGGTGGAGAAATCGCTGATGTCGGTGGCCACCACCCTCCGTTCCTTCACGAGGAAGATGCCTGCGACCTTCTGGGCCCAGAACTTCGAGGCGGTGATGCTGTTGTTTGCGAAACGGACCTGCTTGACGTTGCTCGTCATAAGGGTGCATATGACGTCGTCCGCTCCCATCTCCAGAGCCTTGGTGACTATCTTGCCGGGCAGCTCGATGTCGAGAATCTCGGACCACGAGCTCATTGGCTCACCCCCAACCTTACGTCCCTCAGGCGAATGCTGGGGCCCCCGGTGTAAACGGGAACGCCCTGGCCTGGTTCGCCCTTGCCGCAGGTCGCCGATGTGAAGTCCAGATCGTTGGCCACGGCGTCGATTGCCGCCCAGAACGCGG
>Ga0209536_100015222_pt1 | contig 10987 bp, 20 predicted proteins | sample DeeMarSeWOR28_12_FD_187461 | JGI IMG/M metagenome (GOLD analysis project Ga0209536, IMG submission 187461) | Marine sediment microbial communities from White Oak River estuary, North Carolina - WOR-2-8_12 (SPAdes) (version 2) | ecosystem: Environmental > Aquatic > Marine > Intertidal zone >... | reverse complement strand
TAAAGAAGTGGATGTACAAGTAGGTGTAAAGGAAGCCGCCGCAAAACTGCTTAACGGTGATGCTGTTGTGGTGGAATACACTAAGTTTGCTTGGCCGGTAGAAGTAGAGCCGCCGTTGGTTAGGGGTATTGATTACCCGGATTGGTTATCAGAAGAGGCGGCGGCTAATGCTCAGCGCGTTGATGTTAAGGATGATGGTTGGGGAGACCTGCCCCTACCTGAGTGGTTGACAGATGGTAGTTTAGCTGTTGCTGAGCCAGAGGTAGTAGCCATTAAGAATGACGATCTACCTGAATGGCTACAACTTGATGAAGATTGTCAAAACGAAGCTGACTGTCAAGAATTTGGTGACAATCTAGTTAAGGTTTTTGAGTTTCTTGACACATATCGCCTTAATGCTTTTGAAGAGTTGCCATTAAAGCCAGTGCCCGAAAGAACTGTTGTGCAAGATGAGAAGCCAACAGAGGGTCGAAGAGAGAACGACCAGTCAGCCCATATCGGCTGCTTTCCGGTTGAGAGACCCAAACCCGCCAATGCGACACGGAAACCAAGTGCCGCTTCTCCGCCGAGAGTAGTAGGCAACCCTAACTATCCCGTGGTAGGTAACGGCACCGGACGTAGGGTGAATTTGGCAACGGGTCAATTAGAACATCCCTATGAAGCTATTACAGATTACAATGAGGCGGGTAGACTTTCACCAAATATCAAGAGGGCTGTGCATTGGGTTAGGCAAAACCTAACAGAGTCAGTCAGGCCAACGGGTCAGTGCACCGCTGATCGTGGTTGGGTGCGTTCGGCATATGATTGAAGAAATAAGGTCTGAGTTTAGGGGAAGACAGATAAAGCGTTGGGTGCCTCAAACGCTGGTCTTAATAGCCTTAGTGTTTGCCTGCGCCGTGTTGGGTTATGGCGCGGTATTTTTGGGTTGGTGACATATGCCAAGGTTGCACAAGGGGCACAGGCCTACACACTACCAAATGAGATGCGATCTAGGCCCAATAGATGTATGTGGTGCGTGTTACAACAAGTATTACCGTGGTACGCCAGTTCAGAAGTCGCCAGATTATGAATGTGGCGAATTTGTGTGCATAGATTGCGGCAAGCCGCTCACGAGTGACGATGATCTAGTAATGGCACAGCGCCGCAAATCGCTAGTCTCAAATTTGCCGTTCGCTCTTAGGTTCTGGGGTGCGTATGCCCTGGTCAGTGCTGCGGCGTTTGGTGTCGGGTTTGCTGTGGCGCACATAACCCATAATCTCAACACTGCTTTTTGGTTTGGGCTTGTCGCGTATATGGTTGGCTTTTTTGCACTATCTGTAGTGCTTGTCAGGTGGTTGATTGGCGAGATTAGAAGCAGAAGGGAATATTCAATACCCGATTTCGTGAATATTGAAACTCCCGAATTAGCAGAGCCGCCAGACGCTTAAATTTTAGTATTTACTTAGGGGTCTGCAATGGATAAGGGTGAAGTCTACTTTGATGGTGAAGTGTATACAGCTTTTACAAATTGCCCAGAATGCGGGGAAGATATTAGTGCTGATTTGAGCGCGCTTTCAAGTGAGGCGCAAGTTGAGTGTTCCAGTTGCGGCAGGGGTCTTAGCGTTTACATTGCGCCTGTTGCTTTAGTTGTTAGCAAGCCGTGTTTGCTAACTGACAAACAGCAACGCGCATTGTCAATCATTCTTAGCTTTGACGGCATCACACCATCACAATTCGCCGCTAAAATGTGGCCCGATAGTGAGGGCCACAAGGTATATCATAATGTTGGGCGCGGTGTTAGCAGGGGTGCCGGTATGTCGTTGGCAGGCGGCGGGCACCTGGGAAGGCTCAGGAAAAAGGGTCTGGTGCGTTCCTCAAGAACACGGTCAAATGCGAGTCTGTATTATGTAACACTTACCGGCAGAGAGTTTTTAGAAGATTGTGGCGGCGCTGTCGATTTTTAAGGTTGTATCGAATGTTTCACTTGACAAGCAAGATACTGTATGATATTATGGGATAGTACAAATCGGCTATTCCATTTTTTTGCAACCTGAGGGGGGTTGCCAGGGATGAATAACACCAATAGAAGGCTAAGGCATCGGCGTATCAAGCTGTCGGAGTGCGAAAGAGGAAACGTTAATGAGTATGTGCGCCTAAATGGTAGTGGGTCTGTCGTTGCCAAAACTGGCCCTGTTACTATTGGCAAGTGGACCTGCTATTTCCCGCTAACTGGATTTTCTGGAACAATTACAATTGGTTCAGTGGGTACGGCAATTCGGTACTTGGGTGCTGAAGAAGACGCTGAGAGCGCCTGTATTGGCGCGTCTGTGGCATTTAAGCGCGCAATGCGTAATGTTTCGGCTCAGGTGTGCCAGATGATTGAGGCTCTAGAAGAAAGAGATGCGCGCGGTGTGCTTGATCAAATTGTCGAATTCAACAGCACGAATCGGTGTGCGTAAAATGATACCAGAGCTAAAAGCGTTGATAGCCGCAATCATTGCTATAGTGGTGGTACTTGCTGCGGGCGCAGTTTTGCCCGTGACACCCCCACCGATTGCATACGGTGGTATGTTTGTCATTGTCTGGGTGTTGCTTTTCTCTGCTATGACTACTAGATAGGTGATATAATGAAAAAGCAGTACAGGCATCTTTATCTCGACTTTGAAACAGATATTGACAAAGAACTGGCAGATAGGTGGTCATTGCCGCCAATTATTCCAATTGACCAAATGCCAGACATTAAAGAATTGCTTAAGGGGTCAGTTGCGGATGTATCTGCATCACTTAAGGCGTATAACGAAATGGCGCTTAGCCCGGACTGGCTAGCTAGTATGTGGGACGCTGAAACCGCTAGTAAAGATCGTGCCGGTGTTCTTAAAGTGATTTCGTCTGCACAGGGTGCGCGTGATAATTACATAAGGCGCATACCACTTGACCCGCAATTGTGCAGTGTAGTGAGTGCTGGTATCGCTGTAGATGATAACGCGGTTGAGGTTCTTTTAAGAGGCGATACTTACAACGAAGCGCATATATTGAGGATTGTTTGGGATTACATAAACGCCACAGACTACATTGTTGGATGGAAAGTAATCAATTTTGACTTGCGTGTTTTGTTGATGCGATCAATTCAGAATTCGGTTAGGCCTACCAGGAGTCTAGATTTACGCAAGTGGGGCAACACGCACGCGCTTGATCTCAAAATCGCGCTCTGGGGCAACGATGTTAATGTTAAGGGGCTTAAGGAAACGGCGCGGCATTTCGGAATAGACATACCCGCTGGCGATATGGATGGTTCTATGGTGTGGTCTTACACACCTGAGCAGTTAATCGAATACCAGGAAAGCGATGTTCTGATTACGCGCGCTATACACAAGCGGGTTGCCGGTTATCTAGAATCTGTGCCGCCAATCTCCTATCTAGATGATGAAGTCCCGTTCTAGGGAGAGGTTTTATGGGCGTAATAATTTGGGATAAGCCCGAAAGGGCAATGACTACTGAAGAGTGGAGTAGTCTTTCCGCTGATGGTGCACCACCCGGTGTGTTTGTTCGCAACGAAACCAAGGACGCGTCCCAAAAGTGGTGGGGGAAGGTTCTGGGCACACGCAATCCGCCACTCCGGGCCGTGCTTAGATACACGACAAGCAACTACGTTTACCTGAAAGTGGTTGTTTACACAAATGGGTTAGTCCGTATTTCGGCCAACGGAACGGCGGAGTTGACGCGCGACCAGGCGGGCGAAATGGGACAGGCAATAGCAGAGGCGTTTGAGTATTTGGCGGACATTAAGACTAGCCAGGAAGAGTCTAACTGTTAGACAAATAGAAAGGATGGTAGAGATGGGCGTTGCGATTTCAAAAGAGGCTATCGTAGCTGTTACGAACATTGCTAGAGAGCGCGCAAAAATGGCTGATAAGATTGCTGGCAAAGTTGCTCTCTGTTTGATAGCTGGAAATTTCGATGAAGCAAGAAACCTAGCTGATAAGGCGCGCGCGCTAAGCGCGAGATCGGATAGTGTTTTTGAAACGCTTGAACTTTTGGGGGTAAGTGTTGAAAATCCCGGTGCTACCCAAGATTGATTTCCCTGAGCCGCCATTACCAAGGATACGTTTTTTCTACATACTATTCTTTATGGTGGTTGGTTGGAGTATTGTATTTGGATTTGGTTTCATTGTCCTCAGTATTACAAAGGCGCGCGTTGTTTCCTGTGTGTGCCTAGCTAGCGTGATTGGCGTTGGGGCGTTACTAATAAGCTTTATAGCTAAAGGTTCGTCAAGATACGATGCGGAAGGATATATCATAGATTATGACGGTGGATACGATGAATGGAAAGGCGCGGGAAGACCAGGCGCTTTTGATAACTGGTAAAGCTGGCTCTGGCAAGACTACGCTAGCGCGTGCGGTGCAAAAGCTGTATCCTGGTGGTATTATCGTCCCTATGGCGATGTATCTAAAGCATTATGCTAGAGAGATCGGATGGAATGGGCTAAAAGACGCAAGGGGAAGAAAGTTGTTACAAGACTTTGGCACCGTGTTTAGGGATTATGACCCCTACGTTTGGGTAAGGCAGAGTTTAACGGAGTGGGTTATTACGTATAGAGACTACACCCTATTCATTGCTGATGATATAAGGTATCCAAACGAAGTAGAGCGCATTGGTCAGTTTTTTGGTATCCAAAATGTAACAGTAATAAGAATGGAGAGGCACGCAAATGAACTAGAAGGCAGTGTTGCTCAGCACGCTTCAGAAACGGAGTTTTTGCAAATAACGCCAGATTTTATCATCAGCAATGATGGTGGGTTGCAAGAACTTGAAGTAGAAGCCGAAAAACTATTAAGCGTTATGGGTCTACCAATAGTGAGGGGGATTTCAGATGACTACAGATGACTTTTTCGAAGACACCGATTTATATGGGGTGCTTCCTAATTTTGAAGACTATGGCGCTGTTGATATGTCCGGTGTTGAGGCTTGTTACGATGCTTGCTTTAATTATGTGCCTAAGTGGATGGACTTGGGGGCAAGGGTAGCGGCCCTTTGGCGGCTTTGGCGCACTGCCAACCCCGGACAGTATAAACAGCACAACGAAGAATTTCTTGGGGAAAAAGCACTTGCTGCACTAGCGGCGCTTTGTTCGGACAATGCGGCAGAACTAGTAGCCCTAACGGAATCGGAAGACAAAACGTGCCCGTTACCGTTGGTGGGTCGTGCTCTTGAGAATCTAGAAATTGCTGAACTTTTGGCAGAAATGCCCGTTTTTGACGGTGCAATAGATGCGCTCGTGTTGCAATTGGCTGATCAACAAGTGCCGACTTTGGGGGATGGGTTGCTGGCTAACTGGACCGCATATGAAGAAGCGTTTCTTAAAATAGTCGACTCAGCAATTACCGATTTACCCAAGCTGATACATCTTGAAACGGTTGTTGTTGACTGCGACTCGTGTAGTGAGAGCGCAGATTGTATTTTCAATGAGGCGAACGCAAACAACGTTAGTGTCCTGGCCTGCTTAGCGCGCGAAGTCGCCATAAACGATGGTAAAAACGCAAATCATTGGGTTGTTGAGTTTGAGGCCATAGACGGTTCGGCGCGCCTAGTAGAATGGGTGCAGAGTCGTTGCGGCGGAGATTTAGAGCGTGTTGTCTTAGAAAGCTTTATGTCGCCCGGTGATATGCACACCTGGCTAATAGGTAAGCTGGTTACGTAGCATCTTCTTTGTTGAATCGGAATGACGCTATAGCTTGCGCCGGGGTGTAATACCCCCGGCGCAAGTAAGGGGGATATTGTGAGAACAACCGACTTGAAAGACGTTTGTGATCGTCCGCCGCTTATCCTTTATGCACAAAACAAGCAAACAGACAAAACCGTTTTGCACATTGCGCGCAGGCAGGGGATGGTTGTAAGGGCAGGCGGGCAGTGGGGTACAGTGGCACAGATTACGGAATGCAACCGCATTGCTGAGTATTGGAACATATGGAGCGGGGTTGGGTATAACAGTGATCACCGGCTGAGCATCCCGCAATTTTTGGATTTGAGGGGTGATGAATTTAAGCTGTGCGAAAAGTGCGGAGATTTGCACGATTTTGAAGAGGCATTAACCGGGTTTCTGGTGAACAAGGAAAGGCTTCAAAAAGAGCAAGAAGAGCGACTATTGAGAGAAAAGGAAGAAGAACAAGCTAAGGCGGCTCAAAAGGATTTTGAGCTACAACACTTTATTGGTAGCTTTCTCACAGCGGACGCGCCGTTATCAAGGGCTAGCAAGTTCGTGTATGAATATAAGGTGCCAAACAGCGGCGTTGTTATAACGTTAAGGGCGGAATGGAAAGATGATTGATGAAGCCTTTCTAGCGTTTTTATGTCTCGTTGCATTCTTTGTGTTAATACGCCTGATCGACTGTTGGGCCGCTTTGCCGTGTGATAAAAATTGGAAATGGTTGTTATCGTGCCTATTCTTTAGGCGACGTGTCTACGAAGACAGGGCGGTTTTGTTTGAGCGCATTATGTTGGCGATTATCTTTATCTATGCCCTGTTTTATACAATCATAAGTGTGCGGGGTAACTGATATGTTAGACTTAAAACCGTTGCGCAGAGCCAAGGCCTTATTGAAGCGATACGAACTATCAAGGGGTGCGGGTCACACATCGGGTATGATAGATGGTGTTCGCGCTACAACTAGAGAACACGAGTATGTTATTATGGTGGTTGCAACAAACGACCAGGGTAAGGCGATTATTGATCGGTTCGGGCTTGATGGTGATAAAATAAAGCTGGTTACTCCGACAGAATTTGATAATGGAGACCTAGAGGGTTTATATGAAGTGCCGATATTTATAGACAATTTCGTTCTGTATACTATGTTGGGCGAAATGGTAACTCTAGTTGAAACCGTGATCGGTGCACACAGCTTGCTAACACAGTCGTATAAAGATATGGTAGTTAGCTTAAACACTAAGTTACAAGAGGCTCTTGCTATGTTGAGGCCGGGGGGAAATATCCTATTATGAAAGAAGCAACATTGTTGTTTGCGGTATCTATGACGGCAACAAGAGCGACAAGGCAAACCTTAGAAATACCGAATGCGTTTGGTGATTCCAAGGTATTGCAGATAGCGGACGTTACTTATCACGCAAGTAAAGCCAATTTTGTTGTCGCTGGTAGCTATGAAGAGGCGGGCAAAATGGCGATGTCTTTAGCCAAAGAGATATTCCCCGTTAGCGATAATTGGCACGATCACCGCGTACACGTTCTGGCGCTAAAAGATGTCGTTAATTTACCCGGCGATTATGATGTTTAGAGAAACAAAAACGATGTTCTTTATTTTCGCTGGCTCTGATTATTACCCAAATGGCGGCGCGAGTGATTACGTTGATATATTCGCATCGCTTGAAGACGCTATAAGGTATGTGCGGGAAAACATAATAGATAGCCTCAGTTCGTTGCCCGTAAGTGATTGGATTGCCATTGAAGAATTTGACTTTGAAATTGGCGTATTTGAAACTCGTAGATACTACTCTGTTTTAAGCTTGTGGAATAGGCCATATACAAAAGTGCCTGGGTTGTATGACAAATTGTTACGTAAGGAAGCGGTGATACCCAATCAGTTTTTGGGCAAGAGAATAATAGACCAACTAACAGGCGAACAAGTCTTTATAAGCAGCAGGGAACAACCCGAAGAAAGGTACTGTTTGCCTAAAATGCTTGACACTAAACAATAAATCTGGTAAAATGCGTATGTGAAGTACATACCCACCGTTGATGATTTAGAGAGAGACTTACTACCAGAGATTTCAGCGGGTGAACTAGATTTAGACCAGCTATCAAGACATCTAGATAAGTCACGTAGAAACCTGGAAGCCCTAATAAGGCGCGACCCCGCAGCACTCGATTTGATACAGGCGGCGCGCGCTGAGGTAGAGGCTTTTTCGTCGTTACGGCTATTGATGTTGGTGCCAGATGCGCTAAATGCACTAGAAGACATACTAGTTAGCGTGGATGGAGACCGCAAGACAATGATGGCGCGTGTTCAGGCAGCAAGGGAAATATTGGACAGAAACGCGGTAACGGCGAAAGTATCTCGGTCTAGCTCGATAGGTAATCCCATAGACGAAGGCAGGGCTGTTTTGCCGCCACTGGAAGAAGTGTTAAGGGGTGTGCCAGAGGGCGACGAATTAGCGGTTGTTGATCGTTATATGGGCCTTATAAGCGAAATAGACGCTGTGAGGCGCGGAGAAAAACCAGTAAGCGCCAACGGAGAGAATCCAGGTGCCAGACAAGTACATTCCGGGACGATACGAGAAAGTCAACCTGAGGCTATACCAGAACCGAAGTTTAGCGATATTACAAACTGAAACCGGCGCGGTTATAGCAACATATACGGTAGACTACACATATGTTACCCCGCTACAGCTAGAAGACTATACTAACAGGCGAGTTGTCCCCGCTGGCACTGTGCTAGCCTATAACCCCGCAACCGGAAAAGTGGTGCCCAACTATACAACCTATGAATTTGGCGTTATAGGTGTTAGTAGATGGGACGTTGATCTAGATGAAGTGGGCGCTGACACTGAAGCAGATCGGCTAGTTAGTTGTATTATTAGGGGTGTGGTGTATGAGGATAATGCTTGGGATAACGGCACTCACGGTACTGTACTCCAAGCTACAAAAGACGCATTGGGTAAGCGTGTTGATTTTGTTAAGACAACAAGCAATCACCCACTTAGCATAGAAGGGGATTGGCCCGATTGGACCGTTTACTAAGCATATACTTACACTTCCCTAAATGCGGCGGTATGTCCATAACAAACGCGCTAAAGGCGGCTCTTGGCGGAAGCGGGGTGCAGATTTTTCCGAACTTTAAGATAGACAAGCCCGTTGCGCCAGAGACACGAGTAGTAATGGGGCACCTTACATTTGGGTGCCACAGGGACATTATACCACCACAAGAAGGAGTTAGATACCTTGCTATGTTCAGAGAGCCAGTAGAGCGGCTATATTCTCATTGGGCTTATCTGCATCGCCAGGGGCGAATGAAAATGCCGCTTTCCGACCTGCTAGGCAGTGACCGTGCTGTGGTAGACAATCTTCAAGTGCGAATGTTGACAGGTAAAAAATGGCTTGAATGGGAACAAATAAAAGAGCGCGTAAATGAAGATGATTTGAGGCAAGCAAAATACAACATAGCCCAACATTTTGATTGGGTTGGCGTAATGGATTATGTTGATGCAAGTTTGGCCCGATTATCGTTGTATTTGGGTGTTGACTTGCCAGTGTTGCACGACAATAAATGGCAAATGCGCGTACCAATACCCGCAGAATTAGCGGAACGCGCAAGGGAGTTAAACCAGTATGACGCACAGTTATACGAATGGGTTAGAGACAGCTACTACCCTTAATATTGTTACCCCGTGCTCACGACCATACAACTTGCCACTTTTGCTAGATAGTATGAGGGTACAGCAAATATCTACCCGTTCTATATATGTCAGGTGGATAATAGTGGCCGATATGCCTAAGCCCGTTTCTGAGGCGTGTGTATTGGGCGATAAGCCAAGGCCCGCTTTTGTTGAGATCATTAGAGACAATTTTGAGTATCCTAGTACCGGGCACGCTCAAATGAACCTGGCTCTAGACAGGCACGTTAGGCCCGGATTCGTTTATAGGCTAGACGATGATAACCTTATGCACTCTTCGTTTTGGGAAGAGTTTGCGCGCCTGTCTGTATTTTTCGGTGGAATAATATTTGCGCAAGATCGTGCGAAAGATGGTTATGTAGAAGCGAACATTAGGCACGTTGATAGTGGTCAATTTGTAGTGCACACCGATATAATAGGCGAGTCTAGATGGGGTTTGCATTATACAGCCGATGGTGATTTTTTGAGAGAGGTATATCATAAATCGCCTGGGAGTTGGTATTTAAGCCCTGTCATTGCCACTTACCATAACAGGCTAAAAACGCACGTGTTCAAGGAATTAGATGGCGGTTGGTTGGAGTTATGAAAGATATAGTATTGTTCACACACGTATACCGTACCGGGGGTATGGCGGTATACGAGTATCTTAAAAGTCAGATAGGTGATCGCGCGCTAAGGGCACATCTAGAACAGATATTGCCAGCACAACACAGTGCTTGGGATGGTGTAGAAATAATAGTTGGTCACTTTCCTTACGGCACCCATCACTTTATACCGGCGCGGATACCAAAATATGTGACGTTTGTTCGTGAGCCTGCCGATAGAATTGTAAGCCATTGGTTTTCTGGACAAGACCCAAGCCGAACATTTGACAGATTTGTTGAGAATGCGCGTGAGGGGAAGCTTGCCACAATTGATAATATGATGACACGCATATTGTCAAGCCCTAGCCCAGAACTTATCAGGCGCGGCCACAACACGTGCATAATTGACCGTGAGATAACCTGGGATGATTTAGAGCGCGCTAAGGAAAACCTGGAAAAGAGATATTTCTTTGTGGGAACTACTGCCTGGTGGTACGAGAGTATGTGTTGGTTGTGTGATTATTTTGATTGGCCTAGACCACAGGGCAGGCACGAAAAAGATAATGCGTCCAGGTTTAGGCCCAGAGACCTGAAGCTACCGGGGGATGTGATGGAGGTAATATATAGAAGAGAGGTTTTTGACGCTGAACTATATCGGTTTGCTAGAGAATTGGCTTCAGACTATCTATGGAGGTAAGCAAGTATGTATGTACCAGATGTATGGGATGTTAGACCAGATGGGCATAATTCTTTCCAGGTTTTACCCAAGCTAGGTGTAGGTGAGTACCAGAAACTAAAGGATTTCTACCACTTTGATTTGTTAATCGAACACGGCTACAACCGCGCCAAGGCAGGCGAGTTGTATTGGGGAGTAGCGGCATTAGAACTTAAGGCGGGACCGGCGATTCTGCAACCACAGGTGCGTGACGAAGAGGGCGGGCTTATCCTGACTCCGCCTGGTATTCTGCTATTCTTGAACTGGCCGGGAACCGAACAATTTCCAGCAGTGGTAGACCCGCCG
>Ga0209536_100015221_pt1 | contig 10987 bp, 3 predicted proteins | sample DeeMarSeWOR28_12_FD_187461 | JGI IMG/M metagenome (GOLD analysis project Ga0209536, IMG submission 187461) | Marine sediment microbial communities from White Oak River estuary, North Carolina - WOR-2-8_12 (SPAdes) (version 2) | ecosystem: Environmental > Aquatic > Marine > Intertidal zone >... | reverse complement strand
AAAGTGGACCTGGGATTGTGGAATTCGGAAATGCTAATGCAGTAGATACAACCGCCACTTTCACCGTTGAAGGCACCTATACGCTGCGGCTGACCGCCGATGATGGAGCGTTCACCCCGTTTGACGAGATGACTGTCGTAGTAAATGCTCAAAACCTACCACCGGTTGTAGACGCAGGTCTGCCCCAGACGGTTGCCTTACCCAATAACGCCATTTTGGATGGTACAGTGAGTGATGATGGACTTCCTGATCCTCCGGGTGCGTACACAACTACCTGGAGCAAGACTAGCGGACCTGGGGCGGTGGTCTTCGGTAATGCAAGTATGGAGGACACCACAGCCAGTTTCTCGACGGCTGGTACCTATATCCTGCGGCTGACCGCCGGCGATGGAGAACTAACCGCTTGGGACGAAGTCGAGATTACTGTCCACCCGGTCAATCAGCCCCCAGTGGTTAATGCTGGACCCGACCAATCTGTTTTCATTTGGGATGGAGCCATACTGGATGGAACGGTCACCGATGATGGCTATCCGTTACCGCCAGGAGCGGTGACGATCACCTGGAGCAAAATCGCTGGACCTGGGGATGTAGTATTCGGTGACGCAAGTGTGGAGGACACAACCGCGAGCTTCTCGGAAGTCGGCACCTATCTGCTTAGGCTGACAGCCAGTGATAGCGCGCTCAGTGTCTCGGATGATGTGACCATCATCGTCAGTCAGGCGAATATTTATGTACCGCTTATCCTAAAGGAGTGACGTTTAGCCTGCTATAACTACTATAGATATTTGAGCAGAGGGTTATCCTGCCCTCTGCTCGTTTTTTAAGTGGTGAAAGATCAAATCCAACACGCTGAAGCATTTGTTATAATTTGCACGGCATGTTTTTTTGTTACAAAACTTTCAGCGTTTAAACCTTCATCCTTCGATACATGATCCCCATTCAGCTCTCCCTCTCGGGTTTTCTTTCGTACCGTGACCGTGTCGACCTGGACTTTAGCAGTTTCGATCTGGCCTGTATCTCCGGTATGAATGGCGCCGGAAAATCATCCCTGCTCGATGCGATAACTTGGTCCTTGTTTGGTCAGGCGCGTAAGCGGGATGATTCCCTGATTAATACCTCTTGCGAAGCGGCCGAAGTCATCTTCACTTTTGCCTACGAGGGTAATGTCTACCGCGTCCAACGTGCAAACGCGCGCGGCAAGACGAGTACCCTGGAGCTCAATATACTTCAGATGGATACTGATTTCTCCCAAATCAATCTCCAATCTGTCCGATCATCTTCCGGTGAATGGAAACCGCTCACAGAGCGGACCCTGCGCCAGACCCAGGCACGCATTGAAGAGACATTGCGCATGGATTACGAAACCTTTGTCAATGCCTCTTTCTTCTTACAAGGCAAAGCTGACCAGTTCACCCAACAGCGCCCCGGCGATCGTAAGCGCATCCTGAGCAGCATCCTCGGTCTGGAAATCTGGGAAAGCTATCGTCGGCAGGCTGTTGAACGCCGAACAGCCATCCAGTTCGATATCACCTCCTTGGACGCGCGCCTCGCTGATATCAATGAAGAACTTTCCGAGGAAAGAAGCCGCAAGGCGCGCTTGAAAGAACTTCAAGCAGAGCTTGAGCGGTTGTCTAAGTTACGCGAATCAGGGGAAACGAGTTTGGAAAATATCCGCAAGGTTATCACTACCTTGGAGGAACAGCGTAAACTGGTGGATACGCTGGCCCGGCAATTAGATGTTGCCACCCGGGCGATCGAAGATCTCGAAACGCGATTTGAATCGCGCCAGCAGGAGAGAGATAGTTACCAGAATGTCATAGATTGCAAACTTGAGATCGAAGCCGCTTATCAGGACTGGCAGCAAGCTCGCCTGGATATTGAGCATTGGGAAGAAATCGCGGGACAATTCAGGGAGCAAGAGAAACGCCGCCAGGGACCGCTGGATGAAATTAACGCTGCTCGCCTCAGTTTAGAACACGAAGCCCAGACACTGCGTGCCAAAGGTGAGGAGGTACGTGCACAAGTATCGTTGGTCTCGGAGCTGGAGGAGCAGTTGCAAAGTGCTCAGGTCGACCTGAGCCAGGCGAAGGAGCGCTTATACCAGCGGGGCGAGCTTGAAGCCGAATTGCTGACTGCCCAACAGCGCCAGGCAGAGGCGAAAGCTGAGAACCCACGCCTTAGAGACGAGATGGAGGATCTCAAACACCGAATTGACCAACTTGAAAGCACCGAAGGCGGCGAATGCCCGGTATGTGGGGGACCATTGAACCCCGAAGACCGGCTCAAGTTGATTGAGGATCTCAACATACAAGGAATGAACCTGGGAGATAAGTATCGAGCCAACCAGGCTCTGCTGGCAGAGTCTGGGGAGCTTGTAAAGGGTCTTGAGGCACAGATCGGGAAGCTCTCCCAGGTTGATTCCGAAGTGCTCGCCAAGACCCGAATCGTAGACCAGTATAATGCCCGTCTTGAGCAGATCGAAAAGCTGCGCACCGAATGGGAATTACAGGCGGCTCCTCGCCTGGCGGAAATTGAAGATCAGCTTGAAAAGGAGAACTTTGCTCCAGAAGCGCAAAAACGCCTGGCTGAGATCGATGCTGATCTTAAAGAAATTGGCTATGATGCCGCCGCACACGACGCGGCACGAAAGGCTGAGATGGAGAAGCGCGCTGCGGAAGACGAGCTGCGAGATCTTGAAAAGGCTCAGGCTGCACTAGCGCCCATCGAACGTGAGATGAAGGATTTAGAAAGCCAAATAAAGACTCAAAAAGAAGCCTTGGCTGCACAGCAAAGCGAATATAGCCAAGCTGCGGAAGCCTTATCTCCCGCGGAGGCGCAAGCGCCTGATCTACGCCTCGCAGAGAAAGAGTTGATGGCTGCTAAAGAGCAGGAAAATCGTCTCAGAATGGAGGTGGGAGCTGCCCAACAGAAAGTGGAGGTGCTTAAAGACCTCAAAGCCCGGCGCAAAGCTCTGGAAAGCGAACGCGAGGAATTGTCAGCGAAGGTGGGGCAATATAAACAGTTAGAACGCGCCTTTGGGAAGGATGGGGTACCGGCATTACTCATTGAACAGGCCTTGCCCCAAATCGAAGCCAAGGCTAATGAGTTGCTCGACCGACTGAGCGATGGCAATATGTCGGTGCGATTTATCACTCAGGCAGCCTATAAAGACAAGCGCCGCGAGGATTTGCGCGAAACCCTGGATATCCAGATCAGCGACAGTGCTGGGACGCGCGACTACGAGATGTTCTCCGGGGGTGAATCCTTCCGGGTGAACTTCGCCATCCGCCTGGCGCTCTCCGAGGTTCTGGCCCAACGAGCCGGCGCTCGCCTGCAAACCCTGGTCATTGACGAGGGTTTTGGTAGCCAGGATACCCTGGGGCGCCAGCGGCTTGTGGAAGCCATCAACCTGATCAGGAAGGATTTCGCCAAGATCCTGGTCATTACCCATATCGATGAGCTGAAAGAAGTCTTCCCCACCAGGATTGAAGTGCAGAAGACCTCGGAGGGGAGCAAGCTATCTGTGGTTCAGGTCTAATAATTTTTGTCAGGGGAAATTTTCTATCTTAGAATTGTGATAAAAGTCACATACCACACCTTGAAAGCATGATATATTAAACCAGGATTAATAACCGTCGGGGGCGGGGCGAAATCCCCAGGTAAATTACGAGGCGGCTTTCGTCTAGAAAAAAATTTTGTTTTAACGCTTTCTATCGTTTGAGGAGGACCCAAAATGAGTGAAACCCAAAATTCAAAAGGATTTTCAAAGGCGCTAATCATTGGCCTGGTGGTAGTTATCCTTGTGTTAGGAGCTGCCCTGATTATCCTTGCCATTGGTCAGTCAGGCGCGCCAGTGGAAGCTGAATCAGTGAATGCCCTGGCGAACAGCAATGATGAGTGCGTAGTCTGTCACGAACGTACTACCCCCGGTATCATTGAACAGTATGGTCACAGCACGATGGCTGCAGCCGAAGTATCCTGCAGAGATTGTCATGAGGTCGAGGCAGGTTACCCTGGTTCGGTTGAACACGAGGGGGCTCAAGTGCTGGCTTCACCTACCACAGCAATATGTGAAGAATGCCATAGACCGGAAGTGGCTCAATACAACGCCAGCCGTCATAGCATGCCAGCTTATGTAGCTTATGCGGGTACCGAAGATCTCACCCCGGAACAGATGGCCATTTACGAGGCTATTCCAGAGGGCAGCTTCGTGGCTGATAAGTCTCGAAATGCTATTGCAGAGCTAGAGGGTCCGGAGATGCGGCGGTTTACCTGTGAGGGCTGCCACAATATTGGCAAACCCGCTGAGGATGAATCGGTTGGCCAGTGCCAGAAATGCCACCTGCGCCATTCTTTCAGCCTGGAGCAGGCTCGCAAGCCTGAGACCTGTAACCATTGCCATATTGGTCCTGATCACCCACAATGGGAGATTTATCAAGAATCACCACATGGCATCTCCTATATGACCATGGGTCATGAATGGGATTGGGAGGCCGAACCTGGTACGCTGGGGGTAGAAGAGTTCCCTGCACCGACTTGCGCCGTCTGCCATATGAGCGGATTTGGATCTTCGGGAACCACACATGACGTAGGTGACCGCTTGACGTGGTTCTTATTCAAGCCTATCAGCGATCGCCGGCCCAGCTGGCAGGATAATATGGTTCGCATGCAAGGTGTTTGCCTTGAATGCCATAACCAGAATTTCCTGGATGATTTCTACGACGCCGGAGATAAAGCCACCGAGCGCGTCAATGAGTGGGTGGTTGAGAGCGACGAAATCATGGAACCCCTCAAGGAAAATAACCTCCTGACCAGCGAGCCTTTTGATGAGCCAATCGATTATACATATTTCAACCTGTGGCACCATTGGGGTCGCACTGCCAAGTTCGGTGTATGGATGCAGGGGCCGGACTACTCGCAGTGGCATGGCGCCTATGAGGTCTTACATGACCTGGCAGAACTGCGGGAGATGGCGGAAGATAAATTGACCGAAGCCGGTCTAATTGGGGAGTAGCATGTACTATCTGGCAGAAGCCTTTCCGGTGGTACGCCGGTTCCGCATTCCTTTATCGCGCGATCAATCAATGCTCTTGACCCTAGCGTTCAACGAGTTATTGCTCGGTGTCGAGACCTATGTGGCGCACCTGATCAGTGGCACCATTGTTCCTTATGAGTGGATACCGATCATTTTCGGGCCAGTGGCTGCGGTCTTACTCATGCTGGCAGGCTTCCTTGCTCAGCGCAATCGCCCTTTGGCGACCATAATTGCTAACCTGGTCTTTACCACCAGCATAATTGTTGGATTGCTTGGGGCTTATTTTCATGCCGTGCGCGCCATCCGGCCATATGCAGCCCCTGGCGAGCGAGTCTCGGTTTCCCTGTTAGTGTGGGCACCTCCTGTTCTGGGACCCCTCACCTTTGCTCTGGTCGGCATTCTGGGTATAAGCGCATCCTGGATTGAAGACCCACCTGATAGTGGCACCTTACTTTTTTGGAGAGGGCGGCGGCTGTCGCTTCCCTATAGTAAGACACGAGCCTATTTTTTCCTGGTGGGTATGGGTTCTTTGGCTACAGTGATCAGCAGTGTGCTCGATCATGCCCGCACCGATTTCTCGAATCCCTGGTTGTGGGTGCCTACTGCCATTGGAGTCTTCGCGACAACTGTAGCCATTGTGCTCGGAGCTTTAGATAAACCAATACGAGCTGATATACTCACTTATTTTGTGGCCATGTTATTGATGATCCTGGTGGGTGTGGTTGGCTTTATATTACATATCGGTGAAGATTTGACCGTCAGTGGAGACATTGTCCTCGAACGTTTCTTGCGCGGCGCTCCCCCATTGGCACCAATGTTGTTTGCTGATATTGGCCTGCTTGGACTTATCGCCATGCTCGACCCGGTTGAGCAGCAGGAAGTAGAAAGATCAGATTGAACCTTAACTCGCCAAGGATTGTCTCTAAGTCCTCAGGTGCGATGAACATCAAAGTTCGTCGCACCTTTTCTATTTGGGACACTCCTCGATATGCAGGAGTTGCTGGCATTCCTCCTTTGTAAGCGAGCGGGTAAGGCGTGACTGCGCCAGGGCGATCAGCTCATCAACTGGAAGTACATAAAAACGAATGCTGCCATCCTGGCTGGATGTGACCAGGTGTTTCCCATCCGGGCTGATGGCGATATCCAGGATGCCGAGAGTGTGGCCCGTCAAGGTCAGTAAAGGCTGGCCTGTTTCGGCATCCCAGACTCTGGCAGTGCCGTCCTCGCTACCTGTCACCAGGCGTGTCCCATCCGGAGTAAAAGCCACCCCAAATACTCCACTGTTATGCCCTGAGAGTGTTAGCAATAGCTGACCTGTTTTTGCATTCCAAAGCTTCGCCGCGTCATCAAAACTCCCTGTCAGCAACTTCGACCCATCGGGGCTGAAAGCCACATCAATGACAAGGCTGTCTGGGTGGGCTTCAAAGGATCGTATCTCTTGACCAAGGTCTGTGTCCCATATTTTTACAAATCCATCTCCACCAGCCGTTGCGAGCAGTTTACCATCTGGACTGAAATCTACCTGGATGACACCATCAAAGGGTGGCAGGCTCGCGGGTGCGGGCCTGTGCCCTTTCAGTGTGAATAGCTCTTGACCAGTAAGGGGGTCCCAGATTTTGGCAGTCAGGTCGTCGCTCGCGGTAGCCAGCAGGCTGCCATCGGGGCTGAATGCAGCACCGACGACACCATTATACGCTGTCTCGCCAGTTTGCCCTGGGGCGTGACCATGCAAGGTGGTGATTTCCTCGCCGCTGGAGGCATCCCATATCGTTGTTGTACCATAGGCACTGCCTGTAGCCACGCGATGCCCATCAGGGCTAAAAGCTACCCCTCGTATTCTCGCCGGGTCTCCAGGCTTACCTAATATGATCTCTTGTTGACCGGTAGCAGCATTCAATATTCTTGCCGTACCATCAAAACTGCCACTTACAAGGCGTGTTCCATCCGAGTTGTAAGCGATGCTGTAAACCTGGTCATTATGTTCACTAAATGTGAATAGCTCTCTTGTCGGTGAGAGGTCCCAAATTTTCGTGGTGCCATCGAAGCTCCCAGTTATCAGATGATTCCCGTCCTGGGTGAAGACCGTGCCCATTACCAATGCACCATGACCGGCGAGGGTGAATAGCTCTTCACCTGAGGCAACGTCCCAAATTTTAGTCGTGCCATCTACGCTAGACGTGGCTAAGCTCTTCCCATCTGGACTAAAGGTGACCCACAGGACAAGTGTGGTGTGTCCTTCCAGGGAATTCAATAACTCCCCTGAAACGGAGTCCCAGATTTTTGCGGTTCCATTTTCATGACCGGTGGCTAGGAGTGATCCATCCGGGGTGAAAGCCACCCGGCTGACGAGCCCAGCCTGGCCGGGGAATTCGAGTAGCAGCTCACCGGTATTCGCATCCCATAATTTTGCAGTGCTGTCTACACTGGCTGTGGCAAGGCGAGTCCCATCCAGGCTGTAAATGACATGCCAGACAGGTGCATCGTGAGCTAGGAAGGATAAGATTTCCTCACCAGTTTCGCTATCCCATACTTTGACCGTTCCATCATATTGTCCATTGGTGACCAGATGCTTCTCATCTGGACTGAAATAGACTGATACAAGGGGACCTTCGTGTCCGGTTAGGGTTAAGATTTCCTCGCCGGAAGCGGTTTCCCACACTTTGGCAGTCCCGTCGAAACTGGATGTCGCCAAATACGCCCCGTCAGGGCTGAAGTCTACACCGATTACTTCGTCTGTATGACCGCTTAAAGTGATTAGTTCCTCCCCAGAGTGGAAATTCCATAGCTTTGCCGTTCCATCCTGGCTGGCAGTAGCTAACAGTTCTTCGTCTGGGCTTAGGGCAATAATATGAACGGGTCCCATATGACCTGAGAGCGTCTGCTGTACGCGAGAAGCCTGGATGGCTTGATGCAGCGCGCTTTCTGCTTCAAAAGTATATGCTCGATCGAATGCATGCAGGGCTAACAGTATGCTTCGTTCTGGATCAATGGACAGGTTATTCAACGCGGAGGATGCCAGTTCTCGCGATGTGGCGAGATCCGCCTGCTGTTCAGCGATCACTTGTTGTGTGGCGCGCGCATCCGCTTCAGCTTCTGCGATTGCTCTCTGTTCGCGTGCATTCTCAGCGCTCAATGCGGCCAACCCCGCCTGCATCTGGGCTATTCCCTGGGCGACGGTTGCAGTAGCTGCCTGGTTGAGAGCCTGGCCTTGAGCTACCGTAGCGGTGGCGGCATTTTTTTGAGCGATCTGGCCCCTGTTTAGAGCCAGGCTGGTAAGGACCAGGGCGATGATAGTGGCTATAGCGAGGACAAATACCAGGGCTCGCAAGAAGTTGCGTGATCGCCTCTCCAGTTTTTTTTCTCGTTTCTCTCGGGCGATCTCATCGGATCGTCTTCTTTGCCTTTCGATCAGGCTGGCTTCGAGAAACTCGCTCTCCAATAATGTCAAAATGAGGTCTGTTCTGTTTGCCCAGTCCTCCATCAAATCCAGCCGGCTGCCGCGCAGAAGGAAACTTGGCTCGCGGTTTGCTTCTCGCCATTCATGGGCTGATAGATTCAGGTTGCTTTGTAGCTGCATATCCTCTCGACTGGCTTCCAACCACGCCTGTAACCTTTCCCATTTTTCCAATAGCGCCTCATGGGCTACCTCTACTGTGGGGGCGCGGGTATTTGGGTCACGGTCGTAAGTGAGTAGTCTATAGTGGCCATAGAGATCAATTACCTCTTTCATAATACCAGTGGATTGAGGTGGTGAAGATCCACTTCGTCCCTTGGAGGGGATATTTAACGCACCTCCGGCACCCAGTCTTATCTCCTCCAACTCGGATCGCAAGACCCGGCGGCGGGTATTCTGGGTTATATTGCCCAGCCTCACCAGGCGTAAGAATAATTGACGTACGGCCTCCTGACCGGTTACATCCAGCCCTCTATATAATTCCTCTGCACGCCGGCTAAGGGCTTTTTTCACCCCGCCTATCTCATGGTACGCCTGGAGTGTCAGCGTGTGCCCTTCTCGCTGGTCAAACATCTCTGTCAGGGTGTATTGTAAGGATGGTAAGGAACCAGGCTGATCGATCACATCAGAGACGATCTTCGTCACCAAACTGGGTTCTACTTCTACCCCCACCCTTTCACATGGAAGAGCAATTGCCCGTCCCAGCTCTTCAGCGGAGAGGGGCAAAATAGTTTCCATGCCATCCCGTAACAATTCACCGAATTGTGGGTAGGATAATGGCCGATCAAAGAAATCAGCCCGCAAGGTGATGACCAAGGTCATCGGGCTGTGCGGATCGGTAACTGCCTGGGTGAGGCTTTCCAGGAACAGAGCTCTCTCCCGCTCTTGCTCAACTTGGGAAAAGACCTCTTCGAACTGGTCAACAACCAGGAGTAGCTTGCTGTCCTTTTCTGGTAAACATTCTCTTAACGCGTTAAGCAGACCATTCCTGCCCGTTTGTAACTGAACCAGTAATGAATCTGGTGGATCGATAGCAATTCCTAGCAAGCTGGCCCCCAACTCTTCAAAGGGGCGCTCACCAGGGAGCATCTGAATAATGAACCAGTTTTCAGAGCCGGGTAATGCCCCCTGGCGCAGAGCAGGGATGAGTCCTGCCCTGATCAGGCTTGATTTTCCACTCCCGCTTGGTCCCACCACTGCGAGTAATGGGGGTCCTTCATCGTCATCAACCTGTCGAAGTCGGTCGAGTAGTTTTGTTATCACTGCCTCCCGGCCAAAAAAATCCTCGTAATCGCTTTCATGGAAAGGTCGAAGACCTTTATACGGGTTGACCGGTTCGATTTTATGGAGGTCTACAAACGATTGCCCGGCAGGCGATTCCCCAGCTAGTGCCAGGCGAAATGCCTCACCCATGCTGAGGATATCGGGGAAGCGGTCCAATGGGTTTTTTGTGGTGCACTTTTGGATAACCTCGTCAATGGCCTCTGGTAGCTCTGGTTTTCTTTCCTTTATGCTTGGCAAAGGTTCGTTCAAGTGTTTTTTTCGGATACTTTCGAAGGACTCACCAGGAAAGGGATATTCTCCTGCTAATGTCTCATATAGCACAATACCCAGGCTGTAGATATCCGCTTTTGGGGAGATTGCCTCGCCCATGATCTGTTCAGGGGATTCGTATGCCGGCGAGCTTCTCTCCCCATCTGGTTCTATCTTGAATGCATCATCAGTCAAGTCCTTGGCAATACCGAAGTCGGAGAGAAACGCATTCCCATCCTCATCCAGCAAGATGTTGGCAGGTTTAATGTCACGGTGCACCACACCCTGGCGATGGGCAACTGCAAGTGCAGAAGTGAGTTGGTGTACCAGTTGTCCTGTCTTATCTCCCTGCCATGCGCCTGCTTTGAGTGAGGATAGCAGGCTGCCACCGCGCAACCAGCGCATTATTAAGTAGGCGCGGTTCGGTTCACGCCAGTAGTCGAAGAGAGGCACGATATGGGGGTGCTCTAACCTTGCTACCAGTTGGGCTTCGCTTTCAAAGCGGCGGATGAATTCTGGCTGGTTTGCGTATTCTGGCAGGATGATTTTTATGGCTACCTCTCTCCTTGTCAGGGGCTGGTAGGCGCGATAAACAGCTCCATAGCTGCCTTCACCGATAAGCTCACGCAGTTCATAGCCACGAATAACGAGTTCACCTTGATCAGGTGATCCGGGTTCAAGCTCGCCAGAGCGGATACTTTCGTGTAAAGCCGTTGTTTCCGGTGCCGGATCCACGCCCAGTTCATCTCTTAGGATACGAACACACTCTTGGTACTGGCCAAGCGCAGCAGGACGGTTGCCATCTTTGGTGTAGCGCGCCCAGCGGCTCTCCAGAACGTCGCCAGCGTAGGGGCCATTGTCAATGGTCTCGTTGAGGGCGATAAATGGGATCGCTGCATCGCTGCCCTTGAGGAACTTGACGATGTCATCGGCGTTCTGCTCGATGATATCCGGGAAGCCTTCGC
>Ga0209536_100015220_pt1 | contig 10988 bp, 9 predicted proteins | sample DeeMarSeWOR28_12_FD_187461 | JGI IMG/M metagenome (GOLD analysis project Ga0209536, IMG submission 187461) | Marine sediment microbial communities from White Oak River estuary, North Carolina - WOR-2-8_12 (SPAdes) (version 2) | ecosystem: Environmental > Aquatic > Marine > Intertidal zone >... | reverse complement strand
CCCGCCACTCTTCGGCGCTGTGGGAGCACGGGCTCGTGCTGGCGTAGAAATCCCGGAATACCCACAGGAAGCGCGCGGGGTCGTTCTGGTGCGGGAAGTGCCCGCTGTTGGTGAAGATCTCGATCCTACTGTCGGGCATGGCAGCGTGAATCTGGTATGCGTGTGCGACCGGAATCACCCCATCTCGGTCTCCCCAAACCAGAAGCGTCGGCATGTTTCGTGCCAGGTAGCAGCGGTCGAGCATCGTGATCGCCTGCCCGCGCCAGTCGACGGCTGCGCGGAGCGTGCGCACGAAGGCTCTGCGCGACGCCGCGTTCGGCAGCGCATCGAAGACTCGGGTGAGTTGCTCGGCGTCGTGGCCGACTTTCGTCTTCAGGGCTTTGAGGAGCGCAAACGCGACTTGGCCGATCGCCCGTGCGCCCGGCGCGCCGAGAAGAGGCAAGACGAGGTCTGCATTGGGGGCTGAGGCGAATCGGAGCGCTGGATGCACCTCATGGCTGACTCCCCCGGTGCTGACCAGAACCAAGCGCTCGCAGCGTTCGGGGAATTGATAGGCAAACTGCATGGCGACGCCGCCGCCGAGAGAGTGTCCGACGACCGTGACGCGGTCGATGTCGAGCACGCTCAACAGGTCGCGCATGGCATTGGCATAGGCGCCGATCGAGTAGTCTGCCCGCGGCTTGTCGGACTTGCCGTGCCCGAGGAGGTCGGGCGCAATGACGGTATGGTCTCGGGCGAGGTCCGGAATGAGGTCGCGCCAGCTCTCGGAGCTGTCGCCGATCCCGTGAATCAGCAGAACCGCGGGGCCCTGTCCGGTGAGGATGAACGCGCGGTGATAGCCGTGAATCGTTCGGTACTGAATCCCCACGTGAGCTGAAGCTCGGGTCGCGCGCAGCTGAACAGGAAACCGAATGACGTTTCTCACGAAGGCGAGAATATCGTCGCAGGCAGCGTTTCGCACCTTCCAAGGACGCGATTCGGACGATGTTGCGGCGCAGACATGCGCATGAAACCAAATAGAAATCACGATCGCTCGAGAAACCTGCTACTCCGGATTCGATGAAGATCGAGGTCGACCATTTGACCGAATATCGCTACGAGCGACCGGTTGGCTTCGGCGAGCATTCGCTGTATCTCCGACCGCGCGAGAGTCAGACGGTTCACGTCGCCTCGTTCGCGCTCGAATGCTCCCCAGTCGCCAAGATTCGTTGGGTCCGTGACTGTTTCAACAACGTCGTTGCCGTCGCGAGCTTTGGCGCGGCCCAGGCGTCCTTGCTCTCGTTCCACTGTCGGATGGCGTTCGACGTGGTCGAGGAGAATCCGTTCGATTTCATCCTGGAAGCGCGCGCCCATGACTTTCCCTTCAGCTACGACGATCGGGAGAAGAGCGCGCTCCGACCGTACCTCGAGCCCGACGAGTCGGCGCGCTGGAGGGTGCTCGATTGGGTCCGCGCAACGACCGGCCTCTCCGCAGAGAGCAGAGATACGATTTCGTTCCTGGCTGACCTCAACCTCGCGATCTATCGGAACATCGCCTACGAGCGTCGCGACGAGGAAGGCACGCAGAGCGCAAACCAAACACTCGAGCGTGGCAGGGGGTCTTGCCGCGACATGGCTGAGCTCCTCGTCGCCATCAGTCGGCAGCTCGGTCTCGCCGCCCGCTTCGTCAGTGGATATCTTTACGAGCCTCAGCCTCCGGACGGGACCCTTGGGTTCAACCGCGCTGCTGGCTCCATGCACGCCTGGGCCGAGGTATATCTCCCGGGCGCGGGGTGGCGTGGGTTCGACCCGACGAACGGGATTCTGACCGACCACCGCTTCCTGACCTCCGCGGTGGCGAACCAGCCCGACTGGGTGAATCCGATCCAGGGGCAGTATTTCCATGCCGGAGGGGTTCGCTCGCAGATGAGCGTGAGACTGCAGGTCACGGGGGGGCTTTGAACGAAAAGGTCGTGGAGCTCGCACACGCCGTCGAATCCCTCCTCGAAAAGCAGGGGTTTTCGCTCACGATGGGCGGAGAGCCCACCTTCATCCCTGGAGACCCCGACGCGCCGGAATGGAATCAAGAAGCGCTTGGGCCCGAGAAGCTCGGCTACGCCAGGCGACTCGCCTCCCGCTTGCTCGAAGAGCTCTATCGGGGGGGGCTGGTCATGCAGGTGTACGGGAAGCAGTACCCCGGCGAGCCGCTTCCGCGATGGGTCGTGCTGACCTTGCATCGCGATGACGGCGTTCCCTTCTGGAGTCATCCCGGGATTCTCCTCCTCGACGATGCTTCCGCTTCCAACACCGCCGACGATGCGCGGCGCCTGATGGAAGCGATCGCCGAGCGCTTAGGGCTAGGTCCGTGCGTGATGCCCTGCGTCGAGAAAGACGCCCTCGCGTTTCCGCATGGTTGGGCGCTTCCGCTCGACCGCACTGAGGCGGGCTGGGTCTCTGATGACTGGCCCTTCTCGGAAACCGAGCCGATCGTTGCGGTTCCCGGGAAAAGCCCGCTTGGCTTACGCTTGCCGCTGGGCGAGCTAGACGAGCATCATCTTCGTCGAGTGCTCACGCTGGAGGTCAACGATGGAGAGCTTCATCTCTTCATCCCGCCACTCCAATTCGAGGCGTTTGTCGCGCTGGTGCAGATCATCGAGCGCGTTGCGGTGACGGAGGGAACGAGCGGTCTCGTGATTTGCGGGTACGGGCCTACTCAGGCGCCAGCGGTCACGGCGCTCGGGCTTGCGGCGGATCCGGGCGTGCTCGAGGTGAACCTGCCGCCAACCCGTTCCTGGCAGGAATACGATCGAATCCTCCGGCGGATCACGAGGGCCGCTCGGCGGGAGGGGCTCTATCCCCACCGCTATCATCTGAACGGCCAGGTTCAGGGCACCGGCGGTGGGGCACACCTGCTCTTCGGCGGCCCAAGTCTCGACGAGAATCCCTTCTTCCAGCGCCCGGACCTGCTCAGCAGCATCATCCGCTATTGGCAGAGGCACCCCGCGCTTTCGTATTTCTTCTCGGGCCAATACGTGGGCCCGGGCTCGCAGGCGCCCCGGGCCGACGAGACCGTGATGGGAAAGCTTTACGAGCTCGAGACGGCCTGCTTGGGCATCGACTCATTGAAGGAGCCTCCCGATCGCGATTTCTTCGATCGCTTGTTTCGCAACTTGATGACCGACAGTGGTGGCAACACGCATCGCGCCGAGATCTGCCTCGACAAGCTTTGGAACGTCGACTCCCCCACCGGCCTCCAGGGCCTGATCGAGCTGCGCGCGTTCGAAACGATGCCGGATGTCGGCCAGCAGTCGCTCGCGGCGCTCTTCGTGCGTGCTATCCTGGCCATGCTTGCGGAGAACCCGTGCCAAGAGCCGCTCGTACGCAGAGGCGCGAGGCTTCATGACGCGTACATGCTCCCGAACCTGCTCCTGCAAGACCTGAGAGCGATCTGCGTGGACCTTGGGTTTGCCGGGCTCTGCTTTGATCCCGCTTGGTGGGAGCCGCTTCTCGACGAGCGTTTTCCCGTTCTCGGACGCATGCGGCTCGAAGGGGGCGAGGTGCTCGTCCGGCAAGCGCTCGAGCCTTGGCCGCTGATGGCTGAGATCGCCGATGGGGGCACCACTTCTCGAGTCGTGGACAACTCGACCGACCGCATCGAGATCTCCGTTGCGAACCCGGCTGCTCTTACGGAGCGCCGCATCCTCGTCAATGGGGTAGCATTGGTAATGCGCGAGGTGGACGGAATGCTCGTCGCGGGCGTGCGGTACAAATCAGCGAGCGGTTGGCCTGCGTTCCATCCACACATCCCAGCGCAATCACCTCTGCAGATCGAAGTCGTCGATGGCGTGAAGCAGGTGCTTTGCTCGAGCCAATACTATTTCTGGAATCCAGATGGTCCGCTCTACGACGGCCGGCCAGGCGATCTTGCCGAGGCGCGGGAACGTCAGAAGGCGAGATGGCGCCCGTCGAACGAGCATCTCGGGAAGACGCGCGTCCCGCGCGAGCCGATCTACGCTGCGGAGAGCCATTACACGCTCGACCTTCGCCGACAGCTGGCCGAGCCTAGCGGCTAGGCGTCGACCAATCGAACGGAGGGGGAGGGCAGAGGCAACTTTGGCAGCTGGATGAAGGCTGCCTTGAGGCTGTCCTGCCAGGCACGTCGGAGCTCGCGAAGGTAGTCGTCGTCCTCGCCAAATGTCACCTGGCTCCCTGACCGCTGGGTACCGGCCGAATAGAGCAAGAGGTCGATCGGTGGTCCGACGCTCGCGTTGCTTCGCATGGTCGAGTCCATCGAAACGAGGGCGCAACGGCCGGCGAGCTCGAGGCTGAGCTTGTGCTCGATGATGCGGTCGAGGATCGGCTTACCGTACTTGTCTTCGCCGATCTGGAGAAAAGGGGAGTGGCGGGAAACTGGGATGTAATTGCCTTCGGGGTAAATCAAGAGGATCGAATGCAATCCGCCTTGGATCTGCCCGCCCAAAATGAAGCTTGCCCCAGCGCGGAACTGTTCGTCTTTCACGCGCTTGCTGTGCTTCTGCTGTTCTTCGCGGCTGAGCTGGCCGATGTAGTCGGCCGCGTCGGTAAGGTGCTTCACCGTATTCAAGCTGAGCTTGGCCCCATCCTGGATGTCGTGCCGGAGCCGGGTCACCACTGCACGGCTCGTCGCAAGATTGCCGGCGCTGAGCAGAGTGAAGAACCGCGTCCCGTCGCCCCCAAAGGTGTGCATCTTTGCGTAGGTGCTGATGTGGTCGACGCCTGCGTTCGTGCGGGAGTCGGAGACGAAAACGAGCCCTTCATCGACTTTGACTGCGACACAATAGGTCATCTGCGGGAAGCTACGGGAGCAGCGCCGCTGGGTCAACCGTTGCAGAATGCCTCCGGATGCCCGAAAGTAGCCGCCGGAGAACAAACGCACATGATTTTGGATCGCTTCAAAGTAGACGGCCGCGTAGCCGTCGTGACAGGCGCCGGTCGCGGTATCGGCCGTGGGGTTTCGATCGCTCTAGCCGAGGCGGGTGCCAATGTCGTGCTGGCGGCGCGGCGCGAGCATACCCTCCAAGAAGTCGCTGGGATCATCGAGCAGAACGGCGGACGCGCTCTGGTGGTGCCGACCGACGTCCTGGTTCCCGAGCAGCTCGACCGGCTCGTCGAGCGCGCGCTCGCGGAGTTCGGCGGCGTGGATTTCTTGGTGAACAACGCTGGGGGCACGCTCCCTGGACCGGCATTGCAGTGCACCGATGCGGAGCTCGACAAGGCATTCCACTTCAACGTGACGACCGCGTTCCACATGTCCCGCGCCTTGGCGCCTTCGATGGCGGAGCGCGGCCACGGCGCCATCGTGAACATCACTTCTGGGCTTTCCCACTTGGTCGACCATGGTTTCGTGGCATATGGCACCGCCAAAGCCGCGATGTCGCACATGACTCGTCTCCTCGCGCACGAGTGGGCGCCGCACGTTCGCGTCAACGCGATCGCGGTCGGTGCGACCCAAACCGATGCGTTGGCAATGGTGACCGCCGACAAATCGCTTGCCGGGCAGATGATCGAGCTCACGCCCATGCGTCGACTCGGGACCGTCGAGGACATTGGCGCGGCTGCGCTGTACCTTCTTTCGGACGCGGGTAGCTGGGTGACCGGGAAGGTTCTCGAAGTCGATGGAGGGACGGTCGATTCCAACTGGCCGTTCGCCATGCCCAGCGGGCTCCGCGGTCCCAAAGGCGACTGAGCCATGAAGTCTGCCCGCATCGACGCGTTTTCCGACGACCCGAGCGCCGTCGAGGTTCGCGACATTCCCGTGCCGCGACCGGGGCCAGGCCAGGTGCTCGTCCGCATGCGAATGGCGCCCATCAACCCCTCGGATTTCAACTACATGGATGGGATCTACGAACGCTCTTTTGCGCGCTTGATCTGGAACCGCGGGGTGGAGCGGCCGACCGATAGCCCAGGCTCTTCGGAGCCATTTCCGCGGCCGCCCTATGCGCTAGGCGTAGAAGGGGTCGGTCTCGTCGAAGAGTCCGGTGGTGGTTTGTTGGGCAGGCGCCTGGTCGGCAGACGCGTTGCGGTGGTCAGCGGGCCGCCCAACGGGACATGGCAAGAGCAGACGCTCATCGATACGCGCCGTGCGTTTCCAGTGCCGCGGTCGCTCAGCGATGCACAGGCCTGCTCTTTCTTCGTCAATCCACTGACCGCGCTCGTTCTGGTGCGACACGTGCTCAAGGTTCCGCGCGGCTCCGTGCTTCTGCAGACCGCGGCTGGGTCTGCGCTCTCGCAGATGATCCGGAACTTGGCGCGAGCCGACGGCTTTCGCGTGATCGACGTGGTGCGGAGCCGGGCCGGTGCGGAGCGCTTGAAGCAAGGGAACAGCAAGTATGTCATCGCCCTCGAAGACGAGGAGTTGCTCGAAGCCGTTCACCGCATCGCTCCTGCAGGCGTCGACTACGTTCTCGATTGCGTCGGGGGAGCGACCGGCTCTGAAGCGCTGCGAGCGCTGGCACCGCGCGGACGAATGGTTTGCTACGGGACGCTGAGCCGCGAACCGATCTCCCTGCCGCCGCGCGACATCATGATGCCGATGACCAGCGTCGAAGGGTTCTACTTGTCTGCGTATCTCGGCAGACGAACGCTCCTTCAGCGCCTGCGGATGGTACGCAGCACCGCCAAGCTGATCGAAAGCGATGTGCTCGCCACCCCGGTCGAACAGACGTACCGGCTCGATGAGCTCCGGGCTGCGCTCGAGCACGCGCGGAGGCCCGGGCGAGCCGGTAAGATTCTCCTCGACCTCAGCTGAGCCCCGAGCCCATTGGTTTCAGGCACTTAAGTGGAGTGGGACAAGGGTCAGCCAAAGGGGGCGAGGAGGGACTTGCAAGAGCGCGGCGAGGCGTGCAGTTTGCGACCCGAGAAATGAAGCCACTCATCGTCGTTTGTACGGACTTCTCCCCGAGCTCCGACCTCGCGCTCGAGCGGGCCGCCGGCATCGCGGGACGCGATGGCGCTCGCGTCTTCATCATCCACATTTACGATCCCAAGAGCGTGAGGGGACCGGGCGCTCGTCCAGTCTTGGAAGGCGATCGCCAGGCATGGGACGAGGGTTCGATGCAGCAACTCAAGGAAGCTCGCCATCACTTCTTCGGCGACCTCGCCGATACCGATGTGCAATACGATGCCATCCCGAGTGCCCATCCGTCGATTGAGATTTGTAGAGTCGCGAAAGAGACCGGGGCGAGCCTCATCGTGCTGGGTTCGCATGGGCGAAGGGGAGTCCTGCGCCGCCTGCTCGGTAGCGTGGCCGAGGCTACGGTACGCCATGCACCTTGCAGCGTGTTCGTCGTTCGCGAGCCGGCGGAAGCTGCTGTGTAGCAGGCCGGCGACGCGCGAGATACCCTTTGTCGCTCCTAGCCGAGCTTCGCCTTGATGTTGGCTAGGCGCTTCTTGATGTCGGTTCCGAGCGCCTTGAGCTCTTCGCCCACTTCCTCTGCTTTCTCGTCGAAACGCCGCTCGAAATCTGCGATGCGGGGCTGAAGATCGTCCCAGGCGTCTTTCGCGTCCATTCCGGCGAGATGGAGCTTCAGCTTGATCTCGTCGGCCGTCCGCCTGAGGTCGTCACGGGTCTCTTGCAAATCTTGCTTCAGTGTCTTGTTCGCTTCATCCGCGGTCATGGTGCTCTCCTTTTACGGGATTCGGGGTGATACCAGGAGTGCAGCGAACGTGCCAAAGGCCGTGATTGGGATTTGTGCGGCGGATCGGTCCCCGGAGGCGCACATTCTTCGCCGGGGGCAGGGCGAAGCGCACGATTGGCGCCGCGCCTGCCCATTTTCGCTCGGTTTCCGTCCTGAACTGCAGGGCTCTGGCTTTGCGGCGACTTGGCGCGCCCGATGCATGTACCTTCGCGACATGGTAGCAGAGACGTCAGAGTTCGTTCGGGGGTTCGAGACCCTCCGCCGCACCGACACCCCGGTTGCCGGGGGCAAGGGAGCTAATCTCGGCGAGCTGACGGCCGCGGGTTTGCCGGTGCCCCAGGGCTTCGTGATCACGGGCCAGGCGTACTTGCACGCCCTGGACGTGGCGGGATGCCGGAAGCGCTTGCTCGAGGTCGTCGGGAAGATCGACCTCGATGACTCGAGCGCACTCAAGCTCGCCTCCGACGAGCTGCAGGCCACGGTGCGGCGCGCGGGTGTTCCGGACGACGTTCGGGCTGACGTCCTCGAAGCGTTCGAGGGCCTTGGGAAAGGGGCGCGGGTCGCGGTCCGTTCATCGGCAACCGCGGAGGACACCGCCGAAGCATCCTTCGCGGGAATGAACGAGACGTTCACCAACGTCGTCGGAGAAACCCTGATCCAACGAATCCTCGATTGCTGGGCTTCGCTCTGGAGCTCGCGTGTCATGGCGTACAGGCACAGCCTGGGACTGATTGAAGAGCCGACCATCGCCGTCGTCGTCCAACAGATGGTGGATTCGGAAGCTTCGGGAGTCATGTTCACGGTCGACCCAATCTCACAGGACCGTGAACGGATGCTCGTCGAAGGTGCATACGGGCTCGGGCAGGTCGTGGTCGGGGGACAGGTCGAACCCGACACCTATTTTGTGGGCCGGCCACGCGACCCCGCGAAGGGCGGCGCCCAAGTCCTCAACGCGCGAGTCGGCTCGAAGGCGCACAAGGTCGTCCGACGAGCGGACGGCTCGGAGGCGAAGCTCGAAGTTCCCAAAGAGCAGCGCGCGATGCGGGTTCTCGACGATGCACAGGTGCTCGAAATCGCCAACCTTGGGCTTCGAATCGAGCAGCACTACAGGAGCCCGCAGGACGTCGAATGGGCGCTCCAGGACGGCAAGATTTATATCGTTCAGTCCCGACCGATCACGACCCTCATAGCGCCGCCGGGGACCCCGCTCCTGACAGGGCTTGGCGCCTCTCCGGGCCGTGTTGCCGGCAAAGTCCGCGTGATGCGCGAGCTCCAGGCGGACGCGAAGATCAGCAAGGACGAGATTCTCGTCGCAGAAATGACCAGCCCCGACTGGGTGCCGATCATGCGTCATGCCGGTGCGCTCGTCACCGATGAGGGAGGAATGACCTGTCATGCGGCGATTGTGAGCCGGGAGCTTCGCATCCCCTGTATCGTCGGTACCGGCAACGCGACGCGCCTTCTCAAGAGCTCGCAACTGGTGACCGTGGACGGGACGCGGGGCGAGATCGTCTCGGGCGACGCGACCAACGGGCCGTCGGTGGCAGCGTCATCTCTTGCACGACCCGCCGCGGTGGCCTCACCCGAAACGACAATGGAGCCACTCGCGACCCGCCTGTACGTCAATCTCGCGATCGCTGACGCCGCCGAAGAAGCTGCTGCATTGCCGGTCGATGGCGTGGGGCTGCTTCGCGCGGAGTTCATGATCACCGATGCGCTCGGCGGCGTGCATCCCAAAGCCCTGATCGCCGAGGGCGGCTCGGACGACTTCGTCGACAAGATGACCGAGTCGCTCCTGCGAATTGCACGACCCTTCTTCCCACGGCCCGTGATCTATCGGACCTACGATTTTCGTACCAACGAGTTCAGCGGTTTGCGGGGCGCCGCGGACTACGAGCCGCACGAGGAGAACCCGATGATCGGGTACCGGGGATGCTTCCGCTACGTGAAGGACCCGGAGCTCTTCGATCTGGAGCTCGAAGTGCTAGCGCGTGTTCGCGAGGCGTCGGAAAACGTGAACATCATGATCCCCTTCGTGCGAACCAAGTGGGAGCTCGAGGCCTGTCTGGAGCGGATCGACAAGCACCGACTTGGGAGCGATCCGAAACTGCTCCGCTGGGTGATGGCCGAGGTGCCGTCAATCGTATATCGTATTCCAGATTACGCGAAGTTGGGCATCGACGGCGTTTCGATCGGCTCGAACGACTTGACGCAGCTCATGCTCGGGGTCGACCGGGACTCGGCGATTTGCTCCGAGCTCTTCGACGAGGCCGACGATGCGGTACTCTGGGCCATCGAGCGTATCGTGCACACAGCCGAAAACTGCGGACTCACGTCCTCGCTTTGCGGGCAGGCGCCGTCGAACCGGCCCGAGTTCGCCGAGAAGCTCGTTCGTTTTGGCATCACGTCCATTTCGGTGAACCCCGACGCGGTGCCACGGACCCGACAGGTGATCGCATCAGCGGAGCGGCGAATGCTGATCGACGCCGTACGACAGGGAGGAATGTCATGACGGATTCAAACGATCTGGAAGCACTATATGCCAGGTTTGCGCGGATCTATGCAGATGGGAAGCCCATTCGCGGGGCCTTCGAGCTGGTCGCGGCCATCCATGCGGCAGGTCTCAAAGTGGAGACCGTCACCGAGGACTGGCTCAAAGCGCTGAACGAGGACTGGGTCTATGGTGAGTCGCTTCTGCCGTTTCAGGACGCCGCCGCCAATCGTCTCTATCAGCGATTCCTGATCGGAGGCTGAGTAGCGTGCGACTAGAGAAGCAACTTGGGTACATGAGCCCGACTCCGAATCTGACCGACTATGATGCCGAGCGAGCGTCGTTCTCGTGGGAAGCGGCGCGCCGTGAGCTCGACGGTTTGCCGGGAAACCGGGGGCTCAACATCGCATACGAGGCGGTCGGCCGGCACGTCGCGAACGGACACGCCGATCAGATGGCGATGATCTGGCTCGGCAAGAAGGGAGAGCGTCAAGCGCTGAGCTACCGGGATCTCGATTCGCGCAGCAATCAGTTTGCCAACGTCCTGACCGCGCTTGGCGTCGAAGCCGGCGACCGGGTGTACTCGCTCGCCGGGCGCATCCCTGAGCTCTATCTCTGCGCGCTCGGGACCTTGAAGCATCAGGCGGTATTCTGTCCCCTATTCTCCGCGTTCGGTCCGGAGCCTATCGCCCAGCGCCTCGAGTTGGGTGAGGCGCGCGTGCTCTTCACGACCGAGCGGCTCTACAAGCGCCGAATCGAGCCGAATCGAGGCCGGATTCCGTCACTCGAGCACGTGATCGTCGTCGCGGATCCGGAGAAGCCCAACAATCCCGAGGGCACGG